>Ga0156686_1034_pt1 | contig 129580 bp, 118 predicted proteins | sample RifOxyC2_FD_112016 | JGI IMG/M metagenome (GOLD analysis project Ga0156686, IMG submission 112016) | Ignavibacteria bacterium RIFOXYC2_FULL_35_21
AACATTAATTTTTGGTAATTTTAAATTTAACAATTTTTAAGAGGAACCTTTTTTTATTTTTTAATTTTCAACTAAGTTTAAGATAACACCATTTGAAGTATTATAATTATTTATTATATTATCTTTGACTATGTAAAGACCTTGATTAGATCCTATCCAGAAATTGTTTTTTGAATCTATTTTAACAAAATTAATATTTTTATCAGGAATATTTGGAATAATTTCTGATAATTTTATCCATGAATTATTCAGATATTTTAATAATGTTCCCTGACTTGATAAAATCCATAAATTTGAATCATTATCATAATAAATATTATTAATATTACCAACATTTTGTGATCTATATAAGGTGTCAAAAAGCTCAATTTTTTTTCCATCATATTTATAAAGATTACCATTTTGATAAAACCATGGATTTCTCTCGTTATCAAATATTATATTTTTAAAATCTATCCAGGGATATAATTTTCTTATATCTATCCATTTTGCACTATCAATAATAAACATTGAATATACATTATCATAAGTCCATTTATTATCATTATTAACCCAAACATTATCATATTTATCAACGTAATTAGTTGTAACTTTTAAATAATCAAAATCCGAATTTTGAGGATTATAACTTATCCAATCCTTCCCATTAAATTTCCATAAACCGAAATTAGTACCCATCCATATATTATCATCTTTATCAATTTTTATACATTGTCCATTTAGATTAGGTATAGGTGAATATCTATTGTTGTATTCAATAAATTTACCATGTATATTAAAGCTACCATCATATTTAATTAATCCTCGATCGTATGATGTAAGCCACATATTACTTTTACTATCATAATCAATTCCACCAATTGTTCCTTTAGGTAAATACTTAGTTGTAAAAAAATATCTTTCAATTATTGTATCTTTCCATTTATATAAACCATTTGTATAACCACTTCCAAAAGCAAACCATAAATGACCATTGTTATCAATAGATATTGATGAAATATAATCAGCAATTGCAATATTCTTCCAGTGATAGTTAGTATCTAACATATTAACAGCTCCATAATAATTTCTATCACTATTAGCAGCATACAAATTCCCTAATGAATCAAATTTAATTGTAAAAATTCCAGCCCAAGATTTTCTTATTGTTGTATCGTAAAATGTCCAGTTTTTACCGTCATATTTAGTAAGTCCTTCCTTATCAGTTCCTATCCATAAATTTCCTTTATTATCAGTTGCTAATGCTAGTATATTGTTGCTTCTAAGTGGTGAATTATTTGTTGTAAAATTTTCCCATTTTTTCCCGTCAAACTTTGTTAATCCAAACATTGTACCAAACCATTTAACACCTGTTGAATCAATTGAAATTGAAGTAACATTGGTAAAAGGTAAAGTTGAGTTTGCTTTTGTGAAATATTCCATTGTGCCATCTTCAGTGTTTAATTTTGTTAAACCGCCGCAATGACCAATCCATAAATATTTCCCTTCGAACTCTAATGCATTGATACTTTTACTATAAGTAAAATTCAGCCATTTAGGATTTTCAGCATGTAAATTTACTGCTAAGAAAATAATTGAGAAAAACAGTAATAATATTATTTTTCGGGACATAATTACCTCAATTAATTTCATTAACTAACGAATATAAGTTTTAATATTTTAATTTAATTAAAAACTAAGTAATATATTCTTCACTTATTCAAAATATTATTTCTAAGATTAAACTCATTGCTCATCTCACTACCATAACCTTGCCGACTTCTTTTCTGCCGTTGATGTCGAGCTGATAGAAATACATTCCGTTTGACAGGAGATTACCTTGCTCATTCGTTCCGTTCCAGTCAAATGAGTAATTATGCCGGGTTGTCGCATACCGTTGATTTCTGATGAGCATGATAATTGATTTTTCATTTTATTAAATATTTTAAATTAATTCAATTTTGTGTTGTATAAATGCAATTGTTCTATCAATGTTTTTTTAAGACTGTGAAACAGCCAGATTTTATACAATCTTGTTTGAGTAGGTACTCTTTTTTCTTTTGACCATTTGATTAAATATTTATTAATATATTTTATTTTATTTATAGCTTCTTCTTTGATTTCATCATTAAATGAACCGCATCCCTCAAAATCATTTGCTGGTTTCATCTCACCAATACTTTTCAGGAGCAAATCAAGGTTTGCCGGAAAAGCATAGTGGCAAATATCTATTCTGCAAATTTGCTTCTCGAGTTCTTCAAATTCTCCTTTTTTCTGTAATTTTTTGTATAATTCCCAATCCCACAACATTCTCGCTAATAATAACTTAAGCAATCTGATTTTATCCGGGTTTTTTTTGCCAAGCCAATTTGATATATTATCGTCAAATTCTTTTGTTTTTCTAATTGGAATTTTTTCTGATGATTTTTTTCTAAGCCATTTTCTGATACCTCTTATATATTTCATACCTAATTTACTTCTTCCGGTTTTGTCATTTTTCCATACAGTTTCACCCTTACTGACGTGGTATCTCCCTATTTTTTTTGGCTCTTTGAATTTCAACATGTTGAGAATTGAAGAGATTATCCAATTAATATGCTCTTTACATTTGAAATGACATACTTCAACTCGCGTGATCAGCTCACGGTTTTTCATGATATCTTTTGGTAATTCACCAAAAGTCTCTTCGAACCTGTCAATTTCCATAATCTCAAAGTCCCAGCGGGGCTTTTCAATATTTGACCATGCATCCATTATAAATAATTATTTATTTTATTTATAAAAATAATTACATTTCTTACCTCACAACCATCAGCTTGCCGACTTTTTTTCTGCCGTTGATGTCGAGCTGATAGAAATACATTCCGTTTGATAAATGATTGCCTTGCTCATCGCATCCGTTCCAGTCAAGTGAGTAATTGCCGGGTTGGTGCATGCCTTCGGCAATAGTCTTAATTTTAATTCCCTGTATATCGTAGATTGATAATCTTATATTCGATTCATCCTGAACATTGAATTTAAACTGGGTGTTATTGCTCATAGGATTTGGATAGCAGTTGACCTGCGATTCAGTGTTCTGGGTTTCATTAACATCCACGAGAAGATTTACATATAATGAAAATGATGCGGACATTTCTACACTGTTGCTGATGCACTCAAGGTTCTTGAGCCAGGCAAAGTATTCCTGCCATCTAACGAATTTGTAATCACAACTTATATTTGAAGCATTTTCTCTGGATGCAATTACAGAGTAATCAGAATTTGATTTACCAAGGTTGTAATTATATTCATCTGTAAGGTAAAAATTGGCTTTCCCGCCTGATTTCTCATAACTGGTATTACTGCCTCCGAAATCATTGAATAGTACACTCCATTTAATATTTTGGCTTTGGGCATTATAATTTACTTTAAGCAAATACTCATCGCTCGGAGTGTCGGGATACTGAACAACAGTTGGTTTTGTAATCGTTTTGAAATTCGCGGGCCTGAGAATATATGAATATTCACCACCTGCCTGAGGATTTTTAACGAGTTCAACAACCTGATTATTTTGAGCAGGAACATTCCCCAATGAGGAATTTAATCTCGCAAAATAATTTTGACCTGCAACGACAGTAAAAGTTGCCAAACCATTATTATCTGTTATTGCGTAAGAGTCAATGAAAATGCTTGACTGGTCGAGAGTGCCTTGCACAGCAAGCAGGAATGTGGCACCATCAATGGGCTGGTCATGACTGTCGCGTGCGAATAAATTAATCGTGCATGGCTTTTCGGAATATGTATTGGTAACAGATTCGGCAACTCCATCGCTCCTGTGGGCAACGATAGAGCCGAATTTCTTTCCCCAACCCTTTTCGTAAACCAGATTATCTTTGTGTGAGTTATTAACAGGTTCCCACTGCCACCATTGCTCATCCCAAAATTCATTCCATACATGGTCAGAGGATATTGCATCAATCCCTCTCGCAGGAATGAGACAAGAGCGAGCTGCTGCGGCTGTGATATCTTCATGTTCGCCGCATCTGCCGAGATGAAGACTGTAGATTCTTACAGGCTGGTGCGGACGCTCAGTTCCGGAGTTAAACTCCATTACATCATTAATCCATTTTGTTACGGTTCTAATTGCCGAAGGCTCTGCATTCTTTTCATCCCATAGAACCTGGCATTTGGAAGCTTCATCTTTCAATATCGGAAAGTCATCTCCAGTGGTGTCGGGTTTTTGCTCCGTATGAGAATAGAGATAATCACGCCAGAACACACCATAAGGCGGAACATCTATATTTGTAGTATGGTCATAATTACTTTCAGCTAATGTAGGATTTACATAAGCCTCGTATTCATCAGTGATTTTTGGATGTACTATATACATATAATAAATTTCTTTCGGAACTTCAATCTGAACCCTGTTAGAATCTTTATCAATCTTCCAGTATTTCACAGTTGAATAGTAGTTTTCATCACTTGTGGAAGTCCCGTAATCAACTATATCAACATAGGCAAGGTCTGTGTCGTGAGCATAAACCAATTGTGCATTTTCAAGAAAAAGATTAGGGAAGAAATAATCTGATGCCAGAAATTCAGGAGTCGTGTATGCAATTGTATAAGCAATCTCATCAATGAACGGGTCAGTGGCATTGTTAATAATTGAAGCACGTAAATTCTGAATGCCGCCATTCAATTTTGAAAGTGTATATTCAAGCTGAGGACGAAGCCACTTTGGAGCTTTCTTAATAGCATTTATTGCATCGGTAGTCAGGTTCAGAGGATGAATAAGTTCAAGTGTTCGCGTTCCCGTGTTGAGAATGACACCAAGATTACCCGATGGGGGCACAATAGATTCCACGTATATAGAATCGAGCAAAATCCATTCTGTTTCAGCCAGGATAGTGTTTTTATTATCCTTAAATCCATTCATATTTTCAGCTTTGCCAACAGCAGTTACCTTACCCATGAATGGAATGTTTGTTGTAATACCTTTTACATCAGGTAAAGTGTAAGGCTCGGCTTTTCCAAAAGGTATATACTTAATAGTATCACGTTTTGAGGTAATACCGGTTTGAGAAAACAAGCCGTTTGATAGGAATAAAAGAGCCAGAACAGAAATAACAATCAAATTTTTCATAATAACAACCAGGAAATGATATGACAAATTTTAAATTATAATGTTATATAATTCAAATTTATCTAATTTTATGTTTAATTAAAATAAAAATATATTTATTCAATAACTTTTAATTTTACTTTACGTTCAAAATAATTGCCTATCATTCCTTCTTTTGGTTTACCTTTGACTGATTCCCCTTTTGTGAGCATCAATTGCAATTGAATTTCCGAATCTTTTGCATCGCTGAGAGGCTGAACGGTCATAGGCAAAGCTGTAATAACGGCATGTTCAAACCCGGGTAATTTGTCACCTGTCAATCGGCAGGATATAGGCAGATTCACGTCCCATCCCGGTGCAAATTTTGAAAGACTATTACTCTCAATTCTCGTTGGGTCAATATAAAGCCAGGCATTACGATATGGAGATGGTGCTTTATCGCCGGATGTTCTGCCTATAACCGTAAGCACGGTTTTTTGTTGCCCCCGCTTTACTTCGATAAGGAATGTTTCGTCTGACTGCCGCAGGGATTTGAGCGTTTCCTTGTCGAGTATGTCAATGATTGTTTTCTTGTCGTCAGCCCAGGGCCCATTGTTCACATGGCAACTCAGGCAAGATTTGGATTTGCTTAAAATTCCGACTGCCGGTGGATAAGAAAATGAACGCTCTGCAAAGACTGCGAGCAAAAATAATCCTGTTATTGCAATAAGTTGTATTTTCATATTTATATTCCTTTCATAAATTATACTTTAATGGGTAATCTAAAAAGTTTTATTCCAAATTTTAATATTACTTCTATTATTGATTTCATTATACCTGACGAAAGCCACCATTTTTCAAAAATTACTTTCCCCAAGTGCCATTTTTTTTCAACATTCTTCATAATGACATCTGGGTGAGGTTCGCCATAAAAATTTCCATAAGCAAAGGCTGCTTTTTTATTACCGGCTTCGATAACACAATAACCAGCGCCTTTGAAAATATGTTTACTTTCGATATTATTGATTTTATCAACGATTCTTTCAGCTACAATTTCTGCCTGATTATGTGCGAAAACCCCGGCTTTGGGAAGCATCATGGGAACATCCGACTTCCATCTGCCTGGAATCGGAATTGATGTAATATCGCCGATTGCAAAGACGGTTTCATATTTAGTTTCAAGCGTTTGAGGATTGACAGGTATCCAACCTGCTTCATTTGTCAAACCCGAGTCTCTGACAACCTTAGGACTCCTGTGAGGAGGAATGACAACCAGCAAATCATATTTTTCAGAATTTTTATTTTCGAAAAATATTTCACGGTTAACGGAATCAATTCGTTCAAGTTTATGTAAGGGCTTAAATGCGATATCATTTGATTCAAGAAGCTTTATTACACTTGAACCAAGCTCAGGTCCAGCCACAGGCATTGGTTGTGACTCAGGTGTGAAATAATTAATTTTAATTTTATCGCTCAAACCTTTTTTTCTCAAAAAATCTGCAATTAAAAGAGTACCCTCGATTGGAGCTCCGGGGCATTTATAAGGTAATGAACATACAACAACAGCAATAGTCCCGCCATTAAAATTCTGAAGTGCTACATATAATTTAATAGAACCTTCGAATGAATAGAAGGTATGGAAATCCTGATTATAACCATTGATTAATTCGGGAGCCAAATCCGCACCAAGAGCGATAATGAGGTAATCATAATTGTAATTGCCATTTGAAGTGTGTATATTTTTATTTGTTACATCAATATAATTGACTTCGGCGATTATGAGTTCAATACCCGGATTTAGAAGTTTCTCAAGTTTGGTTGATATATTCGAGGGTTTTCTGTCACCTGTCATCAGCCACATAAACGAAGGTGCAAAATAATGAACGGGATTCTTTTCAATCAGAATAATTTTGTATTCCAAAGGAAGCTTTTTTCTTAATAGGTTTGCTGAGACAACGCCTCCAATGCCCCCACCCAGGATAATAATATTTTTCATATATTTTCTTTATAACTTTAAAAAGTTAATGGTTTATCTGATTTTTTATTTATCACTTCATATTAAGATTTTATCTATGGCTTGCTCCAATTTAACACCATGAAGGTTTTTAGCAATGATAACCCCGTTACCGTCAATCAGTACATTGAAGGGTAATCCTTGTAAATTATATTTTTTAGTAACAGGAGAAACCCAGAATTTCAGATCGCTTACCTGTGTCCAGTTAATGTTCATTTTTTTTATAATGCTCTTCCATGATGTCTTTTTACTGTCTAATGATACTCCGTATATTTCAAACCCTTTTCCAACTGTGAAAACAGAATCTTTGTACTTCTTGTACAATTCAGCTAATTTAGGTTGTTCCTTTAGACATGGCGCACACCATGAAGCCCAAAAATCTATCAATACAATCTTACCTCTCAGAGAAGATAATGTAACGGTATCACCCTTAAGATTAGGAAGTCTTATATCAGGTGCTATGGTTCCTATGTTTAGGTCTTGGGATTGAGAAAATACCAGCGAAAGATGTAAGCATAATATCGTCGCTATCAAAATTATTTTTTTCATCAGCCGAATCCACGAATTTTAATTAGTGATAGGATATCCCTTATCAATCCAATCAACTTTTAAGTTGTGAGGCAGGTTCAAAAGCTTATGTTTTTTAAACCCCATCTCGTTTAACAGCCCGAATGCCGGCCTTATATTGGGACACTTGTCAAAAGGACAACAGCCACAATATATTACAATGTTCGCATCTTTTGGTAATTTGTTAAGCTGCTGCTTTAATTTCTTTAGATTACCCTTTTCCTGTGCGGGTCCAATATCAATTGAATTTTTGATTATTGCCTGCGGCCCAATGCTATAAATTATCGGCTGCGGAGATTTGGGGTCGTTTAATGCTTTAGCCAAATCTGCAGGTGCTAACAATTGATGTTCTGTCCAGGGTTCTTGACTTGCTTTGGCAGTAACACTTTGAAAAGCATTAGCTGTCATTGCAATTGCGAAAATTGATAAAAAGATAATTTTTATATTATTCATAATTCTTAATATATTTATAAATTATTAATTACAACCAACTTGATTTTCTTCTAACTTCCCCAATACAAGATTCGGGTTAATATATGTTTAAAGATTCCAGGATACATCACTTATTTGGGTGTTCAGGATGTTCTGACTGTTGTTCATCCTTATGCTCTGAATCTTTATTGATTTTTTCGTTTAGCTCTTTTGTTTTCCATACACCATCTTCTTCATACCATGTATAACGCGGCTCACCGTTGACTTTGTGTACCTTTGTATCGGTAGCGATAAGTTCATCTTTACTCTTTCCTTTCATGAATATATCTATGTCATAAACACTTCCATCAGTTGCCTTGAAGTCAGCGCAGACAAAATAAACATCGTCCCCCAGCGGAGAAAGTCTTTCATCATGAAGCTTTGTTAATTTCATTTTTAGAGTTTTTTTCAGTACAGGGTCATAAACCTCGAAATAACCGCCATTCTTTTTAGATTCTTTGTCAATATATATCTTCATGGCTTCTGATAATTCCTGTATGCTTAATTGTTTTTTGATGCTTTTGGAATTTTCAGGATGTTCCTGGCCGCAGGCTTGATTAGCCGTAAGGAAAAAGCAGAAAATTCCAATATATGCTGCCGTTTTATAAATTAGAGTTTTCATAGTATAAAATTAAAATTTTATTTGTTCTTAACGCACAGTGAAAAGATAATTTATTAATTAAAAGCAAACTGTACTTGCTGTATTGATTCGAACTATTGAGACGTCAAAAATTACGAAAAATTTTTTTTGAGAAAAAAATTTAAGATAATAGGCAATTATACAAATTTCCTTTGATATCCGGATAAAGCCCCGTTCTTCCTGCTATCAATGATATTATTAAAAAAATAATTACTGATTTTTTCATCCTTTGTCTTTCATTAGTTAAGCAATTTTAATTTATTATTTAAATTTTCTATTAAAACTTCCCGCATAATTTGACAGGCTTTTGCAACCTTGTGAGAGGATAAACTAAAAAATGAGTTAATTCCAATTTTGCGGCTCAATAAAATACCATTGGAAACCATCAGAGAAAGATGCTGGGATAAATTCGATTTTAAAGCGTTGGTTCTTTGTTGTATTTCGCTAAATGATAATTCGGAATCATTTATGATGTCAATGATTTCAATCCTTAAAGGATTAGCTAATACTTTGCATATATTAGCATGCAATTTATAAATCGTTTTATCTTTCATAAATATGTTTAATAGTTTAGATATTTCTAAACAACAAAGATATTAAAATATTTTGAATTTTTAAAAAAATATTTCCTAAAATACTGCAACAGTGCAATTACAAACTAATAATTTCAGTAGCAACAATATAGTCAAAAGTGTAATTTACATATAGTTATGTAAGTATTATTTTATTGGTACATTTTATTAAATTATTTTTTATTAACGAATCTGTAAAAAAATTAAGTAACAACTAGTTTATAAGAAAATGGAACAGTATTATGGCAACACAAAAAGAAGAAATAGCAAAATTAGTAAATACCTTGAGAACATGGCAGAAAATCGAGGATGATTCGATTAGAAATTCAAGCGAGATTCTAAAAAAGACTGAAAATCCATTGATTCATTTAATAATGGAAATAATTCGCCAGGATTCCGCAATGCACAAAAGGGTTCAGCAGTTAATCATTGACCATTTCGAGAAGAAACCGATATCAATAACACCTGAAGAACTTCTGAGTTTTTGGAATATGGTAGAGGAGCATGATGAAATAGAGAAGAAGACCATCAAGTTGGCAGAAGAAGCCATGAACGAAACGACATCCAATCTTGCAAGATACCTGCTCGAGTATTTGATGACTGATGAGAAGAAGCACGATATGCTGTTATCGGAAATGGAAAAGATTAAAAAAGGGATGTACCCTTATGGCGGGATATAGCCCACAGTTGTGGGTTTATAATCTCGAAGCTTGCTGTGTTATTAATAAATTTATCTTTTTTAGTAAAACCTGTTCAAAATAGAAAATTTTTGATGTGAAATATATAAAACGGAAAATAAATGGCATTAGTAGTTAAGAAGAAGAAACCATTGGGTAGCAGGAGCTTTTCGGGAGGCTCATCGGTCGAGACATCACCGCTTAGGCCCGAGTTTATGGAAAAAATTGCTCCCTGTATGAACGGATGTCCCAATGGAACAAGAATCAGAGAAGTTCTCACAACGATAGCACAGACTGAAGATGCCGGGAGAACTTACGACGAATCATTCAAGAAGGCTTTCGGCATAATAGCAGACAGAAATCCTTTACCGGCTGTATGCGGAAGAGTTTGCCCACACCCATGCGAAGCAGAGTGCAACAGGCAATACAAAGAAGGTGCGGCAGGAATAAACAATGTCGAAAGGTTCATCGGTGATTATGCACTTGAGCATGACTTACCTTTCGAAATGCTGACCGAAGAAAAATATTCTGAGAAAATTGCTATAATCGGAGCGGGGCCTGCCGGGTTATCCTGTGCTTACCAGCTTGCACGCAGGGGATACAAACCGACTGTATTTGAAGCATTCAGCAAGGCTGGAGGTATGTTGAGGTATGGTATTCCAGACTACAGACTACCTGCGGCGGTTCTTGATAAAGAGATTGAAAGAATAGAAAAGCTTGGTATTGAAATTAAGCTGAATACAATCATCGGGAAGGATATAGCTTACGAGCAAATTCAAAATGATTATGATGCCATATTCGTTGGAATAGGTGCCCACAAAGGTAAGTTGTTGGGTTTACCAAATGAAGATGCAACAAATGTTTTCACAGGAACTGAGTTTCTTAATAAAATCAATTCAGGTACTAAGGTTGAAATAGGAAATAAAGTGCTTGTCGTAGGCGGGGGTGATACAGCTATTGATGCGGCAAGAGTATCCCGCAGGCTTGGAGCAGAATCCTGGATAGTATATCGCAGAACAAGACATGAGATGCCGGCAATCGAGGAAGAAATTGTCGGAGCGGAAGAAGAAGATGTGAAGTTTGAATTTCTCGTAGCACCACTTGAATTAATAAAAGATGGTGATAAAGTTGTTGCGATGAAGTGTCAGAAAATGGAACTCGGCGAACCGGATTCATCAGGCAGGAGAAGGCCTGTGCCGATTCCCGGAGACGAGATTACATTTGACTGCACTTCCATTATCTCTGCAATCAGCCAGGAACCTGAATTTGAAGGTTTGGACAAGCTTCACGAAGGCAAGGACTGGATTAAGGTTGATGACAAATTCAAAACAAAGGAAGATAAGGTTTATGCCGGAGGAGACAATCTTGACCTTGGCTTGGTTACTATTGCAATTTACCAGGGAAGGAAAGCCGCCGAGACGATCCATTGCCAATTCAGAGGAATAGAGCCTGAGCCTGAAGTGGAACTGCCAATAGCTACAAAAGACAAAATGGTTCTGACTTATTATGCCGAGAAATTCAGAAATGAAAACCTGAAGCTTGGTATTGAAGAAAGATTGAAAGAGCTTGAAAAGGAAATAAGCATTACTTATACGGAAGAACAGGTTATTGACGAAGCAAAAAGGTGTATGAGTTGCGGACATTGTTTCGATTGCGGTAGCTGCTGGAGCCTGTGCCAGGACCAGGCAATACATAAGCCTGTATTAAAATTCCAGGCTTATACATTTAAGATGGACCTTTGTAAAGGCTGTAACAAGTGTGCGGAAGCATGTCCCTGTGGATTTATCGAGATGAGGAATCCAATGAACGGGCAGATAGCTCAGCGTGACCCTGCAACGGGTAAAGTAATTTATTAGATAAATTTGAAAGTGTTTGAACAACAATATTAATTAAACTTTTTTAACAAATTGAAGATTTTGGGAGGATAAGATGCCCGTATTTGAGTATGAAACATTAAAGATTAATGTTGATGAAGATGGATTCATGGAGAATCCCGAAGAATGGAATGAAGATATAGCAAAGGCTCTTGCCAGTACTGAAGACGTAACTGACATAACCGAGGAACACTGGAAAATCATTAACTATCTTAGGGATTATTTCAAGCAATATGGAATTGCTCCGATGATTAGAAAGCTCTGCAAAGAGACAGGCTTTCCGCTTAAGAGAATTTATGAGCTTTTTCCGTCAGGCCCGGCAAAAGGAGCCTGCAAGGTTGCAGGATTGGCAAAGCCGACAGGCTGTGTGTAATATTAGAATTTCGTATATTTTTGATTGAATTGATGAGTAGCCACTTTCTTTAGATAGTGGCAGTGAAGTATTATTGTTTCAATTTAAAATTTTCAATAAAGTTTAAAATTTTAATATTAAAAATGAAATTAATTTATGTAAAATCCTGCACTATTAGAAATTTGAAGCAGGAAAACAGTAATTGATAAATGAAATTTTAAAAATTCACTCATTTTAAATTTATTGAAAATTGAAAATTTTAAATTGAAAATTCTGATTAAGTTAATAATTTATTAGAATCGGAGTTAATAATGTTTTGGCTGTTCATTTTTACTTATTTGTCGGTTCTCATTTTTCTTGCCGTCGTTATTTATAAGTTTATTAAAATAGCAACTGCACCTGTTCACCTGAGATGGGAGTTATATCCAGTTCCTCATGAGAAAGGAAAGGCAAGCTATGGAGGTTCGATACTCGAAGAAGTTGACTGGTGGACAAAGAAAAGGGAAAAAGACCATCTTGGCGAATTAAAGGTAATGGTTCCCGAAATACTTCTTTTAAAAGGAGTATGGGAGCATAATAAAGAGCTGTGGTTAGGTTCTTTCCCATTCCATTTTGCATTGTATCTTTTCATCGGTAATATTGCTTTGCTGGTTATTGGAACACTGCTTGAAATCACAGGCATATCCCCTTTTGTTTTCAAAGCTAATTCTTTTTGGAATTCATTTTGGATAATATTCAGAACGGTAATTGATGTATTGATTTGGGTAGGTTCAATTCTTGGGATATTAGGTTCATTCAGGCTTTTATTCACGAGAATAGTAAACAGAAACCTATCATTATACAGCACTCCGAGCCATTACTTTAATATAATTTTTATCGGAGCAATATATGCTACTGCATTAATTTGGAGATTGAATGATTCCGATATGGTAAGAAACCTGATGGTATATTATTTTGTAATTATAACTTTCTCAAAAGAAATTGCAGTAGATTTGCCATTACAAATTCCTGCGATTGGATTTGTACATATAATTATCTCACTATTATTTATAATATACCTTCCGTTTACACATATGACCCATTTCTTTGCAAAGTACTTTACTTATCATAGTGTGAGGTGGGAAGACACTCCAAATGCACCCGGAAGCAAGATAGCAGAAAGGGTAGGTGCCCAATTGAATCAGACGGTAACATGGGCAGCACCTCATATTGGTGCTGACGGAAACAAAAACTGGATTGCGATTGCAAGTGCGGCACCATCCAAGGAGGCGAAACGATGAAAAATATAAAAATAAGAGATATAAGCTCACCTGTCGAGCAGTTGGCAGAAATAAAATTGGAAGAACTTTATCCACTTCCGCCGCCTTATGATAAAATAGAAGAACAACCGGGATTCAAGAACTTATCACCTGAAATCAGGGCTAAATACGAAGCATCACTCGATGGTGTAATGGCTGTCGGTTTGAAAAAGCCTGAATCGGAAGAAGAAGAAAAAAAGCTTATTGATGCATTTATTTCGGGATTAAACAAGCTTTTCACAAAAGAGAACAACTGGACATTTCTACAGCCTCTTACTCTTTCGATGGAATATTGCGCCCGCTGCCAGACATGCAATATGGATTGTCCTATTTACGTAGGAAGCGGAATGAAAGAAATCTACAGGCCAACATACAGGTCTGAAGTTTTGAGAAGGCTTTATTTTAAATATGTTAAAAAAGGAAGTAAAATATATAAATCATTCCAGAATGGCGGAATAGAGCTAAACTGGGAATTGATTGCAAGATTATTTGAACTTAGTTACAGATGCACACTCTGTCGCCGCTGTGCCCAAAGCTGTCCGATTGGTGTTGACAATGGATTAATCACACATGAACTAAGAAAAATGTTCAGCATGGAGATGGGATTATCTCCTAAAGAGCTACATGAAAAAGGCACGGTACAACAGCTTGAAGTCGGCTCCAGCACAGGTATGAACGCTCTCGTTGTCAAGGATAATATGGAATTCATTGATGAGGATATCAGCGAGAGGACCGGCATAAAGGTCGAATCGAAATGGGATGTCGAAGGAGCAGAAATTTTACTTATACATAATTCAGGTGAAATTCTTACCTGGCCTGAAAATCCGGGTGCTTTTGCCTTAATTTTGGATGCTGCAGGTATTAAATGGACATTGTCCAGCGATTTAGTCGGTTATGATGGCGTTAACTACGGCTTGTTTTACGATGATGTTCAGCTTGCAAGAGTGGCAATGAAGCATTTGGAAATAGCAAAGAAACTGAAAGTAAAGAAAATCGTAATGGGAGAATGCGGCCATGAAAGCAAGGCTATGGGAGTCATAGCAGACAGAATATTCGAAGGGGCAGTACCTCGTGAAACAGCTATGACACTCATGAATGACATAGTATTCAGCGGAAAAATCAAATTGAACCCCGAAAGAAATTGGTTTCCCGTTACTTTGCACGACCCCTGCAACCTCACAAGGTCTATGGGTGTGATTGAGCCTCAGAGGAAAGTGCTTAGATATATTGCTCCAAAATTCCGCGAGATGGAACCTCATGGTGTAAGAAATTACTGTTGCGGAGGCGGGAGCGGATTTGCAGTTATGAGTGCCTATAATTTCAGCGACTGGAGAATTCAGGTTGCCAGCAGAATGAAATTTGAGCAGGTGCTGAATGCATTTGCCGATGAGAGTCCGGGGCCTGAAACTCCAAAATATGTATGCGCCCCCTGTTCGAACTGCAAAGGTGCATTCCGCGATATGTTCGACTTCTATGGTGCTAAGACCAAATCAGGGCTTTACTACGCAGGGTTAGTCGAGTTAATTGTAAACGCCATGGTGGACGTGAATGAAGGATTTATTGATTTTGATATGATGTAATTAAAGTATAAATTTGGAAGTATATTTTAATATTTAAATATATTAATTTAATTGTGAATATTTTTAATTGCTTTTTATGGCTAATAAGCCGGCAAATACTGTAACTGATGATTTATCGAATATCCTTTCGACTGGCTTTATAGAGCTTGTACCTTTCAATGTTGCAATAATTAACAAATACCATAAAATCGTTTTAGCTAATAATAGCTTCAGAAATTACTTCGGTGACTGGGAAGGCAAGTATTGCTATCAGGTTTATAAAAAGTCCGATGAGAAATGTTTAATGTGCCAGTCGGATGAGTCTTTCAGTTCAGGCAAAGTGTTAGTATCCAACGAAGCCGGATATGATAAGCACGGAAGAAGCTGTCAATATGTTAATCATTACTCACCGCTTAGTGATAACAATGGAAACATTTCTTACCAATTGATGATGTCAACCGACATTATATATTCTGAACTATTGCAGAAAGAGTACAGCTTGCTGTTTGAAAAGGCGGCTTGCTATATAACAGTGATAGACAGGGATTTGAAAATAGTAAGGGCAAATCAGAAGTTTCGCGATACATTCGGCAGTATCGAAGGTAAGCATTGTTATGAAGTGTATAAGAAAAAGAAGACTCCGTGTAATATGTGTCTTGCAGTGGAAACATTTGAAGACGGGCTTGAACATGCTTCCACTGAGGTTGGGCTTTCGGTTGACGGCGAGGAAACTCATTATGTCGTTACAACAACACCTTTATCCAGGTCGAAGGATGGTGTTTCCCTTGTAATGCAAATGGCGATGGATATTACCGAGATTTATCAACTGGAGGTTCAGCTTGAACGAGACCAGGAATTTTTCCATTCATTGCTTCAGCACACATCGGATGGAGTTGTTATTCTTGACCAAAAGAATAAAGTGATTTTTCTGAACAAGCCTGCACAATTGCTTTTGAAATGGAAAGGTAAGAAAAAGCCGAATTATAATACTTTGAAAGATATGTTCCCGGGCGAATTTTTCAAAGTAGCAGGAGATGATGGAATGATTACCGATTTACAAGCAACAACAATGAGGAACCACTCCGGCGATGAAATACCTGTACGGTTCAGAGCATTTGAAATAAAATATAAGGACAAAAAAACAAATAAGATTGCATTTATTTCCGACCTCAGTGTTCAGAAAAAAGATGAGGAAAGGTAAAGGCTCTGTATTCAGGATTATTATCACAAGGTTAAATGAAATTGATTGATTCTTTGTATTTCTAATAAAAAAATGTTACACTGAACATTGTCGAATTGTAATTAACAAAAAAAATGGACTTTGACGTAGCTCAGGCTGACGATTTAAATAATTTGATATGATATTTTGATTGTAAAAAAATTAATATAAACAGGAGAAAAAAATGGCAAAGAAAATTTTAGTTGTTGACGATGAACCCGATGTACTGACCTATCTAACCGCTGTATTTCAGGACAATGGCTTTGATGTTTTGTCGGCTGTTAACGGTAAAGAATGTATGGAAAAAACCAGGAACGACAAACCCGACTTAATCACATTGGACATCACAATGCCCGAAGAATCGGGTGTCAGGGCATTCAAAGATTTGCAGGAAGACCCGGCAACAACCAATATACCTGTCGTCATCATTACCGGAATATCATCCGAGTTTAAGCAGTTCATTTCCACACGCAAGCAGGTTAGACCGCCGATTGCATACTTTGAAAAACCGATTGACAGGGATTTGCTGATTGCTAAGGTGAAAGAACTGCTGGGGATGTAAATTTACAGAAGTAATTGCCAAAAAAGTCTGAACCGCAGATTAAACGGATTATTGGATTTCGCAGATTTTATTTCACACTTTACATATAAATATATTTCAAAGCACGCAAAAATTATTAATTGTGTATTGTGAATTGTGAATTATTTTTGAGACCTTTTCCCTTTTTATGTGTCAAAAAAGTCTGAACCGCAGATTAAACGGATTATTGGATTTCGCAGATTTTATTTCACACTTTAACTATAAATATATCTCAAAGCACACAAAATTATTAATTGTGAATTGTTAATTGTGAATTATTTTTGAGACCTTTCCCCTTTTTATGTGTCAAAAAAGTCTGAACCGCAGATTAAACGGATTATTGGATTTCGCAGATTTTATTTCACACTTTAACTATAAATATATTTCAAAGCACACAAAATTATTAATTGTGAATTGTTAATTGTGAATTATTTTTGAGACCTTTTCACTTTTTATGTGTCAAAACAGTCTGAACCACTGATTTAACGGATTATTGGATTCCACAGATTATTTATTTAAGCAAAATCAGTAATGTATCACAAAGCATATAATAATTATTAATTGTTAATTTTTAATTTTTAATTTTTTTCTGAGACCTTTCCCCTTTTCATGTGTCATTATATTATATTAAGTTGCAAAAAATAAAAAAGTAATAGATAACCTTATGTTGTACCTTTTAAACCTTAGTAACAGAATATGGTATTCGGTTCGTCAGACCTTATTAGCTGAAAGGAAGAAATAAGGTAATAAGGTTAGATTGGGACTTGTTACTTGAGTTACTAAGGTTTTAAGGATATTATAAGGTTTTTAAATTTATAAAAAACTATTTATTGTCATTCAATAGGTGATGCTATGAAACACGTGTACCTGACTGCATTTCTTTCTTTTATTTTTATCATATCAAATGTCAAATCGCAAAATCCCGAGTGGGTGAATTATACTTGTGGTAAGGGAATAACAGCTATAGCAGATGAAGGGAATTTCATCTGGGTTGGAACTACCGTGGATATTGTAAAACTTGATAAAATATCAGGTACTAATACTTACTATAATAGTTCAAATTCCGGCTTGCCTGATAACAATGTCCATAAAATAGCAATAGATGGAACCGGCAATAAGTGGATTGGGACTTGGGACGGTGGTATTGCAAAATTTGACGGGACTAACTGGACTACTTACAACAAATCAAATTCCGGCTTGCCTAGTAACTATGTCCGGTCAATAGCAATAGATGGAACTGACAATACATGGATTGGGACTTGGGGAGGTGGAATAGCGAAATTTGACGGGACTAACTGGACTACTTACAACAAATCAAATTCCGGCTTGCCTGGTAATAGGATTTGGTCAATAGCAACAGACGGAATTGGCAATATGTGGATTGGGACTGACTACGGTTTGTCAAAATTTGACGGGACTAACTGGACTACTTATGACACATCAAATTCCAGCTTGCCTGATAACGATGTTCGGTCAATAGCAATAGACGTAACCGGCAATAAGTGGATTGGGACTTATGGAGGTGGATTAGCAAAATTTGATGGGACTAACTGGACTACTTACAACTCTTCGAATTCAGGCTTGCCTGGTAACTATATTTGGTCAATAGCAACAGACGTAAAAGGCAATACGTGGATTGGGACTTCTAGCGGCTTGGCAAAATTTGACGGGACTAACTGGACTACTTACAACACATCAAATTCGGGCTTACCTGATAACGTTGTCCAGCCAATAGTAATAGACGTAACTGGCAATACGTGGATTGGAACTTCTGGCGACTTGGCAAAATTTGACGGGACTAACTGGACTACTTACAACACATCAAATTCCGGCTTGCCTAATAACAATGTCCGGCCAATAGCAATAGACGAAACCGGCAATAAGTGGATTGGGACTGGAGGTGGCTTGGCAAAATTTGATGGGACTAACTGGACTACTTACGACACAGCAAATTCTGACTTGCCTGATAACAGTATCCGGTCAATAGTAATAGACGAAACCGGCAATAAGTGGATTGGGACTGGAGATGGATTAGCAAAATTTGACGGGACTAAATGGACTACCTACAACAAATCAAATTCCGGCTTACCAGATAGCCTTGTTTTGTCAATGGCAATTGACCGTTCCGGCAATAAGTGGATTGGGATTTTGGGCGGCGGATTAGTAAAATTTGACGGGACTAATTGGACTACCTACAACAAATCAAATTCCGACTTGCCCTTTGACAATGTATGGTCAATAACAATAGACAGAACTGGCAATAAGTGGTTTGGGACTGGAGGTGGATTAACAAAATTTGATGGGACTAACTGGACTACTTACAACATATCAAATTCAGGTTTGCCTCGTAACGATGTCCTGTCAATAGCAATAGATGATAGTAGTAATACATGGATAGGGACTTGGGACGGTGGTATTGCAAAATTCGACGGTACTAAGTGGACTACTTACAACACACATAATTCAGGTTTACCTGATGGCCTTGTTCTGTCAATAACAATAGACAGAACCGGCAATAAGTGGATTGGGACTTCTGGCGGTTTGGCCAAATTTGACGATACTAATTGGACTACATACAACACATCAAATTCAGGTTTGCTTTCTAACTGGATTTGGTCAATAGCAATAGACGGAAGTGGTAATAAATGGATTGGGACTCAATCTGGTGGTATTGCTGTTTTCCGTGAAGGAGGTGTTATACTTGATGTGGATTCAGAGCAGGAGGCGGTTGCGAATGATTTGACATTCAGTAAAAATTTTCCAAATCCATTTCAATTCACAACAAACATTGAATACACAATGCCGAAAGCTGGGAATGTTGCAATCAAAATTTATGACATGCAGGGGCAGTTGCTGAGGGATTTGTTTTCGGGTTCTATTGATGCAGGTAAACACACAGCCACCTGGGATGGCAGGACAGATGCGGGAAACGAAGCACCCAACGGTGTTTACTTCTGTCGCATATACGCTGACGGTTTTGTTGAAATTAAGAAAATGATAATCAATAAGTAAGAAAAGGAGTAAATAATAATGAAAATAAAAACTCTGCTGCCATTTGGATTTTTTTGCAATGTAATATAAACCTTCATGGTTAATAAACATTATATCAGATAATCCGATAACACGAAGTCAACCATGAATTGTATTTGCCGGCAATACATATAAATACTTTTCTTTAATAAACGTCCAAATCTTACAAATGACAGGAACATTTCATTTGCAAATTTAGAATTTTCAAATTTGGGTTTCTATTATTCGTAATTATTAATTTTTGATGCAATGTAGTGAATCATTATGGAAACCTATAAATATAAATTCTCAAATAACAAGGATACAGATTTTATCCGCACGCTCAGAAGCAGGGTGAATGATTATTTCAAATCAAATAACAAAGGCATGTATAGCAATGCGAATATGATAATAAAAACTATTTTTATGTTTTCGTTATATTTCGCTCCTCTTGTGCTTATGTTAACAGGAGTCATCTCCAATCCATGGTTAATTATCGTAATGTGGATTATCATGGGTTTCGGTAAAAGCGGTATAGGGATGGGAGTTATGCACGACGCCAACCACGGAGCTTATTCAAGAATCGGGATAATTAACAAGTACCTGAGCTATACTATGAACCTGATTGGTGCTAATTCTGCTGTATGGAAGATCCAGCACAATGTCCTTCATCATATATTTACTAATATTGATGGCTCGGATGAGGACATCTTACCTCCTTTTATTCTGCGTTTTTCACCATATCAGAAGAGATACTGGTTTCATCGTTTTCAACACATTTATGTTTGGTTTATATATTGTATAACAACTTTAAACTGGGTTACTTCAAGAAATTTTATCCAGGTTTTCAAATTCAGAAAAATGGGGCTGATAAAGAGTAAAAATCAACTAATGAAAGATATTTTTCAGATAACTTTATGGAAATTAGTATATTATGGATATATACTTGTTCTGCCAATAATTTTGATGCCTGTTTCTCCATGGCTGGTTATTGCAGGTTTTATTGCGATGCATTTGACCTCAGGATTAATTCTTAGCACGATATTCCAAACAGCTCATGTCATGCCTACTACAGAATATCCCATGCCAAATAAAGAAAAACATATTGATAATAACTGGGTTGTCCATCAAATGGAAACAACTACGAATTATGGTCCCAATAGCAAGGTTTTCTCATGGCTGATAGGGGGCTTGGACCATCAGGTGGAACACCATCTCTTTTCGAATATCTGCCATGTTCATTACAGGAAATTATCGGAAATAGCATCTGAAACAGCAAGAGAATATAATATTCGGTATAATACACAAAAGAACTTTTTACATGCGATTTGGAACCATGGTAAAATGATGAGGCAATTAGGAAGAATGGAGCAGGTAGTTGTTAGCTGATTGCAAATTGAACGGCAGGCGATTACATGGAAGATGGTTGTGGTAAGATAGAAAGAAGAAGTATAATTTTCTATTAACAATTTCGTAATTTAGTATGTTAGAATTATAGATTAATATGATTATCTGATGGAACTTGAAAACCCATATTTGGAATCAATGCGTTATATTGATAACGCAAAAGAGCAATTGAAATTTGCAGGGAAAGAAGATAAATTTTACAAGGATGAAAAATATGTCAAAATTGCCTGCGGCGCTGCTTATTCAGGCATCCTCAAAGCTCTTGATTTTTATTTCAATTTTAAAGGGGTTCCTAAAAGAAGAGGCAGAAAATCAATTATCTATTATCAAAGTGAATTGTCTAAATTAGATAAGAAACTCTTGAATCACCTAAATAGTGCGTATTTGGTCTTGCATTTGGACGGATATTACAGTGGTTTGAAGAAAATTGATACGATTGAAAGCGGATTTGATGCTGCTGTTTCAATAATCGCAGCTTTAAAACCATTATCCAAAAATGGTGCAAAAAGGAAAAGTTAATTTTGAATTTTGATTAAAAGTATATGTAGTATGGAAACTACAGTCAACAAGGTCATTATCGAACCTCAACCAGAAGACGATTTTACGGCTTATGTGCCCAAACTACCTGGCTGTGTAAGTCAGGGCGAAACATACCAGGAAGCCCATCAAAATATTCAGGAAGCATTAGAATTATACATTGATGTTGCAAAAGAAAGACATATTAGTATATCCAATTAAATAACTATTATTACTGCAATTCTCACATTCAAATTAACATCATTGCTCCTATTTTTATTGAATTTTTCACAATATTCTCAAAAAATTAGCCACAGCTAAATCTTGATGTATCATATTTTTAGCAAAATTCCACTTTCATAACTCTCAACGATATAAAACTGATATAAAATAATTTATTTTTCTGAAATGGTTTTTTTAAATTGATTATTTGTTACTGACAAATTTCGTAATTTGTCATTTTTTTTACCGTCTTTGAAGTATGAGAAGAAGGTGTTTATGTTGAGTGATTTTGGAATAATATTACTATTTTTTATACTGGGTGTTGTTTTCGTAGCCGCAGGCTTAATTACAGCGGCAATTATCAGGCCCTCTCATCCCAATCCTATTAAACAATCTACATACGAGTGCGGCGAAGAGCCGATTGGAAATCCGTGGATTAAGTTTAATATCAGGTTTTATGTAATAGCACTCGTGTTTCTGCTGTTTGATGTAGAAGTCGTTTTCTTATTTCCGTGGGCAGTTGTTTTCAGGGATATGAGCCACATAGGTAATACTGTTGTTTGGTTTGCTTTTATTGAGATGGCTGTTTTTGTGCTGATATTGCTTGCAGGACTGGCTTATGTTTGGGTGAAAGGGGATTTGAACTGGGAGAAGCCCAAACCCTATATACCGAGCCTGAAAGACCTTGTGGTTTCGAAAAAGAGTTAATAATTTTTTTACGGTGAATTAATGGGTTTATTGAATAAATTAGATGATCCTTACTACGGCGGCGGAATAATATTAGGAAAAGTTGAAGACATTTTAAATTGGGGCAGAAGCAAATCGGACTGGTATCTTCAGTTCGGATTAGCCTGCTGTGCAATCGAGTTCATGGCTATGAATGCCTCTCATTTCGACTTTATGCGTTTCGGGTGCATACCCCGAACCTCGCCCCGCCAGGCTGACTTTATTATCATATCCGGTACGGTTACATTCAAGATGGCTGAGAGAATCAAGACGCTATACGAGCAGATGGCTGAGCCGAAGTATGTTATTTCGATGGGTTCCTGTGCTAATTCCGGCGGTCCTTACTGGGAGCATGGATATCATGTGCTGAAGGGCGTTGACAGGATTATTCCCGTTGATGTGTATGTACCGGGATGCCCTCCGAGACCCGAAGCGTTAGAAGAAGGTATGATTAGATTGCAGGAGAAGATTAATAAGCAGGCAATTTTCAATAAAAGGAAGAGGCTTGCGGAAGAAGAACAGAAGGAATTAATAATTAGCAATTAACAATTCACGATTGTTAATGTAAAATTCAAAATGTAGAATGTAAAATGTAGGGTCAGACCTGCGTGTCTGCCCAATAGAATAAAAAAACACCCCTTAATCTCCTCCTTAATTAAGGAGGGGAAATAAAAAGGGGAGGTAAATAATGAGAAGGTGTCAGGAGTAACTCCTGACACGGTTTAAATTTATAATTTAAAATTTTTTAAGAGATATGCAGGCTCAGGAAATATATGAGAAATTGAAAGCAGAATTTGGCGATGCTATAATCGAGTTTAATGCAGAGCCGTTTTTTGACCCTTTTGTCCGGGTAACGACCGATAAATTATTTGATATATGCTTGGAGCTGAGGGATACACCGGAATTTGATTTTGATTATCTGGCATGTCTCAGCGGGATGGATTATAAGGAAAATCTTGGTGTTGTTTATCATCTTTATTCAATCAAGCTGAAACATTCATTTGTTGTGAAGGTAACCGTAAGTAAAGAGAATCCTGTTGTGCCATCCGTAGAGAGAATCTGGCGTACCGCCGACTGGCACGAGAGGGAGGCTTATGATATGATGGGTATTCAATTCGAGGGACACCACAATCTGATTAGAATTTTATGCCCTTATGACTGGGAGGGATTTCCACTGAGGAAGGATTACGTTCAGCCCGATGAGTATCACGGGATGAAAGTACCATATTAGAAAAATTTTCAATTATCAATTTTAAAATTTTCAATGAATGTTAAATATTAAATTTAAAATGATTAAAAAAAATTAAAATCAATTAAATATTTAAGGATATAAAAATTAAAAATTTGAAAATTGAAAATTCATTGAAAATTGAAAATTTTTAAAATTAGAAATAAAAGATAAGGTATAAATAGTGAGCGAAACAAAAAAAGTAGAATTTGAATATAGTCAGATTGATTCCGAGAGGATGAGACTGAACGTAGGGCCACAGCACCCTTCGACGCATGGTGTGCTGAGGCTCGAGGTTGAGCTTGACGGCGAAATTGTTACAGAGGTTGTACCGCATATCGGCTATCTTCACCGTTGTTTCGAGAAACATGCCGAGAAGATGACCTATCCTCAGGTCATACCCTACATTGACCGCATGGATTACATATCTGCGATGAATAATGAATGGCCCTACGTAATGGGAATCGAAAAGCTGATGGGGATTGAAGTGCCTGAGAAGGTCGAGTATATCAGGGTGATATTTGCAGAGCTGAACAGGATAGCTAATCACCAGATTGCAATTGCGACGTTTGGATTAGATGCAGGTGCATTCACACCTTTTCTTTATTTGTTCAGGGACAGGGAATTTATACTTACGGTTTTTGAAAAAGCATCAGGGGGAAGGCTGTTATACAATTATTATTGGGTCGGCGGCTTAGCGGCAGATGTGCATAAGGAATTTAAAGAAGATGTACTTTCGATTGTCAAGCAGGTGAGAGAAACCAATAAAGAAATAGCAGACCTGTTAATCTATAATAAGATATTCATAGAGAGAGTAGCAAATGTGGGAATTCTTCCTGCAGATGTTGCTATAAATTACGGTTGCAGTGGTCCTGTTGTGCGAGGTTCGGGGCTTCCTTTTGACTTAAGAAAAGATGCACCTTATTCGATATATGACAGGTTTGATTTTGATGTTGTAATAGGCCATGGCGAAGTCGGTACAGTTGGCGATTGTTTTGACCGCAATATAGTACGTTTCCACGAAATGGAGCAAAGCTGCCGAATAATCGAACAGGCTATAGAACAGATGCCTATGGATGGAGATGTTAGGGAAAAGCTTCCAAAGAAAATCAGACCACCGAAAGGTGAAATATATACTAAGGCAGAAAATCCCAAGGGCGAACTTGGATTTTACATTGTTAGCAATGGGACTGACAAACCTGAAAGGATTAAATCGAGAGGAACAAGTTTTGTAAATCTCAGCGTTCTGCCGGAAATTTCAAAAGGATATTTGTTTGCAGATTTAATAATGATACTCGGAAGCGTTGATATTGTTTTAGGAGAAGTTGACAGGTAGTATTTTAATTTTAATTTGACTGAAAAATGGAACAGCAAATACTTACATTATATGATTGGGTAGTAAAATTATCGAGCAGTGAACTGATTGCATTGATTGTTGTAATTACACTGCCTCTGGTTTTTTTGATTGTTTATGCTTTGGTTGCAATTCTCGGTGAACTGAAAATATCTGCATTTATTCAGGAAAGATTAGGTCCAATGAGAACAGGTCCATGGGGAATCATTCAGCCGGTTGCAGAAGTTGTGAAGCTGTTGCAGAAGGAAGACATTACACCTGATGCGGCAAATAAGCCTCTTTTCAATATGGCACCCTTTCTTATGTTTACCGCCGCTTATGCAGGATTTGCAGTGATTCCGTTCAGCTCGCATTTCGTACCTGCAGGCATTAACCTTGGACTGTTCTACATTTTTGCAATGGGTTCCCTTGCTGTTATCGGTCTTGTAATGGGAGGCTGGGCTTCCAATAATAAATATTCCTTGCTCGGTGCATTGCGTTCAGTTGCACAGATTATAAGTTATGAAATACCTGCGGCGATTGTGATTTTGAGCATAGTTATACTTGCGAGCAGTATGAATTTGCAGGTAATAAATGCAAACCAAGGGGGCTGGTTTTGGAACTGGTATGTGTTCGGGGGGCCCGGCACTGCATGGAAAATAATAATAATCCCAATTACATTCAGTATGTTTTTGCTTTATCTTATAGCATCGCTTGCCGAGACAAACAGGACACCTTTCGACATACCCGAAGGCGAGTCGGAGCTTGTAGCAGGTTATCACACTGAATACAGCGGAATGAAATTCGCAATGTTTTTCTTTGCTGAATATGCGAATATGTTTGTCGTTGCGGCACTGCTCTCAATACTGTTTTTCGGAGGATGGAACTCGCCATTCGGTGATTTTATGAACGGGCCTATTTGGGGAGTGTTTTGGTTTATATCAAAATCCTTTTTCTTTGTGTTTGTTCAAATATGGTTAAGGTGGACACTGCCGCGTCTAAGGGTTGACCAATTGATGGGAGTAAGCTGGAAAGTTATGACACCGATTGCCTTTATCTGTTTCTTTGCAGTGGGGCTTTGGACGATGTTTAATTAGATTTTAAGGAATTGTCAAACTTAGTTATGGCAAATTGAAAATGAAAAAATATATAAATGATATATGGCTGGGAATTTATACTGTACTGTTGGGGATGAAAATAACCATTGTGCATTTGTTTGCAAAAAATGTAACGGTACAATATCCTAATAAGCATCCTCTAGAAAAAGCAAGCGGCGATAAGATGCCGATGAATGCACGCAACAGGATTTTTGTTGACATGGAATTATGCAACGGCTGTAACGGATGTGCGAGGGCATGTCCCGTTAATTGCATAACAGTAGAAACACTCAAAGTTGTTCCGGGCGATGCACCACCACTTAAAAATGGAGAAAGAAGGGGTTTGTGGGTGCCGGTTTATACCCTTGATTTTGCTAAATGCTGTTTCTGCGGACTCTGCATTGACCCTTGTCCGACTGAGGCAATCAAGATGACAACGGAATTTGAATACTCGGCTTATGACAGGAAAGACCTGTTCTATAAATTCTCGACTATGACAGATGAGGAAATAAAGCAGAAGAAAGAACTGCTTGCTAATTTCCAGGCTGAAAAAGCCAAGAAGGAAGCAGAAGCGAAGAAGGCGGCAGATGCGGCGAAAGCGGCAGCTGAGCCACCAAAATCTGAATCGGGTGAATTGAAAATTGATAATGGATAATTCTGAATTATGAATTATGAATGCTGAATTAAAAGAAGGAATTAGGAAATAGGAATTCGTAAAATGTCATTCTGAACTTGGTTCAGAATCCATAGTGATGAAAATTTCACGCAAAGTTCGCAAAGGTGGACGCAGAGTTCGCTAAGAATTGAAAATAGGAAATGGGAAATAGGAAATGGAAAATTCAAAATGTAGAATGTAAAATGTAGGGGCAGACCTACGTGTCTGACCAAAAGAAAAACACACCCCTGAATCCCCTCCTTAATTAAGGAGGGGAAATCAAAGGGGAGGTATTAAAAAGATAGAAAATGAATAAAAATAACAGATAAAAACAGATATGGATTTGATTACAATTATTTTTTATTTTTTTGCTGTGCTGATTGTAGCATCAGCGGCGGTTGTTGTGTTTTCAAAAAACATCATGTATTCGGCGTTTGCACTGCTGTTCACGTTTTTCGGAGTGGCAACGATTTATGTTCTGCTTAATGCCGATTTTCTTGCCCTGACACAGATTATGATATATATAGGCGGCATACTGGTTCTAATAATCTTCGGTGTTATGCTTACGACAAGGATAACGGGCGTGGATATCAAATCAGGATTGATGGGGAAGATGCAGATAGGTATTACAGGTATTGCTTTAGCTATTCTGACAATCACGATGGGTGTGATGTATTCAAATGTTAAATGGTTTGTAAGAGATTCGGAACCGTTGAAGGATACAATTTCCCCGATAGGAAGAATGTTGCTGACTGATTATCTCCTCGCATTTGAGGCGGCATCGGTTCTATTGCTGATAGCTATTATCGGGGCGGCAATGATAGCGAGAAGGAAGAAATAATTTTACTGAAATGAGAAAATTATAACAGGAAATAAAATGGGAATCGGATTAACACATTACTTGATTTTAAGCCTAATCCTTTTTGGACTTGGGATGTTCGCCATCATCACCCGTAAGAATGCAATCATGGTTTTGATGGGTCTGGAACTTGTGCTGAATTCGGCAAACATAAACTTTATAGCTTTTGCTAAGTACGGCGGGATGAATATTGAAGGGCATGTAGCAGCTATTTTCGTGATTATACTTGCCGCCGCAGAAGCCGCAGTAGCACTTGCAATCGTGCTGAATATTTATCAGAATTACAAGCATGTCAATGTGGATGAAATTGACAGGATGAAAGAGTAATTAACAATTAACAATTCACAATTAAAATTGATGAATGGTCAATGTAAAATTTAAAATGTAGAATGAAAAATGTAGGGGCAGAAAATTTTCTGCCCAATAAATAAAATGGTGTCAGGTGTAACACCTGACACGGATTAGGAAAAATGTAGGGGCAGACCTGTGTGTCTGTCCGATAATGATATAGTGAAAATATTAGAGAATTAAACATATAGTTAAGTATGACACCTGACACGGATTAGGAAAAATGTAGGGGCAGACCTGTGTGTCTGTCCGATAATGATATAATGAAAATATTAGAGAATTAAACATATAGTTAAGTATGACACCTGACACATTATTAGAACTTGCGGCTTTCGTATTAGTGTTTCCGATGCTCGGATTTGTAATTAACATTTTCTTTGGTAAAAGGCTTGGAAGAATAAGCGGATGGCTGGCAGTTACCATAGTTGGAATTGATGTACTGCTCTCAGTATTTATCCTATACGCCAAGCTTACAACTTTTTCAGATGTTAACGTAATCCAAACGAAAATAAGCTGGCTGGCACTTGGCAGTTCCAATATACAAGTAGGAATTCTGATTGACAATCTTGCCGCAATGATGCTCATAGTTGTTACATTAATCAGCTTTGTTGTACATTTATTTTCGACAGAATACATGGCAGATGATATCAGGTATTCACGCTACTTCGCATATCTCGGATTGTTTACTTTTTCGATGCTTGGTATTGTAATAGCAAACAACTTTTTATTTATGTATATATTCTGGGAACTAGTTGGCCTCAGTTCTTATCTGTTAATCGGTTTCTGGTATGAAAAGAAATCTGCGGCAGATGCAGGTAAGAAAGCATTTTTAGTCAACAGGATTGGCGACCTTGGCTTTTTCGCGGGAATATTAATTTTATTCTTTTCATATAATACATTATTCTTTGATGAAATCTTTGCAGGAATAAGCGGTGGGCATATTCCTTTCGACAGCGGATTTTGGCTGACTGCATCAGGTATTCTTATTTTTTGTGGTGCAATAGGCAAATCAGCACAATTCCCGTTACACGTCTGGCTTCCGGATGCTATGGAAGGCCCTACACCGGTCAGTGCATTGATTCATGCCGCAACGATGGTTGCCGCAGGTGTTTATCTCGTGGCAAGGGTATTCCCGATGTTTTCGGCTGATGCACTTACGGCCATTGCTTATGTCGGAGCGTTCACAGCTTTCATGTCGGCAACGATAGCCATTACACAGGTTGACTTCAAGAGGATTCTGGCTTATTCGACCGTAAGTCAGTTGGGATTTATGGTAATGTCTCTCGGGGCATGTTCCTATACGACAGGATTTTTCCATCTTGTAACACATGCCTGGTTCAAAGCCGCACTGTTCCTTGCCTCGGGTTCTGTCATACATGCAATGCATCATTCTATGCACAAGTTCCATGACCATCACACTGACCCGCAGGACATCAATAATATGGGCGGCTTGAGGAGGACGATGCCTCTGACATATATTACATTCCTTATTGTAACATTTGCATTGTCCGGAGTGCCGCTGACATCCGGATTTTTGAGTAAAGACGGAATACTCGCAGGAACACTTGCATTCGCACAGTTGAGCGGGCATTGGTTTATTCCGATAGCAGGATTTACAGCCGCAGGAATGACAGCATTTTATATGTTCAGGCTTACAATAATTGCTTTCCATGGAGAGCCTAAAACTGAAATAGCAAAAAACACACATGATAATAAATTTGTTATAGTATTCCCATTAGTTCTGCTTGCTGTTCTGTCTTTCTGGTTCATCTATTCTCCAAATCCGATTGATGCAAATCAAGGCTGGTTCGTGAAGAATTTACCTGCACCACAAACGGCAGTGCCCGAAAAATACCAGTTCAAATTCCTATCACCACTTGAGAAGCATGAGAATCCATACTTGATGGCGATGGAACATCAGTGTAAAGAGGGTGAATGTAAAGGTGATTGTGAACATGAAAAGGGAATGGCTGCGGCTGGTGGTGGTATGACAGGAGGTTCAAATACAACAGTTACGATGAATAATGCCGGACATGAAACATCACATACCGGAGGACATAAATATTTCAATATATTTGAAGAAGAGATGCACCATGCTCATCTGCCTGCAATGCTTTTATCAATTATAATTGCAGGGTTAGGAATACTATTCTCTTTCATGGTCTATCAGTTCAAGATATTCAATGCCGATAACATGGCTAAGCAGTTCAGCAAACTGCACCAGTTCTCATTCAGGAAATGGTATTTCGATGAAATTTATCATGCAACGGTTGTGGCTGGACTTGTTGGATTTTCGAAGGTGCTTGCCTGGTTCGACCTATATTTGATTGACGGAATGGTGAACCTGACAGCATTTATGACGAGAGGATTTTCATATTTCATAGGACATTTTGATAATATTATTATAGATGGTTTTGTAAATCTATCGGCTAATGTAACCGGATTTTTCGGAGCTGCATTCAGGAAAGTGCAGACAGGCAGAGTTCAGACATACCTTGTGTTTGTTGTGCTCGGTGTGATGCTGTTGATTTACTTTTTTGTGTAGATAAATTAGAATTGATAATTGAAAATTGATAATGATAACCCTTCGACTTCGCTCAGGGTGACATTATTTTGAATGTTGAAATGTACTTTGAATTAAAATAAATAAATTATCCCGTAGGGATTATATATTGGTAGCAAATAAATTAACCTACTATGATTATCCCGTAGGGATTATATATTGGGTGTGTCAGGAGTAACTCCTGACACGGTTTGAAATTGTAGATTCTTTTTCACACAAAGTTCGCAAAGGATGACGCAAAGTTCGCAAAGATTAAATGAAAAATTATTTGGATTCTGAACCAAGTTCAGAATGACATTTTAAATAAATAAAATTGATAGTAAAAATGAAGTTAAATAAATATATTTTTCCGGAGGATTAATGTTTCAGATTTTCGGCATTGGGCCTCTCACGTGGATTACCTTTTTGCCGCTGTTGGGAATGATTTTGATATTGCTCATTCCATCGGGAAAGGATGAACGGAGTAAGGATGTTTCGAAATCACTTTTCAGATGGGTGACCATAATATTTACCTTTTTACAGCTATTGCTCGCTATCTGGATTTATGCTAATTATAATTATTATTTGGCGGGCATCAATGACCCTAATGGCTTTCAGTTCGTTGATAAGTTCAAATGGATTTATCTTTACGGACTGCCTTTGTTAGGTAATGTCAGCGTTGACTATTTCGTCGGTATTGACGGAATCAGTGCCCCGATGGTTTTACTGACTGCGATTGTATGCTTTGTGGCATCATTCTCATCATTCAGTGTAACCAAAGCATTGAAGGGATACTTTGCTATGTATCTTCTATTGGATGCAGGCATGATGGGTGTTTTCGTGGCACTCGATTTCTTCCTTTTCTATGTTTTTTGGGAACTGATGCTGCTGCCTATGTACTTCCTGATTGGCATCTGGGGTGGCCCGCGAAAAGAATATGCGGCTATAAAGTTCTTCTTATATACATTATTCGGAAGCGTATTCATGCTTCTTGTGATGATTGCATTATTTTTTGCTGTCGGCTCATTTAACATGCTCGACATGATGGACCCGACAAAGTACAATCCAAATTCAATACTGTTCGGTGTTGATACGACATGGCGGTATATAGCATTCATGGCTCTTTTCGTTGGATTTGCAATCAAGATACCTTCGGTACCTTTCCATACATGGCTTCCCGATGCACACGTGGAAGCACCGACGCCGATAAGCGTGATTCTTGCAGGCGTCCTGCTGAAAATGGGAACTTACGGCTTGATGAGAATAAGCTGGCCCATGTTTCCCGATGCGGTCAAACACTTCCAGTGGTTTATCGCCTTGGTAGGTGTGGTCAGTATTGTTTATGGAGCCTTGTGTGCCTTAGGACAGCACAGGGTCGGGAAACGGGATTTCAAGAAACTGATTGCCTACTCATCAGTCAGCCATATGGGTTTTGTGGTACTTGGCATGGCGGCACTAAATACGACCGGTATGGAAGGAGCAATTCTCCAGATGTTCAACCACGGCACAATCACAAGCATGCTCTTCATGGTAGTGGGAGTTCTGTATGATAGGTCCCACACAAGAGGCTTAGATGACTTTGGAGGTATGGCTAACAAGATGCCAATTTACACCGGACTCATGACAATATCATTTATGGCGGCTATAGGATTGCCGGGATTGAGCGGATTCGTCAGTGAAATTTTAGTGTTCTTAGGTGCATTCCAGACCTATCCGACTTTGACAATAATTTCAGCAACTGGTATTGTTTTGGGTGCAGCCTATATGCTGTGGACTTTGCAGAAGGTGTTCTTCGGCCAGGTTCCCGACAGATGGGCAGGACCCTGGGACCCGACACATAAGAAATACAAGACAGACGATTTGAATTTAGTCGAATTAGTTGCTCTTGCACCTCTTGCATTGATTATTATTTATCTTGGAATTCATCCTAATGCAATGCTTGGAATAATGGAAAAATCTGTGAATCATTTGATTCAATTTGTTAATACCGGCTGGTGGACAATGGCTGCCGGTTTATAATTTGATGTTAATTTATTAAAATTGATATATGATACCAATTGAGCAATTTTTAATAGAGCTAAAGAAAAGCATAATCCTGTTTCAGCCGGAAACAGCCCTGGTTGTTACTTTTCTGGTTGCTTTGATTGTTGACCTTATATTCAGAAAATCGAAAAACGTATCCGGCATAATTTTACTGATTGGATTTATCGTAACCGGGATACTTCTTTGTACGGCAGGAAACCAGAACAGCGTTGTGTTTTCGAAGATGCTTGCTGTTGACCCGTTTGCAAAATTCTTTAAATGGGTGATTCTTATATCGAGCTTCATAGTTGTACTGATGTCATTCTTATCCAAAGAGCTTTATGAGAAGGACAGGCGGCTCGGAGAGTATTTCTCCCTGATTGCAGGTATGACATTCGGAATGTTTCTTCTTGCGGGTGCATCAAATCTAATTATGATTTACCTTGCAATCGAGACGATGAGTATCAGTTCGTATATTCTGACAGGTTTCACCAAGGAAATTAAAAGGGCAAGCGAAGCATCGCTGAAATATGTCATATTTGGTGCTGTGTCATCGGGATTGATGCTTTATGGAATTTCGATTTTATTCGGATTGACAGGCTCACTTAATCTATATGATATAAATTATGCGATAGCTCACGGCAAAGCAGAAATGTTTCCGTTACTGATTTCAGGAATAATGATAATCGCAGGAATAGGATATAAAATTTCAGCCGTACCATTCCATTTCTGGACACCCGATGTTTATGAAGGAGCGCCCGTAACAATTACTGCACTTCTTTCCGTGGCATCCAAGGCGGCTGGTTTTGCAATATTAATAAGATTCATTAAGGTTGCATTTTTTGACCATACAAGCCCTGTAGCAGGTGAAACATGGACACTGCTGAGTACGATTGACTGGAAATATATAATTGCAATACTTTCGGTTTTGACGATGACATTCGGTAATCTTGTTGCCATCTGGCAGACAAATGTGAAAAGGCTACTTGCCTACTCCAGCATTGCACACGCAGGATATCTTCTGATGGGTGTCGTTGTGATGACAGACGCAGGAGTGGCTGCAATACTTATATACTTTGTCGTTTATATGTTCATGAATCTCGGTGCCTTCTATGTTGTGATGCTGTTTGCAAACAAAATCGGAAGCGAAGAACTCGATGATTACACCGGAATCGGTTACAGGTCGCCTGTGCTGGGTGTCTGCATGGTGCTATTTCTCATATCACTGACAGGACTGCCGCCAACAGCAGGATTCATAGGCAAATGGTATTTGTTCATTGCTGTCCTTAATTCAAATTACATCTGGCTGGCTGTTGTTGGTGTGCTGAACAGCGTCGTGTCATTGTTCTACTATGCCAAGGTAATCAGAAATATGTTCCTTCGCGGAGTTGACCAGGAACATGAGCCAATGGCATTTTCACCGATGAGTATAATAATGCTACTGCTTTTAGCTATACCAACACTGGTACTTGGAATCTGGTACGGACCAATTTTGCATTGGGCAAACAAATCGGTGGGATTGTTTTTAGGAAATTAAAAATAATAGTCTTGAACATGATTACTTGATTAAAGGATAGACAGGATTATTGAGAAAAATAGTCTTGAACATGATTACTTGATTACAGGATTTACACGATTTTTTCTATTGTAATCTTGTCCATCTTGAAATCCTTTAATCGTGTTCAGACTTTTCTTATCTTGTCCATCTTGTAATCCTTAAATCCTGTTCAGACTTTTTTTTATCCTGTTCAGATTTTTTTTATTAGTTTTTTATTATAGACTCTTTTGAAGTCTAAACTCTTTGACCCAAAATTAATAAGCAAACCATCGGCTATATTGTAGGCTTCACAATAGTTGATGGCTTGAGCTTTGTGAACATCTTCCAATTTTTCAATAGCTTTAATTTCAACCATCACTTTTTCTTCAACGAAAAAATCTACTCTTCTTGTACCAATAAATTTACCCCTATAGCGCAAGCTCATTTCCATTTCACGTTCATAAGCAATGCCCTCATGTTCAAACTCAATAGCTAATGCACGCTGATAAATTACTTCCTGAAAACCATTCCCAAGAGTACTGTGAACCTGCATCGCACATCCAATAATTTTATGAGTCAGTTCATTAATTTCTTGCTCATTATTATCTTCTCTTTGAAATGATTCCCTCCAATTACTATTTTCATCAGCTTGTTCAGTAATCTTGTCCATCTTAAAATACCTTAAATCATTTTCAAAAAATTTGTATAATAATAGTCTTGAACATGATTACTTGATTAAAGGATAGACAGGATTTTTCAATAATATTATACATTTCCATACTTTATATCACTAATCATGTCCATCTTGTAATCCTTTAATCCTGTTCAGACATTTTTCTTTATTAATCTACTTCAAATTTAATCTTATAATTGTTGAAATCAAATTTAAATATAACATATATCAACTACCTCCCAGTTTTTTTTATTTTTATGATGGTAATTTGAATTAATTTTGTATTAATACGTCCAATATTTTATATGAATGATAACTTGGAAAATATTATTTTAAAAGAACCATTATTGAATCAGGTTAAGAAAGCTGTAACTGAGCTTGAACCTGAGGCTGATGTGTATCTTTTCGGTTCTCGTGCAAGAGGTGATGTTCATAGTGAATCTGACTGGGATTTTTTGGTTCTTGTTCCGGGAGTACTTGATTATGAAAGGTAAAGAAAAATCCTCGATGCTCTTTTTGAGGTAGAATTGAGTTCAGGAGAAATATTTAATGATATAATCAAATCAAAAGAATTTTGGAAAGAGAATGAACTTCTGCACGCATCGCCTTTCTACAAAAATGTAACTTCCGAAAGCATTTCATTATGAGCAAGTAGGATAATGAATTAGTCAAATTATGGTATGAAAAAAGCCTTAAAGCTTACAAAACGGCAAAACGATTATTCAAAGATGAAGACTTTGATGCTGCCTTAAACAGAATATATTATTCAGCTTTTTATTCAGTTGTCGCATTACTAATGAGTCGAAGTTTAAAATTCAAAACACATAAATCTGCTAAGAACATGCTTCATCAACATTTCATTCAAACAGGGCTATTGCCGGTTGAATTTGGGAAGTATTATAACGAAATATTTAACTACAGGCAGGAAGCTGATTATGAAGCAGTATCAGAAATAAATCCTGAATCAATTCATATGCTTCTCGAAAATTTAGATAAATTCATAAAAGCAATTAAATATTTATTGCCGATTTGATAATATTTAAGATAAAATATAATATGAAATATTCCATAATATACTTCTTGCTATTTTCATTTCTCTTTTCTTTCTGCTCCAAAGAGCAGGACAAGTCAAATAAAAAATATTAGCTTTAATTCTAATTACACTTAATGTTAATCATAATCAAAATATTTTCACCAATCTGAAGATTGATTCTTTACATATCAATGAAATTCGCATATCATTTTGAAATTTAAGTAGTAAATTAGGGAAAATTAACAGATATAATTTATGAAAACACTTATTGCAGAATTTAGCCGGGGTGTACTTAACCCGGAGCAGTTCCCTGATTACAAGTATCCTGAGATAGCTTTTTCAGGAAGGTCGAATGTCGGGAAATCCTCACTGCTGAACAGTATATTGCATAGAAAAAACCTTGCTCATATTAGTTCAACACCCGGAAAAACTCAGCAAATCAATTTTTATATTGTTGATGAAAAATGGAGTTTTGCCGACCTGCCGGGATTCGGCTATGCTGTTATATCAAAGGAGAAACGTGCCGAATGGTCAAAGCTGAATATGAATTATATCGAGAACAGGAAAAATCTCAGGCTGGTTTGTGTTTTGATTGACAGCCGCCATGAACCTATGGAGAAAGACCTCGCTTTCATCGAACTGTTGGAAAACATAAATAGAAAATATATTATTATTCTCACTAAATCGGATAAAATTTCTGGCAAAATAATCGTCGAAAGAAAAAAACAGTTTGAAGAAATAACAAAAGAATGTAAATTTTGCATTGAGGTGCTTCCTTATTCAACTGTGAATGGAACCGGAAGGGATTCTCTCATTGGAATTATAAAAAGGGAATTAAAATAAAAAAATGTCCATGAGTACATGACCACCGCCGATGCGATGGTAAAACAAAAATATGACAAATTAAATTCGTTCTTTATATCTTTTTGAATAGCCACTATCTTTAGATAGTGGAGGTTTAATTCCACCAGATTCTGACTTTAGTAACTTATTTTAAGTGGATAAATCCCGATTTGTGGTGATTAATTATCACACAGCCTCTAAAAGTAGTGGCTATTCATTTTAAATATATTAAACCATTTTTATAATGTGTCATTAACAGCTGAATCGAAGTGTGATACCTTAGTGCCGATAGCCTTCGACAAGCTCAGGCTGACACTGGAATAAGTAAAAATAAATCAAATTATTAAAGATATGTTTCAGAGGTAAATATGGATAATCCAATCGAGAAAAAAATAATGGATACGATAGAAGAAAACATTGCTGTAAAAAAACTACTGCTGGAAAATTGCTCTGATGCAATTGCGAGGTGCGGAACCAGACTTGCAGATATATGCGGTGAAGGAGGTAAGGTGATGTTCTGCGGTAACGGAGGAAGCGCCGCCGACAGTCAGCACTTAGCTGCCGAGCTTGTCATCAGGCTGAGGGGGCATGTCAACCGTCCTGCAATTACCGCTATGGCTCTTACGGTTGACTCTTCTATTATGACGGCAGGTGGGAATGATATTGGATTTGAAAATGTGTTTGCACGTGAGGTCGAGGCATTCGGAAAACAAGGCGATGCTCTTGTGGGAATATCAACAAGCGGTAATTCTGAAAATGTACTTCGGGCAATAAAGCAGGCAAGAAAGCAAGAAGTAATTACAATCGGACTCCTCGGATGCGATGGCGGAAAAATTCTGAAAGAATGTGATTATTCGGTTGTTGTTCCGAGTGATGTTACTGCAAGAGTACAGGAGTGTCATATCTTGATTGGGCATATCTGGTGCGAGATTATCGAGGAGATGCTGTTCCCGGAGCACTTTATAAAATAATTACGAATTATGAATTACGAATTGAGGATTTATAATAATTGATAACTCTGATATCCAGATGTTACTCATAATTTAAAGATATAAATTTTCTATTTTATTTTATATCTTTTTAACTTAAATAAATTCCAGGTCACATCCGGAGATGGATTGCTTTTATGACTCCCAATAGTTATTTCAAATTTGATTATCCCTATTCCCGGTGCAATAAAAAAGCCACTATTAGGATATTTTCCTAAATCCTTTCTACGATAATGAATACATTTGAAAGTTCCAGCAGGAACAGTAATCACTTCTTCCAAATTGACAGTTTGCAAAATACCCTCATCAAATTCGTTATACCATTCATCACCTAATTTAGTCGGATATTTGAAAAATAATAAAGCTTTATTAATTTGAAAGTTATGAAGACTATCATCTGTAATATTATAAAGTCCATTTTTTTTATTTGAACAAACATTAGCAAAATCAAAATATTTCAATCCCCATTGATACCAATCTTCATTATTTAATTTAATCCTTTTACCCAAATGTAATGTTATTGAATCAGCATAATATATAGTGTCTTTACCGGTTTTTCTAAAATAGTAATTATCATAAGTCCAGAAATTACCTTCTGACAAAGGGATTAATTCTTTACTAATGCAACATGAATCTTTAGGTTCACCGCTGCAAAATTGAAGAAGTATAATGCTTAAGAAAGAAAAGATTGTTAAAATTAAAAAGTTTCGCATTTTAACCTCCTGTAAGAATGTTAAACACAATTTTATTTTGATTTATTGAGTTCAATCAATTTTAATTCTTTCTTTTTCTTATCGGCTAATTGTTTGGCATTTTGTTTTGAAATAACACTTTTACCTGTTCTTTTTTCGATTTCTTTTTGGGCAGTTCCTGCAACCCTTCCGCCTTGCTTCGCTATTACACGATTATCTTCAAATGTATCGGGATTTTTTTCTTTAGATATCTCGGTTGTCGAAGCTTCACCAAGCATGTTCAAAACAAGTTCGAGGTTTGTCATATTATCCCGCAAACCTTCTTTTTTCAGATTCTTATATGATTTATACTGCTTTGTTGTAAAGCCTGACCAAGCCCTTGTGATTTCATCGGTCAGGATAGCATATTCATCTCCCTTTTTAACACTCCGATTATCCCATTCATCTGTTAATTCTTTTCTGACCTCGATGCTTTTCAATCGTTGATTAATCCATTCTTTAGAATAACCTTTCCTGAGATAGGTTTCCATAGCACGGTCAAATGCAAGTTCAGGATTTTCTGTTTCTTCGATTCTTTCATAGCCGACCATAGCAAGCCACTGCTTAAAAGGCTCTGCCCTTGGGGAAGGAATAGATTGGATTAATCTCAGAATAGTCTCAGTGTCGGCTACATCAGTCATATAAAATTTTCCATCTGTTGATTCTAATTTCAGTTGTCCGATTTTTTCGGACAACTCATAAAATCCTTCTAAATATAACTTTTTCTTTAAATCACTCCAATACTTTCTTGGTCTATTAGATTCAGTAAGAATTTCGATAATATCAACAATGGAGAAAAACCATTTCTCCTGTTCTTCGTCCCAGTGGGTGCGGATTTTCTTGCTTTCGAATAGCTTGATGTCGCTCATAATAATTTATGAAGATTTCAAAATATATCAAATATTTGAACAAATATAAGAAAATGCAACTGTTATTATTCCAAAAATTATACACAATATTTTTTTAAAAGTTAATATATTGCATTTCTTAAATTTTACTTGCTCTATTTTGTTTTATTTACGGATTGATTATGGCTAAAACAGTACAGTCGAAGAAGGTTATTCAGGAAAAACAGAAACCCCCGATTATACCTGAAAAATATCAGGATATATTCTATATTGTCCTGCTGATTTTATTGATTTTCGGATTCTTTTCACCTGCTATATTTGGAGGCGGATTCAATGCAATGGATAATGCCGCTTCCGAAAGCTTCAAGACATACCTTGACCAGGCAAATAAAGACGGGAAATTCCCATTATGGATACCTTATATTTTCAGCGGTATGCCGAGTTATGCTTCGCTATTGACAACAGGTGCCAGAAGCTGGGATATAATTTCGATGATATTTATCGGAGCAACGAAATTTGTCGGGACATTGTTCAGCAGTGATGTTGCACGTGTCAGTTGTTTCTATGTGATGTATGCCCTTGGCATGTACTGGCTGATGAGATTCAAGAAGCACCCGAGGTTTGTTTCTTTCTTCACAGCATTTGCAGCAGTGTTTTCGACTTATGTAATCACCTGGATAATGATCGGTCATAATACAAAGCCGATTGTTTTTGCCATGTTCCCGTTCATCATTTTGTTTCTTGAAAAACTGAAAGAAAGATTTTCTCTTGTATATGCCGTTCTGCTTGTTTTTGCAGTTCATATTATGATGCTTGGAAGCCATCTCCAAATGATATTCTATGGATTCTGTGCATTTGGATTATATATTTTATTCGAGTTGATTCATTCATTAATCACAAAAAAGCATGTATTAGGAATAATCAGGTCAGCTGTAATATTGGCATTAGCCGGAGGATTGGCATTTGTTCTGTCGGCTGACAGATATCTAAGTACAATGGAGTATACGCCCTATTCAACCCGAGGTTCAGCTCCGATTGTAAAAACTGAAAAACAGCATCAAGACGCATCAGGTGGTAACGATTACGACTATGCTACAATGTGGTCATTCAGTCCACAGGAGACAATGACTTTTTTCGTACCGAACTATTATGGATTCGGTAGAATTGAATACAAGGGTGAACTATCACAAAACCAACCCATACAGGTTTCGACATACTGGGGACAAAAGGAGTCGGAAGATTCACCACCGTACATGGGAATTCTGGTCTTAGGACTGGGAATTATCGGTTTTATCATGTTCAGAAAAGATCCATTTATACAATTTTTACTTGTATTGTCTATTTTCTCTCTACTGCTTTCATTTGGAAAGAATCTACCGATTTTGTATGATTTATTTTTTAATACAGTTCCCAGCTTTAACAAGTTCAGGGCACCGAGCATGGCTCTGGCACTGATGCACTTTGCCATGCCTATTCTAGCGGGTTATGGTTTATCAGCAATTCTCAGCTGGAGGAAAAAGTTGGAAGACTCTGATAAGAAAGTACTTAACGTTGGAATTATAGCTGCCGGCGCATTTCTCGTAATCGGATTTATTTTTTCAGCTTTATTCAAAACTTCTTACATGGATGCATTCACCGAGAGTGCCATCGGACAAAAATTACCGACAGAGATACATGATTTTATCTGGTCGAATATGATTAACGACTGGTATGTTACTGCACTGATAGCCGTTGCTATGGCAGTTGCATCATTATTTTATGTAAGAAAGAAAATCGGCACAGGTATATTTTTTACTGTCGCAGCTCTACTCCTGGTATTTGATATGTGGCGGGTTGATTACCGTCCAATGGAGATTGCGGAAAAACCTATTCAGAATGAAATTTTCAAACGTACTGATGTAATTGATTTTCTCAATAACGATAAATCTAAATATAGAATAGCTGATTTTGTATCTCAACCGTCCAATGTTCCGGCATATTACATGCTCGAAAACGTGAATGGTTATCATGCTGCAAAGATGAGAATATACCAGGACCTAATGGATGTTGCTAATCTCGATCAGGCGGCGGGTTCAACTTCTGTTGTATATAATCCTTTCCTTTGGAATCTGATGAATGTTAAATACATTATTTCAGAAGGTAAAATTTATGAAGGTTTGGAACCTGTTTTTCAATCTCAGCAAACAAAGTCTTTTGTATTTCAAAATCCGGGATTTCTACCAAGAACATTCTTCGTTAAGTCAACACAAGTTGCTAAACAGATGGATATTTTGAAGCATTTGAAAAACGGTGATTTTAATCCTGTCGAACTTGCATATATTGAAAAAGCCTTGCCTGTTCAGCTTACTGAACCTGACTCAACATGCTATTCAAAAGTGTTGACACATAAAAACGAACTTATAAAAATCGAAGCGCAAGCAAGCGGTAACAATCTGCTATATATAAGCGAAATTTATTATCCTGTCAGCTGGAAGGCATACATTGACGGGAAAGAAACAGAAATTTACAAGACAAATTTTGCCTTCAGGTCAGTGGTTGTGCCTAAAGGAAAGCATACAATTGAAATGAAATTCGAGTCTAAGAATTTCGAGACGGGAAAAACATTGAGTATGATTACAGGAATTATCTTAAATCTTCTTGTGATTGTTGCAGTATTAATTGAAATCAGAAGAAGAAAATCTTCAAAAGAATTGACAATTGAAAATTGATAATTGGAGATGGGAAATAGGAATTGGGAAATAGGAGATTGAAATATGAAAAAAATTATTATGATATTAATTATTTTTTTTATTCCTATTGTTAATTTAGCTAAATCATTTGACTATAAATATTGTGACAAGATTAAATTGATTGACCAAATAATCAACTTTCCTGATAGTATGCAATATTTTATAAAGCAATCAAATTTTAACGATAAAGACAATTATCTGCATTTAATTAAATTCAGAAGATATGACATTGAAGTTAAAGATTATTTGAAATTATTTAAAGGTAAGTGTGTTTTAACATATAATTCTGAAGAATTTATAGACACAGATCATAATATATTAATTAAAGCAGATGTTTTTGTTTTAAATTACTTAGGGAAAGATGCTAATAGGATAATTGATAGGAGTGTGGCTTTTGAATTTATATTTAAAAATGACAAGTGGATAATAGATAACATTGATTTAGGAAATAGATACAACATTACTTCATTAAAAAGTAACTCAATTTCTACGAATTTTAAAGATGATAGTATTTCCGGAATATCTGAATCTAAAAATGATTATTATAATAAAGATTATAACTTATGTGGTAAGGTAGAATTTCTTAATAAAATATTGGGAAATACCAATGATTTTCAAAATACTATTATAAATTCTTCTTTCTATGATCTCAAAATAAAAATCAATGATACTGATTTTAGCAAAAGTATGAATGTACTTAAAGAATATTTTAATAATAATAAAGATAGTTGCAATATTTGGTTAAATTATCCCTTTCCAATAGATGATGAATTTAATGAACAATATCTAAATCAGAACTTCTTAAAAGATTATTTCATCATAAGATATAAGGGAAATGATTTACAAAAAGCTATAGATGGCTGTATCACAATTGAATTTTTAAGAATAAATTCAAAATGGTATATTAACCAAGTTATGAATGGAATCCCTGTTCAAATAGAAACCACGGTAGATGATTTTTAAATTTATTTTTATAAAATATACTTAAACATGACTGACAGAGAACTAATAAACTGGTGCGAAGAAGAAACACAGCATCATACATATATAAAATTTCCTGAGGAATTGTTTATTTCTTTAAATTTACATCAGGCTAAACTTATTGCTCAAAAGTTTGGTTCGCATACATTGATTATGCTTCCTGAAAAAGAGATAATTTTTTTCAATTGGCTGAAGGAAGAAGACCCGGAAGTATGGAATGACCTTTGGGGTGAGAATGCAATTGATGAACCATATACCGTAGCTGTTGGATTTTTACCGGAGTTGATAGAAAAAAAAAGGGGCTTCCCTATTTGCGACCTGCTCAAATGTGACAATTATTATTTCTCAAAATTGCATATTATAACACCTGAATCAGAAATGATGCTCGATTCGGTTAAAGAGCGTTTCATGGCTCATCAACCACTAACAATAGGTCAATTACTTGTACTTGAAATATCTGTAGCACCGATTGATATCTGGCGTTTTACTTTCAATCATAATTTGAAGCTTGAAGATTCAAAGAATGCAGTAAAGGGCTTAGTTGAAGATAAAGTTTTAATACATCTGAACACAGCAGAACAGCTTGCCTCTTTTGTTGAATTGCCGGAATGACACACAATATGAAATCAAAATCCACAAATATTATAATAATGAAATTCGGCGGCACATCAGTCAAAAATGCCTCTGCAATGAAAAATGTAATAGATATTGTCAAAGAAAGGCAGAGTCAGAATCCGGTTGTAGTTCTGTCTGCATGTTCAGGTTTAACTGATAGACTTCTTAAATTAATTCGGAATGCAGGAAAAAAGTCTTCCATTAATTTAATGAAAGAAATTGCAGTTATCGAAAATCATCATCTCGATATAATTGATGAATTGATAAATAAAAGAGATATTAAGAAGAATTGTAGCGATAATATAAGAAATCTGATTCAACAGCTTACTCTATTAGTTGAAGGCGTATCACTGCTCAGAGAATGTACACCTCGTTCTTTAGATGCAGCAGCATCATTCGGTGAGCTTATGTCCATTACAATTTTTGATGCCGCATGCAGGGACAGAAAATTAAATTCGGTATTTTTTGATGCACGTCATGTGATGAAAACCGACAGCAATTATACACAGGCAGTCGTTGATTTCAAAGGAACAAAAAAACTATCTATTGAATATATTTTACCATTATCTGCAAAAGGGAAAATTGTTATTACCCAGGGATTCATAGGTTCCGATGAGAATGGAATTACAACCACTTTGGGGAGAGGTGGTTCTGATTACACAGCGGCCGTACTTGGTTCTGTTCTGAATGCCAAAGAAATTCAGATTTGGACTGATGTCAACGGAGTATTATCTGCCGACCCGCGAATTGTGCATAAAGCCGTTACAATTCCAGAAATGAGCTTTGATGAGATTAGGGAATTATCATACTATGGTGCAAAGGTGCTTCACCCCGATACAATCAAGCCTGCCATACTGGCTAAAATACCTGTTCGGGTTTTGAATACCTTTCACCCTGAAAACAATGGGACATTAATTACAGAAAAAACAAAGGAAAAATATGCAAAAATCAGGTCTGTGCATCTGAAACGGTATTGCATAAATTTGTTAATTAACATGTCTCACAGTGATTCAACCGAGACAAGAATTATTGAATTATTATCTAAGCTATTTGAATCGGAAATAAAGATTATTTCAACATGTTTTGTTGATAATAGAGTTTTAATTGCAATTGACAATCCTGATGAATCAACACATAATTTGATTAAGAATATACTATACGGCTTGGATTATAAAATAGAAAATATTAGTCTTTTATGTATTTGTGGTGTAAACCTTATTGAAGATTCAGATATTTTACAAAAAATCACAATTTTATTAAATAGGTTTGACCCCAAATCACTATTTTATGGTTTTTCTTCAACTTCTTTAATAGCATCAGTACCTGAAGTGAATGGAGAAAATGCATTGAATACGATACATAATTTGATTTTGGAGATGAATAAAATTTAAAGAAACCAATAATTTGATTTAAAATAGAAATTATTTAATTTAGAATTGAAATCTTAATTAGTTTATGATGAAAGTCAAGGAAGTTATTAAACTTATTGAGAAGGATGGTTGAGTGCTTGAAAGAATTAGAGGCAGTCATCGTCATTTTACTCATCTATCTAAGAAAGGTATTGTAACAGTACCCGGGAAACTAAGTTCAGATTTATCTCCCGGTACATTAAATAGTATTTTAAAACAATCAGGATTAAAGAAATGAATAAATATCTGATAATTATTGATAAAACCTCTACTGGATTTTCAGCCTACTCACCTGATGTTGAAGGCTGTGTTGCTGTTGGAACTTCAAAGAAAGAATGTGAAAAAAATATGAGAGAAGCACTCCAATATCATATCGAGTTTATGATTGAAAAGGGCTACGAAATTCCAAAATCCAAATCAAGTGCGGCTGAATTTATAAATTTGCAATTCAAGAAAGTAGCTCAAACTGCTGCTGTACTTTAAAAAATATTATTCCTTTATGAAAAAAATATGAAGAAGGCAATTAAAAAAAAGGAAAACAACGAAATGCTGCCTGAATATGATTTTTCAGGTGGTGTTCGTGGAAAATATGCAGCAAGGCTCGCCGAAGAAAACGGTTATGTGAAGCTCGACCCTGCTGTTAAAAAGTATTTTAAAAAATCAGAAGACATAAATAAAGTTCTACTGGCGATTATTGAATCAATGACCCAAAAGAGAAGAACAGCTTCTGTTTAGAGGTTTATTTTATGTATAAATACGAAATTATACTTTATTGGAGCAATGAAGATAAATGCTTTATTGCTGAAGTTCCTGAATTACAAGGGTGTATAAATCATGGCACAACTGAAGTTGAAGCTATTGAGAACATTAGGATTGCTCAGAAACTATGGCTTGACACTGCTATTGAATTTGGAGACCCGATACCTGAACCAAAAGGCAGATTGATTTTTGCATAATTAAATGTAGAAATATTGAAGAAAGAATTAGCGATAAAATATCAGCAAGTAATTCTTTAACTTTTAATTGTAAGTTATTCGCAACAAAATCACTTTTCAAACGTACTATTAATATTTTTTAATTAAAGGATTCTAACAATTATCTTACATATCATTAAAATTTAGGTGAATTTATGAAAAGAGCAACAGCACTTGTTTTTTTATTTTCCTTTTTATTTGCTTATACATTATCAGCAGGTGAGGGGAGAATTTTAAGATTTCCGAATATATCGGAAACTCAAATCACGTTTGCTCATGGAGGCGATATTTATGTAGTTTCAAAATCCGGAGGATTAGCAAGAAAAATTACAAACTCAGAAGGTTTGGAGTTATTCCCAAGATTTTCTCCTGATGGAACACAGATTGCATTTATCGGTGAATATGATGGGAACCGCGAAGTTTATGTTGTTCCCAACACTGGCGGCGAACCCAAAAGAATCACTTACAGCATGGATATCCCGGGTGTTGCCGATAGAATGGGACCGGATAAAATCATTATGCAATGGTCAAAAGACGGGCAGAAAATACTTTACCGTTCACGTCACGAAATGTGGAATGCGATGCTTGGCAAATTATACTTTGCTTCAATGAACGGCGGATTGCCGGAAGAAGTTCCTTTGCCAAGAAGCGGCTTTGCATCACTTTCTCCTGATGGAAGTAAAATCGCATATAATAGAGTATTTCGTGAGTTCCGCCCCTGGAAACGCTATCGTGGCGGCCAGGCTGATGACATCTGGATTTATGATTTCAACACAAAGAAGGTCGAGAATATTAGCAACAATCCGGGACAGGATATTATTCCGATGTGGTATAAAGATAAAATTTATTATACATCGGACAGGGATAAAAGACTTAATCTTTTCGTTTATGATTTAAACACAAAACAGACTAAAAAGCTCACTAATTTTGATAAATATGACTGCAAATTTCCATCACTTGGTGCGGGACAGATTGTCTTTGAAAATGGCGGGTATATTTACCTGATGGATCTTGTTACCGAACAGGCAAAAAAAGTTGATATTGAAATTGCAGATGATAATCTCGAAGCAAGGACAAAATTTGTTGATGTAAAAGGCAAAATTACAAACTTTGAGATTGCCCCCGATGGCAACAGGGCTTTATTCGGTGCAAGAGGTGATGTGTTTACAGTTCCTGCGGAAAAAGGAAATATTAGGAACCTCACAAAAACTTCAGGTTTACACGAAAGAGGTTCTGTATGGTCACCCGATGGTAAATGGATTGCTTTCCTTAGCGATAAAACAGGCGAATTTGAAATTTATATTATCAAACCCGATGGTACTGAAATGACACAACTCACCAGCGACAGCAAATCATATAGGTATGGCTTGAAATGGTCTCCCGACAGCAAGAAAATTCTATCATCTGACAAGACAATGAGACTTTATTATATTGACATAGAATCAAAGAAAGTTACTGATGTAACAAAATCGGATTATTGGGAAATCACAGATTTTTCGTGGTCGCCTGACAGCAAATGGATTGCTTATTCTGATGCTTTCAGTAAGAATAATTTCGGTGTGATTTATCTATATTCATTAGCTAATAGCAAATCCTATCAGATAACGGATGAGTTCTACAATAGCGGCGAGCCTGTTTTCTCACCTGATGGCAAATATTTATTCTTTACATCAAACAGAGATTTCAAGCCGACTCTCGGCAACTTTGAGTTAGGCTATACCTACAACAATATGACCGAGATTTTTGGTATAACCTTACAGGATACATTGCAATCACCATTCAAATTTGAAAGCGATGAAGTGAAAGTAAAAGAAGATGCCAAAACGGATGAGGAAAAGGATACAGATAAGAAATCAAAATCTAAGAAGAGTGATGCAAAAGATGAAATAAAAGTTATAAAAATTGACCTTGACGGATTGAAAAACCGGATTTTCCAACTTCCTTTACCCGGAGCGAATTACTGGCATCTTGCACCAGTAGATGGAAAACTATACTATGTACAGGATGTCGAAGGGAAACAACCCTCATTGAAAAGCTATGACTTTAAAGATAAAGAAGAAAATGATGTTGGAGATTTTTCCGGTTATGAAATATCAAATGACGGCAAAAAGATTCTTTTTGAATCACAAGGAAGTTATTATCTAACAAGCCTGAAAGAAAAAGTTAAACCAGACCCCAAGAACAAGTTAAACTTAAACGATATGAAAGTCGAACTGAACAGGAAAGAGGAGTGGACCCAGATATTCAATGAAGTGTGGAGGCAGATGCGGGATTTCTTCTACGACCCGAACATGCACGGAGTTGACTGGAAAGCAATGCATGACTTATATGCAGAAGAATTGCCTTATGTCACCCACAGAACTGATTTGAGCTATTTACTCAGCGAGTTAACAAGCGAACTGAATGCAGGCCATGCTTATGTCGGCGGCGGTGATATGTCTTCTGTTGATAAAGTTCCAATTGGCTTGCTCGGTGCTGAACTTGAATTTGACAGTAAGTCAGGGATGTATAAATTCGAAAAAATCTATGAAGGCAGGAACTGGGATGAAGAGACCCGCTCTCCTCTAAAAGACCCGGGTATTGAAGTTAAAAATGGTGATTATCTCATATCAATTGATGGAATCAAGCTTGATGAAGGTATTAATCCATTTAAGATTCTGCTTAATAAAGCAAATAAATATGTCTCGATTAAAACAAATTCGAAGCCATCTGAAGACGGAGCTAAAGAATATAATATTAAGACTATATCGAGCGAAAAGGGACTTGTTTACTATAATTGGGTTGAAGAAAACAGAAGAAAAGTTGACTCGATGACAAACGGCAGAGTCGGATATTTACAAATTCCGGATATGAGCCTTCAGGGCTTGAGTGAATTTGTCAAATATTTTTATCCTCAAACTAAAAAAGAAGGATTAATCATTGATGACCGCTATAACGGAGGTGGTTTTGTTTCTTCGATGATAATTGAAAGATTGAGAAGAATAATGACAATGGCGGCTATTGCAAGGAATCAAAAATATGCCGATGCCTATCCCGATGGTGTATTCAATGGTCCAATGGTTTGCTTGTTGAATGAAATTTCCGCTTCCGACGGTGACATGTTCCCCTACCAATTCAAGAAAGCCGGTTTGGGTACTCTTATCGGTAAAAGAAGCTGGGGTGGAGTTGTCGGTATTCGTGGAAGCCTGCCATTACTCGATGGAGGATATCTGTACAAGCCTGAATTTTCGCACTTCAGCACCGAAGGGGATTGGATTCTTGAAGGAGTCGGAATGACACCTGACATTGAAGTTGACAATGACCCGGGACTCGAATACCAGGGAATTGACCAGCAGTTGAACAAAGCTGTTGAGGTAGTGATGGATGAAATAAAGAAGGGCACCAAGCCTAAGATTCCGGCACCACCGAAGTTCCCGAATAAAAAGTAAGTAGATTATTTTTACCTCCCCTAAATCCCCTCCTTAATTAAGGAGGGGAAAAAAGGGGTGGTTTGTTAGTAAATGTAAATATTTTATTTATTTATTTAGTTTTATTTGATATAGTAATTATTCTATGCTTACACGAGAAATTGCAATAAGAAAAGTCGAGTCATTTGTCAATGAGCTTTTATCTAATGGTATTAAATTAGACAGAGCTTTATTGTTCGGGTCTTTTGCAAAAAATACACAGAGTGAATCATCAGATATTGATGTTGCTTTAGTATCCGATATGTTCACAGGATTTGGCTTTGAGGATAGAAAGCATTTTTCAAGAATAAATATCAAAAAAGAATATATTGATATTGAGACTAAAACCTATTCAAAAAAATATTTCGAAATGGGTGACCCATTTATTGAAGAAATTAAAAAAACAGGGATTGAAATTTATAATAGAACTTCAAATTTATCAGATTCATAATTATTTTTTATTCCTGATTCTTATACCCGAAATCGGAAATTAATAACCTCCTCAAAATCCCCTCCTTATTTTAGGAGGTGAAAAAAGGGGTGGTTTTTTTATATTGGGAAAAAACTCGTAATTTTGTAATGTAACATTGGCGATGGAGTTCGCCATTGAACGCTGATAAAGCTGATGACTCCTGTTAAAAGTGATTGTTGGAAATTGCTTTTAACGGGAGTTTTTTTATTGTTTTGTTTATTATTATTTAAATATATAACATGAAAGATTTAGCAATAGCCTCGATAATTGCAGGTATAATACTTATAGCTTCGGTAATTTCAATAGAATTTGGGGTTGCTGCAGCTATAATTGAAATAGTTCTCGGTGCAGTTGCAGGTAATTTATTCAATATACAACCGACAGCATGGCTTACCTTCATTGCATCTCTTGGAGGTGTCCTTTTGACTTTCCTGGCAGGAACAGAAGTTGACCACAAAATTTTAAAAGAAAAGTTTTGGACAAGTGTACTTATCGGCGGTATATCATTCATACTTCCATTTCTGTTTGTATTCGCTTATACTTATTTTATTGCGGGATGGTCTTTAGGGGCATCCAAAATTGCTGGCATCGCACTCTCAACCACGTCTCTCGCTGTTGTATATGCTGTTTTGGTTGAAACGGGATTGAATAAAACCGAACTCGGAAAAATATTAATGGCTTCGACATTTATTACCGATTTTGGGACTGTACTTGCTCTATCTGTTCTGTTTTTGCAGTTCAATTATTTAAGCATAGTATTTATTTTATTTTCTGCTTTATTATTACTATTCGGTCCTAAATTACTCATATTCTTTTTCCAAAGGTATGGCAATAAAGTAATCGAGCCTGAAATAAAACTGCTTTTTTTAATCTTATTTTTCACTATGTTTCTTGGTGAAATCGGAAGCAGTCACGCTGTTTTACCAATATTTATTTTTGGATTAATTCTTTCTCCATTTTTCGAATTGAATAGGAATTTTATTAGAAAATTGAGAACGATTGGATTTGCATTAATCACTCCATTTTTCTTTATCAAGGGTGGAATGTTAGTAGGTTTTAATGATTTGATTACAAATATTTCTTTAATATTAATTTTATTAGCTATTAAAGTCATATCGAAAATTATCGGTGTTTACCCGATCGCCCGAATGATGCTACCCAGAGGAGGCAGAGTATTTCTAACTCTACTGATGAGTACAGGACTTACATTCGGAACAATATCATCAATATTTGGTTTGCAGGCGGGATATATCAGTAAAACACAATTTACTATACTGATTGCAGTTGTTATTTTGTCGGCGGTAGTTCCGACTATAATAGCACAGCGTTATTGGGCACCTGCTTCACCTGAATTAAAAGATGAAATCTCAGAAAAAGGTGAACAGGATTAAATGTTTTCTTAATAATTTAATAAAAAAGGAATTCATCTGAATTTGAAAATATAATTTATTATGCAGTTCGATAAAAAATCGGCAATCAGATTTATTATTCTGTTAGGAATAATCAGTCTTCTCGGGGATGTTATTTATGAGGGGGCTCGAAGTGTTAATGGTCCCTATCTGAAGATTTTAGGAGCAAATGCTGCTGTTGTTGGTTTTATTGTCGGATTAGGGGAATTGCTTGGTTATGGTATTCGGTTAATTTCAGGATTTTTTTCTGATAAAACAAAAGCATACTGGTTATTCACAATTTTGGGCTATGCTGCATTAATATCTGTTCCTATATTATCTTTAACAGGTGTTTGGCAGGTTGCGGCTTTATTTATGATTATGGAGAGAATAGGTAAGGCAATACGGAGCCCTGCTAAAGATACAATTTTATCTCTGGCTACCAAGCAGGTTGGAACAGGTTTCGGTTTTGCATTACATGAATTTTTTGACCAAATCGGTGCTGTTGTTGGTCCATTGATATTTTCCGCATTGTTCTATTTCATCGGTAGTGGTTCAAAGTCAATCAACGATTATCAAAAAGGGTATTCATTATATTTTTATGTTTTTATTTTATTGATGGTTGTCGTTTTTGTTACATTCTTTTTATTTAAAAATCCCGAGAAATTTGAAACAGTAAAACCAAAAACAGAAGATGATAATAAATTATCAAAAACTTTTTGGCTATATACTGTATTTACTTTTTTAACAACTTTCGGATTTGTCAGCTTTGTTTTAATAGGCTACCATTTGAAACAGAATAATATTATTAGTGATACTGCTATCCCCTTGTTTTATGCAGTTGCAATGGCTGTTGATGCAATAGTGGCATTGATTATTGGTAAAATTTACGATAAATTTAAGAAAAAAAGAAATAATGAAAAAGCAGGTTTGCTGTTGTTGTTCATTATACCAATTTTGACAGCAATTATTCCTGTTTTAGTTTTCTCAAAAAGCATTATTCTGATTTTTATAGCTGTTTTAATTTGGGGAATTGTCATGGGAACCCATGAAACAATAATGAAAGCCGTAATAGCTGATATAACTTCCATAAAAAAACGGGGAACAGCTTATGGCATATTCAACACAGCTTATGGTATTGCGATTTTTATTGGTAGTTCCATGATTGGTATTCTATATGATAATTCTTTAATTCTTCTTATTATATTATTAATATCTGTTGAGTTGTCCACTATACCTGTATTGATTAAGTTGAACAAAGAATTAAAGGTTGGTTAAACTTGAAAATAAATATATATAATTTGATTAAACAAAAATGTAATTGTGTAATATTAAATGATTGAGCAAATAGCAGAAATATGCGAGGAATTTAGGATTGTTACTTTGAACAGGCAAATAAAAATTGTTCAAAAACTGCTTAAAAGTAATAAGATTATTGATATAGCAATTCTCGGCCAGTTCAAATCGGGTAAAAGTTCTTTTATAAACAGCTTGGTAGAAAGAACGCTACTTCCTACAGGTGTGATTCCAGTTACATCTGTGATAACTCGTATTAGTTATTCTGAAAATGAGTATGCTGAAGTGATTTTTGAAAGTGGCTCAAAAAAGAAAATTCAATTAGTAGAAATTTCTCAATATATAGATGAATCCTGCAATCCTGAAAATAAGAAAAAAGTTGAATTGGTAGATATATTTCTTCCATCATTAAAAAAATATAGAGGTATCCGGTTGGTTGATACGCCAGGGATGGGCAGTTACTTTAAGCATAATACCGAAACAACAATGGATTGGTCACCTGAGGCCGGAATTTCAATTCTTGATATAAGTGCAGAGAGGCCATTGTCTGAAAATGAAATTACACTGTTAAAAGATTTAATGAATTATTCTCCAAAAATTATTATTCTACTTACAAAAACAGATATTTTTTCGGACAAACAGATTAATGAGATAAAAGGATATATTAGGGAATCACTTCAAAAGGAATTTGATATTGATTTTACTTTATTTGAATATTCTATTCATAGAGAAACCGAAACTTATCGTTCAATTATCGAAAAAGTGTTAATTGAACCATTAGTTACTAATATTGATACTGAATTTCAGAAAATAATCGAGCACAAAATAAAAAACCTAATCAAAGAAACTGTCAATTATTTGGATATTGCATATCAGGCTTCTTTAAAGGCAGAATCTGAAAGAGAAAGAATTAAAATTAAGATTATTGATGAAAAACTTAATTATGATTTTATTTTTAAGGAAGTGCGATTAATATCAAATAGCTATACAGGACAAACAAGAGAGAGCTTAGTCAATAAACTTGAAAAATTCAAGCTCGATTTGATAAAAAAACTTAATAATGAATATAAAAGTTCATCTTCAGACTGGAGAGGTAATCTTTGGAAACTTACACGAATCTTTGAGGAATGGAGTAAAAATATCCTTCAGTCCGAATTATTTTCAATCTCTGACAGTTATCATTATGAATTTATTGAAAATCTAAAAACAGCTAAAAATCATTTTACTCATTTTCTGAGAGACTTCAGAGAAAGACTTACTCAAAATATTAGCACTGTATTAGGTATATCTTTAAAATTAGAGGAATGGGAAATTCCCATCGGCGAAATTAAACAGCCGGATATAAGAATCGGAAGGTCATTCGATTTCCATCTGGATTTAATCTGGTTTTTATTTCCTATGTTTATTTTCAGAAACATTTTCGTCAATCATTTCAGGAAACAAATACTTACCCTGATAGAAACGAATTTATACCGTATGGCATCCGATTATACAGCGAGGATAAATAAAGAAATAATCAACATTGAAAGGTTTACAATAAACCAAATTAAAGATGAATTAGATACAATTGGAAACGTAATTTTATCAAAAGATAACAACTCATCAATGATTTTAGAAAAAATTAATGCATTACTTGAAATGATAAAAAAATCAACTCAGAATAATTGAAAAAATAATATTTTACATTCTTTTTTTATTCAGAACTATTAATGGATGTTCAATTACTAAATACAAACGAACTGACACATTTCTTCGGTGAGAAGTTTGAATTTATTGATACCGGCTTTTCTGACGGTCAATTTAATATGGATTTTGATATCCGAAGAACTAATGCTGTCTCCGAAGGCAAAGCTCTTCCAATGTTTCGCGTATATGAATGGAAACCATGGGCTGTGTCATTAGGATATAATCAGAAAGCAGACGAAATTGATAAAGAGAAATGTAAAAAAAAGGGGTTTGACCTTGTCCGCAGGCCTACGGGAGGAAGGGCAGTTCTGCATGCAAATGAAATTACTTATTCAGTGGTTCTGAATCTACCGGATGGAATGACGATACACGATATTTACAGGGAAATTCATACAATTTTATTAAATGCATTTATTTCTATTGGATGTATGAACATTGGTTTCGAGAAAACTCAGACTGATTTCAGGGAGCATTATAAAAGTTCGGGAATGTCTGTTTCATGCTTTACGAGTTCGGCAAGATATGAAATTGAATATGAAGGCAGAAAAGTCGTCGGAAGCGCCCAAAGGCTTTTCGGAAAAACATTGTTACAGCATGGTTCAATTTTATTATCATCCGGACATGAACAGATTGCAGATGTGATAAAAGCAAATAGTAAATCCGAAAGAGATAAGCTAAAGGAATATATACTTAATCATTCAGGCACTCTTGAAGAATCTGCTGGCAGGGAAATAAGCTTTGATGAATGCAGAAAGTCAATTTATAAAATTATAAAATAATTCTGCAGCCTTTTTATACTAAGTTTGTTATTAATTTATACGTAACATGAGTTATTAACTCACGTTACGCAATATTGAAAACTTTATTCTACACCTTTGTAATTTTAAAAACCTTATCAAGTACATTTAACCTTAGTAAAAAGTAAAGTAACCGGCTATATTAACCTTATTAGCTTATTCAACCAAAAATCAAAATCAAAATAAGGTAATAAGGTTTGATTTGTAGAATAATAAGTTTTGTTACTAAGGTAAAAAGGGTGAAATAAGGTTTTGACTAAGGTTTGTAAAATTTATACGTAACATGAGTTATTAATATAATATATGTAGTTTATTTCGTTACATAACATGGTGAGTTTGTACTACATAATTATCATAGTTATTGCTATTATATAAATTGATATTGATTATTTATTTTTGAATATATTAGATGTATCCTGAATTAATTTGCAGGATAAATACAACTTTAGCAAATTGTACCGTTTGTGCAATCTAAATTCAGAAAAACAAGCAAGAAAAAAATAAAAAAAATAAATTATGAAGGATTAACAATGATAAAAACTTTCTACAGCTTAATTGGATTGTTGATAATATTATCCTTTTCCCGCATTGACGCACAAGATTTTGACCCGGCTTCAATACCGGAAAAGTATGGTTCGACAAATTACGGGACCGATTTCTGGTTGACCTTTCATCCGAACTATCAGGCGGCACAATCTTCTAATTCAATCAGGATATATATTTCATCAACCGTCGAAACATCCGTAAAATTAGAAGTACCCGGCAGGGGATATCAGGCGCAGATGAATACAATTCCGAACAATACTATTCAATTCGATATTCCAATTACAATAGGCCAGCCTTTCTCAGGTGGAATGTCGTTGCCTCCTCCGATCGAGCAGGTTTATGATGGAGCCGGTATTCATATTACATCTATGGACCCAATTGTCGTATATGGATTGGCAAGAGGCAGCGGGTCAAGCGATGGATATATGGCAATCCCTATTTCTACATGGGGAAAGGAATATATTATTGCATCATGGGCAGACGATTCAAATAATGAAACCGATTTCAGGCCAAGCTATGCAAGCGTAATTGCCGCATATGACAATACAAGGGTGAGCTTCATTCTTGGCGGTAACAGCAATACCCAAACAAAAGGAGGCATGGAGCCGGGCGAGTTGAAACAATTTACTTTATATAGCGGAGATGTTCTCGTTATTCCTTCGATGGGAACTTACTCCGACTTATCAGGAAGTAAGATTTTAGCAAACAAACCGGTAGCTGTCGTTACCGGAAACAGATGTACGGCAATTCCCGAAACCGAAAATAATTGCGATTACCTGATTGAAATGGAATTGCCAACTCAGGTTTGGGGTAAAGAGTTCCATGTCGGCACTATCAACAAAAGAAAGAAAAATCCAATAATTAAAATCATGGCAAAAGAGGAAGGAACCAAGATATACAAAAATGGAGTTGAAATAGCGAGCATTAAATATGCCGGGGGCCTCGAATCGGATGGCTGGCTCAGAATGAGAACCGATAACGGAAAACCAACACCTGTTACTATAAGGGCTGATAAACCTGTATGTATAACTCTATTTAATCCATCGAGGTCTGAGGATACGGTTAATATTGACCCCTTCCAAATGCTTCAAATCCCTATTGAACATTATCAAAAAGAAGTATTTTTTACAACTCCTAGTGCTAAAAATTATATCGAATTTCCTACTAACGTCATTAACATTATTTACGAATCTGACGATATGGGAACTGTACCCGACGAACTGGAATTTGCACAGGAATCTTATGGGAAATTACAATGGGAAAAAGTTAATCTGACAAGCCCTGCTCCCGGTTCTGCATTTATAGGAACCTCGAACGGCAGGAGATATTATTTAAAGCAATTTCAGCTTCCCGCTTACGGGACTTATAAAGTAAGAGCAAACAATCCTATAATGGTTTATTCATATGGATATTCTCCAAGTGCTTCTTACGGCTATCCTGCATCAGCAGTTTTAGTTAATCTTGAAAAAGGACTCGACACTTTGGGGCCCGTACCTTCATACACGGTTGAATGTAACGGTACTGTTGACAATGCAATTATTGAAGATTATCCACAGAATAATGACCGTTCTAATTTGTCGGTTGTCTGCCTACAAAATAACAGTAGTTTCAATTATAATTTTTCTTACATTTCTTTTATGCCGGGTGAAAAAAATAAAACTACCTGGAACCTAAGTGTAAAGGATAAGAGTAAAGATGCAAGGGCAGTTATTACATTTGGCGATAGAACAGGCCACGATACTACCATCGTTGTTAATTACTATGTAAGAAAACCTGCATTCAGGCAAAAATCAATTGACCTCGGATTAATCAGGATTGGTAATGAAGAATTGACCGACATTTGGTTATTAAATCAGTCTCCGACAGCACCACTAATCCTGAATAATATCTTTCTAAAATATAATGACAGGGGTTTTGAACTTTTGGATGAGAATCTGGATACGTTAAGTTTTCCAATGATGATTTCGCCGCTCGATTCAGTGAAAATAAAGGTTAGGTTCACAGGTGTGCAGAAGGGAGTATATTCTGATTCGATAGGAGTAAGCGATGATTGCTCGACATGGATGTTAGGTTATGTCAAGGCAGAGACAGGCAAACCTGAAATTTCGGTTTCGGACTTTACTTTCCCCGATACTTATTTACAAAATAAAGCTTCAGGACAAATTGTTATTCGTAATGAAGGCAACTTTAACCTTGTTATAACAGATTACAATCCACCAGGAGACCCGGCTTTCAAAATAGATATTCAGGTATTTTCGGAAACCAATCCTTTGATACTAGGCCCCGGGCAATATTATACAATCGAAGCCACTTTTGAACCAACACAAGAGAAGGATTATATTGACTCTGCCGTTTTCGTTAGCGATGCCATGGGAACCGACCCGGCAACAATACTGGCCGGGAAAGGCGTTATTAAGGTAGGCGTTGAAGATAATGACGAGAACAATCATTATCTGTCTATTTATCCTAATCCTGCTGATGGACAACTCGTTGTTAGATATGATAAATTGTTCTCGGCATTTAACATCAGGATATATGATATCTATGGTAACAGTGTTGAAGAAAAGACATTTGAAAACGGCAGGACAAGTTTAATTCTTGATGTATCGGGATTGTCAAACGGAGTTTACTTCCTGCTCCTGAACAGCATGAATGGCACAGTGAAATCGAGTTTCAGTATTATGCGATAAACTTTATATAGTCTATTTAGTGATTAGATATTGGTGCCAATTCGAGTGTAGGTTCGAAAAAGATAATCATACCCGACAATGTTGTTAAATAAAAAAAAATAAAAAAATCTAATGAAATGCAACTAATTTGGGGTTTAACCGCTTAAGTTTTCACCCGGCTGAAGCTGGGTGCTATTCTTATTAATATAAAAAAATCGCTCTTCGATATTCAAATCAAAGAGCGATTATATATAAAAAAAATATTCCTATTTTCCTGAATGCAATCCTATTCGATTACCTTCTGTATCGAGAATTAATGCATAAAAACCGTGCTCCTCGCTAATCATGGTTTTTGGCAACAGTACTTTTCCTCCTGCTGATTCAACTTTTGCAAGTTCATTCGCGAGGTCGCCTGAATGTGCAGTGAAGTAAATCAGAACTCCATCGCTTGATGGTTTGTAAAATTCCGGGTTGAAGACCAGTGAAGCCGCTGAGCCTGTTCCGCCTTCTACCCCGGGGAACCAAGCCATGTCAATAGAATCCATCTTATGCCTTTCGAGCTTTGCATCGAAAACGGTTTCATAAAATTTGATGGAACGTTCCATATCTATTGCCGGAATTTCTATCCAGCCCACTGCGTTATTATTTGCCATATATATTCCTTGATTAAAATTGAACAAAATTGAAATTATCGTAACGATTTAGTAAACAGGAATATTTTAAATTCTCACCTAATTAATTGCATCTTCCGTGTTTCAATTATCCCACCGGCTTCGAGACGATAGAAGTAAACACCATTGTATAAATCCGGAGACCTGTATATAGCCGAATGTTTGCCCGGCTGCCGGTATTCATTGACCAGCACAGAAATTTCCCGACCAAAAGCATCATATACAGCAAGCTTGATAAAAGTATGAATCATATAGAACAGAATCGGGATTAAAAAAATTATTATCAGGGTCATGCTGCCAAATTAATTTTCTGCAAGTGTCAGATTGTGGTAGTGCAACATTTATTGAAAATAATAAAAATAGAAATACCCATAAAGATGTTTTACTATTCATAAATCACCTGTAAATTTAAAGTTGTTTATTTTAGTAATTTATTATTTAGAAATTATAAATTTCTTGATTTTAGAACCATTTTTAAGGAAGAAAATTCCATTTGGCAAAAATGATAAATCGAGTTTTATAATTATATTTTCACTTAATTTTATATATGAATATTTATAAACTATATTAATATTTCCATTATAAATTTCAATAGTCTGTGAACCATATTTATTGTTTGTAATATCAATATCTATTATGCCGTCTGCAGGGTTTGGAAAAATTTTAATATTATTTTGATTATCTGATTTTTTATCATCAATATTACTTGCATATTGTACAGCTTCCATTGAATAGGACGCATGATAAAGTCCATCTATTAATTTTAAATAATGTACAACACTATCAATATTAAAATATTTTTCAAATTTTATATAAAAACTCCTGCTACCTAATGATGACGAATCCATATTATCGGGATATTGTTTTCTCATGATAAAAGGACTGAATTTATTTTCAACCAATTGAAATCCATTTCTTAATTCAGTAAAATTTGTATCAATATTAGTCCAGTTTCTGTAAACTAATGAATCTCTCGGTGCCACTGGAACGTTCAATGCACCAACAGGTAAAATTACATAGTACCATTTATATGCAAATAATACTTTGTGGTCGGAATCAGTAGTAGCACATGTATCGAGCATTACTGAATCGGGATTATATGATAAATGCTCCGGGTCATGTGGATATAATAATCTCCAGCAAGGATGCAATGTATCGCCTGCTCTCATATCATAGTAAACATCATTAAGTCCATTAATGAGGTCTAAATAATAAACTACACTATCTATATTAGCATATTTTTTTAATTTAATATAATATCTTCCGCTTGTTTCTATTTGATACGGATGTTCTTTTTTAACAGTAAATGTGCTAAACTTATTTTCAATATTTTGAAATCCATCTCTTAATTCAGTAAAACTTGAATCAAGGTCTCTCCAATTGTAATCAGATGAGTCATTAGATTTCCAAGGTATCATTAAAGCTGTGGGAGGTAAAACAACATGAAACCATTTTTTTGCATATAAGACCGGATTTCCCGGGTCAGTGGTTGCACATGTGTCAATCATCACGGAATCTGGATTATATGATTCATGGGTTGGCTCATGAGGATATAGCAATCTCCAGCACGGATTTAGAGTATCCACTGCTTTTGCATTTTGTGCAAAGATTGTAAAGAAGCCAATTACAAGTAAGATTTTGAATATTGTTTTCATAGTTTTTCCTCAATGTGTTTATTACACATATATAATGACACATCAACAGACAAAAGGTCTCAGATTATTTAGATGTACTGTCTCGTTTGAGCGAGGCGCCAACCTATTGTATGCTTATAAATCTATATACAATAATTTATTATCTTATTTAGCGGTATTAAAGTTTACGGAATATAATTGAATAATGAAAGAGAAATTATCAATGAGACATAAAAAAAGGAAAATTCGGTACGTCGGGCATCAACTCATGATTTAATCACTTTATTCTAATAACCTGTCCAATTCTCAGTTTGTCGGGTTTTATATTTTTATTGGCTTTTACTAATGAGTTGAGGCTGACACCATATTTTTTTGCAATGGATGATAAGGTGTCTCCGCTTTTGACTGTATGTTTTCTTGATGATTTGTGTTTTTCTTTTTTTACGGTTTTAGATTGGCTTGAATCTGAATTTGCTGATGAATTATTTTGTGCGATAGAATTTGTTTTATTCGGACTGCTAATAGAAACTTTTGATGAATCCTGAAACTTAGCCTTGTTTGAATCTGCTTTATTTCCATTTTGTCTAACGGAAAAACTGCTTTTCAGTGAGGTGAGGTTTGGTTTACCCGGTTTATATGTATTAATGACAAGTTTACTTCCGATGGCAATACTATTGCTGTCAACCGGGATGATATTCCAGAGTTTCAAATCATCGAGAAGTACCCTGTATGTATTTGCAATGCTGTATAAGGTTTCACCTTTTTTAACAGTATGGATAATTTGGATGGAGTCATCCTGTTCATACCCATTGCCGTTTTCATGATTTTCGCTATTACCGTTTTTAAAGTTACTTGCTATATCAGTAAACTTAACGGGAATTCTCAGTTCGGTTCCGGGCTTGAGTTTGACTTTGTAACCTTTAAGGTTATTTGCATCAACCAATTCGGTTTTCGGGACATCAAATTTCTTGCTGATTGATGAGATGGTTTCACCTCTTTCGACAGGATGAATGAACCAGGGCTGTTTCTCTTCAGGAGTTAAAGCATTAAAGTTAGCTGTGAATAACTCATTCTTCCCTTTTGGAATTTTCAGAATATATTCAGGGACATCAGGCGGAGTGAAAGACCTAATCAGTTCGGGATTCATTTTTTTAATATCATCTTCGGTAGCATTAGGGTCCAGGCATTTTGCAAGCACAGCAAGGCTGACAGGCTCTTTTAGAATAAATGTATCATAATTATACTCATCATCAAATTTAATATCGGCGAGTTTTATGCCATACTCTTCGGGATTCAGAGCAATCTTAGCAGCAGCAATATAAAGAGGCACATAGTTGCGTGTTTCCCTCGGGAGTTTTTCGCGAATTGTCCAAAAGTCGAGAGGTATTGAATCATTCGCAAATTTTTTCATGGCACGCCTGACGCCGCCATTCCCGCAGTTATAAGCCGCCAGAGCCAGATGCCAATCTCCAAATTCACTGTATAAATCCCTCAAATGCCTCATAGCCGCCCGTGTGGATTTTTCGGGTTCACGCCTTTCGTCCATCCATACGGATGGTGTATCATTTAGTCCATAAAGTTCACCTGTCGTTCTGATGAACTGCCATAAGCCGACTGCCTGAGCCCTCGAGACAGCATTTGGGTTCAGGCCGCTTTCTATCATCGAAAGAAATATCAGTTCTTCAGGTACTTCTTCCTCTTGAGCAATTCTCTTCATCATCGGGAACCATTTCCCGCTTCGTTCCAGCCATTTTATGAAAAATTTTCTGCCGGGATTTTCTGTGAGGAATGTAAGAGATTTCTGTACGTATTCATTGTCAACAAGAGGAATAGTTAATTCTTTAATTGCATTAGGATTGATAACGCTTTCCCCTGCAATTGTTTTTCCGTCTTTTGTTTTTGTTTCACGTTGCATGTCAAGCTGTTTGAATTTAGGAAAAATTTTGGGCTCGATTTTTTCCACCTGGCGGAAAAACCTGTCGCGGATAATGAAAAGCTGAGACTCGTCATCAAGGTTATCGAGATTTTTAATAAATGCTTCATAGTCTTCGGTTATGGCATGTACAAGTTCTGTGAATGTACTGTTTTTTGTAATGTTAGGATAGCTCGACAAATTATTTAAATATTGAATAGCGTCTTCAAATCTCTTGACGGCATTAACTGTATCTTTAGCTTGTACAAAAGCCAAAGCCTGAATATATTTCTGACGGGATTTTTCGAGATTATTCCTTACTCTCTCATCATCTATCGTTGAAGGCAGAGGCACTTCATCCAATTCGGAATATTCATCCGGGAAAATATAAAAGCTTTCCGTTTCGACTTTTGACTTTTTTATTGATTTTGTTTTGGCAGACTGCGAATGTAAATCAGTTGCAATAAAACAAAGTATAATCGTAAGGCTGACAAAAATCAATAATATATTTAAATTTTTACTATTCAAATTCACTCTAATTCTTTAACCATTATTTTCAGAAACAAACAATATAAAATATATACTCTATACAGACAAATAAATTTTAATTAAAAAAGATTAATCGTTTGTTTTCAAATATGGAAATGATTAATATGAAACTCATGTTATTCATTAATCCTAAATTGAACTTTTTACATTCAATCCCTTTTAGAATGGAGTGGTGATGCGGCATTTGTTACAGATGTTCAATCTCTCTGTGATTGTATGTAACATTTTAGGGACAGAACATAGTTCTGTCCATGCAATTGAATTTGTAATTGTTTTTTTAACCGGGTAATAAAATTATTTTTGAGTTGTTAATAATCCTTCGGAAAAAATTATTTCTTTTATTATTGCTGAAAATTTTATTAATTAATTTTTTTTAATATGTAAAGTTGTGAAAATAATTTTATCTTTTGTATTAATAAGATATGAAGGTTGTAGTTGATGATAATATGAATTATCTCCAGAGCGGAGATGATATAATTAGTATTAAAGATTTGCACAAACATTTCCCAAAGATTCATGTGTTGAAGGGAATAGACCTGCAGGTCAAAAAAGGACAGCTCATCTCAATCATAGGCAGGTCCGGATGCGGAAAGACAACATTACTCCGCTGCTTAAACTGCCTTGAATTTTTTGATTCGGGAACTCTCCGTATAGCAGGTATAACCCTTTCACGTGTAAAATCCGAAGCTGAGATTTCGAAGTCATTCAGAAAAAGAACCGGCAATATCAGGAAAAGTTTTAAAACTCCTTTTAAACGTACCGACGATGAAGCAGAATTAGATGAAGATTTCCATATCAAAGTCCAGATACTTCGTTCGAGAGTTGGAATGTTATTTCAGAACTTAAACCTTTTTCCACACCTTACGGTGTTGGAAAACGTAGCCAGGGCACCTATTGTCGTTAAGGGCGAAGAAAAAGAAAAGTCAATACGCAGGGCTATTCAGCTTCTCGATAAAGTCGGCTTGAAGGATTTTATGAAACGCTATCCTTACCAGCTTTCCGGCGGACAGGCTCAGCGTGTGGCTATTGCACGTGCGCTTGCCATGTCCCCACACGTCATGCTTTACGACGAGCCAACTTCTGCTCTTGACCCGGAGTTAGTCGAGGAAGTGCTGCAGGTAATGAGAAATCTGCACAAAGAAGGGATGACTCAAATAATCGTAACTCATGCCATGCACTTTGCCCGTACTGCATCTGATATGGTTGTTTATATGGAAGACGGAAAAATTATCGAGTCAGGGCGTCCTGAAGATATATTTTCAAACGCAAGAGACCCGAGAACAAAACAGTATTTAAGTATTGTTAAAGATTAAATTATGCAAATGTATAAGGTTGAAAAGAGATTAATAAAATTTTGGATAGTTACAAGCCTTATCGCCTGCCTGACAATAACCATTCAGGCACAGCCGAGTAAGAAAATCCTGAGATATGGAGCTGATGCCTCAAGCGGTGCTCCTTATGTATTTCAGAATCCTAAAAACATTAACCAACTGATAGGATTCGAAGTTGATATAATAAACGAAATCGCTAAGGACCTTGGCTGGAAGGCGAAACACGTGCAGAACGAATGGGACGGCTTAGTACCCGGACTCGACAGAAATGACTATGATGTCGCAATCAACGGTATCGAGATAACTGAGGACAGAATGGATGCCGTCAATTTTTCAATTCCGTATTACAGCACCTTTGAGCAAATTGTCGTTAGGCGTGACCAGGAAGATATCAATACCATGTCCGATTTAGTCGGAAAAGTTGTTGGTACTCTGGATGGCTCTCTTGCTCAAAAAATTCTTGAGGTTCAAGGCGGAATTGATATTCGTGCTTATGATGACGAGGCAAAATCTTATAAAGACCTCGAATTTGGCAGGCTCGATGCCGTACTTATTGACGAGCCTGTCGCAAAGTATTATGCAGGATGGAATCCTCAACTAAAACTTACCGGCCAGCCAATAGGTGAAGTTACTTATGGAATTGTTACTAAAAAATCAGACACACTTTTACTCGATAAGATTAACAGGTCAATTGATAGATTGAAGAAAAGCGGAAAGCTAAGAGAAATTCTCGAACATTGGAATATGTGGAATTTCATGATGGCAGGATTCATGAATGACCACAAAGTAACAAATATTCCGCATATATATTACGACGACTTTCTTGAATCAATGGGCAAGCATACCACTTTTTTTGACCTCCTCCGGCGCTATATTGGATTTATGCCGATGCTCGGGGAAGCAACGCTTGTTACAATTGGCTTGTCCATTTTGTCAATGCTTGTGGCTGTTACTGTGGGTTTATTTGTTGTACTTTTGAGAGTATATGCTCCACAGCCATTTTCGGGAATGGCAGTAATTTTTATTGAAACGATAAGAGGAACTCCATTACTTATTCAATTATATTTTATATTCTATGCTTTACCGGAACTGGGAATTTTAATTTCACCATTCTTAGCCGGTATCATAGGCTTGGGATTTAATTACGGTGCTTATGAAGCTGAGAATTACAGGGCTGGGCTTTTCTCCGTGCAAAGGGGGCAGATGGAAGCCGCTATTTCTCTCGGTATGACCAGAAACCAGGCTTTGAGGCATATTATCCTGCCACAGGCATTCAGGCTGGTTATTCCGCCTATGACAAATGATTTTATATCTTTGCTCAAAGATTCTTCACTTGTGTCTGTGATTACAATGGTTGAATTAACTAAAGTATATAATCAGATATCAAATACATATTTCGATTATATAGGCACAGGTATTCTCGTTGCAGGAATTTATCTCCTGATAGGACTGCCCTTCGTTAAGCTTGCCAAGCTTGCAGAAAGAAAGTTCACCGTTGACAAGAGAAAAATAATTAAAAGGTAATTTAGTCTCTTAGCTTGTGAATACGGCAAAAATTTGCTTGTATGGTTATATAATTAACAGCTATGAGACAATACATATTTTACATAATATTTTTCTTTTGCTTGAATGGCATTTTAAGTGCCCAGGGAAAAATATATTCTGAAAGTCTCGAAATACAAATAAAGACAGGAAAACCACTTCCTCTTAACACAAAATCATCTGCCTCGGTAGATGAACTTAAAAAAGATGCCTCCAAAATTACAAGGCTAAACCTGACAAACAGCAATTTATATGAAATACCAACAAACATTGCTTCTTTCACCAATCTCGAAGTTCTTGACCTAAGCGATAACAAAATAAGCTTTATTCCGAGTGAGCTTTGGAATTTGAAGAACCTGAGAATACTTAATCTATCAAATAATAAATTTAAATCAATTCCTAAAGAAATATCTGTACTGAAAAATTTGGAGATTCTTGATTTAAGCAATAATTTATTGAATGAACTGCCGGAAGAAACCGTGTATCTAAGAAAGCTGAACACATTGAAACTCTCAGGTAATAATATTTCTCAATTGCCTCAAAACGTTCAACTACTTAAATTTCTAAAACATCTTAACATGGAGGAGAACAATCTGACAGCTATTCCGGAAAGTGTTTATAAAATTAAGTCACTTGAAATTCTGATTTTAAATCAAAACAGGATTGCAGAGTTTCCTATTAGAATACAAAGTCTGAAGGCTCTGAAAATTCTCAACCTGAATGATAATAAAATTTCAAAGATTCCAAAGTCAATTAATAAACTTACATTACTTCGCTCACTTGATTTAGGTTCAAACAACATTTCAACACTTCCTCCGGAAATATCGGGGCTTAAGAGTTTAATCTATCTGAAACTCGATAATAACTCGATTAGCTATATTCCACCAAGCGTTTCGAATCTAAAAAATCTGCAGACACTCGATTTCAATTTTAACAAAAGTATAAGCTTTCCCGAAGAAATTTTTACACTTGCTAATCTTATGACTCTGAATATCAGGGGCAATAAGCTTAAGCAAATTCCATCTTCTATTGTCAATTTATCCAACTTGCTTAACCTCGATGCAGGGATGAACGAGCTTAATAAGTTCAGCACCGATATCTGTTCGCTGACTAAGTTAATGAATCTGAATTTTTCGAATAACAAGATAGGAGCTATTCCGCAAGAGATATCAAATCTACAGCAGTTACAGGTGCTGAATCTTGAGAACAATATTTTGAGTTACATCCCTTACGAAATAACATATTTGAAAAATCTGCAATACCTGATATTAAACAATAACAGAATATCGAAACTTCCTCCTGATATGGACCGACTCAGCAATCTCAAACTGATTCAACTCCGGCAAAATCCCGTGACCGATACCGAAAAGAAAAAAGCTAAACAATTGCTGAAACAGACTAAGTTTGTTTATTGACATATTCCAAGCCGAGGTTTGGTGATGTTCTTAACAGTACAATTATCCCCGTCCTTCCTCATAGTTAGGATTAAGTTTCGCACAATTTTTTTTTCATTAGTAATTTGAAATTAGTAATTGCTGTTTCAGCCTATCGGCATCATTAACGGGTTCCTGACATGTGTTGTTACGGCAGAAATATGCTGTCGGCTGATTGTTGAGCATTGTTTTTAATTTTGTCAATTCTGAGAATTCATCAATCGCTGAATCATTTGAAGGTTTATGCATCAGCACCGCGTTAGGGATGAATAATTCTCTGGCTTTATTAATGAGTGCGGCTGTTCTTTCATCATGCAAATCGCCTACGATTACAATTTCAACAGATTCATTTACTAAGGAATCATAGCCGCAGAGGAAGTGTGAATATGCAGTTGGAGCTTTATTTACGGATTCGGAAAAAGATTTGGTGAGCAGTCCGGCTTTTTCTATATATTTATTATTACCGGTCATCCTTCCAAGTTTTATGAGATTGTCAAATTGGACTGAGTTACCTGATGGTAATGCCCCATCGAAAAATTCTAACTTTCTTGTAATCAGGTTTTCGGAATCACTTGCTGTTTGATAAAAGCAATAGTTTTCTTCAGGCCAGTAGTAGTCTATGCTTATGTTCATTAATTCTATTGCAGATTTCAGATAAGATAAATCAAAGCAGGCTTCGTAGAGTTCAATTAATCCCCAAATGAAGAAAGCATAATCATCCAACATCCCATCAATACCTGCATTGCCCTGCCTAAACCTGTGTAACAGTCTGCCATCAATGGTTCTCATATTATTCATGAAAAATGTTGCGGTGGTTTTAGCAGTTTTCAAGTAACTGTCATCTCTGAAAACAGCGGCAGCCCTTGCAAAAGAGGCGAGCATCAATCCGTTCCAGTCTGTTAGTACCTTATCGTCAAGATGTGGATGTATTCTTTTCTCTCTTGCATCAAAAAGGATTTCTCTCATCTGTTCAAGTTTTTTATTGAGTTCGGTTTTGTTAATACCATTATATGATTGAATTTCAACGAAAGTGGTTTTAAGATGAGGAATATTCTGTCTGTTTTCTGACTCACCGGTCTCAGCGAAGAAATTACCGGTTTCATTAATATTATATATTGCCTTCCAAATAGTGCTGTCGGAGCCGAGCAGTTCATCAATTTCATTGGTTTTCCATAAATAGAATTTCCCTTCCCCGCCCTCGCTGTCGGCATCTTCTGCTGAGTAGAAAGCTCCTTCAGGTGAGGCCAGCACCCTTTGAACATAATCTAATATTTCAATGGTTGTCTTTTTATACTCATCCTTTTTAGTAACCTGATATGCTTCTGTATATGCAAGTGAGAGAAGCGCCTGGTCATAGAGCATTTTTTCAAAATGTGGTACAAGCCAGCGTTCGTCAGTCGAGTAGCGGTGGAAACCAAAACCAATATGGTCAAATATTCCTCCTTTTCTCATTTCCTGAAGTGTCTTTTCAACCATCTTGAGGGATTCAATATTGTTGTTTCTACTGTAGTCCCTCAAAAGATAGAAAAGGTAGGAAGGCATCGGGAACTTAGGCATTTTGCCGAATCCGCCGAATGCGGTATCGAAAGAGAAGCTCAATTCTTTGAATGCCCTCTCAAATATGCTGTTATTTATCGGAGCATAGTTATTTATCTTGTTTCTCTGATTCAGCAATGTAAGAATTTCGTCAGTTGAATCATCAACCTGGTTTCTATTATTCTGCCAGTAGTCATTAATTCTGCTAATCAGCTCATCCATGCCAATGCGATTTCGGACGGTTTGTTTTGGAAAGTATGTGCCTGCAAAGAAAGGTTTTTTGTCTGGTGTCATTATCACAGTCAGGGGCCAGCCGCCGCCACCTGTGAACATCTGGCAGGCCTGCATATATATAGAATCAATATCGGGCCTTTCCTCCCTGTCAACTTTGATATTGATAAAACTGTCGTTCATCAGCTTTGCAATTTCTTCATCTTCGAATGACTCGTGAGCCATTACATGGCACCAATGGCATGTCGAATAGCCAATTGACAGGAATACCGGTTTATCCTCTTTCTTTGCTTTATCGAAAGCCTCATCGCACCAGGGGAACCAATCCACAGGATTATTCGCATGTTGCTGTAAATAAGGACTGCTCTCGTTTATTAATCTATTTGTATTAGTTTTTATTTCCATACTTTTATGTTTGTACAATTTTTCTTCTTAATTTTGATTCAGGACAATTTAATCCGTTTTTTATTATGGTAAATATGAAATCAAATAACATAAAAATTAAAAGGGTTGTTAAACCCCTTCCTGAATATACATATCTCGGATGCCCGATGACTCGCAACCGTACACCGTGGTGTTTCAGGTTATGCCAGCCTGATTCAAGCGGTACAGGACAGTGCGGCAGAGTGGCACCTCATTCATTCAAAGGCAGAATTCAGCTCGGAATAATAAATCATGAGACAGAGAACAAAGTAGCCTGAAATTTAAACTGCAACACGCAAAAACACAACACATAATAATTACTTGCTGTTACTGATAAATTCAATAAATTAGTATTGCTATAATAATAATGACTATGTCAATTTATTGTATTGATGAGTGTATAAACACTTCGTTTGAGTTTACCCTGAACAATGTTAAAGGCTCAGTGTGACATTATATAATAATTATAAACATAAACAGGAAAAATTATGAGTGAAATGACTGTAAAGAGAGCTATTGAAACAGCAATTAAAGCTGAAGAATTAGGTATTACTTTTTATTCAGAGCTTGCCCGGAAATTATCAGCTAATCAGGAACTGAAATCTGTATTTGAATTACTATCAAAAGATGAGGTTGAGCATAAACGGCAGTTCACCGACTTGTTGAAAGGAATTAAGGGGGATGTGTCAATCAGCAAGCTTGATAGTGCTTTTATGTCCGGAGTTGATATAGCATCATATTTCCCGGCGATGGAAACCGTGAATATGAATCTGAAACCTTCGGAAATATTAAAGTCTGCATATGATTTCGAAAAAGATTCTGTGCTTTATTATTCAGCAATCAGGGATATAATCGGCACTAATCCTGTGATTGATGAAATCATTCGTATGGAAAAACTGCATATGACTCAATTGTTCAAATATATCTCGACTGAAAGAAAGTTCAGAGGCTTGTCCGATAGCTGGGACTGACCTTTTTGTCATTCTGAGTGTAACGAAGAATCTTATTAGTGAACAGTGAATAACGAATAGTGAATAATTAAGGTTAAAAAAATCTTAGCCGCATGTTCGCTCTCCCAAACGAACCTGCGGCTAATTTTTTGATGATTGCTTAGAGGACTCATTCTCTTTTACGTAAGAATGGGAAAAAGGTTACAAGAAAATATCATTTCTTTAAATAATTTCATTGTTGTCCAAAAAAAATTCTCCCTTAAAAAAGGGGGTTAGGGGGTTGTTTTGTTTTTATTTTCGTCTTAGATTAATAAATCAAGATTAGTACTTGCGTTCCATAATTTTTTTGTCCCTTTAGTAATGTGTTAAAATCTCAAAAATTTAATTTTGTTAGGAGCCTTAACAAAATTGAAAAACTACCCCCTAACCCCCTTTTTTAAGGGGGAACTCTATGAAAATAATACTATGTCTTATTAATAATATTTTTATATCGGACAATAGTGAAATAATTTATTTTTATATAGTCATCCTTACCTTGTCGAAGGATTAATGCCTATTGAAATGCATGACTTCGATTGATTCAGACTAACATTCTTAAAAATTCACTTCACCACTGGAAATAATGTCCTGCTGAGAATTACAAGAACAGCTAATAACAGCACACCAAGAGATATGCTATATATGATTAGCTTTTTTTCTATTGGCAAAAGCGGTTCGTATTCCATCATTTGCATTTCATCCGAGATTTTTGGTTTTTCTTCCATTTTATTTTCCTTTCATTATAATATTCAATTATGGCATTAGCGGCGGTTTTGCACCCTGGAAAAACAGCCAGGAAATCAGCAAGCCAATCCAGATAATGAATCCGAAAAGGCAGAGAATATAGATTAAAGCAAGCTTTCCGATACCTTCCTCCATCAGCTTTTTGAAATTCGATACGACACCGATTGTGAAAAAAGTAAACACAAAAAACAGTTTCCTGAAGATATCAGCTTCATCGGTAACTTTTTTTGCAGTGTCAATTATTTTTGGCTCGCTTAGGCAAAGAGCAAGGAATAGTATGAAAGTCAGCATGTATCCAATCACAAATTTTGGAAATCTCTGCCATATCTCGGAGGCACGGAGCTTGTCTCCTTCTTTCCTTTTCTCGATTTTCGCCGCCCAAACGTATGCAAGTATAAATGCCCAGATGCCGATGAATACATCAATGAACACTTTTACAGTAGTGGAGGTCATCAGAATCCATCCTTCCTGGTACTTCACACCCTCCATAGCCATAGCTTTAGCTCTTATGAGCCCGTCGGTGATTGCACCGCTTGCAATTGCGGCTCCGTCTGTCTTTACGACAAGCCCCATCCAGGAACCTGCGACGAGAGGTTCCTGCCATAGAAATGTCTGTGCAAGAAAAGGGAGTACGAGAAGCTCGACTACAGCAAAGATGACAACGAGTGATGAGACCATAATCGGTATAATAGGCCTTGCCCTGATTGCACCACCCGTGGCGATTGCCGCAGATACGCCGCATATTGATATTCCGGATGCAAGTGGTGCCGACCATTCCCTGCTAAAGTGAAAAAATCTCCTTGCTATGAAATACACCATTGCCCAATAGATAAGGTATGCACATACGATTGCACACAAGCCAACGAACATAATGGTTGATGCCAGTCCTGCCTTTTCTGCCGCTTTCAAACCTAATCCTGCACCCATAATAACTATTGCAGTCTTAATATAAAGCTCAGGTTTGATTGCTTCTTTGATTAATTCCGAAAATTTAGGGAAAAAGTTACCGACAACTAATCCTACGATTAATGCAATTATATAACCTGCTTCGCCTGTCAGGTTCAATGACCAGGATAAGCCGAATTTTGCCCATTCGTCCTTAGTTGCGGCAATCCAAGCCCAATGCCCTGCCAGCCAGCAGAGAAACGAAATAAAGAAAACGAATGTGAATCCGATAAAGAACTTTTTTAAATCACCACCGAGAAGCTTGTTTCCGATTCCGACCATGACCAGCATAAATACATAGGTGAGCAAAACAGAAAAAATACCCGAAAGCCCGGAATAATTTTTTGAGACAGGGGATAAAGATTTGGAAATGTCAGTCCAGACGCTTGTCTTAATGCCCCATCCGAGAAGGTCGAGCCCGGCGAAAACACCGAGGGCAAAAAGGAAAATCACCAGTCCGAGCCAGAATGAAAGCCAGTCCTCGCTTAGCACCTGCTTTTTCATAATGCCGTCCTTTTAATCAATTGTTAAAATGAGTTTATTTACAATTTATGTAATATTAAAATAATTTTATGAGAAAAGGAAATGGAATTTGTAATTTAGTTAATTGGTGTGTTTTTTATAATATAAAATATACTGTCGGGAGTAACTCCCGACAAAAAAGACGGATTTATAATATTTGTTCCCAATTCAAATCGAAAACGATGTTCAAAATGACAAACCACGATAATAATCATTCCCGTAGATTGTACACCGCCGCTTTATAATAAAACATCTTGTCGCCGGACATATAAGATTGACTATTAATAAAAGTATATATAAGAAACCGGTTTATTTGAGTTGTACAGCCTGAAAGAAAAGGTAATTGACGCCAAAATTGTTATCGTCAAATTAAAATTTACAAGAAATAAAATCAAAGTTTAATATAATGCCTAACGATATAAGCAAATGGAGGTTTTTATTTTTTTCTTGATTTTCAACATAAAAGGGATTATATAAAAAATTACCAATTTTTTTTTATTCTGAATTTATTTCAGAATCCATAGCCCGTAAAACAAATCAACATTACTAATTAATCATTGAGTTTCTCTAATTATCAATATTTTCCTTTTCTTTATTTATTTTTGAATAAACTTTACATTCTTTTTTCTAACATTGTTAATATAAAAAATATGAATATAAAAATTACAAGACTTTATGACGGGTTCGAGGATTTGCCCCTGCCAAAATATGCTACGGATGGCTCGGCAGGTATGGATATTTATGCTGCAGTAAATGAACCTCTTGAAATTGCTCCGGGTGCAGTCGTACTCGTTCCGACCTCACTCGCAATATCGTTGGAACATGGCTTTGAATGCCAGGTACGCTCCCGAAGCGGCTTGGCAATCAAGCATGGTGTGTTTGCATTAAACTCACCCGGTACTATAGACAGCGACTATCGCGGCGAAATAAAGATAATTCTTGCTAATTTCGGCAAAGAACCATTTATCATTCAGCGTGCTGACAGGATTGCACAACTGATAGTAGCAAGGTATGATAAGATTGATTGGGAGCTTGTTGATGAGCTACCTGATTCTGAACGTGGCGAAGGAGGTTTCGGAAGTACAGGTATAAACCATTAACCATAAATTTCCCCCTTTGTAAAGGGGGATTAAGGGGGATTTGATATAATTACGAATTACGAATGAAAAAATAAAGTGTTTTCCCCCTTTGTAAAAGGGGGATTAAGGGGGATTTTTAAATTGACTGGAAAAAAATATAATATCATTTTCATGGGGACGCCTGAATTTGCAGTTCCGGCACTCGAAAAACTGCACAGTGAATTTGGTGTAAAATGTGTCGTTACCGTCCCCGACAAACCCCGTGGGAGAGGGCAGGTGCTTGTTCCTTCTGCAATAAAACAAAAAGCTGTTGAACTATCTTTACCTGTTCTTCAACCTGGTTCTCTGAAAGATGAAAATTTTATTGCAGAATTATCAACATATCAGCTTGATATTATTGTTGTCATTGCTTTCCGGATACTACCACCTGCAGTGATTAACCTCGCAAAACTTGGTGCTTTCAACATACATGCAAGCCTGCTTCCTAAATACAGAGGTGCCGCACCGATTAACTGGGCTATTATCAACGGAGAAAAGCAAACGGGCATTACATCATTTCTCCTCGAAGAAAAAGTTGATACGGGAAAAATCATTTTGCAAAACCCGATTAATATTCCGGAAGGAGCAACAGCAGGAGATTTACATGATTTGCTCATACCAATTGCCGCAGAAATTGCGGTTGATACATGCAGACTTATCATTGACGGAAATTACAAACCGATTATTCAGGCTCATACCCAGGCAACACCTGCACCCAAGCTGTTCAGGGAGCAGTGCAGGATAAACTGGGAACAACACGCTGAGAACCTTCGGAATTTTATAAATGGTGTTTCACCCATTCCCGGAGCATGGTTCGACTGGTATGGTAAAAGATATAAAGTTCTCAGGACTGAGTATTCAGCTCATGATTCAGACTTACCCGGCAACTTCTACATTGAAAATTCTCAATTGAATATTTATTGTGAAAAAGGAATTATCACAATTCTCGAAATACAGCCTCAGGACAAGAAGCCAATGAAGATTGAAGATTTCCTTCGTGGTTACAGAGGCAATATATCAGGAGTGATAAAGTAATACTAATAGAAACATCTGAAAAATATTCTCAATATGTCATACCCGCGAAAGCGGGTATCCATAATGTTGCTCCAGAACTGGATTCCTGCTTTCGCAGGAATGACAATCTAGCATAATATTCCAATTTTTCAGAAGTTTCTAATAATAAAATTAATTATCAAAGAATGTAATATCGCAATTTTTAATTTAAAATTCTTTAATAAGCATTCATTGAAAAATTGAAAATTCTACTCCGTATTACCTCATCCATTTTTCTAATTCAAATATTAACAATATATTTGGCATAAATCTTGTAGATTTTATATTTTTGTTATTTAGTTATTATTTGATTGTTATATGCTTCCGAAGAAAAACGGAAAAAAGCTTGTTGACCTGGCAAATCCCGAATATTACATCAACAGGGAATTGAGCCTTATTGAATTTCAGGAGAGGGTGCTTGCCGAAGCTGAACTGGACACACACCCCTTGCTCGAGCGGTTGAAGTTTATTTCAATCTTCAGCTCTAACATGGATGAATTTTTCATGATTCGTGTAGCCGGACTTAAAAGCCAGATTGCTGCAGGTGTTGCCGAGCTATCCGTTGACGGAATGACTCCACAGGAACAGCTTAAAGAAATACGAAAAAGAATTATACCGCTTTTCGACAGGCAGGAAAAACTACTCAACACAGAAATATTACCCGCGCTTGAAAAAGAAGATATTGTTATTCATTTTATTGACGACCTGACGGATGATGACAGGTCATACCTCGGGAAGCATTTCGATGAGTGTATAATGCCCCTGCTGACTCCACTCAGCTTGGACCCTGCTCATCCGTTTCCGAGGCTGATAAACAGGAGTTTAAATATTGCGTTTGTTCTTAATGATGCCACGAAAAAAGTGCCTGTGCGAAAAGTTGCCTTTCTTCAACTTCCTACTACTCTTTCGCGTTTTGTACTTTTGGAGAGACAAACCGGGCATCATTTTGTCCTGCTGGAAAATGTAATAAAAATGTATGCGGATGCACTATTCCCGGGTTTGAATATCGAAACATCAAATACATTCCGAGTAACGAGAGATGCCGACATCGAAATTGCAGAGGACGAAGCCGAGGATTTGCTTACTGAAATAGCCGAGCAAATCAAGCATAGAAAATGGGGCACAGCGGCTGTCAGGCTCGAGGTAAGCACCAACATGCCTGATTACCTGCTGAAGCTCTTGATGGAATCCCTCGATATCGAGAAAGATGATGTATATGTCGTCAACAGGCCACTTCATCTTCCCGATTTCATGCAGTTGCAAAAAATTGACAACAGGCACCTGAAAGATAAGCCTTTCAAAACCCGCATTCTCCCTGAGATTGCAAGAAACGATTCGAATATTTTTGATATAATAAATAAACATGATTTTATCGTTCATCACCCTTACGACTCATTCACAAACAGCACATTGAAACTGATGAATGAAGCCGCTGCTGACCCTGACGTGCTTGGAATGAAAATTACCTTGTATAGAACCGGCATGAATTCTCCTGTTGTTGCGGCATTGAAGAGGGCGGCGGAAAACGGGAAAAGTGTTACTGCATTTGTTGAATTAAAGGCGCGCTTCGACGAGGAGAATAATATCATCTGGGCAAAAGAGCTTGAGCAGGTAGGCGTTCACGTTATTTATGGTATGCTGGGATTAAAGACCCACTGCAAGATTGCTATGATTATCCGCCGTGAAGGTAAAAAGCTTAAAACATATCTTCACCTTGCAACTGGAAATTATAATTATGTAACCACAAGGCTCTATACCGATATTGGCTTCTTCACATCCAATGAAGACTTCGGCCATGATGCTATGCACCTGCTGAATTATCTGACAGGATACTCTCATAAGGCTGACTGGAAGCATTTCATAGTAGCTCCGATTAATTTAAGGCGTACATTAATCGAATACATTTACAGGGAAGCAGAACTTTCGACTCCTGAAAACCCCGGATTTATTTTTGCGAAAATGAATTCTCTTACACATGATGAAGTTATTCAGGCATTATACAAAGCATCGCAAAGAGGGGTAAAGATACAACTTCTCGTCAGGGGTATCTGCTGTCTGAAGCCGGGAATTAAAAATGTGAGTGATAATATTGAAGTACGAAGTATTCTTGGACGATTCCTCGAACACAGCCGTGTTTTTTATTTCAAATGCAGGGGTAAGGAAGAAATTTATTTATCGAGTGCCGACTGGATGACACGCAACCTTCAGAATAGGGTAGAATTGATGTTTCCCATAAACGACCCGCGAATAAAAAATCAATTGAAAGAAATGCTCGATACATACTGGAAGGACAACTGTAAAACCTGGAGGCTAAAGTCGGATGGTTCTTATGAAAAAATTAAACCCGGCAATAATGAAAAAAATTTCTCTGCCCAGCAGTTTTTCTTAGATGAAATCAGGAAGTCAGGAAAGAAATCAAACCGGAACAGTTTCTTAGTCTGAAATATTACTTAATTTTTGATGTTACCGAAAGTAATAATATTTACAAAAGGATAAAATTTTCAATTAATTTTAATATTTTGTTTCTCCTAATAATAAATTGGTAAAATGCCCTACTCCTGCAGGACAATCCCTGATTGTGAAATGGGGCAACCTGATTGGTTTTTGGGCAAGATACCGGGACTTTAAGATAAAGATAAATTACTGACTCATGTTAAGAATAAGTTATTATTTCTCTTTGATATAATTTTTAATTTTCTATTTTGCAATTTTCTATTATTATTTCATGTTACGCATAAATTTTACAAACCTTAATCAAAACCTTATTTCACCCTTTTTTCCTTAGTAACAAAACTTATTATTCAACAAATCAAACCTTATTACCTTATTTTGATTTTGATTTTTGGTTGAATAAGCTAATAAGGTTAATATAGCCGGTTACTTTACTTTTTACTAAGGTTAAATGTACTTGATAAGGTTTTTAAAATTACAAAGGTGTAGAATAAAGTTTTCAATATTGCGTAACGTGAGTTAATATTTCAATTTTCAATGTTCAAATAGAAATGAACTTTACTACATTTTACCAATTTATTACTTTGAAAAAGAAAAATAATTGAATTAACCCGGATTATTCATTGAAAAATAAATTATATGCGAAAGGTAAGTATAGCACGGTCATTCTGAGGAGTGTAGCGACGAAGAATCTCTTATAATGGTGTGAGATGCTTCGACTTCGCTCAGCATGACATTATTAAGATTTTCTTGCATTTCTAATGAATAATTTTGAATTAATTAAGTGGTTTGAAAATTTATTTATTGAAAATTCAATGAAAATTGAAAATTTAATTCTTTATAAGTACTCGTAAGTTGAGTAACATGTGTAATTTATTATTGGAATTTCTTAAAATTCCTGCTGTTGGACTATCGTATAGCCTGCCGTGCTGTTACCGCCGAGTATGAATGTGAAGTTTTTTCCAAATGGGAGCGATAAGCCGTCTATTCTTTTTATGGCCTTGCCGTCTGCAGGATTGATAAACATAAAACTGCTTGTACGTTCAAGTGTAACCACATCTACCGGTGAGGCTTTGCCATACTCAATATCCTTTGCTATAAAACAAGTATCGCAGTTTAGAGCCACGTGTACCGTCGAAAACTCCTTGCAGGCATTGATGAATCGCCTTTTGTTATTGTCTTTTTCAATAGTTAAAGGTGAGTACTGGAAAACGAGCAGGTCTTTACTTTGTGAAATGCCAGTTGCTATAATCAGATTTCTTTTCGTTACATCTACGTCTATATTTAATTGACTGCCGCTGATTGTTATGTTTGCATTTCCGCCGTTCATAATAGTTGCAAACGAACCAGAAAGGTAAAGCTTCGCCTGGCTTAATACGGGTGGAATTGCTACCGAAATTGTTTCGGCATCGGGGAGCAGGTGAACCACCTGTGTGAAGGCTCCTTCGGTGAGGTAATCGGGAGTTTTATCCACATCATTTTCTTCGACAAGTGATATCTTTATTTTTCCCGGATTAGACGGGTCATCCAAAATAAATATGAGATAATTCCCGTCAGGTTTCATGTCTGCCAATGCGTTATATATAAGTCTGGTCGGGTCCTCTATGGTATAAACCGAGAGCGGTGCTAATCCCGAGGGTATTATGACAAACTGCGAAATTTCACCGTATTTTATCGCAGGAGAAATAAGGTCGCCTGAACGATAACCTGTTGTTGAATTTTTATCGTCCATTGCTCCGACGGACAAAGTAAAACCCGGATAATTTACAGATGAATTGATTACCCGAACAGCAACTCTACCGCTTAATGGTTCGCTCAATCGGACAGGAGGAATAGCAATTGTAAGTTTTGCGGGAATACCTGCAGAATCGAAGACTGCAACAGTAAAATTTTTCAAAACCTCAAGCGATGCATAAGCTGTGCTTATTTCATCGGTGCCGATAATCGAAGTGAAAGTATCACTGCCTTGTGACTTGCATGCATTTATATCTGAGTACTCTGTTATTTTATATGGTGTTACATTATAAGCAAATATTGTATCGTTTGGCTGTTTTTTTACAGATATAGTCTGTGAAGAAAAATTAATTGTCCGTACTTTTGAATATTGTTCATTTTGTGGAATGGAAATTACATCTGATAATGCATTCAATCCCCCAAATTCATCGAGCAATCTTAAAGCCGGTTTACCGGAATTTAAACTGTAAATAATAATTGTATATTGACCGCCTGCATTGAAATGTAAATTATATAAATTATAATCAGGTGCATTGCCATATGTCTCTGTCAGAACAGATATTGCCTCATCCCCTGCCGGTAACTCTATCGGAGCTCCTAAGCCCCTGTATCCCAAGCCCTGTACAATTGGTTTGCCGTTCGGACAGCCGAGTATTACCGAAAATCTGTAAGTCGTATCGGGATTTGCGTTCAGCACTTTAACATAAGCCGTGTTGTATCTATCCGTGAAGCTCGAAATAGTTCCGATTGAAATTATGGAATCAACAGTCCGCTGAATTGAATCTCCCGGAGCAGAGGGCAGTGCAACCAGGGAATAATAAGTGTTTCTGATGAACCTTACTTTGTATTTCTTCTGGTATTTGATTGTGCCGTCAAGGGTGATTGCAGCGACGGCCGAATCGGCAGGAGGATGCAGTGTATCTGAGCAGGCTGCATAAGGAGTCAGGCTCGATTGAGTAGTGTTGTTCAGGGTCAGCCTTAGAGCAGGCTCATCTTTAATCATGTTAATAAACCTGACATACATAGTCGAAGTCTCCTGCGGTGGATTCAGCAGGGCAGGATTTTCTTCGATACAGCTCATGAACACCGACAAAGAAATAAACAGTGAAAATATAAAGATTTTTCTTATCATAAAAATTTGTCTCACATTTGATTCTTTTATAATGATATAGTCAAAAAAATAGGAAAAATATTGTTATTTGTAATTCTGAATTATGAACGCTGAATGCTGAAGTCAAAAATAAATTAATATAACAAATTTATCGCGTAGCGATTAAATATCGGTAACATAATCAGTAACAACTCACACAATTTTCCCGTAGGGAATAAATATTTTTACCACATAGGACACAAAGGGAAGACCCGAAGAACATAAAGAAAGAATGTCACCCTAAGTTTATCGAAGGGTCAAATGGGGGCTGTCTCAAAAGGGCAGCCCCTTGGTTGTAGTGCAACGGAAATCCCGATTCATCGGGTGGGCGAGGTTATTTCAGAATTTTATTTTTACTTCGCCTTTAATATATCCCTAATATCAGTCAATAGCAATTCCTCTTTAGTCGGCTCAGTCGGAGGGGTGGGTGCTTCTTCGGCTTTACGCTTGAATTTGTTGACTCCTTTGATTAGCAGGAAAATGGTGAAAGCTACAATGACAAAATCAATAATTTGGTTGATGAATAATCCATATTTCAAAGCAACGGCTGGAGTTTTGTCAACAGCATCCTTCAAAATGATTGAAAAATTACTGAAATCAAGCCCGCCTAATAGGAGACCTATCGGCGGCATTAGCACATCATTGACAAGTGATGAAACGATTTTTCCGAATGCGGCTCCTATGATTACACCGATTGCGAGGTCGAGTACATTGCCCCGCATTGCAAACTCTTTGAATTCTTTGATAAAGCCCATAAATTTTCCTAAATGTTAACATGATATTCTATAAATATAACGCTCCAATGGAGCTAAATTAATTTACAAAACATTTCTATAAATATGACGTTCCGATGGAGCTAAATTAATTTACAAAACTTTTCTATAAATATGACGCTCCGATGGAGCTAAATTAATTTACAAAACTTTTCTATAAATATAATGCTCCGATTGAGCCTTGAATAAATTTTAAATTAGAACAATAGAAAGATATTGGAAAAAGATAATTCTGATATTTAAAGCTAATAAAATACATTCTGGTTAAAAAAAACCAATGACTGAAGATTATTCTTTTTTTTGATTTTTATTATGAAAAATTAAAACAGAATAATATCATATATTCTTTCTAATCCTTCTAATTTTAACGATTTAGTCCGAATGAACATTATTTCATTGTTTTGGCACTCAAATTGTTATAATAACTTTTAATTTAAATATAGTAACAGTATTAACGGTGAATAATTGATATACCGTCAGTATTTGTTTAGGAACAGGCTTCCCGTGCTGAACAGGGGGCTTGATGCCTATGCTTTACGGCAGAGAACGATAGCGAAGAACATTGCTAACGTAACGACACCGGACTATAAACCTGAAAAGGTGAAGTTCGAGGAGTTGTTCGGGAAGGCTGTGTCTTCGGCTGTGGGTGAGGTTTCGAATGAGAAGCACATACCCATCGGAGTCAACAACGAAGACAATGATGTTGTTCCGGAGGTGGATGTGCCTGAAGTTCCTCAGCCGCAGGTATATATGTCGGGCGAGAGCCATGTCAGTATTGACAAGGAAATGGCAGAGCTTGCCCAGAACCAGATACGGTACAGGTTTGCCGCCCGTGCCGTTAAGTCGTATTTTCAGGGAATGCAGAATGCAATTTCGGGATTGAAGTTTTAATAGGTAAGGAGTATGCCGGAAAACATATTTTCTACATTTGAAATAAGCGGCAAGGGCATGAGCCTCCAGAGAATGAGGCTGAATGCCGTTGCCAACAACATTGCAAATGCAAACACGACAAAGGGTCCCGACGGACAGCCTTACAAGCGTGATGTTGTGATTGTCAATGCACTTCAAGCTAATTCTTTTGAGGATGAACTTGACAGCCAGATTGGAATGACGGGTGGCGATAATATGCATATAGGCAATGCTTTTGATTCGCCTGATAATCCTGTTTCAAATGTATTGGAAGCACATTTGGCGAAGGATAATTCTCCGCCAAGAATGGTATATGACCCTTCACATCCGGATGCTGATGAGGATGGATATGTCTCTATGCCGAATATTAATATCGTAACAGAAATGGTGGAGATGATTTCTGCACAGCGAGGATTTGAAGCAAACGCCGCAGTGATTGAATCGGCAAAAAATATGGCGAGGGATTCACTTGATATTTAATTGATTTTTATATATTTTAATTATAATAAATTAAGTCAAATATAAAAAAAGGGGTAGTTCGGATACATAATGAAAATTAACGGAGTCAATCCATATCGCGATTTCATTGTTGAGCCTCAGGAGAGGCAAAGCAGGATTGATGGCAACGTTAAGCTGAAAATTGAGAATAAGAATCTCAATCAACATAAGCTTAATGGGGACACTATTACCCTGTCCCAAAACGAACGTGAATTTTTCGCTAACATGTTTCCCGAAAACTCCGAACTGATTAAAAAGCATGTACTCTTCAACAGGCAGGGAAGAATCGAAACACCGGCAACCAGCAAGGGTATATTGTTCGATGGTTTGGCTTAATACATAAGTTTATGTCAGGAGTAACTCCTGACATGGTTTATTAAGAAAATTGCAATATATTTGAATAGCCACGACTTTTAAGTCGTGGAAAAAAATTTATACAAGGTTCGGGATTTATCCCGGAATAAATAAGGGACTAAAGTCATAAGGTGGTTGAGAAATAATCCCACTATCTGAAGATAGTGGCTATTCAATTAAGAATTAAAAAAAAGCAGGACAGGATGTTTACCTGCATCACGGATGAAGTAAAATTAGAAGGGATTCACAAATGATAATTAACGAATTAGACCGCGCTAAGCCTTACCTGCCGCTGATTCAGCAGCAGGCAAAAAACCAGGCTCCCGATGAAATCCAGGGCGAAAAATTTTCTGATACACTCAAAGAGCTTATTTCCGACACTAATACTTTACAAATTCAATCTGCAGATTTAACAGAACGCATGATAAAAGGCGAACCGGTTGATTTGCATGATGTGATGATTGCATCCGAAAAAGCAAAAACTTCATTCCAGTTACTGATGGAAATCCGTAACAGGTTTTTGGATATGTACCGCGAAATTTCGCGTATGCAGACATAACATTAATTATAATTGAAATTAGGAATTAACAAAACATATAATAGAATTTTATGGCAAAACTTGACGTAGTATCGCAGACAAGGAATTTCTTTAACAGGCTGTCCATCATGCAGAGAATCATGATTGGCTTAGTCTTTATCGCCGTTATCACAGCCTTGTATATGATTGTTGCATCTGTTACAGCAAAAGAAAAGGGTGTCCTTTTTACAGGATTGGATGAAAAAGAAGCATCCAAAATAGTTGAAAAGCTGAAGGATGATAAAATCGAGTATGACCTGAAAGACAACGGCTCCACCATCATGATTGAAAAAGATAAGGTTTATGACACAAGATTAAGCCTTGCAAGCGAGGGATTACCCGAATCGGGAATGATTGGCTATGAGCTGTTCGACAAAACTAATCTCGGTATGTCCGAATTTGTTCAAAAGTTGAACTACCGAAGGGCTTTGGAAGGTGAACTTGCAAAGACAATTTCTTCAATTGAAGATGTCAGTAAAGCAAGAGTGCATATTGTTATACCCGAAAAAGCCTTGTTCGATAAAGACCAAAAACCTGCCACTGCATCGGTTTCCCTGCACATGAGGAGCAACAGGGGGCTTGCAAAAGCCAGCATCGAAGGAATTCAGAACCTTGTATCGGGAAGTATTGAAGGAATGAAGCCTGAAGACGTGATTGTCGTTGACCAGAGAGGAAAAATCCTGTCGGAATCGCCCCAGGAAAGTGCTTCGATTGCAGGCATGTCTGCCACACAATACCAGCAACAGATGAAAGTAGAGCATTACCTTTCGGATAAAGTTCAATCCATGCTTGATGGTGTACTTGGCGAAGGTAATTCTGAAGTCAGGGTAAATGCAGAGCTTGACTTTGACCAAATCGAAAGCACGACAAAAACGTATGACCCTGAAAAACAGGTCGTCAGAAGCGAGCAATCAATAAGCGAATCGAGTTCATCGGCTGATTCCTCTTCACGAAGCGATTCCTTGATTTCTTACGTTTCGCCAAGTTCAAGTAATAGCCGTTCTAAAACAAATACAATATCAAACTATGAAATACCTGAAACAATCGAGAGAATAATAAAAGGGGTTGGTAATATTAAAAGGTTATCAGTTGCAGCATTAATCAATGGTACATTTGATAAAAAGAGCATAGCCGGCAGGGATACAACGGTTTACAATCCAAGAGCAGACAGCACAATGCAAAGCCTAAGGATGATTGTTCAAAACGCTGTGGGCTATGACCCCTCGAGGAACGACCAGGTTTCGGTACTTAATGTAAGATTTGACACAACCCCGATTGAGGAAACAGGTGTAGCCGAAGAAGTAAAGTGGTATAACAACCCGGATTACAGGATTTTCTTTTTGCTTGCCGCAATCCTGATAACAATGTTCCTGATGTACCGCCTGCTGCAATCGAATCAGATAAAGGAAAGACTGAGAATAGCATTCTCATTGCCTGAAAAAATATCGGTTGAAGAAGAAGAAGAGGAGGTGCAGGAGCAGGCTGAAAGGCTCGAAGAAATTGCAATGGGAGAAGAGCAATTGCTTTTGACACCGGGTGAATTGCCCGAACAACTCCTGCTTGAAGGAGAACGGGGAGCCGAGATTGATGTGTATGATGAAGAAGAATTCGGAAAGCCTTTGGATAAGGAAGCTTTGTCTTCAATCGCACGTGCAAGGCTCGAGCAGGAAGAGCTTTCGGGCTTCACAGAAGACGTTATGCTAAAAATGGAATTAAAGAATAAAGTTCAGGAATACATTGAAGGCCAGACTCCGGATGCTGTCAGAATGATTAGAATGATGCTTATTCAGGAACCGGAAGAAAAACAGGGAAAATAATTAATAATACTTTGCAAAAAAATTGTTTAAATTTAACTGAAATTTATTGCAATATTAAAATTGACTTAAACGTTGTTAAATGAAATAAATTAAGATATTAAAGCCTATTTAACAGATAAAGATATGAAAAAGAAAACAGTAACAACCTCGGAGTTAACGGGCAGACAAAAAGCTGCTATTCTGTTGATGTCTCTCGACGTTGAAGTAGCCGCAAAAGTCTTTAAGGAACTCGATATGCACGAAGTCGAACAGATTGCAGTTGAAATCACAAACCTGAAAGACCTGAGTTCTACTATAATCGAGGAGGTCATCGAAGAATTTTATCAGTTGATGACAGCTCAAAGCTATATGGTCGAGGGTGGTATCGATTTTGCCCAGGTTCTGCTCGAAAAATCTTATGGGATGGATAGAGCTAAGGATATTATTGAAAAAATAAGGGTTTTAACAACCGTCAGAGGCTTCAACATTCTAAAAAAGGCAGACCCGCAGCAGCTTGCAAGCTTCCTGTCGAAAGAACATCCGCAGACAATAGCCTTGATTCTCTCTCATCTTTCTCCTGACCAGTCTGCTGATGTGCTGAATGAATTCAAAGAGGATTTAAGAATTGATTCTATACACAGAATAGCTAAACTTGGCAAAGTTTCGCCAACACTATTATCACAAATTGAACATGTTGTTGACGAAATTGCCGAAACGACACTTTCACAGGATATGGCTATTGCCGGCGGTGCACAGCTTGTTGCAAATATACTTAACAGAAGCACCAATGCTTCCGCTAAGGCTATGCTAGAGAGTATAGAAACTAGAGATTTTGATATGGCTACCCAAATTAAAAGATTGATGTTCCTCTTCGAAGATATTGTTACAATTGACGACAGGGGTATTCAGAGAATTTTGCGTGACGTTGACAAGCGCGACCTTGCTCTTGCACTTAAAATATCAGACGACAAAATCAAACAGAAGATATTTAAAAATATGTCCGAACGTGCGTCTGAAGTCGTTAAGGAAGAACTTGAATTTATGGGTCCCGTCAAGCTTAAAGAAGTCGAAGCCGCCCAGATTAGAATTGTTGATATTATAAAACAGCTCGAGGACCAGGATGAAATTTCTATAGGCGGTAAAGGCAAAGAAGATGTTTTTGTTTAAATAGTAAATTGATAATTATTTAGAATATCATTTGGAACAAAGAATGCGAAAAAATTGATTATGTCATTCTGAACTCGGTTCAGAATCCATATAAACAACTGGTCACTGGATGCTGAAACAAGTTCAGCGTGACAATATTAAAAAAAAATTGTTTTTGACTGTGTCAGGAGTTACTCCTGACACAGATTGTGTGCCGGAAATTGTCATTATTAAAAGCAGGTATAAATCGTGACTAAATATGTATTGAAAATTCCAAAAAAGCTGACAAGGCTTGAAATATTAGGCGGCGGCGAAATAGCATCTAAAGGAATAAGCTATTTAAAAAACAATATACTGACCGATGAAAAAGATGTTGTTTCCAGAGCTGTGTTCTCTCAGGAATTTTCATTCTCAGGCTCAAACGAACCAGTCGAAATTTTGCTCAAGGACCTTCCCACTCACTTTATGCCCATTGAGGTTGCAGACAAGCAAAAAAAAGATGCGTATGAAACAGGATTTGCCGAAGGCGAGGATTACGCCGTTAATGTTTATAAAAATGAAATTGAATCTTACCAGCACTGGATAAGAAATATCGAGAATGTTATCAGAGAGCTAAGAACCCAAGTATCGAATGAACTATCGCTTCTCGAAGAATCATTGCCTGAACTTGCTGTAATCGTTGCCGAAAAAATCATTGAAAAAGAGATAACAGAAAATTCAAAGACTGTAATCGAACAGGTTCAAAAGGCTATACATGCACTTGATAATGAAATTATATATAAAATACACCTCAACCCTTCCGATATTGAAATACTAGAAACCGTGAAAAGTTCATTAGTTGATGATTCCTCGCGGATACAGGATGTACAGCTTGTACCAAACGACTCCATAGAACAGGGTTTTTGCATGCTCGAAACATCTGTCGGCAGTGTGGATGCCCGAAGAGCATCACAGCTTGAAATTATTAAGGATGTATTATATAATGCCCTCCAAAAAGACAAACCCGGCAGAAATGTCGAATTACTGAAAAAAATGGAAGAAGAATCGGAAAGGCCCGATGATAACGGCTGATGCTATTAGGGATACTTTAGGGCAGGCTGTTGGCACTAAGAACACACTTACACTTAGCGGCAGAATAACTAAAGTTATCGGACTGATTCTCGAAAGCGATGGGCCCAAAGCACCAATCGGAGAAGTGTGCATTATCAGAAACAGGAGTGGCAGGGAAATATGCAAATCCGAAATCGTAGGATTCCGTGACAATAAAATTCTGTCAATGGTTCTTGGCGACCTGAAAGAAATATCACCGGGAACAGAAATTGTTGCATCAGGTGAATCGCTTAGTATAAATGTTGGAGACGAACTGCTTGGAAGAATACTCGGAGGCATGGGCAACCCGATTGACGGACTCGGCGAGATAACAGCAGGTGAACGACGTTCTATTTATGCACTTCCACCTGACCCTCTTAAAAGAAAAAGAATCTTCGAGCCTGTTGCAACAGGTATCAAGGCTATTGACACAATGCTTACTCTCGGCAAAGGACAGAGAATGGGTATATTCTCAGGCTCAGGCATCGGGAAATCCACTATTATCGGTATGATTGCAAGAAATACTTCGGCAGATATAAATGTTATAGCACTTATCGGTGAACGAGGCAGGGAAGTAAGGGAATTTCTTGAAAAAGACCTCCGGGAAGAAGGATTGAAACGTTCGGTTGTTATAATAGCACCCAGCGATAATCCTCCTCTTGTCAGGGTTAAAGGTGCATTAGTGGCAACTACGATTGCAGAGTATTTCCGGGAAAAAGGGCTTGATGTCATGTTCATGATGGACTCAGCAACAAGGCTGGCGATGGCTCAGCGAGAGGTCGGACTGGCAATCGGCGAGCCTCCGACAACAAAGGGATATACTCCATCGGTGTTTTCATTATTACAAAGAACAATGGAAAGGGCAGGAACTTCAATTGACGGCTCTATAACAGCGCTCTACTCAGTTCTTGTCGAAGGTGATGATATAAATGAACCTATTTCCGATGCTTCGAGAGGTATTCTTGACGGGCATATTGTGCTTGCCCGCAGGCTTGCCAATTTGGGCCATTATCCTGCGATTGATGTGCTTCAAAGCATCAGCAGGGTGAGAAATGACGTTATAAGCAAAGAGCATTTCGATTCTATTTTAAAAGTTCAGGAGCTTATGGCGGCTTACCGCGAAGCTGAGGATTTAATCAGCGTGGGTGCTTATCAGAAAGGGACTAATCCTGTGATTGATAAAGCCATGTCATTGAACGACAGGATTAACGCCTTTCTCAAACAAGGAATATATGAATCTACCGAATACGAAGAATCTGTCGAACAGTTGAAAGCAATTGCTTCGAGTTAGTGTTGAGTGTTAGAATTTTAATAATAATTTTTCACGTAGTGAATAAATATCGGTAACATTGATAATAAAAGAACAATTTTATCCACTAGGGATTAAATATAAAAGCCTTATAATTGCATAATAAAATTAAAATAATTTGATTTATGGCGAAAAGTTTCAAATTCAGGCTCGAACCGGTTTTAAAACTGAGAGCTCACAAGGTTGAGGAATCAAAGCGTGAACTTAGGAATGCCGCAAACAAACGCCGTAGAAAAGAAGAAGAAATCGAAGAAAAAGAAACTTATTTAACAGGGATTTTAAAGTCTCAGACAGGCTTGACAAAGGCATCGAACCTGCAGGCGGGCCATTTTCATAAAACATACATAAGAGATGAAATAAAAAAACTTGGCAAAGAAAAGCTAAAGTTAATTGATATAGAAACCGAAAAAAGAGATATATTAAATGTAGTTATGAAAGATGAAAAAATTCTTATTAAGCTGAAGGAAAAACAATTGAAGGCTTATGAGTATGAAGCCGAAAGAGAAGATGTCATAAGACTTGATGAAATAGCCCGAAACCTCAGCGGAACTGTGGATGTTTTAAAGGTATAAAACCGGTGAATTGATGAGTACAAAATCGTTGATGATGATATTGATGTCCCTTGTAATCGCATTTGTGATTGTAGTGGGAGGTTTTGTCGTTGTTTATAAGTTTTTCCCCGGTATGATTGGTATTGACAAGAAGTCCCAACAATCAAGGACAATGGCTTTAAGAGCAAAAGGAAAAATTAAAGTACCAAACCTGCTCATATCAAAGACGGATTTTGACGATATGCAAAAGGCTGTCGTAAGAAATAAGCTCCTTAAGATGGAGAATATACAATTAAATGCCGAAAAGAAAAACCTTCTCGATTCTATAACAGCAAAGAATGAACTTTTAAGTACAGGGAAAACATCTTATCCCAGAATGCTCGATTCAATAAGTAAAATCCATAAAACAAATGCGAAAATGAAAGACACACTTTCAAAAATAACTTTACTCTATAAGCAGGTATTATCCGACAGGGAAAGAGTTGCAAAAATGACTGAAGAAAAAGAAAAATTACTTATCGGGCAGCTCGATTCACTAAAAAATAAGAACCTGTCGGACTTTGCAAAAATATATGATAATTCCGAACCAAAGGAAGTAGCAAAAATCCTCGAAAAAGTAGATTCAAAAGATGCCTCCAAAATTCTTAAACTCATGTCGAAGAAAAAAGCTGGCAAGGTTCTTGATATGATTTCAACCGAAAGAGCCGCCGAAATAATGCGGCAGGGTAGCCTTAGATAATTAATAATTAACAATTGATAATTAATAATTAATTGAACAAGTTAGGATGGCTTGTCCGATATTAAAAGTGCAGGAGGCACCAAATGGCTGATTCAATCTCAATTCTTAAGGGTTCGCTTAAAGCAGGCGTCATTGAACGCCCGGTTCTGCAAATCTATAAAACCATTAGTGATTACTTCGAACGCAGTCTCAAAGAAAGACTAAACGATTATGATTCTGCAAACCCAGGACAGTTATCGAATGATTATTCTGATAGCAGCCTGAGCAATCAGGCTGCAAGACACTCTGTAAGTAATTACAATCCGGTTGAACATAGGGAATACAACTCTGCTTATGCGAAGAATAATGAATCCTACAATGATGGACAATCCACAAACAATGCCTCTGGCTCTGAGGTTCAGGCAAGAGACACGGCAGTTCAAAAGAATACCAATAATACTGTTTCCCCCAAGGATGAAACGGTAAAAATTGATAACAAGAAAGCCGAAAATTCAGGTGAACTGACTGCTAATAATAACCAAAAGAATAAATCTGAACAAGTTGAAAGCAAAGCTGAGAACAAGGCTGACACTCAACAAAAAACAAAAATTTCAGGTGATATCGCTGTAAAAACCAAAGCTGAAGCCAAATCTTTAGCGGGCGAATTACAATTAGTAAAAGATGGAAAAACGAACATTTCAAACTTGATAATTGGAAAAAATTCCGATGAAATTACTGTAAAAAATAATGTAAAATTAAATGAAAATGTAAAAGATTCAGCTGATGCAAACATCATTAAATCAAATATAACTAATGCAAAATCGGCTGATGCAAACATCATTAAATCAAATAATGTTAATGTAAAGAATGAGCTTGCTAATATCAAAATTAATCCCGGATTTGTTACTACTTCTGCCGAAATTTTACAAGAAGTTAAACAAGGTGATAATTCAATAAAAACAAATGAGCAGGGTGTTTTGCAAAACAAAGACATCTCCGGTTTATTTATTAAGCAGAATGAAGTAGCAAGTAAAAATCAATCAATGAATGAAATTGATAACATCAAACCCGGTATAACGAATATTGAACAAGGTAAAATTGCCGAAAATTTAAACGGCAAAGCAAAAAATTCAGAAAATACACTTTTACCGAAAGATGATAAAGCTCAAATTGCTTCTGCAAAATATGTTACGGATAATAATGCACAGGCGAGCCAAAACCTAAGCAAAACAGGAATTGCCGAGAGGGTTTACAATACACCAAAGATTGCAGGCAAAGAATTTGACTTTACAAATTCAGTTGGCCTGAGAAGGGTAAAGCTTGAAGAAATTGCTGACAAAACATTACAGCTTGCGAAGAATATTCAAAGCAATACAACTCAAACAGCAAGGTTATATCTAAATCCTCCGTCACTCGGCACTGTTTATGTTGAAATATCAATGAAAGAAAATCTGGCTAAGATTGTGATGAAAGCAGACACCAGAGAAGTTATGAAAAATCTTGAGAACCAATTAATAACTTTGACAGAAAAACTTAATCAACAGGGAATAAAAACCGAATCCATCAAAATTGAAGTTCGCCAGGTCGAAAACGACGTTACCGACAGGCATGCATTCTTCGAGGGTAGCAATGCACGCCAGAAAGACGGTAAGGCAAATAGGGAATTTATCGGAACTCTTCAACAACTAAGTAATGAGGATGAACTTGTTAGCTCTGATGAATTAAATGATGATGGTATTTCAATAAATACTAATTTCTTATAACATTAATTAAAGGAGGCTACCCTCATGACCGAAGGAATAACAAATACTGCATCAAATAGCTATGAAGGCTATACTCAGCCTGCAAAGAGCGGGAACGATATTGGCAAAGACCAGTTTCTTAAGCTATTGACATTTCAGCTTAAATCGCAGAACCCTTTGAAGCCGTATGACAACCAGGAATTTGCATCCCAGCTTGCACAGTTTTCCCAGCTTGAAACGTTAACAGATATACGCTCTTTACTCGAAGGGCAGGTAAATTCAAACTTGTTATTGACTCAAACAATCTCTAATTCGGCATTACCGGGATTGTTGGGCAAACACGCAAAGGCAATTTCTAATTCCACTCATTATGATGGCAATAATGCTGTTCAGCTTGGTTATAAGCTTGATATAAGTGCCGCAAGCGGAGAGCTTACTATAAAGGATTCAGGCGGCAAAGTTGTCAGGACAATTCAACTTACGGGTACCGACCTCGAAAGCGGTGACCATAAACTCAGTTGGGATGGGAAAGACGACAACGGCAACACATTGCCTGCCGGCGAATACTCATTTCAGGTTACAGCCAAAGATAAAGCAGGAACCTCTTATACACCGGACTGCTATACCTATGGTATTATTGAGGCTGTCAGGTTCAAAGCCGAAGGCACAATGATTGTGATTAACGGATTAGAAATACCGTTAGGAAACATAACAGATATTTCAACGGAAAGTTAGTTGATAATTTTGAATTTTCAACTTTACAATTTTCAATAAATTTATAATTTTTAATTTAAAATGAAAATAAGTTTTAAACAGATAATGAACATAAATCTTAAAGATGGATTAAATATTTATAATTTCTACATTGAAAATTCATTGAAAATTAGAAATTGAAAATTGAAAATTTAATTTAATAACAAATTTTTTAAATAATATGATTAGTATAGGAGGTGAATAATTTGCCGGAAATTAACGGAGTAATGCTGCCCTTTCTTCCTGCGGGAGGCGTCAACGAACTGAAGAAACAGACTCTTCAGCCGCCACAAAACCGCATGGACACTTCGTTTGAGGAAATCTTCAGGCAGGAGCTCGATAAGGTTAAATTTTCTTCTCATGCTCAATCACGGTTGATGAGCAGGGATATTGACCTTGGGGAAGAAGAATTGAGCAGGCTTGAAAATGCAGTAACAAGGGCAAATGAAAAAGGTTCGACTGAATCAGTCGTAATGATGGATGAAAAAGCATTCATCGTCAGCGTGCCGAACAAAACAGTAATCACTGTCGTTGACAGCAATGAAATGGATGAGAGAGTCATTACTAACATTGACTCGGTGGTATTTGCATAATTTTTTGGGATTGGACCTCGTCCAATGCAAGGACAGGAGATCCCCGGATGAACGACTCCGAATGACAGAGGAGTTAAAGAAAAAGAAAATAATATTTGTTTTTAAACCAAGGAGGGTTCATAAATGGGCTTAAGTAGAGCTTTATCAATCAGCGCCAGTTCGTTAAGAATAAATCAGAGGCGTTTCGATGTCATATCAAACAATCTCGCAAACGTTAATACCTACGGATACAAATCCAGCAGGATGACATTTGCAGACCTTTTCAGCCAGACTTATGGTTATGGCAGTCCGCCGGAAATAGCAGGTTCAAGAGCAATCGGCGGTATTAATCCCTTGCAGTTTGGTTTGGGTGTAAAAATAGCATCAGTTTCAAACAACATGTCACAGGGGTCGCTTGAATATACAGACAGGCCTCTTGACCTTGCCTTACAGGGTGAAGGATTTTTTGTTTACAACCTGAATAACCAGAGAATGTTCTCGAGAGCCGGAATGATTGCACTCGACAAGGAGGGATACTTTGTTGACAGTACAACAGGTGCTTTTCTTCAGGGCTACAGCGTTCAATTGGATGCGAGTAATAATCTTGTAAGGAATACCGAAGGAATGACTATTCTTGACCGTAACGTAAAAAATCTTCAGATTCCTTCGACAATGATTTCCCCGCCACAGCAAACGCATAATGTGGAGGTAACAGGTAATCTCAATGCAAACATGCCATTGACGTTTCCGGACAATACGAGGTCAACGACAATCGTTGTCTATGACCAGCGTGGCGGAACGCATACATTGGACGTTACATTTGAGAAAGTAGCCGACGCTCAGTTTAACGTTACTGTTACGTTAGATGGAGACGCTACAGACCTTGTTGCAGGTGCATCGCCCGAAATAACTTTTAATGCAGACGGTACTCTAAACACACCATCTACATTAACGGTTGCAGTTAGTACTAATCCTACATTCCAGAACCTCTTTCCGGATGATATTACAATTAATCTTTCGGGGCAGGCTGGAAACGGATTGACCAATTATGCAGGTTCAAGTTCTGCAACTGCGATTGACCAGGACGGATTCCAATCAGGTGAGCTTTCAGGCTTTTCGATTGATACATCAGGAAAAGTGTGGGGAGCATTTACAAACGGTAAGAACGAGGTTCTCGGGCAAATCGTTATGGCAAAGTTTTCGAATCCCGGAGGATTGATGAAAGACGGCTCCAATATGTTCAAAGCGGCACCAAACAGCGGTTCTGCATTCATCGGTACAGGCGGCGAGGACAATCCCTCGACATCTATGGTCAGCGGTGCATTGGAAATGTCAAACGTGGATTTGACAACAGAGTTCACAGATATAATCACAACACAGAGGGCGTTCGAGGCATCAGCCCGGACAATTTCCGTCAGCGACCAGATGCTTCAGGAAACGAACAATTTGAGACGGTAATTAATTTTGATTAATTCGTAGGGGCAATTCATGAATTGCCCCTACATCTTTCAAATAATTTCTGATATTATTTCCCTTTTCTTATATCAATAAAAAGTCTGAACCGCAGATTAATCGGATTAATGGATTTCGCAGATTTTTATTTCACACTATACCTGTAAAAATATCTCAAAGCACTTAAAAATTGTTAATTGTGAATTGTGAATTTTTTCTGAGACCTTTTCCCTTTTCAAGTGTCATTATATTATATTAAGGTGCAGGAAATTGAAAAATAATAGATAACCTTATATAAACCTTAGATACCTTAGTAACAGTACGGTATCCGGTTCGTCCAACCTTATTAGCTTATCGGAAGAAATAAGGTAATAAGGTTGATTGGGGATTGTAACAATAGTTACTAAGGTTGAGAGGATTTGATAAGGTTTTTAATAAAAAAAAAAGTTTTATTGTAAATCAAATGGTGATGCTATGAAACAGGTGTACCTGACTGCATTTCTTGCTTTTATTATTATCATATCAAATGTCAAAACGCAAAATCCCGAGTGGGTGAATTATACTAATGGAAATTATATTACTTCAATAGCTGAAGAAAGTGATTACATCTGGGTAGGAACAACCGGAGGATTAGTTAAACTTGATAAAATTTCAGGAATCCCAACTTTTTATAATAGAGCAAACTCAGACTTGCCTGTTAACGACGTCAAGTCAATAGTAATAGACAGAAATAGCTATATGTGGATTGGAACTGAGGGCGGTGGTTTGGCAAAATTCGATGGAAAGAATTGGATTATTTACGACACAACAAATTCCGATATACCTGATAATAATATATCTACAATAGCAATAGACGGAAATGACAATAAGTGGATTGGAACTATTTGGGGAGGCATAGCAAAATTTGACGGAACAAATTGGATTACTTACAACAAAATAAATTCTGGATTGCCTGCTAACCAAATCCTGTCAATAGCAATAGATGGAAACGGTAAGAAGTGGATTGGAACTTTTTTAGGCGGCTTGGCAACATTTGATGGAACGAATTGGAATATTTACGACACAACAAATTCCGGCTTGCCTGATACTGATGTCTCTTCAATAGCTATAGACAGAAGTGGCAATAAGTGGATTGGGACTTGGAGAGGTGGCTTGACAAAATTTGACGGAACGAATTGGATTAATTATAACTCATCAAATTCCGGATTACTTGGGAACCATGTCCGTTCTATAGTAATAGATGAAAGTGGCTATATGTGGATTGGAACTAATGGAGGCTTTACAAAATTTGATGGAACGAATTGGATTAATTATAATACATCAAATTCAAACTTGCCTTCAAACGATGTTATCTCAATATTAATAGAGATAAAAGATAATAAATGGATTGGGACTTTTAAAGGCTTGGTAAAATTTGATGGAGCGAATTGGTTCTCATACAACACATCAAATTCGGATTTGCCTAGAAACAATATCTGGACAATAAAAATAGACGGAAGTGGAAATAAGATGATGGGGTCTTGGTATGGTGGTGGCTTAGCAATATTTGACGGAACGAATTGGTCTAATTATAATACATCAAATTCAGGATTACTTGATAACTATGTCATATCAATAGCTATAGATAGTAGTGGCAATAAGTGGATTGGGACCCAGAGGTGGGGCTTATCAAAATTCGATGGTTCTAATTGGATTAATTATTACACATCAAATTCCGGATTACCTGGTAACTATATACGGTCAATAGCAATAGACAAAAGTGGCAATAAGTGGATTGGGACAGATAGCAATGGCTTGGCAAAATTTGATGGAACTAATTGGATTACTTACAACAAGAAAAATTCAGGCTTGCCTGATAACCACATCCAGTCAATAGCAATAGATGAAATTGACAATATTTGGATTGGAACATATGGTGGCGGCTTGGCAAAATTTGATGGAACCAATTGGATTAACTATAACGCATCAAATTCAGGTTTACCTGATAATTATATTAAGTCAATAGCAATAGATAAAACTGGCGATATCTGGATTGGAACTTGGTCATTGACAAAATTTGATGGAACTAATTGGATTAATTACAATAAAATAAATTCAGGATTGCCTAATAACCAAGTCCTTTCAATTACTACTGATGGAAGTGTTAATAAGTGGATTGGTACTGATGGTGGTGGTTTAGCAAAATTCGATGGAATAAATTTGATTATTTATAATACAAAAAATTCAGGATTATCACTAAACGAAGTTAGAGAAATTGCTATTGATAAATATAATAACAAATGGATTTGTACAGACGGTGGTGGTCTCTCAGTCTTCCGTGAGGGGGGTGTTATACTTGATGTGGAGTCGGAGCAGGAGCCGGTTTCGAAAGATTTAACTTTGAGTAAATCTTTTCCGAATCCATTTCAATACGCTACAAATATTGAATATACAATGCCGAAAGCAGGTATTGTATTAATCAAAATATATGATATGCAGGGACAGTTGTTGAGGGATTTGTTTTCAGGGGCAGTTGATGCAGGTGAACACACAGCTACCTGGGACGGCAGAACAGATGCAGGAAGCGAAGCACCAAACGGTGTGTATATGTATAGGATTCAATTTGAAGGACAGGCAATAAATGGGAAAATGGTTGTGGTGAGGTAAAAGTGTTGAGTGTTGAGTGTTGAGTTATAAAAGTAAATAGTCGTTAGTCGTTAGTCGTTAGTCGTTAGTCGGCAGTCGGCAGTCGTTAGTCGGCAGTCGGCAGTCGTTAGTCGAAATATTGAATTTTGAGTGTTGAATGTTGAATTATAAAAGTCGAAAATCATTAGTCGAAAGTCGTAAGTTAAAATTTGATTTTTTTTGCGTTCTTAGCGATATCTTTGCGAACTTTGTGAGAAATAAAAAAATACCACCATTATTCCTCTCCGATACTCTGTGAAAATCTGTACGGTACTCGGTGAAAATCAGTGACATAATTTAATCATACAATCATTCCAATTTTTCCACAGAGGCTCGCAGAGTTATTAACTGAGTTTCGCTGAGTTATAAGAGAGGGTTTTTATCAATCATATTATTTATAACCTGTGATGTATTTATATTCCTGATAATCAGCAATTGTTCTGTCCCTGAAATCGGCATATTTTATGAAATCACGAATGAATAATATCATTTCCTAATTGTAATAGGACAAATATTTACAATTACATAACCTTTTTAATGTTTGATTATCAAGTTTCTTGTATTCATCACATACCGCATTCATCATTTCTTCAAGTGAATCATATAAAAAATTATGACTACATTCCTTTTTTATCCACTCCCATAGCTTTTCAACAGGATTCAATTCTGGCGAATAAGCCGGAAGTATAACAATAGATATGTTTTTAAAGCTCAATAATGTCTTTGACCTATGCCAACCTGCTCCATCCATAATTAAAATTATTTTTTTTTCAATGTAGGCACTTAATTCTGTAAGGTAGAGATTCATCAATTCAGTATTAACAGAAGGAAGAATTAGGGAAAAGCTATCTCCATCAAATGGACAAACAGCAGAATATCCATAGAAATTTTTAAAACCCTGCTGAACTTTAACCAATGTTCTTTTCCCTCTCTCAGACCAGATTCTCATTGAAGTTGACCTTAAACCAAATCTACCTTCATCAAAGAACATCACCTTTATGTCTTCTTTGTCTGCAATTCCATCAATTAATTCTTGAGTTTTTTTTAAATTCTTCCCTTTTTTTTATATCAGAACTTCTATGTTGAGGGCGAGGTTTTTTCAGTCTTAAATTCATTGATAATAAGGTTAACCAAAGTGGCGTCTTAGTTATCTCCTTATTAAATACTAATAAAATTTCTTTTCTCAATCTCTGCAATGTCCAATGCACCTGTTTGCCATGCTTGTCTTTACTTGAAAGTATCCATTTCTTAATTTTGATTTTTTCTTTATCATTTAGTTTAGATGGATTATGCCCCCTGCTCTTGTTTTTGCAACCTTCAATTCCATATGTGTTGTAATTCGATATCCACCTTAATAGTGTTGATCGTGATATATTGAATATTGTTGCTATTTCAGATTCTTTGTGGTTGAAAGCTGCCTTAATAGCTAATAATTTGACAACCAAATACGAATCTTTGATTTCTTTTAAATCCGAATTAACTAATTGAACAAGATCATTAGTCAATAATAATTTAGGTCTGCCCATATTTGCACCATTATTAATTTAACATAGTGCAAATATAATTATAATTTGTCTTATTTCAAATAGGAAATGATATAATGGTTCTCCTGTTTTGAATACATGGTGCCTGAGAAATGGACCAGCCGAATTTAATACGTTAAGGTCAACTTCAATGCCGACAGCCTTGTCGAGCTTTACCATATATTCGAGCAAATCAAATCCTTCGGGTGGTTTTATGAAATGAACTGCAACATCAACATCCCTGAACTTTTCTTTATTGAGAATAGAGCCGAATGAAACTGCAAATTCAACGTTGAGGTCAGCTTCCAAAACGCTTTTCAATGATTCGGTTATATTTTTTGCTTTATCTGTCATATTAATTATATATTAATTTAAGAATAAGATGAAGAATTTTCTATTTTATTTTACTAACAAATGAATAATCCATTCAAATACATGATATAAACATTACCCTAAGACTTCACCACACTCAGATTACAATATGATTTGTAAACTTGTAATCCGTTGCCCTGTAATTTAATTTAGAAAGTATAGTGTTTTGAAGTAAATGGAATGAAGGAGATATTGAAGGAAAACAGCCTCGTACCTCTTACTAAAAATACAACGATTATGAACAATATGAAATAAATTTAGAAAGAATTACTTATGGAAAATAGTTCATTTAATACTGATATTCTTGTGGTTGGAGCGGGAGTTTCAGGCATTTCTACTGCATTGGAAGCAGCGGAAACGGGTTTCACCGTTACACTTATTGAAAAAAATCCATACATTGGAGGCAGAGTTGCTCAGCTTAACCAATACTTTCCAAAACTATGCCCACCGACCTGCGGCATGGAAATTAACATCCGAAGATTAAGAGATAATCCGAGAATCACACTATATACTCTTGCTGAAGTTAAGATAGTTTCAGGTGATTCAGGAAATTATAACGTTAAAGTCAAAGTAAATCCGAGATATGTAAACAACAAATGCACTAACTGCGGAGATTGTGCCACAGCCTGTACAGTAGAGAAAAGCAACGATTTCAATTTCGGTATGGATAAAACAAAAGCGATATATCTTCCATACAACAACTGCTACCCGATGAAATATGTACTCGATAAAAGCCTATGCAGCAGGGAAGAGCTTAATTTGATTATTGACTCATGCAAGTACAATGCAATAGATGTGAATGAAGAAGAAAGAGAATTAAACATAAATGCAAAAGCGATTGTCTGGGCTTCGGGTTGGGACCCTTATGATGCAAAGAATCTGGATACATTAGGCTACGGTAAGTTTAAGGGTGTCGTTACAAATATGATGCTCGAAAGGCTTGCTTCTCCAAGCGGGCCAACTTGTGGGAAAATTCAAATTCCTGGTTCAGATAAACCAATCGAGAAAGTTGCATTTGTTCAGTGTGCAGGCTCGCGTGACGAGAACCACCTTGAATACTGCTCTTCAGTCTGCTGCATGGCTTCACTCAAGCAGGCTAAGTACATAAGAGAGCAGTTACCCGATACGGAAATTCACGTGTTTTATATTGACATTCGCTCACCTGGGCCTTTAGAAGATTTTTATACAAAAGTAAAGGATGATAGTAAGGTCTTTTTCCATAGAGGCAAGGTTGCAAAAGTAATTCAAGACCCAAGTTCCACACAATTAATAGTTGAAGCAGAAGATACGATGGCTGGTGAACTGAAACAATTGGCAGTTGACCTTGTTGTTCTGGCAACAGGAATGCAGCCGACAACATCCAAGAATGGATTTCCGGATAAATCGCTTCTCGATGAAAATGGATTTATCAGAACTGATGTTGAAAAATCAATAATCGGATGCGGAGTATGCACAGGTCCAAAGGAGGTGTCATCAGTCGTACAGGAATCAACAGGTGCGGCAATGAAAGCGCTCCACATTGTGAAAGGAGGGAACTGAGATGGCTATAGAAACAAAAGTCGGAATGTATTTATGCTCGGGATGTGAAATCGGAAATTCAGTTAATTGCCAGACGATTTGCGAAACAGTTCAAAAAGAAACCAAAATCCCGGTATGCAAGCTCAACTCCTGCCTTTGCGGAGACATCGCAATCCAGGAAATAAAGAAAGATATTGAAACAGAAGGCTTAGACAGGGTTGTCATTGGTGCCTGCTCGCCAAGATACATGACAGATGTTTTCAAATTCGGCGAAAATGTTCTCGTTGACAGGGTGAATATCAGGGAGCATGTAGTCTGGTCGCACAAGCCGAATGAAGAGGAAACGGACGCTCTCGCAAAAGATTACCTGAAAATGGGTATCGTTAAAATGCAAAACTCAGCTATACCCGAACCGACGATTCTCGATATAAACGACACTGTGATGGTAGTTGGAGGCGGTGTTACGGGAATGAATGCTGCACTCTCATCAGCCAAGGCGGGATATAATGTAGTTCTTGTCGAAAAGGAAAAAGAACTTGGCGGCTTTTATAAGAAGCTATATAAATTGACTCCACGAAAAGCTCCTTATTCTGAACTTGAATTAAATCCATGTGATGATTTGATTGCAGAAGTAATGTCATACGATAAAATCAAAGTCATGACTAACTGCACATTGGAAGAGACTGCCGGACAGCCGGGAGCTTTCAATGTTACAGCAAAAATTAATGGCGATATACAAAACTTCGTTGTCGGTACAATCATACAGGCGACAGGCTGGAAGCCTTACGAACCCGAGAAGCTCTCATATCTCGGCTATGGCTCTTCGAAAAATATTTTAACAAATGTCGAATTTGAGGAATTGGCAAAAAATAATAAGCTGAAAAAACCAAGTGATAATACTGATATTAAGAGCATTGTTTTTATTCAATGCGCAGGTTCACGAGACCCGGAACATCTTCCCTATTGCTCTTCAATTTGCTGTATGACATCATTGAAGCAGGCATTATATGTTCAGGAAAAATACCCGGATGCAAAAATATATATCATATATAAAGATATTCGCACACCTGCGAATTATGAATTGTTCTTAAAACATGTTCAAAACGAAGATACAATCTTCCTTACAAAAGGTGAGATTGCTGGTATAAATGTCAACAATGGAAGTATAGCTGTTGATGTTGACGACACATTCGTCGGTGAGAAGATACGGATTCAAGCCGATATGGTGGTGCTCGCCGCAGGAATGGTACCTAACTCAGCGGCTGACAGAATTAAGACAGTTAAGAAAGCCGACAGCCCAACAGCAGAGGCTCAACCCACAGAAGAACAGCCTGTTGAAGTAGTAGAACCGGATTATTCTGTATTGAATTTGAAATACATCCAAGGGAAAGATTTACCGACATTGCATTATGGCTTTCCCGATTCACACTACATCTGCTTCCCTTATGAAACAAGGCGTACAGGCATTTATGCCGCAGGTACAGTGCGTAATCCGATGGACATAGTTGCCTGCAAAAACGATGCACTTGGAGCATCGCTCAAGGCAATCCAGGTTCTCGAAAGCATTAGAAAAGGAGTTGCCGTCCATCCCAGGTCAGGCGACAAGACTTATCCCGAATTCTTCTTCCAGAGATGTACTCAATGTAAGCGTTGTACTGAAGAATGTCCATTTGGAGCCTTAGAAGAAGACGCAAAAGGAACACCGATGCCGAACCCGAACAGGTGCCGCCGTTGCGGTATTTGCATGGGTGCATGTCCCGAAAGAATTATCAGTTTCAAGGATTATTCGGTGCAGATTGTTTCTGCTATGATTAAATCAATTGATATGCCGGAAGAAGATGAGGAGAAGCCGAGAATCATAGCATTCCTCTGCGAAAACGATGCTTATCCTTCACTCGATATAGCCGCAAGAAAGAGAATGCTATATACACCGAACATCAGGGTAATTCCCGTTAGATGTCTCGGTTCGGTCAACACAAGCTGGATTGCAGATGCACTCTCCGCAGGATTTGACGGTGCTATACTTGTCGGCTGTAAATACGGCGATGATTACCAGTGCCACTTCATACGCGGAAGCGAGCTTGCGAATATCAGGATGGAAAACGTTCAAGAGAAATTGAAACAGCTTGTATTGGAACCGGAGCGTGTGGAAATTCACACTCTTTCGATTGATGAATACGACCGTCTGCCTGATATATTCAACAAATTCGCCGAACTGATAGACGAGGTGGGGCCAAATCCGTATAAGGATTTGTAGGTTCTCCAAAGTATAATAAAATAAAATATCGCTTTATCAGTTTTTAAGAATTAGAATTTCAAATTTGGAGCTGTAATATGTTAATTGAATATATTGAAGAAGCATTGAACCTTGCACACTATGAAATAATTAATGATGAAGAACCATATTATGGTGAAATCACTCAACTGCAAGGTGTATGGGCTACGGGTAAAACTTTGGAGGATTGCAGAAGGAATCTAAGAGATTCAGTCGAAGGCTGGATTATTGTTAGTTTGAATAAAAATATCGAATTACCAAAACTTAAAGATATTAATATTTATGAAATGGTTTCTGCTGTTTAATGAAACCAATATCCTACAAAGAATTTATCAGAAGACTAAATAATTTTGGTTTTAATGGACCTTTCCCTGGCGGTAAACATCAATATATGATAAAAGGAAATATACGGCTTACAATCCCCAATCCACATAGAAAAGAAATTAGTGTTGACCTATTAATAAGACTTCTCAGACAAGCAGGTATATTAAAAGAGGAATGGGAAAGTCATTAAATTATTCAATAAACATTTCATTAATAATTAATCTATCCCAAGTTGTTTTTTTAATTACTAAAACCATTGTCTCCTTAATTTCCCTATGCCGTGGAACCGGTGCTTTTCTTCCATTATTTTGATTCATATAAATATCATGATTTGCACCATGCCTCTTCAAAAAGCATCCATTCTTTTCAAGTAAGCGTACAAGGTCACGATGCTTCATATTGTAAGTTCAAGTTCTTTGAAATCTTTATTCTTAAGCATCAAATCTTCCAACTCATCTTCCATCATCAACTGATACACTTCCTTAATATTCTCCTTCAATTCCTCGAGTGTGGGTGCCTGGCTGAATACTCCCGGCACTTCCAACAGTCTGCCGACATACCAGTCATCATCGAGCCAGTATTGTAATGTGTATTGTCTGTTCATAATTGTTTCCAAATAAAAATTTAATTATATATCTAATTAACGAAATTTAAAAGAAATATTTTATATAATAAAATTGAATCAATATTTTGCTAAATTACATCCAAAATAAATCAATATGAAAGGTAAATACTTTGGATGAATACGAATTCAAAATTCATTCTTTTGATTTGCTCGAAGAAAGAAAAATTCCTAAAGAATGGATTTTTAATACATTGAATTTACCTGATAAGATTGAATATAATGATGATAATACAGTACATTATATAAAAACAATATTAGAATTTGGAAATCGTTACTTAAGAGTGGTTGTAAATCCGGCTACAAAACCTAAAAAGATAATTACTTTTTTCTTTGACAGAAGGATAAAAGAAATATGAAATTAAAAATTGACAAAGAAAGCGACGCACTCTATTTTCGCCTCGATGAATCAACAATAGTTGAATCGGAGGAAGTAGAAAAAGGCGTAATATTAGATTACAATAAAGACGGGAAGGTTGTTGGAATCGAACTTTTGAAAATTAGTGAGAGTACTTCACCACAACAGTTGAAAAATCTCCAGTTTGAAACTGTGTAATTTAGATTATTCCTCATTAAAAAAACCACATCAGATACAAAATTATCAACATGGGATTTTATTCTATTTGCCTTTCCTTATATTTGCACAAAACAATTCTTAAAATTTATAAAATATAAAATAAGGAAAAATAATGAGATTAATCTTTTTAGGCCCTCCCGGAGCGGGCAAAGGCACACAGGCAGAGAGAATTTGTAAAGACTATAATATCGTTCAGCTTTCGACAGGCGATATACTTCGTGCAAACCGCAAGCAGGGAACCGAACTCGGCAGGAAAGCACAATCCTTCATGGATGCAGGTGAGCTTGTACCTGACCAGATTATTATTGACATGATAAAAGAAGAACTGAAAAAACCTGAATTAGTGAACGGATACATTCTCGACGGTTTCCCACGAACTGTGACTCAGGCAGAAGCACTCGGCAATCTTCTTACCGATATGGGACAAAAGCTCGATACTGTACTGATTCTCGATGTGCCAAGCGAGGAGCTTGTCAAACGTCTCACAGCAAGACGTACCTGCCGTACCTGCGGTAAATCATATCATCTAATTTATAATCCTCCGAAAAAAGAAGGTGTCTGTAATGTTGACGGAGGCGAACTTTACCAGCGGGATGACGACAAGGAGGAGCCTATCCGAAACCGCCTTAATGTGTATGAAAACCAGACTAAGCCATTGATTGAATATTACACAGCAAAAAACCTTGCTGACAACATCAACGGTCTTGGAAAGATTGACGAGATTTATTCAAGCATAAAGACTGTGCTGGACAGGTATAAATAAAGATTTATAATAATGTCACACTGAGCCTGTCGAAGTGTAATAATTAAGCCGATAGAGTTTTCGATAGTTTGATATTCTCTCTGATGATAGAATTAACAACATCCTGAATGTTTTTTTTCTTTTTCTCAGCGATGTTTTCTATAAAAGTTTTTACTTCAGGCTCAAGGTAAATAGGAATATTAAAAACTGCGTCTTTTTGATAGAATTTACCTCTTTCACCTTTTGAAAAATCATATTCTCTTTTCATTTTTATGTACCCTTATATTGTTTGATTTCAACTTTTGTTGCTTTTCTTGCAGAAATTATTCTGATATTAATATTCTCATCATCAATTTGATGAAAAGTATGTATTACAACTAAAAGAATTCCGTTTGAGTCTATTCCCATAGTCATCCATCTATCTTCATTCAAACTATGTTCTTCATCAAATATTGACAACGCATTTGGGTCTCTTAATATTGTAGCTGCATTTTCAAACTTAATATTATGTTTGATAATGTTTTGTCTTGCTTTCTTAATATCCCATGAAAAATTGTAATTCATTTAGCTCCATCAATACTCATATATCAAAACTAATGTTTAATCATTAATTCAACAAACATTTTATAATTAGTAATTTATCTAATATTTTTCATTTTTCCATTTTGCCATAATCATATATTTTTTAGATTGCAGTTTATATTTGCTGACAATTAGAAATAAATTGCAATCTAATTATAAACAATAAACAGGAAAACGCATGTCAGGTCATAGTAAGTGGGCAAACATCAAGCATAAGAAAGCCGCTAAGGACGCAAAGCGCGGCAAAACATTCACTCGCATAGCAAAGGAATTAACAATCTCGGCACGCGAAGGCGGCGGGGATGCAGACTCAAACCCGAGGCTCAGGCTTGCCGTTCAGAATGCCAAAGCCGTTAATATGCCGAATGAAAACATCAAGCGTGCTATCCAGAAAGGAACGGGTGAAATCGAAGGGGTACACTACGAAGAAATCACCTACGAAGGATTCGGTCCCTGCGGTGGTGCTGTTATGATTGAAGTAATCACAGACAACCGTAACCGCACTCTTTCGGAACTGCGAGTATTGATTAACAAGCTGGGTGGTAACCTCGGCGAAGCAAATTCCGTTGCATGGAACTTCGACCGCAAGGGTGTCATTACCGTTAAGACTGCCGGCAGGTCCGAGGACGACCTGCTCGAGCTGGTGCTGGATTCAGGTGCCGACGATTTGGAATACGACAAAGAAGCATCACGCATCATCTGTGCTATCGAATCGCTCACCACATCAAGTAAATTTTTCGAGGGAAAGAAAGTCGAAATCACTGACAGGAAGCTCGAATACCTGCCGAGAACCAGCGTCAATATCAGGAATGTGAACGATGCAAAAAGGGTAATCAAATTCTTAGATTCCTTCGAAGAGTATGAAGACATACAGAACCTGTTTTCCAACTACGACATTGACGATGCCGCTCTGGAACAGGCGGAGAAAGAATAAATTTTGAGTGTTGAATTTTGAGTGTTGAGTTATATACTCACCTTATTAAAATCCATTTTTAACCTTAGTAAAAGAGGAGCCTGGCACTCTTAAACCGTATTACCCTATTAAAATATTAATAAGGTTTGTCGGATTGGTTAAGGTACTGTTACTAAGGTTTATTGGTTAGGATAAGGTTTTTTATATTGAATAATTTGAGATTTGATTTTTCATCCTCACTTCGCCACAATCACAATTTCGGTGCGGCGGTTGAGTTGTCTGCCGAAGTCTGTGTCGTTTGTTGCAATCGGTTTGCGTTTGCCGTAGCCCTTTGTCTTAATCCTGTTTGCATCCACTCCTTTATTTAAAATGTATTTCTTGACGCTTTCCGCCCTCAGCAGCGACAAGCGGTCGTTGAGTGCGTTCGAGCCGCGGCTGTCCGTATGTCCTTCCACAAGGATTACTACATTAGGCTTGTTCTTCATAAATTCATATAGGATTTCAAGCTCGTTAACTTTGCTCGATAGCTCCCAACTGTTGGTTTCGTAGAGCAGGTTTTCGATGATTAGCTTTCTGCCTAATTCAACTATCGGAATTGTCTTTCTCACGAGTTCCAGCTTTTTTTCGTTCAGCAATGCAATGTTAATCGAATCGGGAATCGCAGGCTGGTCTGTCCTGTATTTCAATGCAAACAGATTCGTAAGCTGTGATGAAAAATTATCGAGTATGGTAGAAAAAGGATAATCAATATCGAAGAAATTTCCCCTCGTGCTTTTTGCGAGTGTCAGGTAATTCTGAAGCTTCGGCTGTACGATGCTGAACACCCTCACACCATCGTTATTGAGATGTTCTATCATTGATTCCGTTGTAAACGATGATTTTCCGTCTCCGTTTTCCCCCTTCTGGTGGTAAGGAGCGTCGGTAATCAGAACGAGAACTTTATTAGCCGAGGGCCTGAATTTCAGCTTTGTGGCTTCGTACATAGCATCGAGCGCATTTTCCTTTTCGTCTCCGCCGCCGTAAGCCCTCACTTCGTCTAACCAACCAAGAAAAGTACCGACATTATCGGTCATCTCATTTATTCTTTCCACATAGTCGGAAAAGTAAATCAAACCAATTCGATAATCAATTCCCCTCTTTAGTAGTGAGTTAGTGAAGTTCGTAAGATTTTTCCGCACGGCATCAATATACTTTTGCATAGAGCCTGTCTTGTCAATCACAAATACGAAATCAACCGGAACCCGCTCCTTCACTGTGATTTTTTCTACAGAAATGACTGGCTTCTCGATACCGTTTTCGAGTACGGTTAAATTATTAGCATATAATGTGTCGAGAGGAAGGCCCGCTTTGTTGTAAGCCTCGACAATAACTTTAATAACAGGAAAATTTGTTATATCAACATTGGTAATCGTAATTTCGATTTCTTTTTGTACTGATTTGACCTTAGCTTCTTTCAGCACATCACGCTTATATTTTGTAGAATCAATCTGGTCGGGATAGTTGGGATTTTGTGCAGGGATAAAAATAGAAATAGCAATAAAAACGGCTAATGATGTAACAAACCTATTTCTCATTTTCGATGAAAACATAAAATTCAGTATCTCCTCGTAAATATGCTGCACTCAATTTTGTAAAATTAAGAAATATTTATGTTTTATTTTAGAAAATACCTTTTTGTCAGATGTCATTCTGAGCGAAGAGAAGAATCTCTATACACATAGAGCAGATTCTTCATTCCACTTCGTTCCATTCAGAATGTCATTAATTCGTAATTCGTAATTCGTAATTAATTATATAATCCCTACGGGATAAAATTGTTATATATTTTTGATAATTGTTTAATATCATCTCTAATTAATAAGCTTAATTATCAATTGTCAATTTTAAATTATCAATTGATATATCCACCATTCGTAATTCGTAATTGATTATATAATCCCTACGTGATAAAATTGATATTTTCATATTCCCATCTCCTAATATCAATTAATGTATATCCACCATTCGTAATACGTAATTCGTAATTCGTAATTAAAAAAAACCCTCTGCCAAAAATTAATTTATCAGCAAGAGGGTTTTTTCCATAAAGCTATCTATTATATAGTCAGCCTCAACACCGGTGAAATCATGAAAAAGTTAGCTTTCTCATAAGGCCTGAGTCCTCTAAGCGGTGTTGCATATTTGCCTTCCAGGTAGAACCACTGCCCGAGCAAAGGAATATAAACCCTTCCGAGCAGAATCTGATTCGAATACTGGAAGCTCATGCCGAACGGAAATGCCGACTGGTTCCTGTATTCAGCCTTCAGGTATAGCCAGTCACCAACTTCATTCGGTTTGTATGTTATTAAATTTAAAACGTCCTCATTAGAAATATGTGTTACAGGAGTTGTTGCATCATCAGCGTAAACTGCATACTCCTCTACTTCGGCATAGTTCATACCAAAATCAATCCTGATATAATTTTCAGGGCTTGCTTCGTTTAGCCACCAATGATAAAACAAAGTAGCCTGTCCCGTTGCCTTCATTATTGGTGCAACCGAGTTAATAACAAATAAATTCCTAGGGTCACCCGGTACAAATTTAACCTTATTATTCACATTTTGTGTATAACCATAAGCACCTTTATCAATTGATTCGGTTGTTACCTTTGTCAATGGTAGTTCTGTATTAAAATGAATACCAAACTCAGGATGGAAAGGCATATGGAAATCAAGTCCGGCAACCAATTTACCTCCCGGGGTGCCGTTAAGATTTCTGCCAGTTACCCAGCTCAACACTGATTTATTGTCATCTAAGCCGCTTGTTACCCTGTATCCTCCGCCTATATAGGCATTGATGAGATATGGGATTCTGTCTCTTGTTCTTGGTTCTGTGTTTTCATAAAGGGGCCTTTTCAGAATAACTCTTGCTTCGCCCGACTGCCAGAAATGGTAGCCGACTTCATCTGTTCCGATTGATGATTTCAGCCAAAAGCCTGAATTACCGATTTTCAGGGACTGTTCGAAAAGTGACAATGTGAAAGCATGAGTAACGTTTGTCGGCTCGAGGTAGCTCATAATGGCTGTTGCCTGGGAGCTTGAAGCAGGCACTTCAGGTTTAATCTCTTCATAGCAGTAATCCCTTATATAAAAAAAATCTTTAGCCTCGCCCCTACGGTAGCCTGAATAATATTTATATCCATTGATATACTCAGAGAGGCTCGCCATGTTTGCTTCTATTTCGACGGAATTCATGCTCGCTTCTCCGCATGAAATCAGCAGAATGTCATAAGGTTTATATCCCGGCTCAACATCCAGCGGCGATGCCAACACAAGGATATTCTGCATATTCAACTGGCTCTTTTCGTAGCCAAGAAGTACAAAAGTTCTGTAAACCTGAATCTGCAAATCAGGCTCGCATATCTTCCACCTTGGGAAGTACTTCATAATTTCCGGGTCAATTGATGTCAGGTTATTGACAATGCTTGTGTAATCAATTGCCTGAACTCTTGCAAATCCCAGAACCATCAAAGCTGCTATCAGTGCTGTAAAAAATCTTTTCATATCTTTTCTTATCTATAATTTTCTGATTATTATTTACAATTTAATTAAAATGAAACGATAATTCTTGCCATAGGAATAAACATGCTCTCTACTTCCCATGCCCTCGCGGTTTTTCTGAATGCCGGGAAGAATGCCTTGGTGTCGAGCCTTAATGCCAGTGAGTTGCCGATTACAGGTACCTGCAGCCAGATATTACCGTACAATGCTTCGTCAAAGTATTGTACTCCTCCACCGAATGGCGTTATCGCATTTGTTGCCATGAACTCAATTCTGCCGGAAATACCCATTACAGTTTCGTCTCCCATTTTTTTGAATACCATTTTGGATATAGCACCTGAATCGAGTACATTAAACCACTTTTCGGCAGTGTACATCGAAGCTCCGATTCCAAACCTGAACCAGTAGTCTTCATCTACCTTGACACCGAAAGTATAATGGAATGAGCCATTACCACGAATCAGGTAGTCATTGTACAAATTATTATCCTCATAAGTATATTTTTGAGCACTTATTTTTCTTCCCTTGTATGTTGCCTGGGCGGCATCGCCGAACACATACCCAAAATTGAAATGGAAAATACCACTCTGAGGCACTACTTTGAACGGGAAATCAAATGCACCTGTAACGCCTGCACCTCCATGAGTCAATGTTCTCGTTTGGCTGAATACGTCTTTTGTCATTGATGCCCAACCGTCTGTAGGCAGAATCACACCTAATTTAACGCTCTGCCAGATTGCACTAATGGACATCCTTTCGCTCCAGAAAGACGGAAAGTTTACTTCTTCTATCCCATATTTTAATTCAAGGCCCAGTGTCGGCAGATTAGCATTTGAATTACCCAAGGAATCAATCATATATGTATCATACTCCCAATAGCCCGGCGGTTCATATTTCCTCCAGCTAATCAGGTCGGGGCTGAGTATGACCTCATGCTGATTCAATCCGTAATTAGCAGGCTGGACATCAGAGATTCTCATGAACTGCTGTATATCGCTTGTTGAGGCATCGTTTTCGTTCATAACTATAGATTTGCTCAAGCCGAATGCCTTTGGAGCAAACTTCATATTGGTTCCCAAACCCTGTGCTTCCAAAGTTTTGTTAATCACATTAGCCTGCATGAACGAGTTCATTACAAGGTCATAAAAATTGTTTGCAGAAAAACCTGTGTCGAGCTTTGTTGCTTTAAGTTCATCATAAGTGTAAATATAAGTCGGGCTGACAGACCTCAATACAAGATCCATGTCCTTTGTATCATAAGAAACAATCAATGCAATAATGGTATCGGGCAGAGTCCCTTTGGTTACTCTGTTGGTGATTACAAAAGCTTTCTCCAGGCGTGTCGTTTCACCAGCCAACTGATTCTTGAAGTAATCAAATATGCACTCCATGTCCTTGGGGTCAATTGTCGTTCCCATCTGTTGCATAATGGTTTGCTGAACACTTTCGATTTCATCACCAGCACGAACTCCATCTTGAATAATAGCAACAATACTTGGGTCAGTCTTCTTAACGCACGCATCGTCAGTTTTTACTGTGCCGGTGGCGTCGGAAATTCTTACTACTCTTTGTATTTCATTGACAGAATTCAGTTCCCACACGGAAATGTAGCCGAACCTGTAATTCTTGAACAATCTGAGAACTGACTCAAGCTCATTTCTCGAAGCTACATCCTGAGCATTAAGCAATCCTCCACAAAAAAGGAAGCTTATTAATATGCTCAATAATATCTTGATTTTAATCCTCATCTTTAAATATCCTCAAGTTTAATTATTTATTATTGTTATTTCCATTTAATTATTAATTACATACCATTATCTCGGCGGCCTTCTCCCGGGTGTTCTTCCCGGTTTTTCAGGCTCATAATTTACTGGTACGGTAACAATTTTTCTTTCAGGTTTGGAAATCTTTCCGTTCAGTTTATTCTTAGCGGTAGCACTTATTGGTATTTGTATATTCCCAATCAGTTTATCCTGGCCCCTAGGAAGTTTACCGGTTATATCAAAGTAAACAGAGTAAACTCCGCCTTCACCTTTTTCAACATTTCCCGATCCTTCAATATAATCAAATCCCTGAATGCCGCCGACATCTATTTTCCCAAGAGTAACTGTTACATCAGCTTTCTCGCGTGAACCCGGTGAATCTCCAAGTGGAGAACCATCGGCAATGATTCTTGATATTCTAACCGAAATTTTTCTCTCTTGTCCTGAAATGCTTATCGATCTATCAGCAATATTCACTTTAGGTGGTTTCTGTACAATAGGGAATGTCTGCTGTGGGAAAATGTCTGTTTCTATTCCTGTGTTTGGTTGAATCCAGGTAATTCTGAGATTTAAATTATTCATGTTTGAACTCATGAATATTGCTTCTGAGAGCTGAACAGTATACCCGGTGAAAGGCGACCTTTGCTGATCAACATCGGTATTCAAATAAGTTTTGAATTGATTGGGTTTGATTTTACCACCAGAATTTGGTTCAGCATTAACAGTAACATTATTTCCGTAGGTAGCTGCAAAAGTAATAAGATTTCTCAGAACCTGTTCATTGCTCAAGCCTGCCTTGAATACATCTAATGGAATTGTCTTAATATCAGATTTGCCAGTAAGCCGATGTGTAATTTCAACATTATATTTTCCGGGTTCTAGTTTTGAATCAACATATCCATAATACTCCCGCGAACCCCCACGTGGTGGAAGTGTAGTGCCTGCTACTTCATCCCTTCCCCTAAAAGTTACCCTTGCTACCGTTGAACCACCTTGATCAATAACTTTTCCTTCAACAACATTATTACCCTGATAAGGGCTTATTGTAAAGTCAATAACCGGTTCAATAGCATCGAAACAAGCAAAACCTTCAGCTATGGTTATAACTGGGTTTGCTTGTGTAGGTGTCGGTGTAATAACACGTACATTGAATTCAATGCTTCCGCGGTTTTGCTCAAAGTTTGATGACTGTCCGGGAGCAAGCAGTTTGCATATATAACCGTAAAGATTAATTTTCCCATGCAGGTCTGTTGCATCTTCAGCGCTTGCAACCCTAGAATGTGCTTCCTTTAAACTTTTATCAAATCCTTCAAGGTCCCCTGTTTTTACAAACTCTTCATAAGATGGAAGACCCCATTTTTCAAGTTTATTATTTAATTCTTTTTTAACTTTTTTCAAGTCTCTGACTGTCAGCTGTACAGTACCGATATTGACAGTAGTCTCGTCGCTGATTTCTGCAGGCTTGGCGCCGCTCTTAACTCCAAGAATCCTGTTCGTGCGTGATGCAAATCTCAGCTTATACCACCCGGCTTTGCTCGGTGGCTGGAAGTTGACAATGAATGACCTTTTTTTCAAATCCCCCCCACCTTTGGAGCTTTCCGAAGTGGAATAGAAAAATACACTGTCATCCGGCAGACCGCTTGGTGCAAATGAAGGACCGGTGGTTTTCCTCATATTAAAAGGATAAATTGGAACTATGGTTTCCATAGTCAAATTCTCTTTAGGCATCTGAGTGAAAGTTTCTTCTTCGTCGAGATTGAGTATTCTAAAAGATTCAAATTCCCAGCTACTTCCGTCATTAGCTGTGATTGTTTGCCCAGTAGTGAATTTGGTAAAATTATATCCTTGTTTCTTGATTTCGTCTTCCGTGAAAAACATTGGTGCGTTATTCGGGTCCTGGCTGGAACTGAAAAACACCTGATACTCAATCTCCTGAACATTGGCGAGCTTGACAAGTTTTTTCTTTCTAATCTGATAGTCTTTGTCGGCTTCACCTTCTTTCTTTTTCAATTCATTTGTTACGTCAGTAACACCAACCTCAACTATGTATCTTCTGAAAGATTTGATGTCGGCGCCCATTACTGCTTTAAGGTCAATGCCTGCCGGGGGTATTGTAATCTCATCCTGTGGGCGTGTGTTGATGCCTTCTGTGCCTGCGCCGGATTGAAGCTGTGAAAGAATACTTTCCACGATTTTCATCGTTTCTCTCTGCTTCCTGAGCAAACCCTCCTCGGCTTCGTCACGTTCAACTATGATAATCAGCAGCTCTAATACGACTGCCAGATACAATACAAAATATACTTTACCTGCTCCACCACCTCTACTCATAATATCTTCCTTTTTATAAAGTGTTCATAACACATGTGAACAAAATTTTTCAAAAATAAATATATTAATGTTTATTTAAAACTTAAAGTTTGTCCTTTACGAAAATAATTCATTATAATAATTGTTATTTGAGTGAATAGATTGTTCACGTTTTTCCAATTTATAGCAATTGTTTTAAAATAACAAGAAAAAAATATAATCTTTAATGAATAAAGTTCAAAAAAAGCGGTGCAAAGTAATATATCATCTCTTCTGTAATTATAGAATATTCAATGATTTTTTTGTAGTCTTTACGTTGAAATTTTTGTAGTCAATGTTACTACATATTCCGTCATATTAAAATATTGGTTGTAAGTAATATTGATACTTTGAATCAAGGAAAATTTTTAATTTTTAATTTTCAATTTTCTTTTAATATTTAATGAAGAATTTTAAAAAAAATTAAAATCATTTTCAATATGAGTATTCATTTTCGATTTTTTATTAATCGCAAATTAACATAGTCCCTTTTTTTTTAATTTTTTATATTAAAAATTTGTTTGGGTTCTAATTTCAAAAAAAAAGGCGGCATGAAAATCAGACCGCCTTTATTAATTTCAAAATTGAATTATTTTAATGTCCCGCCATTGGGTCAGGATTGCCGTCAGGGTCGCTTGTAACGGGTCCTCTGTTTACTACTGTTCCGCCTGTAACAAGAAGAATTCCTGCAAGATGAGGAGCCGACATCGAGGTTCCGCTCATCGTTGCATACTTTCCACCTTTATAAGTTGAATAAATGCTTACCCCTGGTGTACACCAGTCAATCGGTGGATTTCCATAGTTCGAAAAATATGCAAATACATTATTCACATCATGTGCAGATAGGGTAAACACATTGCTGTGATTCACTCTTGCAGGAGAATAATTACCTGCAAAGGCTGCACTGTTTCCTGCTGCTATTGAAACATATACTCCATGGTTTGCAAGGTTAATTACAGCTGCGTCTAATGCATCTGATGCACCCCCGCCAAAGCTCATATTTGCTACGTCGCCTGCCGAGGCTTTAGTGGCAACGTAATCAATACCTGCTATTATTGCCGAATATGTTCCACTGCCATTTCTGTTCAATACTTTTACACCGACAACTTTTGCATTTGCACAAACTCCAACCACACCGACAGTATTATGCCTTGCGGCAATTGTTCCTGCCACATGTGTGCCATGGCCGTGGTCGTCTTCTGCACTTTTCCTTGTATTTACAAAGTTTTTGCATAACGAAACCTGAACATTCAGTTCGGGATGGTCGAGGTCTATGCCTGTGTCGATAATCCATGCAGTTCCGGTAGAAGAAGTAGCTTCAACGTATCCGCCTACCCTCGTGATACCCCATGGCGTTGTTTCGGCAAGAAATTTTGCTGTTTTGGGATTGTCCTCAATAACGACCGGATCGTCAAGCCTGACTTCGCGGTCTTTTTCAATTATCCTAACCCTTTTATCCATTCTTATCATCTCAGCCTGTTCGGGGCTTAATACTGAGCAAAAGCCCTTTACGGCACTGCTGTAAACATAAACAAGTTCTGATTCCTGAATTCCATAGTTCTTCAAAACCGAAAGAACATTATTTCTCATTCCGTCGGCTGATAATGTGGCATCGCCGAATGCATCGTCTTCGAATACCACAATATATTGATTCTGGCTCAAGTCTCCCTGGTTATCGGGAGAGGTCATATCTGTTCCTTCGCTGCAGCCGATTAAGAAAATCACTGCGAAAGAAAGAAGCATAAGTGAGAATAATTTGATTTTTTTCATTTGTCCTCCATCTATATTAAAAATGTATATAAGAAATTGCAATTTAGACAAGACTAATATTAACAATTTTTTTATTACAAACAAAACTTTTTTTTAATAGTGAAAAAAATTGTTACTATCCTTAAGTGTAATATTTTAAAGATAAATAAGATTAGCACCATCCTTCAGATGGTGTAATATATTAACAATCCATAAGATTAGCGCCATCCTTCAGGATGGTGAAATAATCAAAATCATCTCAACCTGAAATTTATCGGTATGCTCACCCACAACGCAACAGGATTGCCGTTCTGCCCTGCTGGTGTAAAAATCGAGGACATAACAGCCTTGACCGCAGATTCATTTAATAGTTCATTCTCGGATAATTCGATAATTGATTTTAAAGGCTTGCCATCTTTGCCTACTAACACTCTGATAATCACCTTTCCTTCAATACCTGCTCTTCTTGCCATTTCAGGATAAGCAACTTTCCTCTGAAGTTCCGAAAGGTCAATATAAGGCTCCAACTCGACTGCTATAAAATCATCGGGCGGTATATCAATATCTTCAACAAGTACCCTTGTATTACCAAGAAAAGGAGTTTCATTATTTGTTGGAATTTCTTTCGTTCCCTCTGTTGATAAAACCTTGCCAAGATTTTCAAATGAAGCAAAATTTCCCGGTTGTTTTGTTAGTTCATTAACAGGTGTTGGAACAGGATTCCCGGCAATTGATTTGAAGCCGAAATCGGATGGAATATGTACATTGTTATATTGCGGGATTTTAATTGGCTTATTAGTGTTCACCAATTCGATTATTTCATATCCCCCGGTTATTTTTGGAATCTCAATAATTTTATCCTTTGTGATGCTCACTATCAATGCTATAATTATTGAAACAGCCGTAATAAATGCCAAAGCATAAGCAAATGCTTTGAATGTTAATTTTTCCGATAACATTTTCAATTCATAAGCACCGTAAGGGAAAGGATGCGGAAGTGCGATTGCTTTTGCTCTTTTCATTGTGTGTCCTCCTCTGTTTTTCATCACTCTGTTTACTCCGAAACAAGTATTACTCTCATCTTGTTTCTATATTGAAGACACAATGGGGGAGGGAAAAGTTACAAAGTTTAGTTTCCCATTGTTAACATGCTTGCATAAATACTTACTAAGGAGTCTGTGCTACTCTTATTTTTTTTATCGAAAATATCATTTAAGAATAGAATGTTTAGCAATGTAAAGGTTGTCAGAAAAAATCATAAGTTCTTGCCCTTGTTTATTAGCACTACCTGCACTATAAAATAGCTTAAAAGTTTTCTTTCGGAAATTTGAATAAAGTTTTCTAATAGGTCTTACATCATCGTAAGTCATAATCCATTTCTGTCTATCAACCTTATTAATTTCTTTTGCAATATTTTGGTGATCATTGTCTTTGTAGTAATTTAAATAAAGGTCTTTTCCTTTAACATAGTAGGGCGGGTCAAAGTAAAAAAGAGATTTTTGAGGAAGTTCTTTCCGTAGGGATTTCACTAGTACAACTGCGTCAGAATTGTATAACACAATTTTGTTTTTGTAGCTGGCTATTCTTTCTATACGGTTTATTAAATCTTTCTTGTTATATCGTGCGTCAATTTTCCATTCTCCAGTTTGCTGTCGGCCACCAATAATTCCAGCATTAAGAATGCCTGAACGATTTGTCCGATTTAGAAAAAAAGTTGAGAAGCCAACTTTTAAAAGTCCCTGCCGTTGTTTAACTTTTTGAATTTGTTTTTGTTCATTCCAAGTTTTGACTGAAACTGGTGTGTCGTATATTAATTTGCAGAGTTCGTTAGTTTTATTTAGGACTGAATACCAAAAAGAAAAAATTGAACGGTCAATATCGTTTATGATGATTTTGGAAGCATACTCATTGAATAAAAGTGAAAGAGCAACAGAAGCCCCCCCTGCATATGGCTCAACATACACACCATCATACAACAAATTTTCCTTGAAAATTTGTTTGAAGTAATCAGCCACTTTTCCTTTTCCGCCAGGATACCGTAAAGGTGAATAAAACTTCATACTTATTTTATATTTTCCCAAACCTTCTCAGTAAATGATTGAATATTATCCCAACTTGTAACTAAGTGCGTTGCTATCGCTGAAAATTTCGCATTATGAACATATGCGTGTAAAGTTTCAATCCCCAACAAATCATTATGATTGTTAGCAGCACTTCTAATACCTTTACATGTGTGCTTGTCTGCAAGTTTATTTGTCTCTAAATAGTTAGCTACTTCTGTAATTTTGTTTATTAAACGACTTTCTTTATTTAAAGGCTTACCGTCTTTTGTGGTTGTGATTTTATTTTCTTCAATGAAGCAATCCATACTGTTCTCAATGAAAACACGAAATGAAATTGCTGCAACATTCACAAATTTTGATAGAGGGAGTTTTTGAAGTTCGTAATAAATAGAATTAACCTTTGGGTTTTTTATTATCATAAGACAATTCTTGGGAATTAGAGTGTCTCTATCCTTGGGATTCGGTTTTAGTTTAGGTTTCGGTTTTTTAGTTTGAGATGATGAACCATTAAACTGCCATGGCTTTTTTGATTTTTTCTTTATATTTGGTTTGCTTTCTTTTGGAAAATTTTTTAAATAATCTTCTCTATCTACCTTTGTGTAAATTTTCTGAACATTAAAACTGGGGTCAAGAAGATGTTTTGCTACTTGTGTTAATCCTTTTATTACTTCTTTTTCTTCAACTTCTGATTGAATGATCCCACTGTTTATTTCTACTCCTAAAAAATCTCGAACTTGTGGATCTGAAAGTAATCTTTCAAGATTTGATATTTTTAATTTAGGTAATTCGTTTTTTATTTCATTTGGAATATCCGCAGACTTCTCTAACATTTTTATTGTTTGTAAAACAACAGATGATTTGCCTTCAATTTTTTCTTCAAATCTATCAACTTGTTGAGCATTCCATGTAACAGTTCCTGCCCCATCAAGTTGTCCAGCGTGTTTTAATTTAATCCATTTGTCAGCTTCAGCCGGACTGTCATAAACTGTGCATTCAATGTCTTTTATTATTGCAGATTTATTATCGTCATTAAGTTTTCTGAATTTATTTTTGAGTGAAGCATGACCGCTTTGATCTATTAAGTCAGGATTGTTTAAAAGTTTAAGTGAAACGCTTCTCCTATTACCTTCTAGAACATTGTATTTCGTTTTGTCGTGGTTGGAATTTACAACTTGAATTTTATCGTTTGGGTTTAAGCCATTCATAACAATATGCTCGGCAAGATTGAAAAGTTTATTCCCCTGGTCGAAAATCATCTTGTCGATTGCTTCTTTTTGACTTGCCACAGGTTCAAATCTGTAATTCTCTGTGTTAATTTGCAAGTCAGTTAGATTGATTATTTTTGTCTTTGACATTTTCTTTCTCTTTATAGTTATTATATAAAAATTAAGTTAGTTTCATTTGACAATTTTTGTTTAGTGACATTTAAAAATCTACAAAACTGTCTGCCAGTACAAAATTTTGGTAGAAACCTGCTGTCCAATTTTGCATGATACCCGCTTTTTCTTTAAACCCTCTGTTAGCACCAATTGTTCTCTATTTAAAAAGTTTGTCCTCAATTATTTTAAGATTTTTGTTTACGAAAAACATATCAGGTTCATGTTTAACTGCTCTTGCTCTAATTTCAAAATTCGGGTCTTCAGGTTTTTTGTTGTCGAAAAGTATTAGTCCTAGTCCAAATTGTCGGCAAAGTGTGTCAAGCCGTGTTATGTCCTCAATTTGCGAATCGTTTGGAACAACAATATACGATTTATGCGAAAATATTTTGTAAGCACAAGCTTGTCCAAATGCGGTTATGAGCCCGTTAGAGTCAATTTTAATTTCACCTGAAATAATTTCAGTCGGAAATTGAATTATATCACTTCGTTTTGATTCTCTAACACCAACAACATCCGGAGTACCCCATTTATCACGAAAAATGTTTCCACCAAGTGCAATGGCGTTTGTACATTCTTCGAGTTCATTTACTAACCAGTCAGCAAAAGGTTTGTAAAAGTCCTCTTCGGAAATTGATTTTGTTTTAGAAACTATTTTCGGTGTGGGTTGCTCGTCAGGTTGAGTTAAAACTTCTTCCTTGAATTTTAGAAGTCGAAATACACCTCTGACGGGTTTGTATACTTTTTCTGGATATTGAATATCTAAGTCCCAGGTAGCACCTCCTATTGTGTTTGGGTTAAATGAAGAGTTGTGTTCCAAAATATTCCTTTTTAAATCCGAATATCTTATGCCCTCTGGTTTGTTCTCCAAAATTTCAAATGCTAATTTTCGTATTTGTCCAGTTATTGTTGTAGCAGTCTTTGTTATTTTGTTTTTTGTGTGTTGTGTAGCCATATTATTGGTATTAACTCTTATTTATGAGAAAAATAACCGCATATTAAATTAACTTAAAAAGTTATAATTTCCAAAGTTATTGAAAATTATTTACCTACCTCACAGGATATCTCACAAGAAACATGAATCCGTTCTTAGCATAGAGTGGTTTTAGGTTTTCGTTTGCAAGGTATTGCCTGCTGTCCTTTGCACGGCATAAGAAATATGCGGGTTTGTCAATGTTTCCGTTTATGAGCCAGTCTTCGAATTTTTCTTTTGGTATTTTTTTGTAGTATGCTGAAAGGTGCATCGGTTTTTCAGTGTAGAAATAATGCCCATACCTATAGTTCGGAATGTTCAGAATATGCACATAACAATCCTTACCTTTAAGCTGCTTGTAAAACTCTATGGCTGTACCCTGCGTGTAAGCGTCAATCTTAGGAGCAATTAGAGGAAGGAAAGTGAACATAACTAAAGCAGTAGAAGCAAAAAGATATATAAATCCTTTCAGAAGTTTCCTTTTCCGGAATAAAATCAAAGCAAAAATAATTGCAACCAGATAAAATATCCCGATAATAAATTCCAATCCTCCCCAATGAACAGGAGTTTTGAGGATTTCTCTCGTGAATTCATCAGTGATTTTCGGAAGAAATGATTTTATATTCATCATTGCAAGAGGGAATGCAATTAAAAGCAATGCCCAAAAAACACCAATGAATCCGACAAACCATGAGACATATCGCTTCCATAGCATTTCCCTGTATGCAAGTGAATACATCGAGTATGCCGCAAGAAATGTCAGAGGGAAATATGCAAGTGATGAATAATGAATAATTTTTGTTTCAACGATTGTAAAAACTGCAAGCACAACACACAACAAAACGATAGCAGTTTGTTTGAAAAGTTTTTGATACGAATTGTCTTCCGGTTGATTTCTGAAACTCCGTAAAGCAAGAATTGATGCAGGAAAACAACCGAACAACAGCACAACAAAATGATAATAAAACGGTCCTCCGTGGCTTGCATCCTCAGTAGTCAGTAATCTGAACTGGTAAGATATAAATTGCTGAAAAATATTTCCACCGCTTTTCATTGATATTATTAAGTACCAGATAACAGAAGGCAGAAATGAAATTATAGAAAATAAAATAAAATTACCGAGTGGAAAGCGGACTTTCTTTCTATTGAAAAACCAGAGCAGAAACCACGAAAGAGACACGAGCAGGTAAGCCGCAGGACCTTTTGTCATTATAGCCAATGCAATAAACACACCAGCAAGAATCGTGTATTTATATTTTGATTTAACTGCTTCCTGTTTGATATTTATTCTCTGCTCGAAAAATTCAGCCGTATAGTACATTCCAACAAATATTAACAAATTGAAAAGCGGGTCAATCAATCCCGTCTTGAAATAAAAATGCGGCAGGATGGAACCTATATATGCCAAAACCCAGAGCAGTCCGAGCCTCTCATCAAATAGCTTTTTCCCTATATGAAAAATAAACAGAAGGGATATAATACCAATCAGAGCATTTGGAAAACGTGCGGCAAATTCATTGACACCGAATAGTTTCATGCTAAATGCCTGGCACCAGAAAAACAATGGCGGCTTTTCGTGGAATGGCTCGTAATCAATCCGCACAGTCATATAATCACCTGTAACGAGCATCTCCCTCGCTGCTTCAGCAAAGTTCACTTCATCCCAATCGAACAGGTGAACACTACCCAGATATGGAATGAACAACAGAATGCCGATTACGGCAACAATGATGTAAGATTTCCATTTGTACTGTGTGTCTTGCATTTAAGATATTACTTTAGTTGAGAAGTGATTAAGAAAAAATTTCAAATTATTAGATTTCAATCCTTTTAAGTTTTAATTATTGAAAAATTCTTCTCATAGGACCTCTTTTAGGTTTTTTATCAAAATAATCTTTATCATAATATAGAATCTCTCCGCTTTCGAAATCTTCAACTACAAAATCTACATCACATTCTTGACAATAATGATAAATAACATTTCGGTAGTCATAATGGTCGTCTTGTTGAACAACTATTATTTCCCAATATTTAACATCACAACTGCACTTTTTATATTTTAATTCTTCTTCTGAATAATTAAAATAAAAATCATCATCCAGACAATTTTCGTTGTATATTTTATTTGGTTCCATTTGCTCTCTTTTTTTTACAAAGTTATTAATTTTTTTAGAATAAAAAAGGGGGCTATTGCCCCCTTGTGAAAAATATACAATCTATTTTTACCTTGATATCGCCACAGGTGTTATCAGCCTGTCATCATCAATCAATGTTACGATATAATACGAACCTGACGCTAATACTGAGGCATCATATTCATAAGTATATTCACCCTGTGTCAATGTCCTCCTCATAATTGATGCGACTTTCTTTCCATTCACATCAACAAGGAACATATCAACAAACATTGGCTTTTCACCAGCCAGAGTATATTTAATGTTCGTCTTGTTATTCACCGGGTTTGGCATTGCAGATACACTCAACACACCGGCACCGGTGTTGTCATCCACATCTGTTGTTTCTTCGAGCCAGTCGAGTGATTTTTTAATTAAATTGTTTCTTTCTGTCTCATCCAAAATGATTTCAGGAAGTATAGCCAAATACACTGCTTTTTTACCTTGAAAAGCATATCTGGTTGCAACTACCGTATCGGTATCTTTATGCTGCAGGATTGGATAAGCTCTAATCATGTTTGAAATCACAAGGCTTGGTGTTTTGTATTTGATTTTTTTACAGGTTTGCTCGAAATTATTTGTAACCGGGTCATTCGACATTCCTGTGAGTGTGAATTCCTCATCATTAGCCCCAATTTCAGAGTCTTTAAAATAATCAACGGCAATACCTTTATTTCCACTGAAAAAATCAATATTGGCGCCACCTGTGCTTCTTGCAATGTTTGCTCCGGTCAGCAGTATAGCTTTTCCCGAATCAAGATTATCCTTAAGCAATTGTAATTCTTCTGCTGCCAAATTTCCTTCCAAACCGCAGTTCCAAACGAGAGTTTTCATATTAGTGAATAGACTTTTATTATCTATAAACTCGCTTGAACTTAAAACAATAAAATCATTTCTTCCCGACTGAATAATAGCAGGTTGAAGCCCATACTTATCACTTCCTGCATCGTCCAAAACCTCAAATCTCTCGATTTCGGTTGAAATAATCGTTATCGTTCTCTTTCCAACAATAGCTTCAGGGTCATCCTTAACACCGATTGTAACGGTAGCATCCCCAAATCCGAGTGTGGGGCCATGTGTAAGCTTTAAAATGAAATCCGAGCTTTGTTGTGGAGCAAGAGTTAATTCTTCTGTCGTACCATTAATCTTTGTTTTACCCGAAACAATGCTTGGTAACTCAATGTCCACGGTCCAGTCCGCGGGTGTCCTCGTTGATTTAACTGCATCAATTGTATATGTAACTTCAGCATCCGTTATGTTTTTCAGAGTGAATGTTTTTTTAAATGATTCACCCTTTCCGACAATTTTATTCGTCTCTGGCTGGGTTGATGTTACTGTAAACTTCGGCATCTTTGGTTCGCCGACATATCCCCATGAAGCATTTAATGTTCTCTTGCTGGATGTAAACATTTGTACTAAACCCACAAGTTTAATATCTTTAATTTTCCAGCCCGGGTCGAGTGTAAATGAAAAGTTATAAATGTAAAATTGACCTGACTCAGCCGGTATGGTAAATGAACCCTGCTCTCCATAAGTGCCGCCAAGCATCTTCCTGACCACATTCATATGTTGGTAACCGACGATAGGATTTGGTAAATCATAATATGGATTATCCTCATAACCAGCCAGCCCTGAAAGTTGATTACTCTGGTCCCATCCTGATCCGGTACCTGACACGCTGTCTTCAACAATATAGCAGTTGAAGTGCAGTTCCTCGTTAATTGTTTCGAGCATCGTTGCTGTCAAAGTTGCGTAAAGCTCCCTTGTCTGTTCATTAATTGAATAAACAAGATTGACATCTACTTTGGGTTCTTCTGTCAATGCTATCTCGACTTTACTCATCCATAAATCACGGCCAATAATGGGTGAACTATTGGTACCTGTCCAATCAAATCTGTCAATCGAACCTTGAGGATAGCTATGAGAATTAAAATCATCAGCCAATGTATCTTCCTCAGGGATAGCCATACTATCTGGGCCATAATTATTGTGTATTTTAACACCAATAAAAGTATCCGGATATTTATTATGGATTTGCTCGACGACGTAAGAACCATCCACACACCAGCCGCACCACGCTCCGGTGTGCTGCTCGAGAAGTACTCTTTTAACAGGCTGTGAATTAACAGTTAATACAAATGTAATAACGATTACAAGCGAGGCAATAATTACTCTCGTAAATTTTGAATACATAAGAACTCCATTGAATTTATTAAACTTTTATCTATAATAAAATAAGTACATTCAATGTTATAAATTCGAAACCCAAATTTCATTAATTTATACATAAAAGTCAAGTCTTATTTGAAATTTATTTTATAGAAATAAAAAAGGGGCAAAATGCCCCTTAAAATTTTATCTCTATCCCCTTACTTTCCCCTCCAAAATAAGGAGGGGAATACCATTAAGGGGGGTTCTATTTTTCCCTATATCGGGTTATAAGACTAATCGGAATTTTAGTATTTAACAAACTTCAATATTTCATTATTTATTTTAATGTAATATTGTCCGGTAGTTAGTTTGCTTATATCAATTTTATTATTTATGTTCATTCCATTTGCAACTATATTGCCAACAATAGAATAAATAGAGTAATTCAATCCAAGGTACTTTTCATTTCCAAATTGAATTTCTGTCGTTGCAGGATTCGGATAAAGCGAATTATCCGATGCTGTAACTTTTTCCTCGACTGCAGTTGCTGAGGCGACTGAGATTTCATCAATATACATAGCATTACCGCCAGTACCCGGTATTCCCGTTATTCGAATTATAACACTTTTGTCTTTATATGCATCCAAATTTGTCTCAACTAGCTTGTATTCATTAGAAGCCGGTACATACCAATTTCCGTGCTGTGCTGGTTGCCCAGTTTCAATAGGAGTAATCGTATTAACGTCACTCCAGGTTACGCCATAATCTTCAGAAACTTGTATTTTGATTGTAGGAGTTGTTCCACCATAAGCATCATCGGAATATGCATAGTAGAAATAGAGATATGGTTTGCTAAGTTTTGATAATTCAGCTTCACCAAAAACAATATGCCCAGGTTTACCACTAGCACCCCAGCTATCATGCAGGGCAAACCTGACTGCACCTGAAGAATAATTTGCACCGCAACTTGGATTATTTGTCATTACGAAAGAAGGATTTTCATTTTTGTCGAGTGCTGAATTATCGGGCATAATACCATCGAAATTCCCATTAAAAACAGAGAATGCTTTACTCATAAACTTTATGCCCATGAATGAAGCCGCATCGTTTGAGTAATCCATATCTGGATCAGAGTTATTATTAATATTTGTAAAACCAATAAATGATATGTCATAAGCCCCTACAGTATTATAAGGAATTTCTCCCCAGTCTAAAATAGTTTTTTCATCTTTTGCAAGTTCACCTATGAAACTTTTCTTACTTTCATCCCCATTGATATAAAGAGAAACATCAAAATTTGATATAGTTTTTCCAGAGTTATTCGTCACTTCTATTTTGGGGTTGATACTAGGAGAACAATAATTTATTGGTGTTATATTCTTTAATCCAAGATCAACTCTCAAACTGGGGTCAAATTCAACTACAGTTCCTGCTCCAGAATAAATATTACTTTGAGTTTCCGAAACAAAAGCTACCACATGCAAATTGTACAAGACAACATCGAGGTTTGTAATATTCTCAGGTAAAGTTGTTGCATATTTTCTATATTCAAAATGGTCTTTAGTTGTTGTATCAATTGGTTCTCCAAATGCACTACCTGAACTAATAGCCATACGCAATGCATGATTGTGCCTGTATTTTCCGTCTTTTGTCCAATTTGTCGGATTAAAGTTTCCATAATCAGACTGATAGCCCAAAATATTATCTTGTGTAAGAAAAACGGAAAGGAAATTTTGAGACTTTGTGCTGTTGCTCGTATAATAAATTTCAACTTCAGTTATGAGTTCACGGGTCGTAAAATCAACATAAGCCTTAACGGCAACATTCACAGGTGAATTCTGATTCATTATTTGGCTTGCAACTGATGCCCAACTTCCTCTGCTCATCACCCAAGGAGTTGTACTCCTATTAACAGAGCCTGCAGGATAACCTATTGTATTGCCTGATGCAGCATCGATTGCTGTCCCAACAGATGTTCGTAAGTCAGGTTCTCCTGCTTTAGGTACCGCATAACCACCTGCATGTATATTGATAAGGAAAACTTTACCGGGATTTGCATTAGATAAGTCATTTGCTCTTTTATGCCCATCTGGACAATAGCCGCAATGTATTCCGGTGAACTCTTCGAGTATCACATTCCTTTTCTCTACCTGTGTGCTCACCCATTGCTGAGCGTTTGACTGGCAGAATAAAATTGCTAATAATAGTATTGTAAATATAAATCGCATAAAAAACTCCCTTAATAAAATGTAACAAAAATATTTATTTTTTATAAGTACATTCAACCTTATATTAATCCGAAAACGTAATTTGTTTAATTTACATGAAAAAGTCAAATGTTTTTTTATACAACCCTAAAAAATTGTCATTTTGGTAATATTTTGTTGTTTATCCTGCATAACTCAATTCTACCTTGTTTTAACCCGATTTCTTCAGTAATTTTAAATAAGCGTTGAGATGTTAAAATTTATCTTTATATATAATGGCTATTACACAAGAAAATATCCAAATGGCAATTGATATGGCACGTGATTACGGAGCAACAAAAATTGTGTTGTTTGGCAGTGCAATAAATGAACCCGAAAAGGCTAATGACCTCGACCTGGCAGTTGATGGAATTAAGGGATTTAAAATATTCAGTTACGGTAACCGATTGGAGGAAATGCTAAACATACATGTTGATGTTATACCGCTTGATTCGAATTCAAAATTTATACAACATATACTTAAATATGGAAAAGTGATTTATGAAAGCTGATATTCTGAAAGATGAAATTTATATTGAACTTCAGGAGTTAGAAATTATTGTCGGTAAACTTTCGGAAATTTATATTGATTTCTTAAATAAAGAACCTGATATAATAATTAAAACAGCAGCAGCATCTTTCACAGCGCAATTCTATAGTGGAATTGAAAACATTTTAAAGAGAATATCAAAATATTATAATATTCAAATACCAATTGGTGAAGACTGGCATATTGAGCTCTTTAAAAGATTTTGCTCCCCACAATATTTATCATTACCTGTGATTTTTGATGATTATTTAAAAGAAGAACTTGCAAATTACCGAAGATTTAGACATTTTGTTTTTCATGGTTATTCGAGTAGAATAACTTGGGATATACTTTGTGATGGCATAAAAGAAGTAGATAAAGTTTATAAAAATTTTAAATTGAAGTTAAATGAAATTTTGAATCTTCTCTAATAAACCGATTTTTTTTACATAATGCTTTTTTTACTTTTCAAATTTTGAGATTTATGTATTTTTTTTAACCCAAATTCTTCAGTAATTTTATCTTTTGTAAAAATTGCAAAAGAATCGGAGCATATTAAATGGCGTATAATGTTAGGACACAGGCTGAAGTTGATGAAATAACAACAAAAAGGCATGAGAAAATAATACGTGAGCTACTCGACAAAGATACATCTGCCTACTTCGATGACCCTCTTGAAAACGATATGGTGCTTAACATGGGTCCCCAGCATCCTGCCACACATGGTGTCCTGCGCTGCCTCTTAAGGTTAGATGGTGAGACTGTTCTTAAATGTGTACCTGAGCTCGGTTATCTTCATCGCGGCTATGAGAAACTTGCAGAAAATTGCACCTATTATGAATTTATTCCTCATACTGATAGACTTGATTATTTATCTCCACTGTCAAATAATGTTGCAATAGCTTTAGCAATTGACAATGCAATAGGAATTGAAGCACCGCCACGCGCTCAATGGATTAGAACTCTGGTTGCTGAGCTTGCACGTCTTTCGTCCCACCTGATGGCAATGGGTTCCACCTGCTTAGATGTAGGTGCTGTAACAATGCTTCTCTGGACATTCACCGAACGTGAAAAACTATACGACATATTCGAGCTAATCTGCGGAGCCCGCTTCACTACAAGCTTCACACGCATAGGCGGAGTTGCAAACGATATTGACGACAGGACTCTTAATAAAATAAAAGAATGGGCTGTGCAATTTGCACCCGAACTAAAAAGGTTTGAAGGCCTCGTTGACCGAAACAGGATTTTCCTGAACAGAGTCTCAGGCATAGGTATAATGCCTCCGGAAAAAGCATTACAGCTTGGTTTAACCGGTCCCACACTTAGAGGCTCGGGTGTTCCGCGGGATTTACGGCGTGATATGCCCTATCTTGTCTATGACCAGCTTGATTTCAATGTTATAACATACAACGATTGTGATGTCCGCTCCCGTTACAAAGTCCGCGTTGACGAAATGTATGAAAGTGCAAAAATGGTTTTGCAGCTCCTCGACAAAATGCCTCAGGGAGAAATTAGACTAAACGAACCGAGAAAGGTACTCGCAAAAAAGGGCGAGATATACACAAAGATGGAAGAGCTAATCAACGACTTCATGCTTATCAACTTCGGCGCTATGCCCCCTGTCGGCGAGACCTACACAGCAATCGAAGCACCCAAAGGCGAACTTGGATTCTTTATCGTATCAGACGGCACAGGCTATCCGTGGAAGTTGAAAATCCGCTCCCCCTCGGCATCCAATCTTCAGGGCTTGCCTTACATGGCAGAAGGCTCCATGATAGCTGATATTGTAGCAATCATTGGCTCCATTGACCCGGTCATGGGCGAAGCGGATAAATAAAAAA
>Ga0156686_1010_pt1 | contig 106601 bp, 73 predicted proteins | sample RifOxyC2_FD_112016 | JGI IMG/M metagenome (GOLD analysis project Ga0156686, IMG submission 112016) | Ignavibacteria bacterium RIFOXYC2_FULL_35_21
GTTTACGGTTATGTTGGAATATAAATGAGAACAATAGTTTTGAATATTATAGAGAGATCTTTTTATCTATCTTTAGATAACACTCTCAATAATAATATTATATTTTCCTTGTAAATAAGAAAAAAAAGGCTTATTTTGTAAATGTAAAATCTATATTGAGTTTGTTCGTTATTTTTCGTAAGTTAAGAAAATTTTTAAGTGTTGGGTTGTTAAATAATTAATTGAAATATTTGTTGAGATAATTTATTTACTAAATCTATAATGCCTGTACTTTGAAAGTGGGACGCTTAAAATACATAATGCTACCCATAATGTTGCTTTTATGTACTCTCGTAACAAAAGGCAAAGATGGATTTGTATATGATTTCTACAGAGTCGAATACCCTTTACTTTGGGAACCTCAAACACCAACATTCGATGTTGACTCATTAGCTCCTGTACCAACATGGAAAATGAATTGCGACGGCTCAATCGAGAAAGCCAGAATAATTGATATGCCTGATAATGACGATGTCAGGTCAAATCTTGGTTATATTTTCATGCATTCTAATGGTTCATTCAATTATGATTTTGAGTATAATGAGAACGATTTTTTGAAATGCAAGACCCGTTCAGCAGAATGGGGTTTGAAAGTTCAAGAACCCAGATCTGACGCCAGGGCAGTTCTTGAATTTACGGATTGCATTGGAAATGATACAATAATTACTATTGAATATTTTGCTCCGAAGGTTATCATAAAACCGAAATTTGCATCATTTGGTATTGTTAAAAAGGGTGCAGTTGTTTTCAGTGATTTCTGGCTCGTTAACATGTCTTTCAAAGATACTGCAGTAGTAGAACAACTTGAACTGAAGGACAAAGACAAAGGTTTCGCCATAACCGATATAAATTTATCGGTTATTATTCTACCTATGGATACAGTTAAATTCAGGGTCGTATTTACAGCCACTGAAGAAGGTAAATTTATTGATTCAATCGGTTTTGGTAACGGTTGTGTATTCTTCAATGTTGCCCAGGTTGAAGCTGATGTAAGACAATCAATAATAAATGTATCAGATGCACTTTTTGAAGATTTGCCTATCAAGAAAACAGACACTATAACAGTAGAAATCAAGAATGACGGTAATGTTGATTTAATAATCACAGGTTATAAGGGTCCGACTAATCCGGCTTATAAAACTACGCTACCTGAAATATCAACAATAAATACACTAACTATTAAACCTGATAGCCCGCCTTATAAGTTTGATGTTGTATTCAGCCCGTTACTGGAACAGGTTTACAGGGATTCCATTATCTTTTTCAGCGATGCTGACCAAATTGACAGTGTCGCAATTTTAAACGGCAATGGAATCCAGCCAGGTATGATTTCCACATCTTTTGACTGGGGAAGAAAACGAATCGGGAATGAATATTCAGCCGGGAATGAATGTATTGTTATAGAAAATACCAGTGATGGGGATGTAACAATTTATGGCTTTGCTAAGAAGGTTAACAAGGGGGGAGAAGTATTTCAATTTGATGAGAAACTCTTAGATAATGTTACGATACAATCAGGAGATACAATATATATTCCTGTCAAATTCAAGCCACTGAATGTTGGAAAATATGAATTAGTGTTAGCTTATGACAACTCGATAAACTCCCAAACCGAAACAAGACTTTTTGGAATCGGTGTTGACCCGAAGCTGGTACCTCAGGATGTTGACTTTGATACATCGGTCGTTAATCGTAAACAATATCCTATTCATGATACAGTAAGATTTGAAAATGTTGATTGGGAATTTGGCGATATTATAAAGATTAATGATTTAAAAATCCTTCCCAACGGAGACGAGATTTCTACTGATATCGAGCAATATGGGAAATTAGGATTCAAATTCGATAAGAATTCACTTCATCTGCCTCGTATTCTTTTACCTGGAGAGGTACTTGAAATACCAATGATGTTTGTTGCCCAAGATACCGGGCACGTTTATACTTCAATCAGGACTTTGAGCGATATTGAACCTGAAGTAACATCAAACATACATGGCTACGGAATTTACCAGAAACTCTCGATTACACCTACTTATACTAAACCTCCAAGTATATGTATCGGGGACCAGGATACTATTACATATTTATATGAAAATTTAGGTAATGAAACCATTAATATAATGGATATATCAATAATTAACCAAGAAAATAACCCTGAGCATTTCCGTTTTGAAGATCCGGCCTACCAATTGGGATTCTATCTTGAACCCGGACGTAACGAAAAAGTTAAAATTTTGTATAAGCCAGATAGACGGGGACATTCAGAAGGTAATTTAAAGACTTTAACAGACATGTTGTATGACAAAGACAAATACAACAAGCTGGAAGGCGAAGGCATTCAGAAGAAAAGGAGCATCCGGGTAGATTTAATGCAGGAAAACAACCGGGTTCAAATCGGGAACATGTTCCAATGTAACATCATACTCGAACCGGGTGAGGATATTGATTTCATAGACATTAAACAATTGAGTGTTGAAATAAGATACAATGGCGGGATAATAAAACCATATCCCGAAGATATTCGATTAGGAGATTTACTCGAAGGAAGGTTCCAAATCAATGACCTAAGAATTACTGATATTCCCGGGATTATCAGATTGACACTGGACACTCTAAACGGGATACCTGGCCAAAAGCTATCAGGTGATGGCGAACTTCTTAAAATTATCTACCATACTTACCTTCCCACATCCAAGGATTCAAGCGACAGGTCAATTATTGACCCGTATGTTTCTCCTATTGCAACAGGCTGTGTTGACTTTTCAGATACAAAGACAGTTACTGTCCAAATTGAACCTGTTTGCATGAATGAAATCAGAACGATTGATATTAACACTTTAAACTATGGCCTTGGGGCAATAAATCCAAATCCTGTTGGTGCAGAAGGCAGTGAAGTATTTTATTCAATCGGCCTTGAAGGCACTACAAAATTTGAAATTCTGAACTCACAGGGAAATAGAATTTATTACTTTACATATCAAAACCAGAAACCGGGAGTTTATACATTTAATATACCAACCGAAATCCTCGAATCAGGTATTTACTGGTTCAGGATGGTGTCGGGGCCTTTCGCTTCCACAAAGGAATTCATTATAATCAAGTAAAAAAAACTCTAATATTTATTAATCCCAAATTATTCATTAGAAGTTTATCATTATCCAAAAGGCAAGTGTCTGACTGACATTCTGAGAAGTGTAACGACGAAGATTCTGAAACCCCCTTAATCCCCCTTTGAAAAAGGGGGAAAGATGCTTCGACTTCGCTCAGCATGACATTAAATTATACCATTTCAATTTCTATTGAATAATCTGGGTTAATCAAATTTTCTTCGATTCATATTCCTCTAAATAACAGAATCACAACAAACATTTAACTTTCTCGTTTTATTACTGCAATTTAATTTGATTTTAAAAAAATTATAAATACTTCTCAGGAGTAAAGCAATATGAAAAGAAGATTATTTGCAAGGACAAGCCTTATTGGAGGAGGAGTTCTTCTCAGTGCAATATTAGTTTTATTTGTTTTTTCTTCTATTGGCACTAAGTTATTTGCAGATGGGCCAACTATCGGAGCCAGCAAGCCTCCGGTCGTTGTAAGCGAGCAGGTTAAAGCATTAAATGATGCTTATGTAAACGTTAGTAATGCAGTAATACCGACAGTGGTATCTGTTAGTGTTGTTGTTGAGAATAAAGATACAGGCCAGATGAATGAACAATTCAGAGAGTTCTTCAAGTTTTTCGGACAACCTTTCGGTGATAACGAAAATCCCAACTTCCACAAATCCGAAGGAAGCGGCTCAGGTGTTATTATTTCAGATGACGGATATATCGTAACGAATAATCATGTCGTCGAGAATGCGACAGAAATTACAGTTACAACGAACGATAAGAAAGAACATAAAGCCAAGCTGATTGGCAGGGACCCCCTCACCGACCTTGCTGTAATCAAGATTGAAGGTAACAATTTTCAGGTTGCTCATTTCGGGGACATTGAGAATGTTAAAGTTGGAGAAATGGTTATTGCCGTTGGAAATCCTCTCGGATTGAATTCAACCGTTACAGGCGGCATAGTTAGCGCAATCGGAAGAGGAGGTTTGGCACTTGGAAATGACAGAAGCGGTTATTCCGTTGAGAATTTCATTCAGACAGATGCGGCGATTAATCCCGGCAATAGCGGCGGAGGCTTGTTTAACTTAGAAGGAAGTCTCGTTGGAATTAATTCAGCCATTGCCACCAGAACCGGCACATACATCGGTTATGGTTTTGCTATACCAATAGATTTAGTAAAAGCTGTGATTCTCGACCTGATTGATGACGGCAAAGTTAACAGGGGATACATTGGTGTCAGAATCAAAACCGTAGATGAGATTGAAGCAAAATCTTCGGGATTGGACAAAGTCGAAGGTGCTATGGTTCATGAGGTAATAAAAGACCAGGCGGCAGACAAAGCGGGACTTGAAATGGGTGACATCATACTTGAGATTGATGGTAAGGTGCTTAAAACATCTAATGAATTACAGAATCAAATTGTACTTCACAGGGCAGGAGATGTTGTTGATTTGACAATCTGGAGAGACGGAAAGAAAATCCATAAATCTGTAAAGCTCCTCGCACGCGATGAAGAAAAGGACGATGTGAAGACTGTTGCAGGTAAAGAGCCAAAAAAAGATGAGGAAAGCAATAAACCCATCACATTTGATAAGCTTGGTTTTAGCATAGGCCCTCTGACAAGTGAAATTAAAAAGAACAATGATGTCAGCAAGGGCGTAGTCGTTACCAAAGTTGACAGGTTTGGCAAAGCCGCAGAGCGGGGCCTTTCTCCGAATGGTGTTATTGTGAAGGCAGACAGAAAGGAATTAAATTCACCCGAACAATTAAAAAAACTCATTGATTCAAAGAAGCCGGGTGATGCAATATTATTGCAATTGAAATATCCCGATGCAAGCAGGATTGTTGCCCTGGAAATACCTGATTGATTTTCAAGCTTAATATTTAGCGGTAAAATTTCTTGTTAAATTTTACCGCTATTTTTTTTATCCCAAATTATTCATTAGAAGTTTATTATTATCCTAAAAGCAAGTGCCTGACTGACATTCTGAGAAGTGTAACGACGAAGATTCTGAAACCCCCTTAATCCCCCTTTGAAAAAGGGGGAAAGATGCTTCGACTTCGCTCAGGATGACATTAAATTATACCATATCAATTTCTATTGAATACTCTGGGTTTATTCATTTTCATCTTCACCATTAAATCCCACCCAGGTTTTCTCATCAATTCTGCAAATTGATTTATAATCACAGTATAAACATGCGCCGGGTTTCGGTTCGACAGGAAATTCACGATTATTAATCGAATTGATTATTGAAGTACAAATCTCGGTTGTTTCTTCGAGGATAAAATCCATTTCATTTTTTGTTACTATACTACCGGGTTTTCTGCCCTTAATTTGGAGTTTAAAGAAATCGTTATTTTTCAAATAAAAAATTCCAGGCTGTTCTTGAACATCTTTTGGATTTAATATATAGTAAACAGCGCCCGCGAGTTCAGGATGTATATCATAATATTGTTCTAATATATTTTTTGCCGCGAGCAAATACAAGGGCATTTGAAAGGATGTATTTTTCGTGCTTTGGGTGAATGTACCTATTGAACCTGACTTGCTTTTATAGTCTGCTACAAGCAAAAATATTTTATTATCCTGTTTAAGAAATTCAATCCTGTCAATTTTTCCTCTCAAATAAAAATCATCATTTATTTTCACAGGTTGCACCGTGGATGATTTACCGTGATAAAAAGACAATCCGAAACCAAATTCGAATAGTGAAGGTAAAAATTGCCAGCCCTCATTATATCTTTTCAACTCAGCTTTGAGCCATGCCTCCAAGACTCCATATTTTTTATCCGTTCCAATAATTTCTTCGGCTTCCAATTCGAAAAAAGGATGGGCATATTGGATTTTTTTTAATTCATCATCCGCTATTTCTTTGAGGAGTTTTATATAGTAAGGTTTTTTCTCGGGAAACAGACGAACACTTGCAAGTACGGGGATTCCGGCAGCTTTTGGGGTAATTAATATATCAGAATTTTCATTCTTAATTTGTTCATCCTGCAAAGTCGAATAAAATCTGTATAAAATATTATGGTAAATACTTCCTTTTTCTGTTGCCTCGAGCGCATAATCTTCAATTTTTTCTTCGACAGGTTTAATATGTTTTCTTACAAAATATTTGAACGGACAGGATGCATAAGTTTCCAAATCCGAAACAGAGAATGTGTTCTGTTTTTTTGCTTCTTTATCATCAATTATAATTTCAGATTCAATTTTACTCACATGCTCAATCTGAGCAATTTTATAATTTCTGAAATATTTTATATAATCGAGACTTTGAGTAAATGTCTGCATATTCGTTATTAAATTGTCAGGTATTTTTGATAAACCTTCTTTTGTATAATATTCAAGAAATTCGGATTCATTTGAGATTGAATAAAGCCATTCAAACTCATTATCGTCTTCTGTCCCCCGATGAATATTTTTTCTCATTTCAGAGAGATTAAATTCATAATCCTCTTTATGAGCACCGACTAATTTTAGCAGAGAATCAATAAAGGGAGATTTGACCAATTCTTCCCCTTCATTATACCTGGGATAAGTGATAAATATTTTTTTATTTCCGCTATTCAGACTTTCCGAATCATTCGCCAGAAATTGGAAAAACTGCATTCTCTCCGATAAAATATGTTTCTCCTCAGAATCAGGAAGTGGTTTGCCAAGAAAAATATCAGTCTGGTATGATAATGGAAATTCACCGTCCAATGCACCGCACAGAAACATAACTTTGTATGGTATTCCTCTCGTCTGCTCGATTGATGTTACGGTTACACCATAATTATGTTTTTCCCTGAGCTGATATTTAGCTGATGTAACCATTGTTTTAAACCTGTTTACAAGCTCTTCGAGACTGAACTTTTTCTTAGGGTATCTTTCCTCATAAATGAAAGCAAATTCACCTAATAAATTTATCATAGTTGAAAATGCCCTGCCGTCCCTTTCCACTTCCTCGAGGAGAATCGTTCTTTCAATAGATGATAACATTTTTGATGATTTTATAAAATCATAAAGTTTGAGAATGTTTTCCCTGACATTAAAATTTTTTAAAATTTTCTCTTTAATAGTATCCTCGAATTCGGATGGCAAATATTTGCCTGATGGCTTTGGCAACATCTTTTGTAGTGTTACAAAATCAGAAAAAGCTTTTTTAATATTCGATAATTCAGCTAAATCCTTTTCTATTTCCATATGGTCAGCGGAACTCAATTTTTTTAGTTTGTCAATTTTAATATTCAAAGCATCAATGTAACTTCTTAACCTTGTTTCCCAGAATTTAGCACCACCTCTTCTTGCACCACCTGTGATTCTGAGATTTATAGCTACAGAATATAAATTATCTCCGTCAATTGATTTATTATCTCCATTAGTATTCCTAAGGTATGAAAGGTAAGGGCTGAGGACAGCCCTGTGAATATCATCCCTGCGATAGCCTCGGGTTAGAATGTCAAGCAGCGAGAATACAGATATTGCGACAGGAGACCTGTCGAGTGGATACCTGTCCGATATATTTACAGGAATGTTATACAAAGAAAATATTTCTCTGAATAGTTCCGAATAATTATCAGGCTTTCTTGTGCAGATGCAGATTTCACCGGCAGTATAATTGTTATTTATAATTAAATATTTTACCAGCCTTGAAATTGAAACAACTTCATCCAACCTTGAATCTGCAGCAAATATTTTAACTATATTTTTAAAATCAGGGCCCTTTACTTTTGTTTCGGGAGTGAAAAGCCATTTGCTTATAAAATATTTCCGATTCTGCTCCTGAGCCTCTAATTTCTCTTCATTTACCTCATTTGATATAAGTTTGAAACCCTTGTTTGTCAGGGATAAAATCGTGTTTTCAAGAGTGGCACCCAATGGACCAAACAATGTTGAATAATCAATTACAATTGCAAGAGGAACCGGGATATCAGCAAAGAATGAAATAAAACATATTTCAGGTTGTTTGAATTCACTGAATCCATCGAATAAAATTCTGGATTGAGCAGTAAAAAGCCTAATTATAATATTAGTATCTGTTTCGATAATATTATTTGTAAGATTTAGCAATTCAGGATAGTCAAGATATTTATTCCCAAGTAAATTCTGATATGTTTCATACAAAGAAATTATATCAGATAGTTTTTCAGGTTCGATATCCTCGTCATATTCACCCGGAGAAATCAACTCATTTTTTAATTGCTCAACACTGATTCCATCTTCTTTTAATCCATAAATCAAATCCGAAAGTTTTTGTAGTATTACGGAAGAAAGCGGTTTATCAGATTGTTTATAAAATCTTAATTTAGCTTTTTCAGATGCTTCTTCAAATAATGCAAACCGGTAAGAATCTGAAATCAACCTGTAATCTTTTTGATTGGATATTTTCCAAAAAATTGATGTAACAAATGATTTCAAGGTTAAAATATTGAAATTGGTTACGGGCTTATTATATCTTTCAAAATATTTCCTGACTGCCTTAAGTTGAAGATGATTAACAAGTTTACCGGTAGGAACAATCAGGTTTGCTAATTCAGGATTATCGTTTTCAATGGCATAATTAATTAAGCTCTCCGAACCGGCGAGATTCAGGTTTTGTTCAAATGATTTATTAAATAATATCTGCGGCATAACTAATATGAATATTAGTGAAAACTTAGAGCCATTATTACTTTCGGCAAAATTTAATTTAACAAAAGTTTGGGAAATAAAGCAAAGGTATTACTATAATTTTAGTAGTTTTGTTTTCTAATTTTTTTCAAATTGTCAATAAAGAAAAAAAGATATTAAAATGAAAAAATTGTTGTTATTAGGTGACGAAGCAATAGCTCAGGGAGCAATTGATTCAGGTATATCAGGTATTTATGCTTACCCGGGAACACCCTCGACAGAAATCATGGAATATGTGCAACATTCAAAAGCAGGTAGAGAAGGACAAGTCCACTGCAAATGGTCAGCAAACGAAAAAACGGCTATGGAAACCGCTCTCGGAATGTCTTATGCGGGAAAAAGGGCTTTGGTATGTATGAAGCATGTGGGATTGAATGTAGCTGCTGACCCGTTTATGTGTTCAGCAATCACCGGAGCGAACGGCGGCTTAATTATAGCTTCTGCAGATGACCCATCAATGCACTCATCACAAAACGAGCAGGATTCAAGGTTCTATGGAAAGTTTGCTATGGTACCCATTCTTGAGCCATCCGACCAGCAGGAAGCTTACGATATGATGCATTATGGTTATGATTTATCCGAAAAATATCATGTGCCTGTTCTGCTTAGAATCACAACCAGATTAGCTCACTCGCGTTCAGCAGTTATTGTAAAAGAACCAAAAGCACAAAATTCAATTAACACACCACAAGATTCTATCCAATATGTTCTTCTTCCATCGAATGCAAGAAAGAGATATAAAACTTTGCTCGGAATACAATCCGCACTTGAAAAAGAATCGGAAAATTCAGGTTTTAATAAATATATTGAAGGAAAAGATAAATCTTTGGGGATAATAGTCAGCGGTATTGCTTATAATTATCTATTGGAAAATTATGATGGTGGTGAAATTCCTTTTCCCTTTATTAAGATAAGCCATTACCCGCTTCCCAAAAATATGTTTGAAAGACTCTGCGATGAATGTAATGAAATAATGGTGATTGAAGAAGGTTATCCATTGATTGAGGAATCGCTATCTGGCTTACTTGGAAGAGGTGTGAAAGTCAGAGGAAGGTTTGATGGTTCCATACCGAGAGATGGGGAATTGAATCCGAATATTGTTGCACAGGCACTTGGTTTAGAAAATAAGGCCATTAATCCGATATCTGATTATGTGGTAAGCAGGCCTCCATCATTATGTAACGGATGTCCTCACGCTGATACATTCATGGCTATTAATGAAGCTATGTCTGTTTATTCAAAAGGAAGAGTTTTGTCAGATATAGGATGTTATACACTTGGAGCTCTTCCTCCTTATCAATCAATTAACTCGTGCGTTGATATGGGTGCATCCATTACAATGGCAAAAGGTGCGGCTGATGCAGGTTTACTGCCTTCAATTTCTGTTATAGGGGATTCAACTTTCACCCATTCCGGAATTACAGGTTTGCTCGATGCTGTGAATGATAAATCTCCAATCACAGTATTCATTCTCGATAATTACACAACAGCTATGACCGGAGGACAGTTCTCCCCTGCTAACGGAAGAATCGAAGACATTTGCAAAGGTGTGGGTGTCGAAGAAGAACATATTAGAATCATTGAGCCGTTGAAGAAAAATCATAGTGAAAACGTAAGGATAATGAAAGAAGAAATTGCCTACCAGGGTGTTTCTGTTATTATACCGAGAAGAGAGTGCGTTGTTACTTTAACTCAGAAATCGAAAGAAAAGAAAAAAGCTAAATAGTAATAAATGTCATTTTGAACGAAGTGAAGAATCTTCTGGTTTTCGCACCAGCACTCAAATTAGATTCTTCTTTTCACTCAGAATGACAAAAAGAAAATTAAATTTGAATTACCAAAACAAGTTAATTAGAATTAGAGAATTTGCTCGTATGAAAAAAGATATTATAATAGCAGGTGTCGGCGGACAAGGGATTGTATCAATTGCTGCAGTTATCGGATACGCTTCGGTTGAAGCGGGTTTGTTTCTCAAGCAGAGTGAAGTTCATGGAATGAGCCAGAGGGGCGGAGAAGTATATTCGCACTTCAGGCTGTCCGACAAAGAAATAGCTTCAGACCTCATTCCACAGGGTAAAGCGGATTTGATTATCTCTATTGAACCAATGGAAGCTCTAAGGTATCTGCCAATGCTCAATTCAGAAGGCTGGGTAATTACAAACACAACTCCATTTATAAATATACCGAATTATCCCGATATTGAAAAAGTGCTCGCAGAGATAAAAAAGTATCCGAATAACATTACAATTGATGCAGACAAGATTGCAAAAAACCTCAAATCACCCAAATCGGCTAATATAGTTCTGCTGGGTGCGGCTTCCCAATTCCTCGCTCTCGATTATGAAAAACTTGAAAATGCAATTAAACTCCTTTTCGGAAGAAAAGGGGAAGATGTTGTAAATGCAAATCTGAATGCGTTAAAAGCTGGGAGAGAATTTGCGAGTAAAATAAATTGAGAAGATATTTATTATTTATTTTCATAAATTAGTACGGTTTAATCAATGTAAATGATATTTATGAAAACTAATAACACAGATTCAGAATGTGAGGACTTAAATAATTTGGTTGTCACAGATGATACTGAGTACTTGCTCTCGATTCCCGGTATGCGCGAATCAATAATCGAAGGTAATAATACACCTCTTGATGAATGTTTTGAGGAATTGGATTGGTAATGTAGATGATTTATAATCGCCTTGTTTATCAAATATTGGACAAAGAAAAAACTGTAAAAATAATTCGCATGTGGACACATTATTAATAGTATCATTGACAAAGAATGCAAATGTTGATATCGTTGTGTTTTCATTAAAATAATTATTCCCTTTTACGTTTATTATATTTGAAAATAATTACAGGAGAGATAAATGACAATAGATACGGCACTTGATACAGTCGAACAGCTCGATACCGAAGAGCAAAAACAACTATTGAATATTGTTGAGAAACGGCTAATCGAAAAAGAGAGACAGGAAATATATGATGAATATATTTCCACACTTGAATCTGCTAAAAGAAAAGAGCAGAAGCCTGAAACCGTTGATGAATTCCTGAAAAGAATGGATGAGTAAATGAAAGTCATTCCTTCTAAAAATAAAATCTGTATTCTAAAAATCTCACTTCCTCCTCTTATTCAAATTATCAATTAACCAATGCAGCATTTGAATATATTGGTTTGCTTTAAGAATTGCTATTGAATTCTTTGCTTTTTCAAAATATGTATCTGCAAAAGATATTGCATCATCAAACACATTCAATCTTGTGAATAAATCAATCATCTTAGGTAGTTCGCTTTCGTCTTTTAAACCGTTATTATTTAAAAAATCATTCAGCAATTTTTTATCATTTTCATTTTTTGCTTTTTCTAATGCTTTAATTATCAGAAATGTCTTTTTCCCTTCGAATAAGTCTTGTCCTATCTTTTTACCAAGTTCGGCTTGTTCGGCTGTTAGGTCGAGCAGGTCGTCCTGCACCTGGAATGCAATACCGAGACAATTAGCATAAGTTTGTAATGAATTTAAATCGTTTTCACTGCCCTTCCCGATATTCCCACCAATCAAAGCCGCAGTTTCAAGAAGTTTTGCAGTTTTTTTGTCTATCATGTTGAGATAATCATCAAGACTCACATCTTTTTTTTCATTGAAGTCCATGTCATAAGCCTGTCCTTCGCATACTTCAATCAAACCTCTCGTGAATGCTTTGTAGATTTCATCTGAACGAGGATGTTGGCTTGTTGTTGGCAAAAGACTATATGCAAAACCGACCATGACATCGCCTGTTAATATTGCAGTTGCTTCATTCCACTTCTCATGAACTGTCTGGCGGTTTCTTCTCAGAGGAGACCTGTCCATTATGTCATCATGCACGAGAGTAAAGTTATGCAAAAGTTCAATAGCCACACCGCAATCGAGAGCATCATCAGGATTCCCGCCAACTGCACCTGCACAAATCATAGTTAGCACAGGCCTGATACGTTTTCCTCCTCCGTTAATAAGATAATGAAAAGGAGAATACAAAGATTCAGGCTTTTTATATTTAACTATTTGCTCAAGTTGAGCTTCGACCTTTCTGAGATAATCATCGTATAACGCTTTATAATCTTCACCTGCATTCATAATTCACCATCTGATTAACTAATTTTTTCTGATATAATAATTACCCGGTAATTTCCTTATTATTTCTTTAAATTCCATTTCAAGCATAGCTACAAGAATTTCATTTATTTCATAATCTGTGCTTGAGGCAATTTCATCAATATGCAAAGGCTCATTGCTTAATAAATCATAAATCGCTTTTTCAATCACATTGAGTTTAAGCGAGGGTTTATTACCTTCGATAAGCATCGAATCCGGCTTTGCTAATCCTAGGTCAATAAGAACCTGCTCGGGGCTTAGTGCAGGAGCGGCAGCATTATTTTTGATTAACAGGTTTGTCCCCTTACTTTTTTCAGAATCTATTCTTCCGGGTACAGCAAATACTTCCCTTTGCTGGTCGAGAGCAAACTTAGCTGTAATCAAAGCACCGCTTTTAATCCCACATTCGACGATGATAGTTGCCAAAGAAATACCGCTTATAATCCTGTTTCTCTGTGGAAAGTAGCCAATTTGTGTCATAGTTCCGAATTTGTATTCCGAAACGATCGCTCCACCTGTATCTACAATTTTTTGCGAATTTCTTACTGACTCTTGGGGGTTAATTTTATCAATGCCAGCCGCAACAATTGTATAACTTATCCCATCTACCTTGATAGCAGAAAGGTGTGAAATTGTATCAATTCCTGAAGCGAGTCCGCTCGTTACAATTATACCCTGCCTTGCAAAATATTCCGCAAATTTCTCAGCACATAGCCTGCCATACATAGTACAATGCCTTGTCCCAACCATAGATATAGATACTGTACTCTTTAACTGTAATTTGCCTTTAACATACAAAATAATAGGTGGCAGAACTATGTCTCTTAAAAGCTCCGGATAATTCTCATCCCATAGTGTAACAATACTACAACTATTTTCTACGGCATAATCTATTTGTCTTTTCGCTTCTTCCCTTGCCGAAGCCCATACAGAAGATTTGATGTCATTGAATATCTCGTATTGGTTAATTTTATCAGCAAAAATCTTATCACCGGATTCAGATAGTTCCTGCAAATCACTGAAATTTTCGACAGCCTTTCTAAGCAATGATGAATTGACACCTTTTATATAAGAAAAGGTCAGAATATCTTCGAGATTCCATTTCACGGGATAAGACATTTTGTAAATTTCATTTCTGAAAAAAATTAATTTACAAAAGAATATTGAATTGTCATTCTGAACGAAGTGAAGAATCTCACATAACAATATCAACATTCAAATAAGATTCTTCGCTACGCTCAGAATGACATTATAACCTTTTCTTCCGTTCAAATATTTTTGATAATATCACTGCACTGCTTGATGCTACATTTATGGAATTTACTTGAGCAGTAATCGGAATATGAACTGTAAAATCACTTATTCCTAAAATCTCATTATTAATACCTCTGCCTTCGCTTCCAAAGACAATTGCACACTTATCAGGTATTTCAACCTGCGAGATTGGGATTGAATTATCATTTATTTCCGCTGAAAAAATTTTAAAGTTTGAATCCTTTAATTTCTGCAGGTCATCTGATAAATTCTCAGAAAAATGTATTTTCATATTCAAAACTGCTCCCATCGAAACTCTAACAGCCCTTCTTAAGTATGGACTGCTTGTCTGTTTATCCGTAATTATTGACTCAAATCCAAAAGCCGCACAATTTCGAATAATCGAACCGACATTCTCGGAATTTATAATTCCATTCATTACAACAACAGGTGATTCCAACTCTGATAAATTTACATCTACAGGTTGTTTCCCTATAGCCATCACTCCTGAATGGAGCTTGAATCCGACAATTTTGTTCATCAGTGATAAATCGGCATAGTATTGTTTATTGTAAGGAATTGATTTTTTTTAATTAATTCTTTATAGTCTTGAAAAAAATTCATTAAGGCAAAAACAGAGTCAATTTCAATATCGGATTTTAGCAATTGAATTGTAACTTTCTCACCTTCTGTTATAAAAAGTCTTTCTTTCAGGTGTGAAACAGGAGTAAATCGCAGACTTTTATAATTCGCAATTCTTGGGTCATTAATATCTGTGATTTCAACCATCAGCTAATTCTTTTTAAATATTATCTTTCCGGGTCACTCTCGGGTTCAGTATGTATGTGCACTTCACATTTTCTAAATTGGCTTTTTATTTTTGATTCGACAGTGTGGGATATTTCATGAGCCTGCTCAATTGAAAGAGAAGAATCAACATGGATATTCAGTTCAACGAAAGTTACTGAACCTGCGGTTCTCAGCTTAATATTGTGATAATGAGTAACTTCAGGAATTTGTGATACTTGCTCGGCAATTCTTAATTTCATTTCCACAGATGAACGGTCAAGTAAAGCATCAACAGACCTTTTTCCTATCCTGAAGGAAATCCATATTACAATCAATGCAACAATTAATGCAGCAATTGAGTCAGCAGTATGATAATCAAAGAATGAAGCACTAATCAATCCAATCAACACAACAATCGAACTTAGTATGTCAGTTGAAAAGTGAAGAGCATCAGCCTCCAATGCCTGGCTGTTATATTTCTTTGCTGTTTTCATCAATGCACGGGACCTTGAAATATCAATGATGATTGAAGCGATAATGACTGCAAAACTCCAAAATGTAACCTCGATTTGTGTCAATCCTGAAGAAAGCCTTTCATAAGCTTCATAAATTATCCAGATACAAGTTATTAGCAGAAGAAATGTTTCACCGAGTGCAGATAGATTTTCAACTTTACCATGTCCAAACTGGTGTTCATCATCAGCAGGTTTATCTGCTATTTTAACTGCAAAAAATGTCATACCTGCAGCAACTAAATCAAGCCCTGAATGCAAAGCTTCCGATAAAATACCGAGACTGCCCGTTAACAATCCTACGATAAGTTTCATACCGGTAAGTAAGACAGCCGCAAAGACAGAAGTCAACGCTACAAATCTTTTTTCCCTTGTTTCAGTATTACTCGAATAATGCATTAAATAAAATCACAAATAAAACTCTTATGCAAAGCCGAGAAACAATTGATTTTCTATTTAACTTTGACTTTACAAAGACTGACAAATAATTATTATCAAATATAAAATTATTTAACTTTTTCACTTACGGATTTACCTTGCATGAAAAGCAAGAGGTAATCGCGGCTTCCTGCTTTCGAATCTGTTCCACTCATATTGAATCCCCCAAAAGGATGTACATCAACAATAGCCCCGGTACATTTCCTGTTTATATACAAATTGCCGACATGAAACTCCTGTCTCGCTCTTTCGAGTTTCTGCCTGTTTTTTGAATAAACACTGCCGGTTAAACCGTAAATTGTGTTGTTAGCAATCTTCAAGCCATCATCAAAATTATTTGATTTGATGACGGCAAGAACCGGCCCGAATATTTCTTCTTGTGCCAGTCTTGCATTTGGCTTTATATCAACAAAAACCGTTGGCTCGATAAAATAACCGGGTAGTCCGGCTACTTTGTTTCCGCCGATTAGTAATTTACCTTCTTTTTTCCCAATATCAATATACTCCAAAACTTTTTGTTCGGAACTTGCATTAACTACTGGACCGCTGTATATATTCTCTTCAGGATTCCCGATTTTAAGTTTTGATACTGCTTCCTTAAGATTCTTCATAAAAAGAGTATATACTTTTTTATCAACGACTACCCTTGAACAAGCCGAACATTTCTGCCCCTGGAATCCAAATGCAGAAGCTACTGTACCTTGAACGGCAGAATCAATGTCAGCTTCTGAATCCACAACAATTGTGTCTTTGCCGCCCATTTCAGCAACAACCCTCTTAATCCAGATTTGCCCTTCCGAGGCTTTTGCGGCTACTTCGTTAATATGCAAACCTACTTCCATAGAACCTGTGAATGAAATAAACCGAATTTTTGGATGATGAACAAGGTAATCACCCGCTTCTGCACCGCTTGCAACAAAGAAGTTCAAAACACCTTTTGGGAGACCGGCTTCGTGCATAATTTCATAGTACAACCAAGCCATCATTGGAGCATCGGAGGATGGTTTTAGTATGATTGTATTTCCTGATACAATAGCCGCCGAACTAATCCCAGCCATTATTGCAAACGGGAAATTCCATGGTGGCACACAAAGACCAACACCGAGCGGAATATAAAAATATTGATTTTTTTCCCCGGGATATGGAGTCAAAGGCTGATTTTGAGCATATCTTAATGCTTCCCTCGCATAAAATTCCATAAAATCTATTGCTTCGCAAGTATCAGCATCCGCTTCTGCATAATTTTTACCAACTTCTTTAATCATCCATGCATTAATTTCTAAACGGCGTTGCTTTGCTATTTGTGCGGCTTTGAGAAGTATGTTTGCTCTATCTTTTGCCGGAGTGTATTTCCATGTTTCAAACGCTTTCAATGCAGTTTGCAATGCTGCTTCAGCCTGGTCTTGCCCCGATTTCTGGAAGATACCAACAATTTCTTTTGTATTAGCAGGATTGACAGATATGGTCTTCTTCTCAGATTTAACTTTCTTGCCTCCGATTATATTAGGATATTCCTTTCCTAATTGCTTATTCACTTTAGCAAGAGCTTCTTTCTGCTTATTTACATTTTCAACTTTTGTAAAATCCAAAGGTTTCTCATTCGCAAACGGTTTCATAACTTTTCCTTTAAATAATATTATTTTCAATTCAGTAAAAATTTAAACAGCAAAATTATAAACCCTTTTCAGTTTTTACAATTAAATATGATTAATAAATAAAAAAATGCCGGATACCCGAAAGCACCCGGCATTTAATTAATACATTGTCAATCTATTATTTGACAATATTCAGCAGTCCTGTCCTGGCAATATTACCACTCCTTAAGGTGTAGTAATATGCACCGCTTGACAGTTTGTTTGTGTTGAATACAACAACATGATTGCCTGAAATAATTGAATTATTATCGAAGACACGTGCAACTACACGTCCTGTCAAATCAGTTATCTCAAGTGACACATTAGTAAGGTCATGTTTAGCCATGAACTGGAATGTTACATTTCCTGCCGTTGGATTCGGATAGCAGTTAATTATAGCAAAATCACTATTTTGATTGTCATCATCCAAATCAATAACTGACGTAACAAGCGGGAATGACCCTTCGGTCATTTTCTCACCATTGTTATTATAGGTAACGAAGTCAATATTAACAGTTCCTGTACCTCTTAAGCTAACGTAAATAGGCTTAACGGCTTCACCGGGTAGAATTGAAGAAACTTCAGCACTTGCAGGCACTTGTGGTAATAACTGATTATCAGCACCCTGTATGCTGTAAGCATTCAATATAACCTGTTGCGGGTCAACAGTCGGACCCACAGCTAAGATATCTGCGCCGGTTGGTGTTTTCAGTTCAATGCTCCTGATACCTTCTTCATAAGAATTGGCATTTGTAATTGAAAGTGCATAAGTATAAAGGTTTTGCAGGTTTGCAGTATTATCAAGTGCTAACTGGTCACCTCCGCCGCCGGTAACTCTCGAATATATATTTTCATAAGTTACAGTTATTGTATCAATTGGTGAGTCTACATACAATAACTTAAGAGTAATAGTATTATTGAATAAACCTTTCTCTACAGCATTGTCATAGAATAATGCAATATCCGTTGATGAACCTGCACCAATATTGACATCTATTTTAGCTGTTCTGTCCTCCTTTACGGCATCGTTCCCCGATGTATTGTCATGCATCGAATCAATTTCGACTGGGTATTGAGGTAAGAGCCAGACACCTGTAATTGTTATTGCTTCTGCTCCGCCTGAAGTATTGGCTATATGCAATGTACCTGTCTGATAATCTGTCATTGTTATATAGATATCATTTTCAGCAGTTTGTCCTTGAACGACATCTTTACCTCCGGTTTTACCCTTTTCTGCCGAACCATGAGTGAGATTATCCGAATAAAACTTCCTGTCAATTACATATTCGACAAGTTTGTCGCATGTACAGCAGTTTGTGTCGGTAAATTCATACCTTACGATGAACTTGATTCTATCGCCTGTCCTGCTTGTTATTGGTGGAAATTCAATAAGCAATTCCATATTGGCATTGTTGAGTACAACGCTTGACAACACATGTCGGTAATCACCCCAAATCACCTCGCGGCTGTAGAATGGTTCAGACCTGAATGTACCGAACACACCCTCCAAACCATTCCATGGAGTAGTTCCGGGCCCGCCAAGAGGACAAGGTATAATCGAACCGGAAGGCACCCAATAAGGATGGAATGCCTTAGCACCAAGTATGTCGCTATATGTATGATAAGCAACAGTAGATGTCGGTGTCTGGATTTGAGCACTAACTATTGTTGCCGATGCCCTGATGATTGGACCGGGAGTAGCTGTTAGAAGATTCTGCAACCATATATATCTTCCCTGTCTGATTGGTAACTGCCTTATGTTCCTGAGTTTGATATCTATTGTGTCAAACTTGTCACAGCAATCCTTGCAACTTATCAAATGTTTAAATTTGCAGACAACATTACCATTCTGGTCAACAAATGTTATTATTACCGGGAAGGTGGTAACGCCGTCCTTCAACTCAAAGCATAACTTAAATGGACCATGATTGCCCGCTGTGAGCATACCCGGAGGTATTGGTACGTTCCAGGTTACGCCATTAGTGGGAGGAACCGGATTTGGACCTGCCCATCCTGACGGACCGACAGCACCGACAATAGTCGCTGATGGTGAATCAAAATGAACACTATAAATATTCGGGAAATCCGCCGTTGCAGTAAACATAAACGACTGACAACATTCTCCTTTTATCGGGTCATTTGGTGTCGGGCTATAAGGAATCGAATTCATCTTCAAATCCTTACATGTTCCTTCGCCTTCGCCGCATTTCACATCTACAGTATCGACACATATAACTTTTCCATCCCTGTCAGTCATCGTAACCAACATCTGGAATGTTCCGACATTAGCAGGAAGGTCAAAGCATATCCTGAAGTACTCATGAATACCTGCCGGAATACCATGTACGCCGGAAGGTAATCCGGGAGTAAGATATCTGACTCCATTCGGAGGATTCGGTGTGGAAGAACCCCATCCCGGAGCCATCGCAGGTGTCGATGCGTATGTTATTTGTACACCCGGATTCACTGGCATAAAGTTAAGGTAGAAAACACCCGGAAAATCAGTATGAGCAATAAGCTTATATACATAACAGCAATCTCCTAAATTGTTTGCCGTTGTTGCAGGAGTATTGACCTGAAGCCTTTCGCCGACAACTTCAAATTCACATCCCTTCTTTTCACAATCCATCAGAAGTGTATCTTTGCATATTACCTGGCCGTTTGCATCGGTAAACTGAACTTCAACCGGGAATGTAGTTACACCCGCAGGCAAATTGAAGCATAACCTGAAATACTTATGTACTCCGTTTGGCAGATTAGCACCTGCTGTATCGGGAGTATGGAATTTTACTCCATTAGGAGGTACTATAACTGCTGTTCCCCAACCGGCTGGTGAATAAGCAGGTAATGCAGTAGCAATTGTTACACCAGGATTTAAAGGTATGAAATTAACAAAAGCAACACCCGGAACTGCTGTCGGTACTATTAAAGCAACTGTGTAACAGCAATCACCTTTCAGATTCTTATTATCTGCAGGAACCCTTTCTGCTCTCCATTCGACATTACATTTAACTGCTTCACATACAAGCGGAACAGTGTCAATACATACTTCCTTTCCATCCCGATTCAGGTAAGCTATTTCCATGGGAAGTGTAGTAACACCTGATGGCATATCGAAACATAAACGGAAATGAGCATGTGTGCCTTGATGCAAAAATCCCGCAGGTGCAGTAAAGCTGACTTCCTGTCCCGGAGGAGTCGGTGTTGCACTTCCCCATCCTGCCGGAATTGACGGCGGCTGAGCTGATGCTATGAGGATTGATGATATTAACGATTTGAACCTGACATAAAGAACATCCGTCATGTCCATGCCTGCGTTCAGCTTAAATTGGTAACAGCAGTTCCCCTGGTCATTCGGAGTCGGTTCTACTTTTTCATAATCCATCTTCAATGTGTCACAATCGTTGGTCGTTTCACATTTTATATCGATTGTATCAATGCAAACAGGGCCCCCGGCAGGGTCAATATAAGTTACTTCCAATTGGAAATCACCTGTACCGCCTGTTATATCGTAACAGATTCTGAAAGAATCGTGTATTCCTGCATGTAAATAACTGCCCGGTGCCAGAAATGAAACCGATTGCCCCGGAGGTGTTGGTGTCGCACTTCCCCATCCTGTAGGACTCGATGGAGGTTGAGCCGATGAAATCTGAACAGCAGCACTTAATGATGTGAATTTGACATATTGAACAGTTGGAAAATCAATGCTTGTTGTAAGCCTGAATTGATAACAACAATCACCGATATCATTATCATTTGGAGTTACTTTCTCTTTTTCCATATTCAGGCTGTCGCATTTGTCTATTGTTTGACAATGAATCAAAGCTGTATCGAGGCATATTGTATTATTATTTGCATCGAGGTATTTGATAACAACGTCAAATGTAGATACACCGGCAGGTAAATTGAAACATAATTTAAATAGTTCATGCGCGCCTGAAGGCAAGCCGGGTCCCGCTCCTATAATGCCAGGTGTCGCGAATTTCACCGAGTTTGGTGGAATAGGACTTGCTGCCCCCCATCCTGTTGGTGATGAAGGAGGTAAAGCAGTGCCAATTGTTACAGCAGAATTTATTGGTGTAAACTGAACATGTGTAAGGCCGGGGTAATTCCTATCAGCCTGAAGTTTGAAAGTATAACAACAATCCCCCTGGTCGTTTGCATTTTTTGTTACTGATTGAGGATAAATAATCAATCCGGCACAAATATCGCATGTTAATGGAATTGTATCTGCACATATTATTCCACCATCCCTATTGGTATATGTTATTTCCATTGGGAAAGTCGTTACACCGGCAGGCATGAAAACGCATAGCCTGAAATTCTGATGGGTAGTTGGTGCTATTCCATTTGTCGGTGCCTGGAATTGTGCCCCATTTAACCAACTGCTTGCTGCTCCCCATCCTGCAGGTGATGATGGAGATATCTTTGTTCCTACACTTACACCCGTATTCAAAGGCTTGAATCTTACATAAAATATTGATGTAAATTCAGTTTTTGCAAGTAATGAGAAGTTATAACAGCAATCTCCTTGGTCGTTCGGTGTTGGATTTGAACTTGTTGCAGTCATAATGAGGTTATCGCAACATAAATCCATATTGGAACGTTCTGTCATGGTTGTACAAACAATCTGTTTGTTGCTCATTGCCCTGAACGTAAGATTCGGAGCACTTTGTAAATCACCCGAAAGGCAGAAATGGAAATTCCCCTTGGTTGAATTATTAGGAATCGGGGTTCCTCCTGCAAACGTAAGTGTTGTAACGTTTGGATTAAATGATGTCGGACTAAATGTCCAGCCATCCGAATTTGCTGTAGAAGATACTCCGGCCCAACTGAAATAAAAACTGCCACCGCTTACTAATACCTGAATTTCATCTACAGGAGAACCTGTATTATTGGTAAAAGTAAATTTGTAGCAGTTACCACATTCGTTCGTTAATTCAACACTGCATTGTTGTTGCGAGAATGCAGAATTAATGCTGATTACCAATATAAATGCAATTAGCAAATAGAAGATTTTCTTCATAAAACTATCTCCTTTAAAATATTAATGAAAAGAATTATAATGGCTCTTTTTAAAATCATGATAATTATTACAAACAGTAATAATACGGCCTCTTTTAGTTCATGTAAGTTTTTACATCCATGTTAATATAAGCATCCGGTACTTTGTGTAATTGACTTTTTAACCTAACTTTCCACAAATATAGAAAATTATATAGCTATTCGCTAAGACTAAAAATTTTATTATTAATGAACTACTCCGCCACAAGTAGCGGAGTATCTAAATTTGTAATTTATATTTTTCGCAGCAAACTGCTGAAAATTAAACCCACAATTGTGGGATTAAAATTTAACGTATATTTACTGCGATTGTGAATAATATATAAATATTTGTAATACCCGTATATCACAAGCTATACAAATTGTATATTCAATGTTTTTGAATTAATTTAATTTTTTTATGAGGAATAAGCACCTGTTTTTTACTTTTGTAAATAGTATTTTCATACAAACATAACCTTAAGTAAATATAACTATTTTTTTTCTTAACATAAAAGAAATTATTTTGGGGTTATAAACTTTGTGGAATTATTTTTGCTTCTAAGTGTTTACTCAAATTTTAAAATTGAATAAATAATTATGGTTATTAAATGAACAATGTATTAAAAAATTTCATAAATTATATAATAATAATAGTATTAACCCATAATAACAGGGGGTTGAAAAATGAAACTCAACTTAAAAATATTTATAATAGTAGTCCTTTGCATTGTTTTAAATATAACAAATGCTAATGCACAAGGCAGGCCGAATCCACCAACATTTCGAAATATAGCATTAGAAGGAACAGGCTCATACACACGTTTTAAGCTTGATTGGTCAATGCTATCAATGGATACGAGTCAAATAACAAAATTCAAAATTTACAAAGCTGGTTTTTTTACAAACAATCCAAACCTATTAAGTTATTTTGCTACTGTTCTTAGATACGGCACAGATACTACATGGACAACCAATGTAAATCCGATTTATATTGGTGATTATTCTTTTTATATCACATCAATCAGAACTATAAGCAGTGTAGATTATGAAAGTTTTCCTTCAAATATTTTACAGGCAAGGTTCAAACAAGGCCATGTCGATGTAAATTTCACCACTATTCCACCAACGATAGGCTCTGTTGGGACTCTGTACCAATATGATGCAGATGCATCATCGACTGACCCGGCACCGGTTAATTATGTGTTAACATCGGGTCCTCAGGCTATGTCGGTAGATCTAATGAGCGGACTTGTACAGTGGACTCCAAGTGTAACGGGCAGGTATAATATCATTTTAAATGCATTCTTGAATTTTAATCCGATTGGTTTGGCAGATAAAGGTAAATCGGATGGTGCCTTGTCCGATGAAATTCTTATTGACACATCTGACTGTGATGCAGACCAGTCATGGCTTCTTCTTATCAAATCATGCAACAATCCCACATATTTTTCAGGCAATGTTGTTGATGAAAACGGAGACACAATCAGAGAAGGATTAATTACTGCTTACAGTGTCAATAGTCTCGATATTGATAGTATTTATTATGGAACAATAGGTTCAGACGGGAGATACCAGGTCGAAGTTCTCGAAGGTGCTTATAAATTGTCGGCAGAAGGTGAAACATTTTTTACGGAATGGTACAATGATAAACCGGATATGAATCAGGCTGACTCTGCAATTGCACCTTGCGGACGCTCGACAACAGTAAACTGGGTGGTAACTAAAAAAGAAATCCCTCCCGATACCGTTTTATTCGCTTATGAACCCGTTACCGTTGACCTTCTTGGCAATCAATATATATATAATGGTTTTGCTATGGCTACAAGCGGAAGGGAAGTCAGGTATCACCTGGATGAAGCTCCGCAGGGTATGGAGGTTGACCTAATAACCGGCATTGTTATATGGACACCGTCACAAATCGGCAGATATTATGTTTCTCTAAAGGCTTACGTTTATGTCGATTCTGCAAAGTCGTATGCTTACAAGAATTTTTATATTCAAATCAGGTCTTGCTCTCAGGATTCTTATGTTAAGGGAACAGTAAAAGATAATGCAGACAATGCAATCAAGCAGGGAAACGTTACTATTCATAGTGATGGTGGTATTGACTCAACCGGGATTTACTATGGAACAATTAATCAAGATGGTGCTTTTTTAGTTAAAATTGATGAAGGAAACTGTAAAACTTATGTAGATGGTGAAGGTTTCATTAGTCAATGGTATGACAACGAACCATCGAAAGACAGTGCCACTGCAGTTCCTTGCCCATGCGGCGATACAACCGAAATTAATCTAAGTGTAACGAGAACTGCTCCACTAAATCTGTCTATCATTTCTTCGCCATCAAATTCAACTCTTGTTGGCAGTTTATATAGTTATAATCCGATTGTAACTGGAAACGCAGAAAGAGAAGTGAGATACATGTTTATTGATAAACCGCAAGGTATGACGATTAATAATCTGACAGGAGCGGTGCAATGGTCTCCATCGAATATCGGGGGGTACAGGATAATCCTCAAGGCTTATTTATATACCGATTCGGCTAACTCCTTCGCCTTGCAGGAATGGTGGCTCAAGGTCAGGTCCTGCACAGATGATACATATATGAGTGGAACTGTTAGGGATGAGAACAATAATCCAATTCCTACAGGAAGTGTGAGAATAGTAACCGAAAGTGGTATTGATTCACTTGGTTACTACATAGGAACAATTGAAAATGGAAATTACAGGGTATTGGTTGACGAAGGAAGATGCAAGGTTTATGCTGAGGGGCCAACGTTCAGGGGAGAATGGTATGAAGACAAAACTTCCGAACAAACAGCCACAGCCATAGATGTACCATGCGGTTCAACATCGACCGCTAATTTCACAGTGCATATATTTACGAATTATACAGTCAGCGGAAGAGTTATTGATGAAATGACAGGGAATCCCATCGAAAATGCAAGTGTATATTTCCAGGGTTCTGATTTCATGGACAGTATTAATACAAATCAAACAGGTGATTATTCAATCTCATTATATGAAAAGAACAGTTACATAGCTTGGGCAAATGTACCACAAAATCCAATGAATATTACTCAATATTATAGTCTGACGGGTAATATCACCGAAGCAACACCTGTTGAATTTTCAAATGATATTAATAATATTAACTTTGCATTAAAAATCGCACCACCTACAGATAACAGGATGTATGGCATAGTTGAAAGTGAGGATGGTGAACCAATTAAATCAATTGTACTGAATCTTACTGTATTTCCTGCTGATACAAGCATTGCTTCGATGTTTGATGCAAGAACTTATTTAACCGGTAATAACGGAACTTATGAATTCCTGAATTTAGCCGAAGGAGATTACCTGTTGCTAGCAATACCATATTCGGATAAAGCTGTACCCGGTTACTTCAAACAGGATTCAACTGCTGTACCGTCATGGCTGGATGCAACAATAATTAAAATTGTATCTGGTGAACTCAGTGGGCCCCATATTATTTCTTTGCCATTTACTTTACCAACAACAGGAAATGGCAGGATTTCCGGTATTATAACCGGAGACATGCTTCCTGCGTTTTTGAAGCCTGACGACAGCCCGCTTGCTAAGGAAGCTGTCTCAGGTGCTGTGGTTATTTGTGTGGACGAAGGAAAAAATGAAAGAAAGTATAATTTGTCCAATTCAAAAGGTGTGTATAAACTCGACAGCCTCGAGGCAGGAGATTACCAAGTCAATGTTGATAAATTTGGCTATGGGCAATACACATTCGATGTTACAATTGATAATGATAATCAATCTCATAATGTAGATGCCGAACTTTCCTTGCAAATTCCTGTTGGCATTTTTGATGATAAAGAATATTATTATAATATAATAAGGATTTATCCGAATCCTTCAGAAGGACAATTTATTATACAAAGTGATATTGATATGAATAGTAAAGATATTTCACTGACTAATTTATACGGACAACCAATAATACTTGAATACTATGGTATGGTAAATAATACAAATTCTATAATTATTAAGGCTGAAAATGTTTCACAGGGTTTATACTTTTTAAAGATTGAAAAAAAAGGAAATTCGTATATTCAACCTGTAGTAATTGTGAAATAGTTTTCTTATAGAATTAAACTTCTCAATAAAATTTTCTTAAAGTGATAGAAATTTAATAATTATTTTCTATCACTAAGAATTCTTTTATATGCTCAATCCATAAGATAACTTTCTAAAATAAATAATTAATAACCGAAATATTTTTCTGTGTATTTTTGCTGATGTTGTTATTACTCATTAGCTTAATAGATGACTAGAGCAAAAATAATAATATTTCTGTTAATCATTTTCACTTTACTATCATACAAAAGCTCTTTCAGCCAGGACTGGAGAATTCAAGTTGATAGTTTGGATTACTATTTTAATAAAAACGATTTCGATAAAGCAAAAATATTTGCAGATAAAGCTCTTATTAATATTGAAAATTCCTCACAAAAAAATGATACAATCCACATAAATATTATTGAAAAAACAATAGATGTTTACCTTAATCTCGAGAACTTTGCTCAAGCTCTTGAATTATCAAAAAAGGACAGTTCGCTCACACTCGAAAAATATAAGAGAGTAAGTGAAAGACATGCCCAGGCGATTACAAGATTAGCTGTAACATACAACATGCTGCAAAAGAATAAGGAAGCCGAGTCATCCTTTATGGATGCATTGAATATCAGGCGGCTAATTTACAAAACCGATGAACCGGCACTTGCACAGTGCATGAATAAAACTGCTGAATTTTTGGATGAAATCGATAAAGTCTCAGAAGCCGAAAAGTTAAATACAGAAGCCATGGAAATGAGGCGGAGACTATATAAAACCAACCATCCCGATTTGGCAGAGAGTATTAACAATGAGGCTTATTATCTTCAAAAACTCGGAAGATATAGCGAGGCTGAACCTTTTTTAATAGAAGCATTAAGTATTTATCGAAAATTAATGCATGAGGACATCCCGCTATGTATAACAAACCTTGCTTATCTTTATGAACGACTCGGGAAATATGACAAAGCAGAAACTTATTATCAGGAAGCGCTCACTATCAGAAGGGAAAAATATAAAAATACATTCCATCCTTCACTTGCAAATAGTATAAACAACATGGCAAGAATTTGCCGCCTTGTAGGAAAATATCAACAAGCTGAAACACTTTTCAAGGAAGCGCTGAATATGTACAGGCAAATAGTCAAAAGCGACCATCCTATTCTGGCTTTACTGATGAATAACATTGCAGAACTTTACTCTACAACTGGAAAATTCCCTGAAGCGGAACCATATTATAAGTTATCTCTTGAAATGAACAGGAGATTGTTTTCGCTGGATAATGCCTCTCTTGCAAATAGTCTGAATAATGTAGCCTCCTTTTATATGGAGATGCTCGGAAGATACAGCGATGCTGAACCATTGTTCAAAGAAGCCCTTGAAATGAACCGAAGATTATATAATGAAGACCACCCGGAATTAATAAAGACTATAAATAATCTTGCAAGATGCAACCAATTGCAAGGTAAACTTCGTGAAGCCGAGCCACTTTATCAGGAAGCTCTTGATATGGCTCACAGGCTTTACAGCGGAGACAGCCCTGATTTAGCTAATTATATAACTAACACAGCATCATTTTATAAATTAAGAGGTAATTACAAGAAGGCTGAAACTCTTTATAAAGAATCACTCGATATGGCACGAAGAATTTTTAAAGGAGACAATCCGGAATTAGCAATCAGCATTAATAATATGGCATTTTTCTATTTGGATGCCGGAAACCCTGAAAAAGCAGAACCTTTGTACATAGAAGCTTATGAAATGAAAAAAAGGATATATAATGCGGACCATCCAAGTATCGCAATCAGTCTATGCAACTTAGCTTCTTTCTACGAGACTATAGGAATTAACGATAAGGCTGAAAAGTTTTATATAGAAGCACTCGAAATGAGAAAAAGAATTTTTAAGACCGGCCATCCTGACCTTGCGAACAGCTTAAGCAATCTTGCTTTTTTATATGTTAACGAGAATAAATACGATTTGGCAGAACCATTGCTCAAAGAAGCACTTGATATAAACAGAAGACTATACAAAATTGAAACACCTTTGCTTGTTAATAACATTTATAATCTTGCAAAATTATACGAAGATAAAAAAATGTATGCAGAAGCCGAGCCTTTATACAACGAAGCCTGTAACGACGTTCAAAAAATAGTAAATTCTTACTTCCCTTCTCTCAGTGAACGCGAAAAGGGACAATTTTGGAATACATTGAAAGGGTATTATGATTCCTACAATTCTTTCGCTTTAAAAAGAGTAAAAGATAATCCTGATATTACAGGCAATATGTATGACAATCAATTAGCCACCAAAGCATTGCTGTTCACTTCTATCAGTAAAGTGAAAAGGAGGATTCTGAACTCGAGAGATTCTTCATTGATTGAAAATTATAAGAACTGGGTTGCATTAAAAGAATATTTGGTCAGCCTCTACACATATACAAAAGATAGACTCAATAAAGAAAATATTAACCTCGATTCAATCGAAAATGTGGCAAACGTTCTTGAAAAACAGATTTCTTTAAAATCCGAATTGTTTGCAGATTCTTATGAAAAAAAGAAAATAAGCTGGAGGACAATCCAGGCATTCCTTAAACCGGACGAAGCCGCAATCGAGATTATCAGATTCAGGTACCGCGAGAAAAACTTGACTGATACTATAATCTATGCCGCATTAATTGTCACAGAACAAACAACCGAACATCCCGAATTAGTCGTTATGGAAAACGGCAATAAACTAGAAGGGTGGCTCTATAACTTTTACCGTGAAAACCTGAAATCAGTCAAGCATGATAAAGAATCTTTCAATTTATTCTGGTCAAAAATTTATGGCCACATCAAAGGTATTAAGAAAATTTATTTATCCACTGATGGGATTTATAATAAAATGAATCCTCTCACTTTCATTGGGCCAAATGACAAGTACCTGCTTGAAGAACAGGACATACAGATTTGCAACAGCACCAAAGACATTATCGTAAGCTATTACAAAACGCAGAAGGAAAGCAACCTGCTGAACAGCGCCGAGCTTTTCGGCAATCCCGATTTCATTTTATCATCCGAAGAAAAAAAAGATTCTCCCAAAAAAAGTAAAACAAAACAATCCGAAGATTATTCATTCATTAGCATTGATTCGGTATCGGGATTTAAGCTAAAGAGCCTCCCAGCTTCCGAAGACGAGATATTAAATATCGCAAAATTTCTTCATAGCAAAAACTGGATTGTTCACACACATCTCAGGGAAGATGCCTTAAAATCAGAAGTCAAATCGGTTTCGAATCCACGTGTTCTGCACATAGCCACTCACGGTATTTTTCTTCCTGATATAAAATCCGAGAGCGGGAATATTTTCGGTTTTGAAAATAAAAGATTATTGGAAAATCCATTGCTCCGTTCAGGCTTGTTCTTTGCCGGTGCATCCGACTTTATCAATGACACAAGTTCCCGTTTAGCAGAAGATAAAAACGGGGTACTTACATCTTATGAGGCTATGGACCTCGACCTCGACCATACAGAGCTTGTTGTTTTATCCGCATGTGAAACTGGCTTGGGAGAAATCAAGAATGGTGAAGGTGTTTATGGACTACAAAGGGCATTTCAGACTGCAGGAGCCAAAACTGTTTTGATGAGTCTATGGTCTGTCGGCGACGAATCCACAAATGAACTGATGACCATGTTCTACGACAACTGGGTATCAGGCATGACCAAGCGCGAAGCCTTCCGAGAGGCACAGCTCGCAATCTTCAACAAATTCAAACAACCCTACATCTGGGGAGCATTTGTCATGGTAGGAGAGTAATTCACAATTAATAATTAACAATTAACAATTAGGCTTTAGGTATTTAGCCTGTTAGACTGTTAGGTAAAATAAATATAATATAACAATTTTATCACGTAGTGATTAAATATTAGTAGAAAACAAATTTCCGCCACCACACTTATCCCGTAGGGATTATATAGCTAATTTTAACACAAAGTACACAAAGTTTTTCTCAAAGCACACAAAGAAACATGGTTATATGGAGCCAAAAGTGGAAGAAATGGAAAATATGGAAGAAATGGACAGGTTTTTAAGTGTGGATTTTTTCCACTTTTTTTACCTCAAACTAAATCCCTCTCCGAAGGCGAGGGAATTTCTGGTTATAGAGAGACAAAATTGAGCAGATTTGGGCATTTTGAGCAGGTTTGACACGATTTTTTATTTGCTCAAAAACATTATTTAAATCTTTGTGGATTAATTGATTAAAAGTGATCACTCATCACTGATTTCATTGACATAAAAGTTATTACCTGCTCAATTATCAAATTTAAATTTAAAATTTTCAATGAATTAACAATGATTTAATATGAAATTTTTAATTGGCAGTAAAAACCCCCTTAATCCCCACTTCGACAAGCTCAGTGCAGGCTCTTAGAAAAAAGGGGGCAATCATAATTATTAAGTGGCAGAGCATCCCGGTTTCGGCTGATACAGCCCGACATTATTTAGCAAAGAATAAGCGGTGCAAAAATAAGGATGTGGGAGTGATATGTCAAGAAAACGGTTTTAAAAGGATTTTAAAATGGTTTAAAAAAAAATTTAAAACAATATTAATAAATTTTTTCGGCAATTGCACTTATAAAATTCTTTAAATCAATTCTTTTATTTTCTAGAAGATCTAAATTGTCAAATAGCTTAGAGTATTTTATTAAATAACGGTCAGATGTAATTAATTTTTTATTGGATGGGTCATTAAAAGAACTCAACGCTTTATTATATATATTATCGGGTATTACTATATATATAGGTATTCTAAGATGTGGTAATTTTTCAGTAAGATTTGCAAGCCTAGGGATGCAATTGATTAATCTTGTTGAGTTTTCTATTTCAAATAATAAATATTCGCCTTTATCAGGATTGAACCAAATTAGGTCTATTTGATTTATTCTACTTTCTTTTATTGCTTTATCGCTAACACCAGCTATTGATAATTGATTAATCGAAATTTTACGAAGTTCTATAGATTTTCTCTTTTCATTTTCACCAATCCAAATACAATAGTCTTGTTTTAAACCAACTTTTGCTAATTGATAAATTATAGCATTATGCTCATTCTCAATTTTAATTATTTCTTGTGGGTCTGTATAATCTTTGGTAAATAAATCAGTTTTGAATAATTTTTGCTGTAAACGTGGTAACCATTTTCCATTTTTTTCAAATGCTTTTTCTTCGAGAATTTCTTTTATTTCTTTAGTATCTGGTGTACGCCCGTTTTTATATCTTGTAAATATAGGAACAAGAAAATCATCAAGTTCAAAGCCACTTGATTTGTTTTTTGATAAAACGCTGTCAATAACAGCACTTATGCGTGTGTTAAGGGGAATATATTCGATAAGTTTTGCATCCTTATTTTCTCTAAGATTCCAAACTCCTAGATCATTATCAAAGTCAAATTTATCAGCGAGTATATCAGTAATCTTTAAATCAATAACTTTTTCAAACAAATTATGTTTAGAAAGACTCATTAATATACCTCTGGCTAATTGATCAGTAGTGGCTTTTCCACCTCTTTCAATAATAACCTTTTCACTTTCAATATAGATTTGTTTAATCACAACTTGTAAATCAGGTGTATGTTGATTTATTTTTGACTTTGGTTTTCTGAAATTTATATAAATGTCTCCTGTCATGCTTCCACCTTTTCTTAAAAGTTGATTAGAGGACTTTCTTCCTGTCAAAACATAACAGTCATTCTCATAAATAAAACCTGAATTTTGAGCAGATGATATTAAAGCATTCCAAACTTCAAGATGACTATTATGAAAAGTAACAGTCAACCAACAATTTTGTTTTAATACTCGATATAATTCTTCAAAAGTAAGTTTTAATAATTGTTTATAATTTATAATATCCTTGTTGCGTTCTTTTGAATCACTTATTACTATTTCATTTTCAAAGTCCAAAGATTGTTTTAACCAACTTGCCCATAGAATTTGATATTCTAAATAAGGAACTGAATCACCATAAGGTGGATCAGTGAAAATATAGTCAATAGAGTTAGATACAATTTTTTTTAATGAAAACGCAGATTCCGTATGCCATTTTATATTTTTATAATGATTAAATTGTTTTTCCTTTCCTCTTTTGATTTTTTTTGATCTTTCAATAAAGCAATTAAGAGCATTTACTTCACAATATTTCTTAGGTATCCAAAAACCAGGAATTGTCCAACCACCAACTTGATTCTCTCTGCCTTTTTTTGAATAGACAGGTACTAATTTGCTTGCTTGAGCTAAAGATGACGTAAAAGTAAATTCCAGCACATCCTTTTCGGGAGAATTTGAAAGAGATTCTATTGCTTTCCAAATTTTACTAAGTACATGCAAAGCCCTTTTATTAAATAAGTCAGATACTTTCATACCTTCTTTTACAAGCAATCTTCCATTTGGTATCATTAATTCATTAGGATACCATTCCTTAATTTTTTCCGTTTCTGCAAGTTTAAAAGCTTTTATATCGGCTTCAGTAGGTGTTCTTTCTACCTTATTATTGCATGAAGGGCAGGCTATTTTTACTAGCAGCATTTTTTCTTTATTACTTTTTTCTTCATGTAACCAAATTGTATGAGTTATTTTAGCAACGCTATTACAATTCGAGCAAATAGTTGAAAAAAATTTTTCAGTTTCTTTTAAAACTTTATTATGGATTTTAATTAAGAGAGATTGATATTTTGTTTTGTCAATATTTTTGCATGTGTTTTCAGCTATAAATTCTGCTGTAGGTGATAAATCGTTATAAATAGCTTTTCGATTTAATTTAGCTGCTTCAATTGCAGTAACACCACTACCACAAAATGGATCTAATACAATGTCATCTTCATTAGTGAAATATTTTATATATTCTGATACAACGTTAGAAGGTTTTCTTGCCCAATATTTGTGCATTAAATAATTAGATTCATGCGTTGATGCAACAACTGCATTTTCAAAAGGTATTTCAATTTCTTTCATATTTCCAAATAATTATTCTATTATTGAGCTTGAAAAAATCATTACCAAATAGAAATTTAAAAAATTTAATAGATATCCAACTAAAGAAAATTGATGAAAATTAATTAATCTATGATTTTTAATTATAATCATTTTATAATATAAATGAATTTAAAAAAAATTAAAAAGGTATATCATCATCATTATTTTGGTTACCAATATTTTCAAAAGGAATTTGATTAACAAGGAAATAAGCCCTTTTAAATAATTCATCATAAGTTAAGATTTCTATATCTCTTGAATTACATCTAAATAATTCAAATGTTTTAGATTTTATTTCAATTTCTTTTTCAGTACCTTTGAATTGATCTGTATTCCCAATAATAAGAATTGTTTTGGGATTAATTGTTCTCTGTTTAATTCTACTTCCATTTCTTAAATAATTTTCTTTTTCAGCTTTGATATTCCACTCTGCTTTTTGTGTTAAAATTTGAGAAATTGAATCAATAAATTCATCTGACAATTTCCATGACTCTGAGCGGTTTTTCTTAACTCCAAATAATGGGGTATCTGGTCTTTTAATTTCTACAATGTGTATAAAATGTTCATCAGCAACAATGAAATCAGTAATTACTGAATTTTCTCCGCCAATATCAACATTTGAAACATAAGCTTCTCCTTGAAGAATCCCTAAAAATCTATAATCAAGTCCATAACCAAAAATCCATGTATTTTTCTCAAAGAAAATTTGCCATTCTTTTTCATTCCAATCGGTTTCTTGATAGAGTTTATTGAAAAATATGTCTATTCCTTCTCTTCTACCTGTTAGAATGTCAAGATCTTCTTTTGTTAAATTTTGATTCCTTATTTTTTCAATAATATATTTTCTATCACCACCTTCTAAATTTTTGAAAGCTTCCAATAATTCTTTCTCAGAAGCATCAACAAAAACTTTATTAACATCTATTGATGAATCCTCTAAGCTATATCTTTCTTCATCAGTAAAATCTAAAAATTTAATTGAATTTAGAATAGTAATTAAATTTTTAAATTCATGTCTATAAAATGAAAAAGATTCTGGTTGAGGATTATTATTTATAAACTTTTGTAAAACAATTGAAATGATTTTATTGTTTTTTTCAAGTGCGACAATCTTAACTTGATGTCTAGCATTTTTTGAACTTCGTAAAATGTATTCTTTTTCAATATCATAATAATCAAAAGTTAAATCTTCTTCTTTTTCAAAAACTTTATTGATAATTCGTTTCCTATCTTTATCAAGAGGATTCATAAAAGATTTACTTACATAAATCTTGTCGGGATTTCTTAGTTCAAAATAGTCTAATTCTGTTTTTTCTATTCTGCCAAAACTCATATAGACACCATAACAAATTATAGATTTACACAAATTTACTTAAAAATTAAGGTAGTTACAATATATTGTATCTAATCATTTAATTAAAATATTTTTAAAAAAAAATTATCAATGGTGTTATTATACTCCTTAGATTCTTCGACTTCGCTCAGAATGACAACAACAACTCAAAATTCAACACTCAAAATTATTTTATGTTTAGTTCTCCGAAGAGGAAAATCCATTCTCTTGAAATGTTTTCGATTTGCTGTTCGATTGACTGTCCGGAACCATGCCCGCTTTCGAAATCAACATATAGTAGAATCGGATTTGTCTGCCCGGGATTATTCTGCAATGCGGCAACAAACTTTTTTGCATGAAGAGGGTCAACACGGGTGTCATTCTCCCCTGCCTTGATGTATGATGTCGGATAATTAAATCCTTCCTTAATGTTTTGATACGGAGAGTAATTCAAAATATTCAGAAAATCTTCTTTCTTTTCCGGGTCGCCATATTCGGGAATCCAATAGCGGGCAATCAGGAATTTGTGATACCTCAGCATATCGAGCAATGGCACAGCACAAATCACAGCCTTGAACAAATCGGGCCTTTGAATCATTGCGGCACCTACGAGTAAGCCCCCATTGCTCCCGCCCTTGATTGCAAGCTTTCCGGGATTTGTATATTTTTCATTTATGAGATATTCAGCGGCTGAAATGAAATCATCGAAGGTATGCTGTTTTTTGAATAACATTCCGTCTTTATGCCAGTTCTCGCCGTATTCATCGCCGCCGCGAAGACAGGCAATTGCATAGACACCGCCCCTGTTTATGAAGGAAGCAGTGAGTCCCACATAACCGGGAGACATTGAAATGTTGAAGCCGCCATACCCGTAAAGCAGGGCAGGATTACTTCCGTCAAGCTTAGTTCCTTTTTTATAGACAAGGAACATCGGAACTCTCGTACTGTCCGTGGAATAATAAAATACCTGTTTGGCTTCGATATCCTTAGTGTCAATCGGGGGTTTGTCCTGGTAGAAGAAAGTCCATTGCAAAGTTTTTCCATCCAGTTTGTATAAAACACCTGGTGCATCAAAAGTTGAAAGAGAAACAAACACAGTGTTCGATTCCTTGTGATAACTCATTCCGCTCACGTTTCCTGTTTCGGGCAGCTCAAGTTCTTTGATATATTTTCCGTTCAAATCATAAGCTGTAAGTCGGCTGAGAGCATCTTTTTTATCCTGAGTGATTATAAAATCAGAAGTAATAGTATATCCTTCCAGCACAGTCTCCTTCTCAGGGAGCAGAACTTTGGCTTTTTCAAATTCTGGTTCATTCAGGTCAGCAACGAGTAATTTATAATTTGGTGCAGTATGATTTGTGAAATAGTAAAGCTTTCCGTTTTTAGCGAAAGCATCGGCTTTGAATTTGACACTTGAATAAATCACTTTCGGTTCGTCAAGCGTACCTGCTTTTCTGATTTTAAGAGTATTGGAATAAAAATCACCTTCGGTGATTAGGGTAACATCATCATCTTCGGCATCCCAAATACCTGCAAAGTTTTTTGCATCCTTAGGAGCAATAAGAAAAATATCTTTTTTATTGTCATCACCAAGCTTGTGCAGGTAAGTTTTTACAGGAATTTGGCTGTCAATCATCCCTCTTGTGCGAATAGACAAATAACAATGTTTTTCATCTTTTGTCCATCCAAAGCCATAGCCGTTTTTAATAACATCTCCAATTACTTTCCCGTTCTTAGTATTGATTATTCTGTACTCATTGATTTCATCGCCTTTGTATTGAGTGCCTACAGCAGCCTTGTTGCCATCTTTTGTTAAAAAGAATCCGGACATAGCGGTTTTGCCGGTTTTATCATAAACCAGTGGGTCAAATATTAAAATTTCTTTACCTTTGATTCTTGTGAAAAGTTGATACTGCTGTTCGCCTTTTTTCTTAGCATAGAAAAATTCCCTGTCGGCTTTGAAGAAAGGAGCGCCGATGTAGTCCCTGTCAATATATGCACGAATCTCATCCTTCAATCCGGCGACTTCAGGATAATTTTTCTTAATATAATCTATCGTATAATCGGTTTGTTCGTGAGACCATTTCTTTACTTCGGTGTTGGATTTATCTTCGAGCCACCTGTAATTGTCTGTCATCTGAAAGCCGTGGACAGTGTCCTTGCCAGGTAATACTTTTGTCGAAGGAGGATTATAAGGAGTCTGAGCCTTCATAAATGAGATTGTTAAAATTATTATAAATACAAAAAATAATGTCTTCATAATTATTCCTGAAAATTTCTATAATATTTATTTTCAATTTTTATTTAATAAATTTCTTGATTCACTTTTAATCAATTCCCAAGTTTCGGAAACATGTTTTTCGTTTACATTAGTTTGTCCAATCATAAATCTTATAACATATTTCTCATTCAGTTTAGTATGAGTGAGGAAGAGCTTACCTGTTTCATTAAGTTTTGATAAAAGTTTTTCATTTATTTTATTTATTTCTTCTTCATGAACAACACCTGCAGGTTTGTATCTGAAACATATCGTATTGAATGGAACAGGTGCAAGAATTTCAAAATCATTTTCAGATTCAATATTTTTAACAAGGTCCTGTGCAAGTTTAATATGGAGACGTAATTTTTCCTGCAATCCGCTTACACCAAAGCTACGGATGACGAACCATAATTTGAGTGCACGGAACCGCCTTCCAAGCTGTATTCCCCAATCTTTATAATTGTTCACGTGAGCTTCAGCAGATTTAAGATATTCGGGAATCATCTGGAAAGTTCTTACAAGAGCTTCTTTATCTCGAACAAAATATGCAGAGCAGTCAAAATTAGTAAAGAGCCATTTATGCGGATTGAAAACAAAGGTATCTGCATATTCGATACCATCGAGTAAATGTCTGTATTCGGGCAGAATCAATGCAGAGCCTGCAAATGCGGCATCTACGTGAAGCCATATATTATTTTCTTTGCAAATTACTCCGATTTCTTTAAGCGGGTCAATTGCCGTCGAACCTGTTGTTCCGAGTGCAGAGACAACACAAAGTGGTTTGTATCCATTGATTGTGTCAACCTCTAACACTTTTTCAAGTTCATCGGGGAGCATAGCAAAATTTTCATCAACAGGTATTTTCACAAGATTTTCTTTCCCGATACCTGCTATTTTTACGGCTTTTTCAATTGATGAATGAGCTTCCGAAGAACAATAAACTCTGAATTGTTCATCACCGGAAAAACCTTTTGCATTTATATCAAATGATGAATATTTCTCTCTTGCAGTTAATATGGAACAAAGAGTTGCTGTTGAGGCAGTGTCCTGAATCACACCGGTAAAATCATTTGGTAAACCAATCATCTGCCTAAGCCAGTCCATAGTCAATTCTTCAAGTTCTGCTGCTGCAGGTGAGGTTTGCCACATCATACATTGAGCCGCCAAAGCAGAAGTTAAAAATTCCGCAGCTATAGAAGGGAAACTGGTGTTTGCAGGAAAATATCCGAAGAACTTAGGATGCTGCCAGTGAGTCATTCCCGGTACAATTATTTTTTTAAAATCATCAATAATATTTTCAAATTTCTCGGAGTTCTCAGGAGGGGTTTGCGGTAATTGATTGATGACATACCCGGGTTCGATATTCGGCTTGACATCATATTTTTCTATATTATTAAAATAATCTGCAATCCAATCTACAATTTCGTAGCCCCAACGTTTGAATTCGTCAGCATCCATTTAATACATCAATTTATTGATAATCTTCAAAAACATTCTTTGTCTTTTCTCGTTTAACAACTTTATAAACTCTATGAAATCTTCGTTCATCTTCGGGTAATAGTGCTATATATTGTTGTCTTAAAATCTCTACTGCCCTGAGCCGTTCTTCGAGAGGACGGCTAAGCCAGTAATCGAGGTCATTAGTATCATCTTTTTTATTTACGATTTTTACGACCTTTTCCATTTAATATTATTTGATGTAATCCAATAAGAAATAAAATGTAAATTACGATTATTCATAATAAAATTCAAGAGTTTGATGTTGTGAAATTACGATAAAATAATAATTTGGAAATAAGGAAAATATTTCGTAGGTAGTAAAGGATTTATGACCAAGAACTAAGAAACTCATATTTTTTAATATAAATTTTAAGGAGTTTCAATTATGAAAAAGAATTTTTTGTTTGTCACGCTACTGCTATCAATAGCTGCTATTGATTTATGTGCACAGGTTCAACCTTATTATATCAACAATAGAGGCGATACGGTTTATTATGATTACCCCCCCCCCGACTCGACTTACATTCATAATGAATTAATTATCAAATTCAAGCCTGAAAGTTTAAATCTTAACTTGCTATGTTTTAATTATCCTATCTCAGATTCAGAATTATCTATTATAATGGCACAGCGATTTTATGTTGATGATCTTATCGCAGATACAACTTTATTATCTGATATTAAATCATTCGGTGGAGATACTTTAAGAAGAATAACTTATGCTAATCCATGTTCAGACACTTTATCAATAACAAGACATGGAGATACATTATTAATAAATGATTATCTGTGGATGACTCTTCATATTAATAATGATACAAGTGTAATCATTGGAAAAGCCATATTGGACAGTGCCTATTTTGATAAAATCGAAATGACAGAACCAAATTATATATATAATGAATATGATATAGATGTCACTGATCCCTATTTTTTTGAACAAAAAAGCTTACAAATTAATTTGATTCATGTACAAAGAGCATGGGATTATACAATGAGTAATTGGGGAATTAGAGTCGGCATAATAGATGATGGTATTTTCTACTGTCATGAGGATTTTGGCTCTGGTTACGGTGATAATTATAAAGTTGCAGGTGGCTGGAATTTCGTTGAAAATATTAAGGATATTAGTTTTGATGCAACCCATGGTACTCCAGTTGCCGGAATCATAGGAGCTATAACTGATAATGAAAAAGGCGTTGCAGGAATAGCAGGAGGATGGGATCCATATAACATAGGATGTAGATTATACGGTTATAGAGTTCACCTAACAACCGAAAGTATTGTTGCAGCAATAAGAAGAGCAAGTTCTGGTGCAATTTTCTATACTGTACCTGATCCAAATGGAATACACAAGATTGTATCTTTTGGTGATTCAGTTCATATTATTAATATTTCACTTGGCGGACCATATTCCCAAATTTTAGAAGCTGCTGTTAATTATGCTTACGAACATGGAGTATCATTGGTAGCAGCAAGAGGAAATGAAGGAATAGAGCAAGATTATATGGGATGGAGATGTATTTATTACCCTGCATGTTTTGAAAATGAATGGGTTACAAGTGTAGGAGCAGGTAACCATGATAAAATTAGAACGGAATACTCTAATCACGGTAATGGAATGGATTTAATAGCCCCTGGTGGCTATTGTAGTGATTGGGTAAAAGAACATTTTCCTCAGTCAATTATAATAAAAACAACATTATCTTTTTGGGAAAGAGGTAGATTTGATGATTATGATTGCTTTGCTGGAACGTCAGCATCTTCTCCTCATGTTGCAGGAGTTATAGCATTATTACGATCTTATGCTATAGAATATCAATGGCTAGGTGCAATTGAACCAGTTGATTTTGAAGGAATTATAAAGGCATCTTGTTTGCAAAATCCTTATTATGGTGAATTTTATGAAGAAGAAACAGGTTGGGGGCATTTACAAGCAGATAATTTGTTTAATATGATTGCAGATGGTTATATTATGACCCTAATTCATGATGAAAATCCAAATTATATGAACTATGGAGATTGGAGTAATTGGGAATGGAGAGCTTTTATAAAAGATGCTGATTTAAAAAATTTCCCTAAACCTTTAAGAACTGGTTTTTATTATGTAAGGCATAGGGATATTACTTCAACAATACATTTACCTGAAAATGTTTGGACAATTGATAATGATCATAATCTATATGTTTGGGGGAGAAAAGAGTTTGGTTTAAATAGTGGTTGGAGTATTTTAGGTCCATATAATTATCAAACAAGATATACTCAGGTTACTTCAGGTACCGGTGGAAATGGATTAGTTGATGGTATTATTCATAATCATAGTCTTGATGTTTCTGTCCGAAATTATCAATATGATGTTTTTTGGTTTAATCCTCGAACATGGGAACTAATTTATATGGGTCATTATCCTCCCTATAATCAATTAGGTTTTAATATAGGTGTTTTCGGGAAACAAGGACCAAATAATAAAAAATCATCAGTTGAAAAGCAATCAAATAAAAATTCTTATTTATATTCTTCCATTTCTCCAAATCCAGTCAAAGATAAAACAAAAATATTTTTTACATTGTCAAAATCAACTTTTGTTAGTATTGATATTTATGATATATTTGGTAATAATATTTATAAATCATATCCAATGTTTTTAAATACCGGCTCATTTTCCAAAGAAATTGATTTAAGTACAATTGATAACGGAATATATTTTTGCAAAATATCCCAGGGTGAATTAATTAAAACTATAAAAATTATAAAAATTAAATAATAGGAGAGTATTTATGAAATCAATTATAATATTAATTTCAATTTTAATTTCTGTTATATTGATAGGATGTAATAATGGTATTGAGCCAAATTCAGATTGTAATTTTCCCTTGGATACTGGTTGGCAAAATCCACCTAATCCAATTCCTTTTCATGGGTTTCAAAAGTTATCAACTGATGGTGAAAAATTATCATTTATATTAAATGAATCTGTATTAGGAATTTTATTTTTAAGAACGGGAAAAGTTATTCATATTAATATTTCCGACAAGTTACCACAAAATATGTATTGTACTGCTATTTATAATGCAGAATGGTGCCCTTATAATAGTAATAGATTGCTTATTTCTGCTGTTACATATACCGATACTGTTGGTGATGGTAAAAATTGGATTTGGGGTGTAAATTTATATATTATTTCGTTAGATGGAAATGAATTTAATAAAATCACACCTTTACAATTTCCAAAATCCGGAGGTGATTTATTTTCCAATATAATATGGTTAAAAGAATCTTCTACAAATAATGATTTTATATCCGGCTTTTTCAGTTCAACAAATAAAAATTATATTGGAAATAAAATTATTAAGGGTATATATGTTCCTCAATCAGATGAATTTATATTACCAAATCCATATCATGCATTAATAAGGGAATCAAAAGTAGGATATCATTATAGCTATGATGATTATTACACACCTACTGAATTTCCTAATAAAATTTATATAAATGACAATGAAATTTCTATTTTTGAAAAGGAAAAGATTTTACGTTTAACATATGCAAGTTGGTCTCCTAATTCAAAGTTATTTGCATTAACTATTGCGCACAAACGACCTGATTCTATTGATTTAAATAAACAAGGTTTTCAAGAAATCTGGATTTTTGATTATGAAAAATATTTAAATGAAAAACCTGAATTAATTCCTTATAAAAAAATAAATCTTATAGAACAATTTTGTATGTACGGTTATGGAATTTATGCTGAATTTATTACTGATTCAACACTAGTTGTTTCAATGGGAGGTCCTAAAGCTGATTTCTTTTATCTTTATGAAATCACAACTGATGGAAAATTAGTAAGGCAGTTGACTTTTGAGCCGTAATATTTTATTATAAAATTATTTAGTCAAAAATGAAATTAGTCAATTAAATTGATTAATTTCTTTATTACAACCTTTCCGCAACTCTCATTTTTGCACTCCTTGCCCTTGGATTCGAGAGCAGTTCCTGCTCCGTAGGAATAACAGGTTTTTTTGTTAAGATTTTTAAAACTGGCATTGAGTTTGCTATTTTATTATCTGTTCGTTCTTTCGAATAATCTTTAAAGAAGGTTTTAACTATTCGGTCTTCGAGGGAGTGGTAGGAAATAATAACAAGCCTGCCACCGGCAGAGAGGATGTTCACAGAATCTTTCATGGTTTTTTCGAGCGTGTCAAGTTCATTATTAACAGCTATCCTAAGAGCCTGAAATACCCTTGAAAGAGATTTATTGCGGATGTGATAGGGTACTGATTGTTCAACAAGAGCCCGAAGGCCGAAAGTTGTGCTTATAGGGTGGGCAGTGCGGCGAGTTTCAATAATCCGCCGTGCTATAATACGTGAAAAAGGTTCTTCGCCCAAAAGGCGAAGAACCCTTTCCAGTTCTTCCTCAGTTGCGGCATGCAAAATATCTGCTGCCGATTTTCCATGCGAACCGAATCTCATGTCAAGATTGGAATTTGTGCGGTAACTGAAACCGCGGCAGCTATTGTCGAGCTGCCGCGATGATACACCGAGATCGAGCAGGAAGCCGTTGATGTTCCCCCTCATACCTTCTATGCTGCACGCCTTGTCGTAAGGCTCGTTGTGGATGACAAGTCTGCTGTCGCTGCCCTTTGAGAGTTCCCCCCAGAACTTTTTTTGGCAGTGGACGGCAGCCTCCTCGTCAATATCAAAAGAATGAATTCTTCCTCTTTCACTCAGTCTGTTGAGTATTTCTTCAGTATGGCCGCCACCGCCTAATGTCCCGTCAATATAGACACCATCAGGGTTGGTTACCAGAAAATCAATACTCTCTTTTAAAAGAACGGGCAGATGATAATCGAATTCAACTGCAAAAGCTTTATTTATCTTGTGATATCTTTTACTTTTTTTTTTCTTCTTCTTTTTCATTGCCTTTTGGACATCACTTTAGCGGCAATAACCTCAAATGATTCTCCACTTCCATCAATGTATTTGTCAAAGACATCGGGATTCCATATTTCGATGTGGTCTCCAACGCCAATGATTACTACTCTATTATCAATTTCGGCATATTCCATTAGCTTTTTCGGGAGCATAATCCTTTGCTGCCCGTCGAGGTCAACCTCTTCGCTCCACATTAAAAGTTTACGGAGAAAATACCTGCTTTCAGGCTCATACTGGTCAAGTTCTTCAAACCTGGCTTCTTTGAATTTCCATATATCAGCAGGATAAACTTCAATGCATTTGTCCAAGCCGCGGATGACAGTAAATGTATCATTGGCTTCGGGTGATACGATCTTCCTCATTTTGGAGGGAAGATTAACCCTGCCTTTACTGTCCACAGAATGTATTTCTTTACCCTTGAAAAAAGCCATATTTTATATTATTTTAAGACCTACTTATATTAAAAATGAAAAGATTAAACTACTTTTCCCACTTTCTCCCACTTTCACACACACAAATAAAGTAAATTTCAATGAATAAGTCAACAGTTTTTTTTCCACTATAGCAAAATAATTTGAAAATATTACATAAGTATTATATTAACAATGGATTAGATATAATTAAAAAATTGAAAAACAATAATTTGATTTGTAGTTGGGACAGATGTGGAGACCGATGTTGTGCATATGTAGAGACAGATCTAAGATCTGTCTCTACATTTATACATACTATCATAAATCTGACAACTTTTATAATTAGCAGAAAAATATTAATTTGATAATTGTTGAACCAGCACTTATCATAAGGGTTATAATAGAAAGGTGGAGGATTGGAAAGGATTATACTTTTACTAATTATTTTAAATTTAGTCTCTATTAACTTATTGCATTCAAAATGGACGAATGCCCGTGACCCGGGAGTTTTTGAAGATTTGTATGCTTTGAAATTTGTAGATAAAGACACAGGTTTTGCAGCAGGATGGTCAAGATATGGTACAATATTGAAGACCACAAATGGTGGAGAAGATTGGGTAAAGAGGGATTCACTACCCTACCAAATTTTTTCATTGAATACACTCGACGGAGTAAGAATTTATGCGGCAGGTTCTTCATTAATAAATGAATGTGGACTACTTCTATTAAGCACCGACCAGGGAAAAAACTGGATACCGGATTTGTTCGATGGGAAAGACAGACCTTATTCTTATGGATTTTATACGATTGAATTACTTAACAGCCAGACTTATCTTATGTCAGGTTTAAATGGCATCATTGTAAAAACAACTAATGGCGGTGTGAAATGGGATACGGTACATACGGGAGTAAATAATGAAGTTTTTACCATTATGGACTTTGTAGATGAGAACATAGGTTATGCTGCATCGGGTGCAGAATCCGATTATGAAAATATTAATAAAATTTATAAAACAACGGACGGCGGTAATAATTGGTTTGTAATTAAAGAAAGAGACTCATTACTAAGAATAGGAACAATAGAATTCGTTAATGCAGATGTAGGTTATTTATTCGGAAAATTGAATTCGAGGGCAGTTGTCCTAAAAACTGTTGACGGGGGACAAAACTGGTTAACAAATTATAATGGAAGAGATAATTATATGCTGGCAGCAGCAGATATAGTAAACGAAAATTTTATTTTAACTGCCGGAGAAAAGAATTATGTAATTAGAACAACAGACGGAGGGCAAACCTGGGTTGAAGAAAATACAGGCGGCGTAGGTGAAGGTTATATATCTGTTGATTGTGTTGATGAATATTACGGATATATAGGCGCAACAAGAGGATTGATAATGAAATACGATTTGTTTCTTGATGTTGAAGAAAATGCTTATGATATGACCGATGTGAAACTTTATCCGAATCCTATAGATGATATTGGATTTATTCAACTGGATGAAACAAATTTTCAAAGTTATCAATTAAAAATCTTTGATGTTATCGGATATGATGCTCTAACACTTTCAGGTATAACTGGAAACAAGATAGAGCTTAATCTTAGAAACCTCAAACCTGGAATATACTTTTATTCATTAATTTTAGACAACAAAAAAACAATTACAGGTAAGTTAATCAAGTTATAACGAGGTGAAAAATGTCACTTGGACCAAAACAAATGGAAGAAGCAATATTCAGAAATCTTCATAAAAATACAGGCAAAACATTAGAAGAATGGATAAAAAATCTTGAAAAATCTAAAGTCAAGGGAATCAAAGAACAAATTGCATGGCTTAAAACCCAGGGCTTAGGAACTAACCAGGCGACTTTCATTGTTTTTAAAGTCAATAAGGTCGAAAATATATATGAAGACGGCGATAAGCTTGTTGATGAATTGTTTTCGGGAGATTTTAAGAAATACAGAAAGGATTATGATAAACTCATATCAAAGGTAAAGAAACTTGGAAATGATGTCAGTGTCAGACCCTGTAAAACATATATACCATTATACCGGAATAAACAATTCGTTACAATCAAGCCCATCAAGAAGGGCCTGGCATTAGGACTGGCTTTAAAAACAGAACCAAAAAGCAGAAGAATTGTTCCATCAGCAAAAAACATCGGCTCAGAACGAATTAAATATATGATTGTCATTAATAATTCAAATGAAATTGATGATGAATTAATTAAAATTATCGGAGAATCGTATAAAGAGAATTAATGATAATTATATTATATACACAACGGAATATAATGTAAAGATATAATTCCATTTTATCCCACCTAATAAATGGGTAAAGAAATAGAATTCTGAATTATTTTTAACTAAATAAGAAAATCAAGTTTGTTAATTTTGCAGTTCAGATAAAATATTTGAAACTCAGATAAATCTTTGAATGAGGATTGAATGATTATAAATTATTATAAGAGTTTAAGGTTATTTCTAATTGTAATATTCCTTTTATCAGTACAGAACTTATACTGTGGCTATTCTCCTCTAACGGCAGAAGAAATTTATTCGTTAATTCCCTCACCGACAAGATATGTAGCAAGCCTGTATGGGAAATGGGAATCATCCGTAAATGAAAAAGACTGGGTTTCGGTTACTATACCTTATTCAGGAAAAAACAAAGATGCCATCATATATAAAAGGACAATAAGAATAGATGACAGATTGCTTTCAAAACTTGTATGGCACTTGTATTTCCTCGGCGTTGACGACCAGGTCGAGGTATATTTCAATAATCAGTATATCGGGAAATACTTAAGTACAATGACGCCATTTTCAATCAGGATTCCTGAAAGAATGCTGACCAATGAAAGCAATACGATTAAGCTTGTTGTACTCCCTGCATCCTCTGCGTCTAAGCAGATGAAAGAACAAAATATTTATACAAAAAAAATTACCGCCGGAATACCGAGGGAAGTTCTATTAATCGGAACACCGCAAATCTGGGCCAGTCAGATAAAACAAAAAATGAGACACAATGACAATTTTTCTTTTTTCCAGGTATTTGCTGATGTAAATATATCCTCTGCTAATATTCAGAAACTTGGACCTGCATTGCTGAATGATTCCGTTCAAAAAAAATTCAACATCAAGGGGGATGTTTTAGTTGATGTGGCAATCAAAAGAAAAGAAACAGGTGAAATCATATCAAGAGCATCTTCACAAAGAGTTGAGATAGCAAAAGAAAGAACAGTAACATTGAGTTATGGCTTACCAGTCAATAAACCTGTTTTATGGACTCCTTCAAATCCTGAACTTTATGAAATTGAAGTAAGAATTACGAAGAATGGGCAATTAATTGACCAATACAGCCATGATATTGGATTCAGGAATATTTCAACAGCATTTGTAAACAACAGAGCCGGTATATATCTTAATGATTCACTTCTCGATATTAAAGGATTAGATTATATCGAAGACTATTATGCAACGGGCAATACAATAACTACTAAGAGAATGGAACGTGATATTCTGATGATGAAAACGCTTGGGGCAAATCTGATATGTGTAAAATATGCACTTCCCCACCCTTATTTCCTAAAACTGTGCGACCAATACGGCATGATGGTTATGGTAGAATTACCCGTTTGCAATGTACCTCATCAACTTGTCGGATTAAATGAAATAAGAGTAAAAATAAAAAATATTACCGACCTTATGCTGACCGAATATTCCAATCACCCATCAATTATAGCCTGGGGAATTTCCGAGGGTTTATATGATGATGAAAAAGATGTTCGTGATTTTACTGATATGATGACAGGCATAATAAAAAAATGGTCTTCGAATTTAATCTACAAGACAATGAATTTTGGAGTAGATTCAATATACAGGAATAATATAGATTTTGTCATTTTTAAAGATAATCACGATTACAATGACTTTGAAAAAATAAATAATGAGATATTCAGGTTAAAACTTATATCAAAAGATATGCCGTCACTAATTGATTACGGATTGCAGATACAACCATTTAATCATAATGGATTTTCTGACCCGGCATCTTTAGAATCGCAGGCAAATTATATAAGTAACTTTTACAGGATAATAAAAGCACAGAGGTTTGCCGGTAGTCTATTCAGGTCCTTCAACGATTATGAGTTAAATCATCCGTTACTGATTCTGAACAATAATAATTTATTTGTTGGAACCAACGGACTGGTTGACATGAAAAGACAGGAAAGACTTGCATTTCTCACATTGCAGTCATTGTTTAATAACGAGAAAGAACCATTACTGAACGCAGGCAGTTATAACGAAAAGAACCCATTATTTTTTATGTTCCTGAGCCTGTTTCTCGTTGGTGTATTAATTTTTCTTATCAAAAGATTCCGCAGATTCAGAGAATATGTGTCAAGGTCTTTTCTAAGGCCCTTCAATTTCTATGCAGACATCAGAGACCAGAGAATAATGTCATCGGTACAGACTTTTATACTTGGATTTGTGTTATCAATTACACTTGCTATTTTTTTAGTTACAATACTCTATTATTACAAGACAAACGATAAAGCAGAGTACTTGTTAATGCTTCTTATTCCATCCAATGGCTTATTGGAGATAATTTTCCGCGGTATTTGGATGCCTGAAATTTTGACTCTGATTCTTTCACTGATTTTTTTCGGATTTATCTTTTTAATAGCGGGCATCATAAAGTTATTTTCCTTAATAGTAAAGGGGAGAATTTATTACAGTGATACATATACGATAACAATATGGTCGGGTGTACCGATACTTGCTTTACTGCCTCCGGATATAATATTAAGCAGGCTGTTATTTTTAACACCGGTGATTACATGGATAATTTTAGTATTGGCAGTGATTTTAATAATATGGGTGTTGCTGAGAACACTTAAAGCAACAGCCATCGTATTTGATATACCCATATATAGGTCTTATATAATTGGAATTGGTATAACAGGCATTGCAGGAGCCGCTTTTTTTGCTATTTATCAATATCAATATTCATTTATATCATATATTATGTATTTTTTTAGATTAATAGTAAACAGTTGATACAAAAATATAAGGAGAGCTAATGGCAATAGTTTATAAAACTGATTTCCGTGGTGTTACAGAGCCGAGGAGAGGTAAAGTGAGAGATATATTTGAGACGGAAAAATATATATTGATAGTGGCAACAGACCGCATATCGGCATTTGATGTCATAATGAATGAACCTATTCCTGAAAAAGGGAAAATTTTATCACAAATTTCTACCTCATGGTTCAACAGAACAAAAAATATCATCCGAAATCATTTTTTATCAAACTATGTTGCCGATTATCCTTACGAGTTTCATAAATACAGTGAACAGCTTGAAGGCAGGTCAATGCTTGTCAAAAAATGCAAGCCTCTTCCGATTGAATGTATTGTCAGAGGATATGTTGCAGGTTCGGGATGGAAAGAATATAAGTCTAACAAATCCATTTGCGGAATCTCCCTTCCCGAAGGATTACTTGAGTTTTCGAGACTGCCGGAACCGATTTTTACTCCATCAACAAAAGCAGAAGTCGGACATGATGAAAACATTTCCCCTGAACAGGCTGGCGATATGATAGGCAAGGAATTAGCAGCTCAAATAGCCGATGTTTCAATCAAGCTTTATAAATTTGGTGCCGAATACCTTGAAAAAAATAATATCATACTTGCAGATACCAAGTTTGAGTTTGGCACAGATGAAGATGGTGAGTTATTCCTTATTGACGAAGCATTAACACCCGATTCATCCCGATTCTGGCTTAAGGAAGAGTACTCTCCGGGGAAGCCTCAGATAAATTTTGACAAGCAAGTTTTGCGTGATTACCTTGAATCGCTTGACTGGAACAAACAGCCGCCGCCACCTAAACTACCTCAGGAAATCATTGATAAAACATTAGAAAAATACAAAGAAGCATTCAGAAGAATTGTGGGGCATATTTACCCCGGCTCAGAATAGTTATCATTTGTCACTCTGAGTTAATCGAAGAGTGAAAATTTCAAGCAGACATAAGAAATGGCAGATGTACAAAATATATTTGAATTAAGAAAGCAACCGGTTGAGTATTTCGACTGGCAGACATTTCTTATAACGGCCTTGTCCATAACGATGGGATTAATTTCCATATACAGTGCCACTTATGATGCCGGGATGAGTACCTATTTTTTCAAGCAGCTAATATACGCAGGTGTAGGAATAGGGGTTATGCTTGTATTGATGGTTATGCCGGAACGCTGGCTTCAGGCATATTCACTTGCTTTTTACATTTTTATCATTTTGCTGTTAATTACTGTATTAATATTTGGTAAAACGATATATGGCACCAGGGGTTGGTTCCAAATAGGAAGCTTCAGTATTCAGCCATCTGAATTTGCGAAATTGGCTGCTCTGAATCTTATTGCAACTCACATATCAAGAAAAGGAACCGATATAAAAACCTTCAGAGATTTCGGAATTGTACTAACAATAATACTTGCACCTTTTGTTTTGATTTTAATGGAACCCGACTTCGGGACTGCAACAGTAATGCTTGCCTTATTAATTGGAATACTATTTTGGACAGGATTCGATTTACTCGTACTTTTCTTTGTTATCAGTCTGCCGATTGTAATTCTGATGTCTCTCGTAAGCCCTGTGCATTTTGTAGCGGCTGTGGCTGTTTATTCGATTGCAGCGGCTTTGATGAGAAAAAAAGTATTGCTGACTTTCGCCACTATTCTAATCATCTTTGTTGCTGGCTATACAAGTCCGATGATTATTGATAACCTAATGCCGCATCAGAAAAACAGGATTGATACTTTCCTAAATCCGGATAAAGACCCGCTTGGAAAGGGATATAATGTTATTCAATCAAAATTGGCTGTTGGAAGCGGAGGTTTAACAGGCAAGGGATTTTTGCATGGCACTCAGACTCAATTAAGGTATATTCCAAAACAATGGACTGATTTTATATACTGTGTGCCATCTGAAGAATTTGGATTTGTCGGAGGAGTATTGGTGATCGTGCTTTTATCGAGTGTAATTTTAAAAGCAACTAAAGCGGCTTTTGAATCAGAGAATAAATATTTTAGTTTGCTGTCATTCGGAATAGCAACGGTATTTTTTTATCATACAATAATTAATATAGGCATGGTACTCGGTTTGATGCCTGTGATGGGAATACCACTTCCATTCATGAGCTATGGAGGTTCAGCATTAATAGTAAATTGTGCATTTATCGGCTTGCTATTAAATGCATACAGGTCTCAGAAAATAAAAATTCAAAATAAATAACCGGTATAACCGATATTTCATAGAAACCTATGAGATTAATAATAACAATCGGCGATTGCAATGGTATAGGACTTGAGGCCCTGATAAAAGCTATTGATAAATTAATTAAACTTGAATCAATATTTGACTTGAAGTTTGATATTGCAGGAAACAAGCAAACCATAAAAGAGTATTGCGATTTGATGGAATTGCCCGTTCAATTCGAGGGGAATGGCTTATGGACAGGCAGTATTTTTTCTGAAATTATTGATTGCAATACTTATGCAAAAGTTGAATTGGGCAAAAGTTCGCATGATGCCGGGAAATTAGCGATAGAAGCACTCGATACCGCCCTGGATAAAATTCTTGAAAAACATTATGATGCATTAGTAACTTTGCCAATATCAAAATATTCAATGTATAATGCCGGCTGGATGTTCACAGGGCATACCGAATATCTTTCTTATAGATGCAATGTAGCAAAACCATTGATGATATTATGCTCAAATAAAATTCGTGTAGCTCTCGCAACTGTACATGTACCGTTTAAAATAGTTCCGGAGCTTATAAACTCACATCATATTATTGAGATGATAGAAGCCTTAAATATAAGTTTAATTAATGATTTTAATATCGAAAATCCTAAAATAGCAGTTTTAAGTTTAAACCCGCACGCGGGTGAAAATGCTACAATAGGTACAGAAGAAACCGACATTTTAATTCCGGCTATTCACAAATGTTTGGTGAAAGGCATTTATACAGAAGGCCCATTTTCTTCAGACGGTTTCTTCGGTTTTGGACTTTACAAACAATTTGATGGGATATTAGCGATGTATCATGACCAGGGGTTAATTCCTTTAAAATTACTTTCCGAAGGTGCCGGGGTGAATTTCACAGCGGGTCTGCCGATAGTCAGAACCTCCCCGGACCATGGAACGGCTTATGAACTTGCCGGAAAAAACATTGCAGACTGCACGAGTACATTTCAAGCAATTATTATGGCTGCCCAAATAGTAACAAACAGGTTAAGGCTTTAACACCTAAAAATCTTAATAAAATATTCATACAATAAAATTTGTCAATTAGTTAAAGAATCAGTAATTTTGTGTTCTTTAATATTTGTTGAATGAGAAAAAGGAAGTGTTTCGTGGAAACTTCTGCAAAAATTACGAAATCCCTGAGGAAAGAAGATATTGATAAAAAATGGTGGGTGGTTGACGCTGCGGGCCAGGTTTTAGGAAGATTAGCTTCTCAGGTTGCTGCCGTACTAAGAGGCAAGCATAAACCTGACTTTACCCCACACAACGACTGTGGAGATTTTGTCATTATCCTGAATGCCGATAAGATAAAATTAACAGGTAAAAGGCCAGATAAAAAAGAATATAAACATCACACTTTATATCCCGGCGGACAAAAGATTGAAAAATATAAAATGGTTTTAGATAAAAAACCATCGTTCATACTTGAACATGCAATCAAAGGCATGCTCCCAAAAAACAGGCTTGGAAGAAAAATCGGCAAAAACCTTAAGGTGTATGCAGGGGAATCGCACCCGCATACAGCACAGATGCCTGAAATAATGCAGTTTAAATATAATTAATGAATCCCGCTAACAAAATAAAAATTGATGGAGAATAAATGAAAGCCGCTTTTGGAACCGGAAGACGTAAAACAGCAGTTGCACAGGCAAAATTAATACCCGGCAACGGTAAAATTATCGTCAATAAATTAGCATTGGAACTATATTTTCCGATTGAAGTTTACAGGACACATGCATTAGCTCCTCTGTATTCAACGAATAACGAAGGTAAATTCGATATAAACATTACTGTCAGGGGGGGCGGCAAAAGCGGTCAAACCGGAGCAATTCAATTAGCAATAGCCCGTGCATTATTTGCTTATGACACAGAACTACATAAGACTTTGAGAGAAGCAGGCCTGTTAACACGCGACCCAAGAATGGTCGAACGAAAAAAATACGGGCAGAAGAAAGCAAGGAAGAGATTCCAGTTCTCTAAGCGTTAATATTTGGAAGAATATAATAATTAATAAATTAATAAATTAATAATCATGTTTCCGGATTACCTGTGTGTGATAGAATTCTATTGAGCAGGTGTAGGGGCAGAAAATCTTCTGCCAAAACAAGAACGAAACAGTAGTTTAAACACAAAGGAGTTACAATGAATCATTATGCAGAAATCGAGCACCTGCTCGAAAGCGGCGCCCATTTCGGACATCTCACACGCCGCTGGAATCCCAAGATGGAAAAATATATTTTCGGTGAACGCAATGGTATCCACATCATTGATTTGCGTAAGACACAAATCCTGATAGATTTGGCAAGAAACGCAGTAAATGATGCTGCTTCCAGGGGCAAAATAGTCCTGTTTGTCGGTACAAAAACACAGGCTCAGGAAGTTGTCAAAGAGCATGCAAAAAGATGCGGTAGTAACTATGTTACAGAGCGTTGGCTTGGTGGTATGCTAACAAACTTTTCTACTATCCGTAAAAGCATAAAAAGGCTTGCGTCAATTGATAAGATGGAAGTTGACGGAACTTTTGAAAAAATAACAAAAAAAGAAAAACTTATGCTTTCCCGCGAAAGAGACAGGCTCAGAAAAGTATTTGGCGGTATTGAAGAGATGACACGCCTGCCAGGCGCTATCTTCGTGGTTGATATTAAAAAAGAACACATTGCAGTTAAAGAAGCGAAAATACTCGATATACCTGTCATAGCTATGGTTGATACAAACTGCGACCCCGAGGATGCAGATTTTCCCATACCGGCTAATGACGACTCAATTAAAACGATTGAGATTGTAACTAAAATTTTGGCTGATGCTGTGCTAGAAGGCTCGGAATTAGCTAAGATGAGACATGCTGAATTATCATCCGAATCGGAAAGAGTTACAAGGGAATCCGAAGCAGGCTCAGAAGACAAACCAAAGGTTCAGAGAAGGATGAGAGAAAGGAGAACCGGCAGAGGCGGCCAAAAAACTCAAAGGGGTGATAAACCAAGAACCACTGAAGCAAAAGAACCAACAGAAATAGTTGAAGAACAAACAAGTTCTGAGACGACAGTGGAAACAACACAAGAAAGCATTGAATCATAAATTTCAGTATTAATAATCTGACAGAAAGAAAAAAATGGCAAATATAACACCACAGATGGTAAAAGAACTTAGAGATAAAACCGGTGCGGGCATGGGTGATTGCAAAAATGCCCTGACCGATGCAGATGGAGATATGAAGAAAGCGATAGAAATACTCAGGAAAAAAGGGGCGGCTTCGGCGGCAAAACGTTCCGACCGTTCAGCTAATGAAGGCTTGATTGCATCGAAAGTTTCAGTAGATAATAAAACAGCAGTTATTGTCGAGATAAATTGTGAAACAGATTTTGTTGCAAGGAATGCTGAATTCGTTAACTATGTTGATAAAGTTGCTGAAGCCCTTATTAATAATGATGCCGCAAATGTTGATGAACTGAAAAAAGTTTCGCTTGGTTCAATGACCGTTCTCGATTTGCACAATGAGATATTAGCGAAATTCAGCGAAAAAATTGAAATCCGCAGATTTGAAAAATTTTCGACTCAGGGATTTTTTGCAGATTATATCCATGCCGGCAGCAAGCTTGCTGTATTGGTTGAGTGTAATTTACCTGAGCTTAATCCAAAAGCATTTGCTTTACTCAGGGATGTGGCAATGCAGATTGCGGCAATGAATCCCCAGTACATTTCGAGAAATGATGTCAGCCAGGCAACGGTTGAAAAAGAAATTGAGATTTATAAGGAATATGCTATTACCGAAGGGAAGAAACCCGATATAGCAGATAAAATCGCAATTGGAAAACTTGAGAAATTTTATCAGGAACAATGTCTGCTGGAACAAACCTTCGTTAAAGACCCCGGTAAAGTTGTTAATGATGTCCTTAAGGAAATATCTCAGGAGGCGGGTGCTGAAGCTAAGATACTGAAATTCAGAAGGTATTACCTCGGCGAAGAACTATAAAAATGAAGAAACTCAAAAACGCCATTATGAAACAAATTGTAAAACTCGTAATGGCGTTTTCTTTAAATGGATAATACAATTTTGCTTTGGAGATAAAAAGTTTATAATTTTGAGAATGTAAGAATTAACATCATTTTAAAAGCTAAATATGGCACCTCAATACAAAAGAATATTACTTAAACTCAGCGGAGAAGCTCTGATGGGAGAGCAGAATTTCGGAATTGAGCCATCCGTGTTAAAATTCTTTGCTGCAGAAGTTCATGAGATTTATCAATTAGGTGTTGAAATTGGAATTGTCATTGGCGGTGGTAACATTTTCAGAGGAGTGGAAGCCGCAGCTCATGGAATCCATAAAGTATCGGGCGACCATATGGGTATGCTTGCAACTGTGATAAACTCGATTGCTCTTCAAAATGCACTCGAAGCACGCGGAATTCCTACTCGAATGCAGACGGCAATAAAAATGGAAGAAATTGCCGAACCTTTTATCAGGCGAAGGGCAATCCGTCATCTCGAAAAAGGGAGAGTCGTTCTCTTCGGTGCAGGAACTGGCAATCCCTACTTTACGACAGACACTGCCGCTGTACTGAGAGCTATCGAAATCGAAGCCCAGGTTATTATCAAAGGGACAAGAGTTAATGGTGTTTATGATTCTGACCCTGAAAAAAATCCAAATGCTGTCCGATTCAATAATATTTCTTACAGGGATGTGATGGAGAAGAATCTCAGAGTTATGGACCAGACTGCTATCACATTATGTTATGAGAATCATCTTCCTATAATAGTATTTAATATGAATGAAAAAAATAATTTATTGAAAGTTGTACTTGGTGAGGAAATAGGAACGATAGTTAAATAATGCAAAATGCAAAATGTAAAATGTTGAATTTGGATGGAAACGATATTTTATATTTTTATAAAAATATGATGTCGAATAATCACTTGGATAAATTATGGATGTGAAGGAAATATTAAGCAAGACAAGAGATGCCATGAGCAAGTCAGTTGAATTTTTTAAAAGCCAGCTTGCTAAGGTAAGGACGGGAAGGGCATCGTCAACACTTGTGGATAATGTCAAAGCGGATTACTATGGTGCCGCTACTCCAATTCCACAGATGGCAACCATATCAGTCCCTGACGCAAGAACTATTGTCATTCAACCTTGGGACCGTTCCACTTTAACTGCAATTGAAAAAGCTATACAATCAGCCGACCTTGGGTTCAATCCTCAGAATGACGGAACTATAATCAGAATTCCTGTTCCTCCCCTGACCGAGGAAAGAAGAAAGGAATTTGTTAAGGTATGCAAAAAATATGCTGAAGAAGGAAAGATTGCTTTACGGAACATACGAAGAGAGCAGAATGATGTTTTGAAGAAAGCAGAAAAAGACAAACAGATGTCCGAAGATGACTCCAAATGGGGCGAAGAAGAAATTCAAAAAATAATCACTGAATACACAAAGAAAATTGACGAATCGCTCGATAAGAAAGAAAAAGAATTAATGGAGGGGTAGGGGCATAAGATTTTATCTCCTTTCATGATAATTTTATTAAGACACAGGTATTTGTTAATTTTGCAGTTTTAAAAATCAGGGCTCATAGCTCAGTTTGGTCTAGAGCGCTTCCTTGACACGGAAGAGGTCACAGGTTCGAATCCCGTTGGGCCCACGAAAATTCTACAAAGAACTATCCTATATGTATTTGACAGAAAACAAAAATATATGTGATTTTTTTAATAAATTTTTGGAAAACCAAAACAAATTGAATATTATTGAATATTATTGAATATTATTTTTGAATTAATATAATATGGTTCCAGATGTTTTTAAGAAGTATAATTTAATAAATGAATTTTTTTGAACCCACCAATTATTAAACCAACTCCCGTAAAGTGGAGGGGTGAGAAAGTAGTTATTTCCAAACATATATATTATTAATAAATATTTCGCTTTCGTATGAGATATCCCATACTGCAATATCTATATATTTAGCATAAGTATCAACTTTACATCTATAATTTCTATATCTTTCATCATTTATTTTATTACTTGGCGGCCAAATACCAATATATTGATATGGGTCTTTACCTATATATTTAGGATTGCCATTAATATATATAAAACCGGATGAACCCCAATTACCACCAACTTCAACCCACTTAAAAGTAATATAAGATATATAAGTATCTTTTGTAAAACTTATCCTTAAAATACACAAATAATTTTGTTTATCATAAGTTGAGCCCAATAGAAAACAATCCCCAGTACAGCGCGACTTCCCAAATCCAAAAGCTAAACCATCTAAAATTCTGCAAGTTTTTATTCCAGGTTGGACATCAAATGAATCCTTAATAAATATTGGTTTTAATTCAATTCCTTGAACAAGATATGAACTATTTTTCCTAAAAACATTTCCAATCTCATTAAAATTTGCTTTAAATAATAAAGGTCTTGCCGGAATTTTTAAGCTATCGTAACCTTTTTCATTAAATTGATGAAGATTAAAATATTCCGGATTATATAAATTATTTATTATGCTTTGATACTCAGTTTCGCTTTTATTATGTATTAGGGATAATTTATCATATTCATTTTTTAAAGAAGCATTGTCTTTACTTAAATTATTAATAATAAAAATTAGATAAATTATTATCAAACAACTAATTATTAAGCCTAATATAACGAGTAATTTCTGAATCTTTTTATTATATACTTTTGATTGATTATTCCTTTCATCTTCCTGTTTTCCTATCATAATAGATTTGTCTGAATTTGTCTCACTGTTTTGAGGTATTTCTTCGGGATTTGCGCCATTACTTATACTACTAATACCTTCTTTTCCATTATCTTCAGTTTTATTATCAGTTGCTGTTTGGGTGGTCTCTTCTTTCGCTATTTCTATGCGTAATTTTTTTTCGAGTTGTTTTGACCAGGGTTTGTTATATAAGTAAAAGCAAATAATGCTAAATACTTTTTTGTTTATTGATGTTTTATTAATTCTATATTCAAATGTATTCCATAGATAATTATTACTGCATATATTTTGTACATCTTTGATAACGAACTGTTTTATTCCATCTAGTGTTGATATCTCAAATTTTAACCCTGCTTCCTGCAAAGATTCCAGCATCTTATATAATTCATTTCTTAAAACTTCATCCCAGGAAGCTTTTGAGTTTAAGGAATCTAAATTAGAACTAGCATTAATTTTATTAAGTAAATCGGATTTGATTTGTTTTTTTACATTTAAATCAATTGAATAATTTTTATCCTCAAAAGTAATGGTCTTAGATTCATCCATAAGTTTAAAATTTTAATAAAATGTAAATACAAAACCAATTTGAACCAGTTTAAAACCAGCATTAAACCAGTTAAATACTTGTTAAATATAGAACTTAGTTTGCATTATGATAATTTTTTCCATAATTTTGTAACGAATTATTTTTTTATAGTGTTCGATGTTTTCTGAATTTTAAATATAAGAAAAATAATTTAATAAATTATTAATTATAAACAAATAAATAAATTTTTGAAAGGGTTGAGATACCAATTAATTCATAAAAAAGGTAACCGATGTAATGCTTCAAATGAAAATGGGATTTCATTAACTAATGTAGTTGAAAATTAATTTATTATTCTTAATAAAATAAGGAATTGTTTATTAAAAAAAGTTTTAACTAATGTTACACATATTTTCGGAGGTTTTATGATTCGATTTTTTCTCATAATGATTTTCTGCTCGTCTTATCTTTTTGCACAGCAGGAAGCATCTATCCACATTATGCAACAAGGAGGAAAAGACACGACGTTTTCTATTTTCGATATTAACAAAATTACTTTCACCCCCTGCACTCCTTCGGCAATTTTTGATAATGGAAATCAGACTGTTCTCCCTCAAAAAATTACATTTACAAAGAGCTATCCAAATCCTTTTAATGAAAATATCACTATTGAATACGATTTGGAAAAGTCAGGAAATGTTTCAATAAGCATTTTTGATTCGCAAGGAAATATTATTACGGATTTAAGCAATAGTTTCAGGGAAAAAGGAAACCATTCATTCTTATGGAACGGAAAAAATAATCATGGTAATAGCGTATTGAGCGGAATATACTTTTATCAAATCAAATTTGATAATGAAATCTTAATAAAAAATATTATTCATATTAAATAATCAGGGAGTAAAAAAATGAAAAAAATATTTTCAATTCTTGCTTTATTTATAACAATTTCTTTGGTATCCTTTGCACAACAAGCAAAGATGAACGTTCATACCAATGACGGTAAAATTACAACCTACGAACTTGATAAAATTGATAGCTTGACGTTTACACCATGTAATACTCCGCAAGACACTACAGTTTCAATCTGCGATCAAGTATGGATGAAGAAAAATCTTGATGTTGACCATTACCGCAACGGTGACCCAATACCACAGGTTACTGATCCTACGCAATGGGCAAATTTGACTACAGGTGCCTGGTGCTATTACAACAATGACCCGGCAAATCGTACAACTTATGGAAAGATATACAATTGGTATGCAGTAAATGACTCACGTGGCTTGGCTCCTGTAGGCTGGCACATACCAACGGATGCAGAATGGACTGAATTAGAAAATTGTCTTGGGGGTGAAAGTGTAGCAGGTGGCAAAATGAAAGAAACAGGCACAACACATTGGTTAAGCCCTAACACAGGAGCGACTAATGAAAGTGGGTTTACAGCTCTTCCGGGTGGTTCCCGTAGTTATATGAATGGTTTATATTATGAAATTGGACAAAGCGGTGCCTGGTGGTCTTCTACAGAGTTTACACCTTTCGCATATGGCAGGTACATTGTTTATAATAGCGCTAATTTTAATAGGGACCAATACTATAGGACAAATGGATTTCCAGTTCGTTGTGTAAAGGATTAATTGACAATTATACTTCATATAAAAAAAATGATACAAACTCCATTTTTCTTATGAAAATTGGAGTTTTTTTTATCTGAAAAATTTATTAAGCGAAAAGTGCAATTATTTTTCACACCACCCTAATCCCATTCTTCAATATTTCTTTGACGAATGGATTGTCTTCTGTGAAGTCTTCAGGGCGGAATGGATGAGTATCTAGGTCGTAGCTGCTTCTTAAGACGGGTCTGTCAAGCTTAATATTATCAAATAATCTTATACCTTCAAACTCATCAGAAATAACCGCCAAGTCAATATCACTATATTTGTTATAATTACCTGTTGCATAGCTTCCAAAAAGAATTGCCTGCTGAATATGAATTTTTTCCTTTTCGGCTTCTTCAATAAAGTGATGTATGATATCCATTATTTGAGCTGGGACTTGAACCATTGGTATCTTTCTTTAATTTTATTAAAATTATCTAAACAATACTCTTTTGTTACTATTTTATGAAATTCTTTTTTATAATCAGGATAACGGTTTTCAAGATGGAAATTATTTACAAGTCTCAAAAAAGCTAATTCATCTTCAGTTTGGTTTAAAATTGTTTCTTTAGCAAGATTCAAAAGGTTATGAATCTTTGGATGATTAACATCCTTATTAAACTTCACCCAATGTGCTTTCAGGATTTTTTCAAGAACTAAATGACCGAGAAACAAACACCAATCATAATGACCGCTATTATAGAGAGATTCTGCAGTTTCCAAATCATTTTCTGCCGTTTCAATCCAGTATTGTATGGTTTCGTCAATTGTCATAACCGTCTAAACGAAAAAATAATTTATAAATTTTAATATTTCTTTATAAACTACCAAGAATCTATTCTACAATCTCTTCCCTTCTCAAATCAAAGACGAACTGACTGAATTCGGCACTGAACATTATAATCAGTACGAAGTAATATACCCATAATGCAATTGATGCGAGTATAGCATAAGTGCCATAGAACAATCCATAAGTTGTAACACCGCTGATATACCATGCAAAAAGGAAGCGTGAAATTTCTATAAAAACTACACTGATACCAATGCTCAAAAACCTGATGAAACGTTTTGTCTTCTTGTTCGGTACAAACCTGAACAAAAGATAAAACAATAGAAAGGATGAAACGATTGAAAAAACTGTTGAATAAATTAATGAAAAAATACTTTGAACGTTCGAAGGTAATGAATTAGCCATCAATTCCTCTGCGATTGTTGTCAATGGAAAAATAAATGAAGCAACAAGAACAAGTAATGCAAGAGCTATTATAAGAAAAATATCCTTTATTTTATATACAAAGAAAATGTGAGGTGAAGGAATTCTGAAAATTCTGTTTAAAGCTGTCCTGAGCGAACTCAACAATGTTGATGAAAGCCATAAAAGTGATATTATACCAATCCACCCGGCAATGGAACTGCCAGATAAAATACTATTCACTTCTTCAATAGTATTTTTAAGAAAATCGAAAGTCTTGTTATGAGGAGGCAAAACTCCTTCGAGAGCTGTCGTTAAAAATGAAGATACAGAGCCAATTTCGAAAATTACATTTACGAGATAAATTGCAATCAGCAGTAATGGTATAAGATACAAAAGAATATTGAATGCAATTCCTGCCGATAAGAGAAAAAGATGGTGCTGTTCGACACGTTCGAAGAAAGATTCAATTCCGGCTACTACTCTTCTGAATTTCTTATTTTTTAAATTAAGTAAATTCAGGAGTTTTAATATATCCCTGTCCTTGATTTCGAGTTCGAGCATTTTCAATTTTACACTATATATAATAAAACTGTGTCAGGTGAAACACCTGACACGGATTAAATGAGTTACTCCTGACACGGAATAATAATGCAATATAGAAAATGAAAATGAAAAATATTGCCGATATTTGAAAATAATGAAAAATGAAAAATGAAAAATTAATAATGACAAGTATAGTTGATATAAAGAACATTATAATTAGATTTCTTATCCTGATTTTGATTATTGCAGGTTGTGCAAATCCGATTCCTCCTTCGGGTGGACCGCCGGACAAGACACCACCTGAGATATTAAGCTATGAACCTGCTAACGGGACACTCAATTTCAATGGAAATTATATTACTCTTGAATTCAATAAATATATGAATAAAAACGAAGTAAACGATAATGTTTTTATTTCACCTACTGTACCTTTTACTTTGGATTGGAGCGGTAAGGAGCTTGAAATTGAATTTACAGAAGAGCTTGCATCAAACACAACCTATGCCCTGACTCTTGGAACAGAATATACAGACTCGAAGCAGAATAAACCGGCAGAAGCATTTTCATTAATATTTTCTACAGGTAGTTTTATTGACAGCGGTATTGTCAATGGGCGACTTTATGATAAAGAGCCGGCGGGTGTTTTTATTTTTTGTTATAAGATAGATAGTATTAATGCAGATACATTGGATCCATCCCATACAAGGCCTTATTCAAGAATACAAGCAGGTACTAACGGTAATTTTGAATTTCGTGCATTAAAGAATGGATTATACAGATTCTTTGCAGTTAGGGATAAATTCAAGGATGGGATATATGATAACGGCATGGACGATTTTGGAGCGGCTCCTAACGACGTTTCCGTTAAACAAGATTCAGCTTCAAATATAAACTTGAAAATCGGGCCTGCAATTGACAAAGTGGGACCAATTTTGAGTATTGCAGAAGCATTAAGCAGCAGAAGAATAGAACTGGAATTCAGCGAGGATGTCGATACTTTATCGGTTGATACTTCACTATTTGAAATTTCCGATTCTTCGAATAAGATTAATTATGGAATTATATCCGCCAATATAAGTAAGGCAGGAGCCAACAAAATTGAACTTTTTACAGTAAACGAACTGGATACAAGCATAAAATGGTTTGTAACTATTAAAGGTGGTTTAAAGGATTCAGTTGGAAATGTCATTTCCGATACAAATAACAGAACTTATTTCTATTCGATTCCTGAAAAAGATACAATTGAACCAAAAATAATCAAACTACCATTTAAAGACAGCACTTTCAGCGTTAGTCCCGAACAAAGTTTTGATTTTATTTTTAATATAGCAATGCAACAAAACATAAATGATGAAATTAAATTCCGTATGCCTGAAGGCAGCAAAGAAATACCATTCGATGCACACTGGAAGGACGGAAATCATCTATCTATAAAACCAAAACAATTATTGCAAAGCGATAATTGGTATTCATTGTCTTTAGACCTTAAAGCTTGGAAAGCGACAAATGGTTTAAGCATGACTGATACAATTGTAAGCATAAGATTCAAAACCAAGGATATTAGAAGTTATGGAGGGCTCTCCGGTACTTTGAAAGGGAATTATGAAACGGGTGAAAAATACATAATTACACTGATTTCAAAAGATAAAAGCCAAACTTTTACTACAAAATCCGATAATGCGGGTAGATGGGAATTTAGCCAAATACCGCCGGGATTTTACACTTTAGAAGTCTATAACGATAAAGACGGTAATAGCAAATACAGTTATGGAGAACCATATCCATACAAATATTCTGAAATATTCTACGTTTTTGATAAGGAATTTGAGATTAAGCCCAGATGGAAGGTAGAAGATATGCTCATAACTCTACCTTAACCAAATAAAGTGTTTAATTAACTCATGTTACGCAAGATATAATTATCTATAAAAGAACAAAATTTTCAATTTTCATTTTTTAATTTTCATTGAATTTTCAATGAACAAACTTTTTAAAATAGTCTTTAAATTCAATAATTCTTGAACTCTAAATATATAAATTGAGAAAATGTTTTAAAACTCATTTTTATTTTAACATTAAATATTGATAAATTGATTGAAAATTGTAAATTGAAAATTAATAATTATTGGATATAGTAATAATAATTTATGCGTAACGTTAATGATTAATTTGTTAATTACTCTAAAAATCATAATATTTGCTATTGAATCCTATTTAAAAGCTTAAAACAAGCAGGACGTCATTTCCTAAGAGGTTAGGTAAAAATATTTTATGGCAGAGATTACTCGGAAAGACAGGATTATTTCTTTTTTTGTAGATGCATTAGATAAGACATTTTCTAATTACAGTAAAAGATATAAAAGCTGTATAAAAAATTTTTCTGATGATTCCGTACATGATATACGCGTATCAATCAGGCGGTTTATTGCCTTGCTTAAACTGTTTGAATCATTATATCCGAATGAGTATATCAGCCAACTGAAAAGAGTGATTAAGCAGCAATTAAAGTCCTTTTCTAAGCTTAGAGACACAGATGTGCAGATTGGAAATATGAAAGAAGTGATTCATAAAGAACCCGTACTTTATACATTCTATAATGACCTGTTAAAGAATGAATCAAGGCTTATTGAAAATATACAGGAGTCACTGCCTGATTATAATATTATCGAAATCGAAGGCCTGGTTCTGTTTATTAAGATGGAACTCAAAAAAGCAATTACTGCAAACCTTATAACGGAGAATCAAATAATAATGATAGCAAAACAAGCTTTCATAAGGGTTATGGATTTGTATGAAGAAGCTAATTCCAAAGATTTGGATTCAATCCATAAAGTGCGGCTTGCATTTAAAAATTATCGGTATTTAATGGAAATATTACAAACTCTGGAACCTGATTCCAAATACAATTTTGATGCGATGAAACAATTCCAGACAATATTAGGAAATATTCAGGATAACGTTTCTTTGTTAAGAGATTTGCAATCATTTATAACAATACAAACAGTAATTCCCGATGATGCTTATACCCCTGCAATTAATGAAATATTGAAACAAAGAGAAGAATTGGTTAAGGAATTTTTAAATTACAAGGACAAATTACCGGCATTATGGAATGACAACTATTATAAAAAATCCGAATAATCCTATTTCAATATCAATAAAAATTTTAAATTGGAAATTATTAATGGTGCATTATAGAACTTTATGATTAAAGCAGAGACTTCTAAAATAATAAAGAAATATCTCGATATTTTATTAAGTGGTATTGGCTTATTATCAGTAATTCTTTTAATTTTTGTAATAGGTTTCAGACTGCCTACCTGGCAATTTAATTTAATTAATGAACTCATTGATTTTTTAATCGTAATATACATCCTTCAGGAATTCATCAGGTTGCTATTTGTATCGAAATTATTCAGGTATTTAAAAGACCGGTGGTTTGACAATACTTTAGCTTTGCTATTACTTGTGACTTTGATTTTCCCTTCTACAATGATTGATATTGTAAGGATAATAATGCCTCAATTCTCAATTAAAGAATTGACCATACTATACATAGGAATAATACAATCCACAATAATTTTTACAATAATCCTGAAGACACTCAGATATAATTACATGTTTTCAAAAATAAAACTACATCCGGGAGCAATATTTGCACTGAGTTTTGCTTTTCTCATCATATCCGGGAGCCTTTTACTGATGCTGCCAAGAGCAACACCCCCGGGAAATCCCATAAGGTATATAGATGCCCTTTTCACCTCGACAAGTGCAGTATGCGTTACAGGATTGATTGTCGTTGATACAGCAAAGGATTTCGCTCCCCTTGGCAAGGTTATTATTTTATTTTTGATTCAGGTCGGAGGGCTTGGCGTAATGACACTCACTACCTTCTTCGCATCTTACCTTGCAGGAGGTGTCAGCATACATTTCAGGTTGTTAATGAAAGATATGTTGAGTTCGGATAACATAGGACAGGTAACGGGGCTGCTTTTAAAAATCGTATTTTTTACTTTTTCGATAGAATTCGCAGGTACTGTATTTTTGTATTTTTTCCAAGGGGGAACAATTAATCATTTCAATTGGGATTACTTGTATTCCGGAGTATTTCATTCTGTATCGGCGTTTTGCAATGCCGGATTTTCACTTTATTCGGAAAACCTGGCAAATGTAAACTTCTACTTCGGAACTGTTATAATGGCACTAATAGTAATTGGTGGCCTTGGTTTTACAGTATTAGCTAACCTAACAGACTTATTACCCTGGCGAAAAGAAAAACAAAAGCTAATACATCGCTTATCTGCTTCATCTAAATTGGTTTTAATCACAACGGGAATATTAATTATTTCAGGGGCATTGTTAATCTATTTTGGTGACCCCTTTTCTTTCGATAAAAATTTAACATCAGCAGAGAAATTCTTTCATTCTTTATTTTGTTCAATAACTGCAAGAACTACCGGATATAATACCATCCCAATTGAAAAACTTGCAGTTCCATCTGCTCTCGTTTTGATAGTATTAATGTGGATTGGTGCCTCACCGGGTAGTACGGGAGGAGGTATTAAAACCACAACTATTTCAATAACATTAATTACTTTGTTTAAAGCAATAAGAGGTAAAGACAGAGTCGAACTGTTCAGAAGAAGAATAGCAACGGCAAGTATTCAAAAGGCTTTTCTCGTACTATTAGCATCAATCGTAGTGTTATGTATTGGAAGTATAATATTAATATTTATCGAGCCGGACAAAGACCCGATTAATCTTATTTTTGAGTTAACTTCGGCTTTTGGTACTGTTGGTTTGTCCAGAGATGTTACCTGTCATTTGGGTGTGGGAGGAAAATTATTAATTATCCTGACAATGTATATTGGCAGAATTGGAGTGTTAACATTTTTCTCGTCACTTGTAGCACCTAAATATGAAGCGCGGTATTCTTTACCAAATGAAGGTATAATGGTAGGATAATTTTATATTAATTTTGAATTGATTAATTTTCATAAAATATTTGAAATGATATGACAAACAAAAAATTTTGTGTAATTGGCCTCGGTTATTTCGGTTTAAACCTTGCTATGAGGCTGACGGAAGCAGGAGCAGAAGTTCTGGCTATTGACAATCAACAAGAAAAAATTGATGACATAGCAGACAAGGTAACACACGCCGTATGTATGGATACAACCGACATTAGGGCATTACAAAGCTTTGGCCTTCAGGATATGGACGCCGTCATTGTTGCAATCGGCGAAGGATTCGAAAGTTCAATAATGACGACAGCACATTTGCAGGAAATCGGAGTAAAGAGAATTTTGAATCGAGTTACTTCGACTGTACACGAAAGACTGCTGAAATTGATGAACATCGAAGAGCTTCTCGTTCCTGAAGCAGAAGCGGCTTCTCACCTTGCCCACAGGTTAATGATACCGGGCATTATAGAATCATTCGAAATCACTCAGGATTATAGTATTTTCGAAATTGAAGCTCCCAAAAGAACAGTTGGAAAAACATTACTCGAGCTTAACATGAGAAAAGATTATTCCTTGAATCTCGTTACCATTAAGAGATTGAAACAGAAAAGGGGCCTTCTGACAAAGGGCGAAAAGGAAGAATATGACGTAATCGGTGTTCCTTCACCGGAAACAAGAATCAACAAAGCTGATATTTTAATTTTATTTGGCAAAGAAGACAAATTGAAAAATTTCCTTGAAGAAAAGTAGTGAAAAATACATTCTTTAAAATATTATTAATAATAATATCATTTAATCTGATGGCTCAGACTAAAAACTACAAATGGCCTGAACCTGTTAATTTATCCGAATTAAACACAGAAGAAAATGATTTTGCTCCATCGTGGAACAAATATGATAATGTATTGTATTACAACTCCGATATTTCAAAATATTCAAAATTTTATTCATCAAAAATTAATGAAAATGGAAAATTTTCAGAACCAAAACCGGTTGCGGGAGATATAAACCAATCGAGAAACAATCAGTCATACATAACATTTAATTCAAGAGATGTTGCATATATTTCAACATTCAGGCTGACTGATAGCCGTTCTTATTTGAATATTTACCAGACAAAATACCGCAGGATGAGTTGGAATAAACCTGTGATTGCCGATAGCCTGCAATTCGACTCCTTCACATCTCATCCTACTGTTTCACCTGATGGTACAATCATGATTTTTTCATCTGACAGAAACTCTGACAATAAAGATACGGACTTGTGGATGGCATTCAAACAGGACAACGGAAGCTGGGGAGCTATAATAAATATATCCGAATTAAATTCACCCGGAAATGAAATTACACCTTACCTTGTATCAAAAGATACTTTGTATTTCGCTTCTGACGGACAGGAAGGACCCGGAGGATTCGATATGTTTATGTCTGTTTATGAAGATGGTGCCTGGGGCAGGCCATTCCCTCTTAACGAACTTAATACAAGTAATAATGAATCTGACATAACTCTTTTACCGACAAGAGAAATAATTTTCGCTTCGGATAGGCCCGGTGGAAAGGGTAAACTCGACTTATATATTTCAAAACCTGAAGAAGCAAAAGTACCAGTTGATACAATTATTGAAAACATTGAAATCAGTTTAGCCGCACAGGTATTGTCCATTCAGTCAAAAAAAGTAAATTCGATACAAACATTTTTTATTCCAAATTTTATTTTGAATAATTCTATTGATTTTAATAAAGAATTAAATTTATTTAACAACCCTGATTCAATAATAAATGAAATACCGATAATTATCGGAAAGAGAATGAGGGATAATCCATTTGCCAACTTGTATATTAATTGCCATCAAGATTCTGTTGAATTGGCAGAAAAATTTATAAAATATTTGAAAAAAGAATATAATATTACTGACGGTCGAATAGGTATAAAATCAATCATGGTTCGGACTAATAATCAACAATATATATCTGAACCAATATATTTAACTTCAAATAATGAAAATATTTTTAAATCTGTTGATGCTATTTCAGAAAATATTACTCTCAGCCCTCCTGTACTTGAGTTATCTGTTGATGCGAGGCCCCGCAAAGAGATTCGCAAATGGCACTTTAGTTTAATTACAAAAAAAGATATTATTAAAAACGTCCAAAATGGCGATACTTTCCCCGCTGAATTTTCATTCAATCTCTATGACTATAAAAAAAGCATTGATGAGTCTGATTCTGTTGTCATCAGGATTGATGCCGAAGACAACTTTGGAAAAATTCATTCAAATGAATTAACATTGAATATTAATCATTCTTCGATCAAAGAATCAAATTCAATTAAAATAAATGGTAAGATATATCAACAGTACATTTTCTTTGCTTATGGCAGACAATCAATTTTAAGTTATAATAACTCTTATAAGAATCTGATAGCCAAACTGAAAGAAAATTCGGTCAGGAAAGTTATTATTCAATTTAGCGTTCAAAACAATGGCACAGTTGCCACAGCTGATGCAATAACATCAGAACTGAAAAAAGAACATATTAGTGCAAAAGCAGAATTCATGAATAACACATCACAACAGGTTTCTGATTCAATCAAACCATATCTGTTCAGGATATTGATTGAACAATAGTAATTATCATTTTAATATAATCACAGGTTTTGATATTAACTTAAAACCAATTTGAGCAGTCAAATAATACATCCCTGAAGGCAAAGAATAAATGTTAATTGGTATTATTTGTTTTCCTGATTCACTATTTACTTTTATTGGTTGAATTACTTCTATGCCAAGGCAATCATATAATCGTAAAACAATTTTTTGATATTCTGAATTTATCCTGACATTAATCATATCTTTTGCCGGTTGTGGATAAATAGAAATATCATCTTGTTCAAGTGGATTTTCTTCAACTCCAACTGTGCCAAGCATACATTCCTTCATTGTCTGTGCAAGTGTAACCTCATCCTCACCTGCTCCAATGCACACAGTACACTTTTTCGTTTCACCTGGCTGCATTTCACCGGGGAATTTCATACCGATAACCATCTTGACATCACCAATCTCGTCATACTGCATAGTTGTCCCATTTGTCAATGCCTGTATTTGCAATTCCTCAGTAACAGATGATGCCGGTGTATTAAAACCGGCGGCTTGTGCTTCATAAGTTATATTAGGTGAATAGCATGCCGCAGCAACTACTGGATAATCACCCTCATACCTAGCAAGTTCTGCAGCAGCAGATATAGCGGCAAATGTTTCAGGAATAGCTTCAGGGAAAAGCCTGACACGATTTTGAGCCTCATCAGGGCCAATATCCCAATCAAGAAAATAACCAATTGCAACATCATTAAGTACTGTATTAGAAACATTTTTTACAGATAATAATATTTTCGTTGCAGGAAGAGTGTCAGAAACAAAATGGAAGCTTTGTTCAATTTCCAGACCAATTCTGTTATTAATTGAAACCGGAGAATCGTTAATTACTCCCCTATACATTATAGGATTAGTGAATGGTTTCACTACAGCGAAATCATTTCCATTTGCAGACGTACCAAATATTGAACTAATAGCTTTAGAGTTATTTTCAACAGCCATAATACCGGCATTTGTATAAATTTGATTTCCATAATTTTTATAAATAAATCCTACCCCTTGTTTGTTATCTTCATCATTTCCGCCAAAGCCAAAATTACCTCTGTCGGCTACAGAGAATTTTATTGATTTATTAACAAAAGTTGTTACTTCCGACGATGGGATAAATGGTAACAGGAAGAAATCATGATAGCCGTTATCGGCATAAATGTCAATTCTGAAAAACATCCTGTTTTCGTTCCTACTATTAATTATAAATTTGAATGTCTGAATTATATCCGGAGAATTGCTGAGCCATTCTGAAATATTTACAACGGAATCAATCACTTCAATTGAATAATTGGGATCGTTGACAGGGGATAAAACAAACCTCAGATTAGAGACTGAACCGAGGTAGTTATAAGCATTTATTTTGAGTTTAAGACTATCACCAACATTACCTCTTTCAACCAGAATATCATTATTGGTAAATAATTCAAAGGAAATTGGACGGATTGATGGAATAGACATGGGTTCAATCTGAGTTGCTTTTAATAGGTTTAATCTTCCAGGTAAAATATCTTTATATGAAGGATTTTTGTTAGTTATATCATCAGTACATTGACGGATAAATTCGAGAGATTGCAATGCATTTAATTCGGGGTATTTTGCCCTGACAAGTGCCACTGAGGCAGCAACAACGGGTGAAGCGAGAGATGTACCACCATCTGAATTTGCATATATATCAAAACCATTCGTTGTATAATAATTTCCTCTGCCTGGTGCCATAATATCAATATGATATCCTAATGTTGTAATATCACTAACAAAATCATTTTGGTCAACTTCACCAACTCCGAGTACATTATTATATCCGGCAGGATAATAAGGTGTTGTTTTAGCTTCCTGAAGTTTTTTGTTACCACCTGCAACAATAACTGCAACATCATTTGCCACAGCATAATTAATTCTAGACTGGTCAATATCCGAAGGCATTTTTGATACCCCCCAACTACAATTAAGAACTTTAAGCTTCCTTTCTGCTGCATATTTAATAGATTCATATCCAAATGATAGATATGTGTCTCCGTCAGATTTCTGGGCTGATTTAATTGGAAATATACGACATTTATTTGCTACACCTGCTATACCAATATTATTATTTACGGTAGCTCCTGCTATTCCAGCTACATTAGTCCCATGGTCACTAGCAGAGAAATATGTATTATCAGGCTCTTCATTATCAATTGAATAAGATAAATTATAACCCATAAAATCATCAGTATAATTATTTGAATCATCATCAAAATCATTTCCGGGGATTTCCCCCCAATTAGGTGCAATCGAATTTATCAGGTCTTCGTGGTTTTGTTTAATTCCATTATCACTAATTCCAATTACAACAGATGAATCCCCAGATAATCCCGAATCCCAGGCTTCGACTGCATGAATTGTTTTGAGCATTGTTTGGCTATTGTAATAAGGGTCATTTGGAGTCCCCTGAATCTCGTCAAGGCAGTATGGCTCGGCTATTTCAACATCAGGATTAGATTTTAGAAGTTGTTTTGCATATTTTTCCGGAGCTATATCCGAATTATAATGAATTATATAAGTTCTGAGCAAAGGCTCTTCCGCACGAATAATTTTTTCAAGATTTTCAGGTTTTTCAGTAAGAATTCTGTTTTTATTATTCTTAATGCTTTGTTTTTTTTCTAGTATAGGGTGGACAAGCTGTAAATCACTTCCTGCAATCGAAGCATTAGCCTTTTCATAAGAATCAATAGTTTTCTTAAATCTAATGATTAGTGTATTGGAATATACTTTGCAGGTTCTTCCAAGAGTTTTATCAGGCTGTAAAATTGCCTGATTATAATTTTGAGAATATAAATCATCATTAAAATTAAAAGCAAATAATCCTGCTATGCAAAATGAGAATAAAAAAAACTTCATATAAAAACTCGAAAATTTGAAAAAAAACAATTAATTTGAATATTCAATCAAATATATTCTGATTTTAAAATTTCAAAATAATAAAAACTATTAGTTTTAATCAAATAAATACTATATGACAAAAGACAATCAAATACAAGAATATATTGTAACTGCCCGAAAATGGCGTCCTTTAAAGTTTAATGACGTAATCGGACAGGAACATATCACAATGACACTTAAAAACGCTATACGCCTCAACAGGAACCACCACGCTTACCTGTTCAGCGGTCCAAGAGGTATAGGAAAAACGACAACGGCAAGAATTTTGGCAAGGGCATTAAATTGTTCAAATTTAATTGATTACGAGCCTTGTAACGAGTGTGAGTCTTGCGTTTCAATACTCGAAGGCAGGTCAATGGATGTTATCGAAATTGATGGTGCCTCAAATAACAGTGTGGAAGATGTTAAGAAAATTCGTGAATATGCAAAATTCACACCTGTTGCAGGAAAATATAAAATTTACATTATTGACGAAGTGCACATGCTTTCCACATCAGCATTTAATGCACTTCTGAAAACACTCGAAGAGCCGCCCCCACATATGATTTTCATTTTTGCCACTACAGAACAGCATAAAGTACCTGCAACAATACTCAGCAGATGCCAAAGACATAATTTTAAGAGAATAGGAATTGAAAGGATAAGTTCTCATCTATCAAATATTGCAAAAGCAGAGAATATTACTATTGATGAAGAATCCCTGATTACGATAGCAAAAAAAGGCGACGGCTCGATGCGCGATGCTCAAAGCATTTTCGACCAGGTTGTGGCATTTTGTGGAAATAATATAGTATATACAGAAGTTTCGGATGCACTGCACCTGATTGACTATGAATTCTTTTTCAGAATCAGCCGGGCAATCAGGAAAAAAAATGTTAAGGAGATGTTTGGTATTGCAGATGAAGTAATTTCCAAAGGATATGATATTATGGAATGTCTGGGCGGATTGCTGGAGCATTTCAGGAATATGCTGGTAATTAAGGTATCAGAAAATACGCGGATAATCGAACGTTCAAATGCCGCAGTAGAAAAATTAAAGGATGAAGCTTCGTACTTCAGCAAGGCTGATATTTTGAGGATTTTGAGCCATATTGCAAGTGCAGAGCAATCACTAAGGTATTCTCCCCAACCGAGAATCAAGTTTGAACTGGCTCTTTCCCAGCTTGCATCCTTAGATACAGCAGTGGAAATATCAACCATACTTGATTTTATTAATAAGAATAAAAGTGATTCGGGGATATTGTCATCCAGAGTACAAAAAAGTTACCCGATATTGGAAACAGCTTCTGCTAAAGTTGAAAAAAAAATTATTAATGAACCAGTTGAAAAATATTCAAAGGAAAAGGATAATAAAACAACTGAACAGATAAGACAAGTGCCTGCTTCAGGTAATATTATATCAAGTGAAAATCTTGAAGCGGGATGGAATGAATTTGTATCGAAATACGGGAACAAAGATACAGGTTTTTACCTGTTGAATCACATGGAGATGATTTCACCTGTGTTCTTCAATGGCGAGGTTATTCTCGAAACGAATGAGAAATTTATTTACGATTTATTAAGTAAAAAAACACTCAACCTCGAGAAGTTAATGAAAGAGTTTTATGGCAGTGAAGTCAATGCTAAGTTCTCTCTTGGTGCATCTCAAAAGATTACTGTTGATAAGGACATAAAAGATAATCAGAAATTAAATGAAGAAGGCAATGCGGGTATCGAAATATTAGGAAAACCAAATTCAAAAGGGATGGCTAAACCAAACAACGAAGACAATAACGATAATAGTGATAAGTCTCCGATTGAAAAGGCTATAATTGATATGTTTAATGCTAAAGAAATTTAAACTAACTTAAAACGTTAAATGATTTTATGATTTGTTAATTGCTTGTTAAATATTCTAAAGTAAGATAAATATGGCATTAGAAGCCTTGAACAAAGCACCAAACTTCACAGCATTGACCGATGAAGGTAAAGAGGCCGGACTATCAAAATATTTAGGTAAATGGGTTGTTCTGTACTTTTATCCAAAGGATAATACTTCAGGCTGTACAACAGAAGCTTGTGATTTCAGGGATAATATGGCTCGCATAACAAGAGCTGGTGCTGTCGTTCTAGGAGTCAGCCCCGACAGTGTGAAATCACATGATGGTTTTAAGGATAAATTTAATCTGAATTTCAGTTTAATAAGCGATACCGATAAATCCATTTGCAAAGCTTATGATGTTTTGGGTGAGAAAAGTATGTATGGCAAGAAATTTATTGGTGTAATCAGAACGACTTATATAATTGATGATAAAGGCCTAATAAGATATGTTGACCCGAAAGTAAGTGTTGAAGGGCATGTTGATGATATCATTAATAAATTAAAAGAATTAAAGAAGAAATAAAAATAATTAGAACAGATGATAGATACTCATGCACATTTAAACTTTGAAGCATTTAAAGATGATATAGATGAGGTTATTCAGAGAGCAAAATCAGGCGGAGTTGAATATATAATTGTTCCGGGAGTAGAGCCGAATAATCTGATTTCTTTGCTTGAATTTGCAAAATCGAGAGAAGAAATTTACTGTGGTATGGGAATTCATCCACACAATACAAAAGAAGCAGGAATGGAAGAATTACAACTTGTTGTGAAAAACAGTGATGATGAGAAGGTTGTTGCAATCGGTGAGATAGGACTTGATTATCATTATGATTTCGCAACACATGATGAGCAAAAGAAAATTTTTAGGGAACAAATTAAGATAGCAAAGAATAAAAATCTACCTATTATCGTTCATAATAGGGAGGCAGATGAGGATATTTTTCATATTTTGAATGAAGAACAGGACGGAAATCTTAAAGGAGTGTTACATTGCTTCTCAAGTAATGTTGATTTTTTGGAGAAAGCAATTAATTTAGGATTTCATGTTTCGTTTACAGGAAATATTACTTTTAAAAAGGTTAATTTGGATGAGGCTGTAAAAAAAGCACCAATAGAAAGAATTTTATTGGAAACAGATTCGCCGTTTATGGCCCCTGTTCCTTTCAGAGGTAAAAGAAATGAGCCTTTATACGTCAAATATATTGCGGAAAAAATTGCAGAAATAAAAAATATAACAATTGATGAGGTAATCTCGATGACAACGTCAAATGCAAAAAAACTTTTCGGGTTAATAACAATGTTATTGTTTTTATTTGTTAGTTCCGGGGTATTATATTCACAGGACTCAGAAACACCAGATGAAGAAGTTGCAACCGAAGAATATGAAAACCCATATAATAAATTTATTGGCGTAGGGCCTATGTTTGGCTCAAACACTATTGTTGAAACTTATACCCTAAAAACATCAGGGGGTGAGCAGAACGAATCACACGACGGATTGTTCATTTATGGCGGCTCACTATATTTTGGATTATTAGATTATTGCATTTTGGAAGCTACCTACCTTTATTCTATTAACAAAAAAATATCAGAAGAGGCTAATGGCCTTATTGCACCATTTACTTATGATATAGTAGAATTAAGTTCAAACTGGATTATCAATCCATACTCAAGGGTAAATTTCTATGGTATTGGTGGTTATACGGCAATCCTCAGCTCTTTGAATAAACAGAAGAACAACTCAAGCTATCTGAATATAGGCTTAGGATTTTATATTAATTTAGAAACCAAATACGGATTATTAAATTTTGTAGCAGAGTGGAAGCTTAATTTTCTTTTAAATAACATAAGTACTCGTTGGTATCCACCGGGGAAACCCGAATCTCCAATTACTGCTGATTTGACTAACTTTTTCTCAATACCAAGGTTTGGTATTGTCTTTTATCCCAAGCTCAATTTTTAAATTATATTACTCATATATTGTTATTTCTATTGGAAATAATTTATAATTTTCAATTTTGCTATTTTAAATCAATTTTTAAATTTTAAATGTTAAAATAGAAATTACCTTAACTCCATTTTACAAACATATTACTTCGAATAAGCAAAAATTTTAGAATAAATAAATATTTTGAAAATTTTCTCATTGATAATTCAATGAAAATTAAAAAATTAGAAATTGAAAATTTAATTCTTTTGTAAATACTCTTATGTTGCGTAATATGATTTACCTAAGATAGCCGAGAGGATTTAATCTGCTGCTCCCCTGCCAAAGTTCAAAATGCAGGGAAGCACCGTCAACAGTCTTGCCGGTTTTTCCTATCACAGCACCCTGCTTGACCGATTGGTCTTTCTTTACATTTACCGTTGATAGATTAGCATAAACAGTTCTTACACCAGCACCATGATTTATAATTATTAGAGTACCATACCCGGGAAGCCAGTGGATTAAAGAAACGACACCAGTTGCCGAGGCAATTACTGGAGAACCAACACTTGCAGATATATCTATTCCGGGATTATCGAAGACTGTATTGGTTTCTGGATTCTTGCTCTCCCCATAGTATTTGGAGATAGACCTGTTATTTGTGGGCCAGATTAGCCTTCCTATTGCTGTACGCTTTGATTCTGAAGGAATTACAACTCCGGCATATTTTTCATTTGAATGTTTTATTTCGTCCTTACCCTTTGTGTCTTTTGAAGTTGTCCTGGATGTAATTGATTCTTTTTTCTTTTTTTCTTTTGCAAGTTCATTTTGAATAAGCTGATTTACAATTCCCTTAAGTTTCCGGGCGCTACTCTGCATGTCTGCAAGTTGTTTGGCAAGAAGATTTTTATCTTTTCGGATTTTACCAATTTTGACTTTCTGTCCTGCAATTGTCTTTTGAACTTTATTATTCTCAATTTCTTTCTTATTTTTTATTACAAACTGCTCATTAGTTATAACTTCGTAAGCCTCTTCACGAAGATTTATGGAATCGTTTGTTTTAATAATTTCACGAACAAGCTGCTCCATCTTCTTAGTCACCTTTTTCATATATATTTCTTTTTTTATATCAGCTAACGGTGATGATGCGGAAGAAATAAGCTGTTCCACTGGAGTATTACTATTAAAATAATATTCTTTCAACAATGAAGCGTAATCTTTCTGTAATCGTTTAAGCCTGGTTTTAAGAGTTCCCTTTTGATATTTTAAGACACCAATGGTATCCTGGTATTCATCAATCTTTTTTCTAAGTTTTGTTATGTCTTTCTTAAATACTGTACTTTTTTGCTTATGTTTATTCAGTTTTGATACTTCGGCCTTTTCTTTTTTTTGAAGTGTATTTAATTTCTTCTTTGTTTGTGTGATTGATTTTATAAGTTTGTCCAAGTCTATCTGATGCTGCTTTAAATTACCTTTTTCATTATAATATTGATTTTTGGAAGTTGATTTATTTTTATTTGATTTACTGCTACTTGACTTTTTGGAATTTTTATTTTTACTCTTATTTGATGTACTTTTCTTCTTTGATAAAGTAGTTTTTTTGGTTTTTTGTTTTGCATATGCAGTACCAAAATCACCGGCATTACTGCAAATGATAAAACAGCACAAAAACAATATGAAAAATCTTTTAGTCATTTTTAAATCAAATCAGTTTTTACTCTTTTAACAGAAGCACCAATAGAATTTAATTTGTCTTCTATATTCTCATATCCTCTGTCAATATGATAAATCCTTAGTATTTCACTCTCACCTTCGGCAACGAGTGCGGCCAAAATTAAAGATGCACTTGCCCTTAGGTCCGATGACATAACTACTGCTCCGGTAAGTTTCTTTCCCCCCTGAATTATAGCCGAATTTTCAATAACATTAACATCAGCACCAAGCCTGTGCAGTTCAGGTATGTGCATAAACCTGTCATGGTAAATCGTATCGGTTACTTTCGATACTCCATCCGCAAGCAGCATATATGCTGTCCATTGAGCCTGAATATCTGTAGGAATTCCCGGATATACCGATGTAATCAAGTCAACTGGTTTTGGTAAATCATCCATCTTTAGATATACTGATTCTTTATCGACTTGAAGCTGGCAACCTGTTTCCTCAAGTTTTGAAAATATGACCGGCAAATGGGCAGGAATAATATTTTCAAGAGTGATTTCACCTTGTGTCATTGCTGCTGCAATTAAATAAGTTGCCGCTTCAATTCTGTCGGGTATTGTTGTTTCATCAACCGGGAATAATTCATCAACACCTTCAATTTCAAGTGTTGTGGTTCCGACACCGTTGATTTTAGCACCCATTTTAACGAGCATTTCTTCGAGAGCAGTGATTTCGGGTTCAATAGCTGCATTTGTTAACAAAGTCGTACCTTTTGCCAGAGTTGCAGCCATCAGTACATTACCTGTAGCACCGACGCTTGATATATCAAAATGAAAGTTTGCTCCTATGAGTTTCTTTGCCTGGGCATTAACATAACCACCTTCAATATTTATTTCCGCTCCAAGCTTTTCGAGTCCCTTAAGATGTAAATCAACCGGACGTGGTCCCCATGCACAACCACCGGGTAATGACACTCTTGCCTTCCCAAATCTTGAAACAAGAGGACCCAAAACATAAAACGAAGCCCTCATTTTCTTAACATGCTCATAAGGTGCATCGAAGCTTGTAATTTCCCTGGAATCAATAGTAAGTGTATTATTATCAAAATCACAATTAACACCCATCGAACTTATTAGCCTGGACATTGTCCAGATATCATTAAGGTTAGGAGTATTATAAAGATGATAAAATCCCGGAGCTAGCAGGGAAGCAGGCATTAATGCCAGAGAACCATTCTTGGCTCCCGACACACTCAATCTGCCCGAAAGTCTTCTACCACCTTCAATAACAAACTTGTCCATAAGCGACGTAAAATATTTGGATAATATGCTGCAATTGCAAAAGTAATATAATTTAATAAAAAATCAAAGGCATTAATGCTTGCCTGATAAAAATAAATTTTGGACAATCGAAGAAAAATATTTAATTTTAATTTATCGTTGGAGGTGCTTCGCCAGGAGAAAATTGCGGGGCTGAGATTAAACTCAATGAACCTGATCCGGATAATACCGGCGTAGGGATAACGATATCTCAACTTTCACAAAACCAACAAAAATTTCTCCTAATTAAGCTTTCAACGTGGCATTTAATTTTTTTTTCATTTTTGGAGATTTGCCATGAGAAAGGTTTTCTTAATGACGATAATCATAATGATTGTCTCACATATCTCAATCTTATCGGATGATAAGACAGACACAACAAGAGTGTACAGAACACCGAGCATTACAGTTACTACAACAAGAGCTATTACAGGAATAACTCCTGTACCATTTTCAGAAATGTCAAAAGATGTTTTGAGAAACATCTACACCGTTAGAGACATACCTGATATAATCAGTGAAATGCCCTCTATTCATTCATATTCTCAAAACGGTAATTCTATCGGCTATACCAATCTTACAATGAGAGGGTTTGACCAAAGAAGAATTTCTGTGATGATTAACGGTATCCCCCAGAATGACCCTGAAGACCACCAGGTATATTGGATTGATTTCCCCGACATAGGGTCAAACCTCGATAATATTCAGGTGCAGAGAGGTGCCGGCCTGATAAACTACGGAGCCGCTGCAATCGGCGGAAGTATAAACCTTACTACATCCAATTTCACTAAGGAAAAAGGTATTACTTTATATTCAGGAATAGGTTTTCAGGAATATACAAGCGGAACAGAACCGGTCTATCAGCCAACAATAAGCAAATACTCGCTTGAAGTATCATCAGGCTTGGTTGATAATTATGCTTTTTATGGCAGGCTTTCAAAAATAAACTCCGAAGGATACCGCGACCGCTCATGGGCATACCTTAACAGTTATTTTCTTAGCGGTGCAAGATTCGATAAAAATTTCAGCACTCAAATTAATATATTCGGCGGTCCTATCAACGATGGACTTGCTTATACAGGACTCCCCAAAAGTTATGTTAATGATGCCGGATTAAGAAGGAGTAATCCCAATTACTGGAATTATGATTCGACAGGTGCAAATGTCGAATACATTCAGGATAGGCGGAAACAGGAGTCCGAAGGATTTTCCCAGCCGCATTATGAATTGCTTAATGATTGGTATATTAATGAATCCTTAACATTCAAATCTGCTTTGTTTTATTATACAGGTGAGGGTTACTATGACTATGACGGAACATGGGCAGACCAAACACTCACAGATTGGGTCTCTAAAGATTCTATTATATTCAGGCAGGGACAGTCATTTATTAATACATTAATTCGGGCAACTGTTGTGAACAAACATGGCGGCTGGATACCTCGCCTTTTATGGAATCATGGCTCAGGTATTTTAACGGTTGGTGCTGAATTAAGAATTCACCGTTCAGAGCATTGGAGCAATATAATTTTTTCCGAAAACCTGCCGGAGAATTTTAATCCGGATTATAGAATTTATACCAATAAAGGCATAAGAGATATTTATTCATTTTTTGCAAGGGAGAGTTACGATATTAATGACAAACTGAATCTGAGTGGCGAGGTTCAGATTGTAAGCCAGTCTTATGCGATGGATGGTGAAAAAGCCGGAAACAGCTTCACAAAGTACATTTCAACTAACGGTGATACTATCGGAAATGGAAATACTTTATTCAATATTAATCATATCTTTATTAATCCAAGATTAGGATTAAATTATGTATTGGATGAAAATTCAAATATTTATTTCATGGCGGCATATACGAGCCGTGAACCAAGAATGAGAAATTTCTATCCTGCCGATGATATTTATTTCGGCAGAACTCCCCTATTTGAAGGTGATACACTTGGACGTTACGATTTTACAAAACCTATTGTAAAACCTGAGTCAATGCTTGACTTTGAACTTGGTTTTAATCAAAATAGTAAAGGCTATTCTTTCAGTCTAAATTTTTATTGGATGGAATATTTTGATGAGCTTGTTAAAAGCGGGAAGGTAGATATTTTCGGCAGTCCGGTGGACGGGAATGCCCCGAGAACAAGGCATTACGGAATTGAATTTGATGGCTGGTATAATATCATGGAGAAGAGTTTTGGAAAGTTCGTTATATCAGGTAATTTTTCATTCAGCAAGAATCAGATTATTGAATATGATTATATAACATCCCTGAATGAAATAATATCATTAGCAAATAATCCAATTGCAGGCTACCCTGATTTTATCGGTAATATAAGATTGACATATTCATATAAGGATTTCTATTTTTCATTGCTGGCAAAATCTGTAGGTGGATTCTTTGGTGAAAAGCTTGGAGAATTTCGCTCAGATAATTTCGGAGGCCTTCTAATAAGTGACCAAAGATTAAAAACTCAACTTATCAGTGATTATAATTATTACATTGACAATGCAATTGATAATTATTATACTTTGAACTTTGATTTATCATATACTTTTAAAGATATACTCTCACTCCAAAGAATTAAAATACAGGCACAGGTAGTTAATCTCTTAAACAGGCTATATGCCGGAGGTGCAGAAGGAAAGGATTTCTTCCCGGCAGCAGAGAGAAGCTTTTTCTTTGGAATGGAATTGGGTATATAATAAATATATTCAAAATGCACTGAAGAATCAATGAAACCCCCTTAATCCCCCTTTGAAAAAGGGGGATATTTTTTTTTATATTCAGGAAAATCTTACCCTACTTATTCAAATATTTTTTCTTATCCAACGTTTGATTTGCCAAGCGGACTTTTTTTATTATTAATTGAAATGGATAATAAAGTTGTAACAAAGCCATTGTTAATAAAGAAATAATATGTTTAAAAATTCACAAAAATATTGTTTATTAATCATCATAGTATTTTCTCTATTATATATTTCAACAGCAAGAAAATATACAAGGGAAAGTGATTCATTAGAGTTAGTAAAATTCTATCAAAGTACAAATGGCGATAATTGGGAAGAAATCCATAACTGGTTAACACCTGTTCCTATTAATCAATGGGATGGAGTTGTGGTTAAAGAGAATTTGATAGGAGATGACACGGTTATTGTCGTAAATTCGATTTATTTGATCGATAATAATTTGACAGGAAACTTACCTGAATTGAATTTACCTGACCTTGAAATTTTATATCTTGCTATGGGAAATTTGTCTGGAACCATACCTTCATTTAATCTTCCTTCTCTTAAAGAATTGACGCTCTTAGAATTAAATTTAACAGGAGAAATACCTGTATTAAACTTACCAAACTTGCAATTATTGAATCTCAGATTAAACAAATTATCCGGGAAAATTCCTGATTTTAATTTACCCAAATTACGTTCCCTGTATCTTACAGAAAATAAATTATCAGGTGAATTACCAATATTTAACTTACCTGTATTAAATTACTTTGATATTCAGGTGAATAGAAAATTATCCGGTGCTGTACCTGTATTTAATACACCCAAATTGGATACTCTGTTAATCGGCGGTTGTAGTTTCAGTGAAATTCCTAACTTAAGTGTTTATCCGTATCTTAATAAAATTTCAGTTGCAGGAAATAAATTAATATTCAAATATCTTGAAAAAGTAGCTGAATATAATAATAGTGAATACGAATTTCAGGATACAATTATACCCATTATAATTGAGAAGAGCGGCAATGGCTATTTATTGACAGTAAACACAGAAGGTACTTCTAATGTATATCAATGGATGTTGGACAATGTTGAAATACCCAATGCTAATGGTATTTCATATTTTGCAGACAGTACCGGAAATTACAAATGCAGAATTTCAAATACAATTGCTGAATTAGAAACCCTTTTTACTGAAAATGTTTATATAAAAATATCACCTGTTGATGAACTCAGAGAACAATCTCAACTAAATCTTAAAATTTTTTATGAACCAAACAATAATTTTGTTATTTTTAAGTATTATTTAAATCAGCCATCACACATTAATCTTACCATATATGATATGCTTGGCAATGTAGTATCACAGCCATTGAATGAGGATAAATCCGAAGGGAATTACTCTATTAATTATAATTATATAGGGATTGCGAAGGGTATATATATTTATTCATTTCAGACAATTCAAAATGTTGAAACAGGTTTGCTTTACATTCAATAAAAATTAAAATTAAACCAATTATTTTTTTTCACTCTTATAAACTACCCCACAGCAAGCAGAGTGGAATTATACCCATAATCTTATGATAAAAATAAATTTTGAAAAAAAGAATAAATCCATTATATTGCATAGCTCTATACAGATTATTTTGTTTTTTTGCTATATAATTAACGCCATAGCTGGCAAAATTTTAAATTATTATTTTTTTTTGGAGCTTTAATGTCTGAAACAGAATCAATCATTAATGAAGAGGAAGTCATAGTTAATGAAGAAACACAGTTAGAAACCGAAACACACATAACACATATTCCCATAACACCTAACATACCTTTAGGTTCACTCATTGAATATAGTTTCGATAATCTTGAAATGGATGCTCAATCTTTTGAATCCTTATTTGATAAAACTATAACAAAAATCAAAGAAGATGAGCTTGTAAGCGGGAAAATCCAAAGCATATCAAAAGATGAGATACAAGTTGATATTGGATTTAAATCATTCGGTGTCATACCAAGGGCAGAATTATTAAATGCCGAGACTCTCCAGGTTGGCGACAGAATTGACGTCTTTATCGAAAAGATGGAAGATGCCGAAGGCAAATTAATTCTATCCCGCCGCAGAGCCGACTTCATGAGAATATGGGATGATATCATCAAGTTATATGATAAACAGGAAATCGTCCCTGTCAGAATTTTAAGAAGAATTAAGGGTGGTATGGTAGTTGACCTTCTTGGTATAGAAGCATTTTTACCGGGTTCACAAATTGATGTACGCCCCGTACGTGATTTTGATAGCTGGGTAAGTAAAACCATTGACGTAAAAGTCGTAAAAGTCAACCATCCAAGTGAAAACGTTGTCGTGAGCCATAAGGTACTTCTTGAAGAACAACTCAGCGAGCAAAGAAATGAAATCGTATCGCGTCTTGAGAAAGGACTTGTTCTCGAGGGCACAGTCAAAGCAATATCCGACTTCGGTGTCTTCGTTGACCTTGGCGGTGTTGACGGATTAGTCCATATTACAGATTTATCATGGGGAAGAGTTACTCATCCAAGTGAGATTGTAAAACTCGACCAGATTGTAAAAATCGTCGTACTCGACTTTGATGATGATAAGAAGAGAATATCACTCGGAATGAAACAATTGACTCCGCATCCATGGGATACAATCGGTGAAAAATACGAATATAATACCAGAGTCAGTGGTAAGGTTGTAAGTCTTACCGACTATGGTGCATTCATCGAAATCGAGAAGGGTATCGAGGGATTAATTCACATCAGCGAAATGTCATGGACTCAGCATGTGAAACATCCTTCACAGATTGTTTCGATGGGACAAATTGTTGAAGCTGTTGTTCTGAATATTGACAAAACAGATAAGAAACTCGCTCTTGGTATGAAACAGCTTGAACCAGACCCATGGGCTGATTTAATGCAGAAATATCCGGTTAATTCAATGCACAAAGGTATTGTCAGAAACCTTACAAACTTTGGTGTATTTATCGAGCTTGAGCCCGGCGTTGACGGATTAGTCCATATCAGCGACTTATCCTGGACAAAGAAAATTCGTCATCCGGGAGAATTTGTTAAGAAGGGCGATGAAATCGAAGTTACAGTTCTAAGTATTGACCCTGAACAAAGAAGGATTGCTTTAGGCCATAAACAAATTAAAGATAATCCATGGGAATTCTTCCAGGATAGATATAAAGTCGGTGCTGAAACAGAAGCAAAAATTGAGCGGATTATCGAAAAGGGCGTAATCGTTGAACTGCCGGAAGGCGTTGATGGATTCATACCTGTTTCACAGCTAGCTTTTGCACCCGTCAGAACAATAAGCGAATATTTTAATATCGGGGATAAACTTCCGATGAAAGTTGTTGAATTCGACAAGGAAGCCAAGAAGATTGTCTTGTCTGTTGTTGAATACCTGAGAGGCAGGGATAAAGCAATCATTGACGAATACATTGCACTTCATCCCGTACCAAATTCCGAAAAGTTTGCAAACGACCCACATTATAAGCCTGAATATCACAGCGAAGAAGCTAAAGCTGCCGTCTTTGATTTCCCTGAATTTGAGGAAATGAAACGCGAAGCTTATCCTGAGGAATTAATAACAGTATCAACACCTACTGAAGAAATAATTGAAACATCTGCAGTTGAAGCTGCAGTTGAAGCTGTTAAGGAAACTATTGAAGATACAATTGAAGATACTATTGAAGATACTATTGAAGAAACTGTTGAAGAAACTGTTGAAGATACTATTGAAGAAACTGTTGAAGAAACTGTTGAAGAAACTGTTGAAGAAACTGTTGAAGAAACAAAAACTGATATTACATAATAATACTATTCGACTATAAGTAAAAAAGGCAGGCTTATTAGCCTGCCTTTTTTTATTTTTGCTGATTAATTTTAATTATCATTTGTTTAAAAGATATAATATGATAAAAGTTTCAATAATGACAATTGGAGATGAAATCTGCATTGGGCAGATTGTGAATACCAACGCTTCATGGATAGCATCTCAATGCACAGCAGTTGGTGCAAAAATCATCAATCACTTTGCCGTTCCGGATGAAAGGGATGCAATGATTAATGGCTTAGATATGTTAATAAATAACTCCGACTTTGTACTCATTACCGGAGGATTAGGACCCACTCATGATGATATAACAAAACCTGTATTAACCAAATATTTTAATGATACACTTGTTCTTCATGAACCAACATTCAAGAGACTTAAAGAAATGTATAAAAAGAGAGGTTCTGAGTTTTTGGAAAGGAACAAATGCCTTGCTTACTTACCTTCAAAATGCAGGGTTCTAAGCAATAATGCAGGAGCTGCTCCCGGTATGCTTTTTGAGCAGAATGGAAAATATATTATTGCAATGCCGGGGGTTCCATCCGAAATGAAGGAGATATTGCTCAATCATGTTTTGCCTTTTATAAAAAATGAAATAATAAATAAAAAATCTGATGTTGTTTTATACAAAACATTGAATACGATTGGAATACCCGAATCACACCTTGCAGATTTGCTCGGCAATCCCGATGAATTTCTTAATAGCGGTTCTTTGGCTTTTCTTCCATCTTATAAGGGTGTTAAACTAAGAATTGGTTTCGCCTCCGAAAATTCAGAAACTGCACAAGAAGAAATCAGCAAAATTGAAAAATATATACGAAGCAGAGCCGGAAGATTTATATCGGGAATTGGCGAGGAAGTAATCGCTGATACGGTAGGAAAATTATTGAAAGAAAAAAGTAAAACTGTGTCGGTTGCAGAATCATGTACAGGCGGGCTTCTCGGCGGTGCCTTTACGGATATACCGGGAAGCTCTGATTACTTTATCGGAGGTGTGATAGTTTATAGCAACGCTGCTAAGTTAAATATCTTAGGTGTACCAAAAGAAATCATTGATAAATTTGGTGCCGTGAGCGAAGAAACAGCCATTGAACTTGCAAAGAATGTCAGAGAAAAATTCAATACAGATTACGGAATTAGTGTAACCGGTATAGCAGGTCCCGGTGGAGGCACGCAGGAAAAGCCGGTCGGAACTGTCTGGATTGGTATAAGCGACTCAAAAATTTCTGTGGCAAATAAATTCGTTTTTGCTGATGACAGGACAGTCAACCGTGAGTTGTTTGTCGGCAGAGCCTTAGGATTGCTTTACATGAAACTGATGGACAGACTATGAAAAAATATTCAAATAATATCTGCCAAAAATCTTCTCTGTAATTAAATTATTTTGAATTCGGAAAAAAGTATGAAACATTTGACAATTATAATTCTATTGGTTTTTAGTAATTACATTCAATTATTATTTTCTCAGGGTATTGATAGCACTCAAAAAGCAAATGAGTTGTATCTTGAAGCTATCCAGAGCATAAATTCAGGTAAGTACAATGACGCCATATCTAAATGCGATAGTGCTATGCTGTTCAATCCGAAACCAATTGCTTATCCTTATGAGAAGGCACTTGCTTTATATAAAAAGAACCAATTTGACGATGTAATTAAAATTCTCGATTCACTGACTAATCATCGAGAAGTAAATCCGCAAGTATTTCAACTACTCGGTAATAGTTATGACGCCTTAGACAATGCTGAAAAATCCCTCGAAGTATATAAAAACGGCCTAATCAAATTCCCCAAATCAGGCAGACTCTATTATGAAATCGGAATAAATTACATTGCACATAATGAAGCCAGAAAAGCCCTCAGTTACTGGGAAAACGGAATCATCAACGAGCCTCAATACTCGAATAATTATTTTATTTTATCAAAATATTATAATCTATCCGGTTTTACAGCATGGTCGGTTATATTCGGAGAGATTTTTTCAAACCTGACCGAAAGTGATTTCAAGGCAAAAGAGATGTCGCATCTTCTCTATCAATTTTATAAAAATTCTTTTTACTTTTTGAAAGATTCGACATTAACAATACAGTTCACAACAAGCATGATTACCAGCCCTATCAAAAGGCCTAACAAGGATTTACCGTTTGACATGGCATATCAAAGCGTTATGCAGGATGCAGCAAAAGGCATATTACCTGCTGATTCTTTAAATTTTTCCATTGATATTCTCTATCAACTCAGAAAAAAATTTATCGAATTGTGGTTTGCCGAGAATTTGGATAAAACTTTTCCAAGCGTACTTTTCGACTGGCAAAAGAAATTAATCGAGGAAGATATTTTTGAAGTTTATAATTATTTTCTTTTTAATGACGGTGCTCCTGAAGAAACAAAATCATGGGTGAGCCGGAATCAATTAAAGATAAAAAGATTTCAATCTCTAATCCGGGAAAACTTTTTAAAGATTGATGAAAACCATTTCGTAAACAAGCATCAGTATTGATGTGTTTGGTATTTCTGCCGAAGTAACCACATTATATTAAAAAATGATTTTACTGGTAATTTATTATTTCTATAATTAATAATTTTCAGTTTTGCAATTTTCAATTAATTTTTAATTTAAAATGTTAAAATGATTTAAAATATAATATAACCATTAAACGGTAAAAAATAAAAAGTTAAAAGGTAATAGAAAAAATTGAATATTTTGAAAATTATCTTATTGAAAATTCAATGAAAAATGAAAATTGATAAATTGAAAATTCTAATTCTGTTATAATGAAATATAATATCAAATAATAATTAAAATATTCTCTTGTTCATAGATGATAAATAATTATTTTTGATTTTATTTGAACGGGAAGGTTTATAACCTTCCCCTATATGATAATTCAAATTAATAGGAATTGCCGATGAGAAAATGGAGAGTCGAGGATTCTGCAGAGCAGTACAATATCAGTGGCTGGGGTGCGGAATATTTTAATATAAATGACGAAGGCAACGTTACTGTTTCACCGAAAAGAAATGGTGCAAGGATTGATTTAAAGCAGTTGATTGACGAGCTTCAGCTTCGTGATGTTTCTTTACCTGTTCTATTGAGATTTCCCGATATTTTGGATGACCGCCTTGAATCTATCACAAAATGTTTTGACACAGCCGCCAAAGAATATGAATTCAAGGGGAAATATTATACTATTTATCCAATCAAGGTAAACCAGGTAAGGCCCGTTGTCGAGGAAATTGTAAGGCATGGCATCAGGTATAATATAGGCCTGGAAGCCGGCTCAAAGCCTGAACTGCACGCAGTTCTCGCTATTACCTCAAACCCTGATGCTTTAATAATATGCAACGGATATAAGGACGAAGATTTCATCGAGTTGGCATTGCTGGCTCAAAAAATGGGCAAGCAGATTTTTCTTGTAGTCGAAAAATTGAATGAATTTAAGCTCATTATTTCGATTGCTAAGAAGCTAAAAGTAAAACCAAACATCGGCATCAGGATAAAACTTTCGACTGCCGGCAGCGGAAAATGGGAAGACTCAGGCGGTGACCAAAGCAAATTCGGATTGAATGCTAGCGAACTGCTCGAAGCAATTTCAATCGCAGAACATCACAATCTACTTAAGCAAGTTAAAATGGTTCATTTCCACATTGGGAGCCAGGTAACAAAGATTAGAAAAATAAAAAATGCTCTCAGGGAAGCCGCACAATTTTATGTTGAACTAAAAAAAATGGGGTGCAATATCGAGTTTGTTGATATTGGCGGCGGGCTTGGTGTGGATTATGACGGAACCCGTTCAACGAATCCCAGCAGTATTAATTACTCGATTCAGGAGTATGCTAACGATGCGATTTACATGATTCAGGACGCCAGCGATAAGAATCATTTACCTCATCCGAATATAATAACCGAATCGGGGCGTTCACTCACTGCACATCATTCTGTGCTTGTGTTTGATGTTCTCGAGACAACCAACCTTCCCGAATGGGACGACGAAACACCCGTAACAGAAAAAGACCACGAACTTGTGCAGGAGCTTCATTCAATTCTCGAATCATTAATAAATACCAACATGCTGGAGTCATGGCATGATGCACTTCAAATCAGGGAGGAGGCTCTCGACTTATTCAGCCTGGGTTTGCTCGACCTGAAAACAAGAGCATTAATCGAAAGGCTTTTCTGGACTATTACCCGTGATGTTTATGAACTCAGCCTCGAAGCAAAACATGAAACCGATGAGTTAAAGCCATTGTCGAGAATGTTAGCCGATAAATATTTCTGCAATTTTTCATTGTTTCAGTCTCTGCCTGATTCCTGGGCTATTGACCAGGTTTTTCCTGTTATGCCGATTCACAGGCTGAATGAAAAGCCGACAATTTACGCTACCATTCAGGATATAACCTGCGATTCGGATGGTAAGATTGATAATTTCATCGGCGAAAGAAACTATACCCACTATCTTCCACTGCATAAGTTCAAACCCGATGAGCCTTACTATCTCGGTGTTTTTCTTATCGGTGCTTACCAGGAAATTCTCGGTGATTTGCATAATTTGTTCGGCGATACAAATGCAGTGCATGTCGTGCTGACTGAAGACGGATATGAAATTGACCAAATCATAGACGGCGAGACTATTGCCGACGTACTCGATTATGTCCAGTACAATGCCAAGAAGCTTGTGAGAACAATGGAAACATGGGTTACTACTTCCGTCAAGGAAGGCAAAATCACAACGCAGGAAGGCAAGGAATTTCTTTCAAACTACCGCTCCGGCTTGTATGGATATACCTACCTCGAATAATTAAAAATTAACAATTCACAATTCACAATTGGGGTTGGGGTTTGGGGAATAGGGATTGGGGAAATAATATTAATATTACAATTCTATCGCATAGCGATTATATGTCAGTAGCATTTGAATAGCCACAACCATCCTTTTCCCGTAGGGAATAAATAGCTAATTTTTACCACAGGGTCGCACCGAGTTTTGCACAGAGTTTCTCAGAGAAATTGTCTGAACTTGGATTAAGCTGATTAATCAGATTTCTCTGATTTGCTTAACCCCACTTTTTAAAGTGGGGGTTGGGTTGAGGCGGTATGTCCCCTCTCTTGTCCCCCCATGCTGAAGCATGGGGTTACTCTCACGCAGAGGGGCGGAGAGGCAAAGTGTCTGAACTTTGATTTTTGTGATTAATGTGATTATGATGATTTGTTTAACCCCACTTTTTAAAGTGGGCGCTGAGATGAAGCTGTGGAGCTCGACTCTTGTCCCCCCATGCTGAAGCATGGGGTTACTCTCACGCAGAGGGGCGGAGAGGTAAAGAAAAAGGGTGTGCGGAGGATTAAAAAGATGTGGGGAAAGTTAAATTATTCTTTCATATTATAAAGAGTATTAATTTCGCAATCTGTTAAAGCACGGTTGTATATTCTTATGTCATCAAGAATACCAGTAACCCAATATGGATAGGAATTATCATCTTGTCTACCAATCATTAATTTTTTGTTATTACTTTGTCTGTCACCAACGATTTTATATGTATTTTCCAAAATACTATTAACATATAATTTCATATTAGTACCATCATAGGTGCCAACAACAAAGTACCAACTATTTAAATCTATTTTTGATATACTTCCTATACCAACACGTCCAACATTTCGAAAGTTTAATTGAAATGTGAAAACTTCTACGGGTGTAAAAACTGAATTATCATCATCATAATCTTCATATCTTAAAATGTATGCACCTTGGTCATCATCAGTATATCCTTTATAAATAATATCATTTGCTTGATTTCTATCTTTATTAAAATCCATGGGATATACCCATGCACATAACGATATTTCACTTTGTGGTTGAATGTTCGATGTATGCGGAACTTCCAGATAATTATCTTTACCATGAAAATAATATGCTTTATTTGTGTCTCCAAATCTATTTGTAGTAAGGGTAGCACCATGAACAATTGCATTATTAATGTAAATACTTTCATCATTTGCATTTCCATTGAAAGGATAATAAGCAACTAAACTATCTTGTAATACTTCATATATTTTAACATCTAAATTGTTATAATTGAATTCTTCATTGCATTGAATAAAAATGAAGCCAAAAAATATTATAATTAAAATGTTAATTCTTTTCATAATTCACCAACTATTATAAATGATACAATAACCCGATATTAAGAGAATAGAAAAACAATAATGACTCTTTCGGATCATCATTTTGATTAATTAACGATTCCGAATCAGTGTCAGGATTGCTTTTTTCTTGTCTTAGGATAAGGTTCGTTAATTGCCCTTTTAAAAAAGCATCCAAAGAAAACTGCCTTAAGATGTGATACTCATAGCCGGCAGACAATCCTGTCCCGATTCTGAAATAATTTTTAGAGAAATCAAGAACTCCCCGTTTTGAGTTTTCTGATGCTTTAGCACCAAAGACATTAAAACTTATTTCTGCTGTTACATAAAAATCCTTCCAGAAAAAATATTGTGGTACAATGGAAAATTGCAGCAATGACATAGAGTTTGTATTAATACCAAAATCCTCAGTCCCGCAATAACAATGATACGAACCTTTCCAGCCAGTATAAGAAATATTTAAACCTAATAAAACATTAGGCTCTAAAGTATATTTGCCATATATACCTGTACCATAAGTTCTGCCATAACCAAGTGCATCATAACCATTCATTAAAGATTTTTGAACATATCTTGAAGTTGTCATTGGCAATTCTGAGAATACACCGCTTGGAAATAGTTCCATAACCAAACCCGAAAAAATTCCAAATTGAATAGATTGTATTTTTTCAGCCGGGTTTAGTGGAGTATCCAAAGATTTTTCCTGGCAATTTAGCGGAAGAGGTTTGCACAGTATTAAAATAAGCAGTATTAACAAAAGAAAGATTTTGGAATTCATTTATCACCTCGATAATAATTAAAATAATATGAATAGCCATTGCAGTGGAGTTCCCTGAATTGAAGGAGGCAGTTGCCGGAATAGAGTGTGTTCATTGAATCGCTACGATTGTTTATGAATATAAAAAGGAAATTTAAGAAGAAAAGTTTAGAAATGCAAAATGTAAAATGCAAAATGTAGAATATAGAATGCAAAATGCAAAATGTAGAATGCAAAATGATGTGGTTTTAGGCTATGGATTCCTACTTTCGCAGGAATGACAGTCAGGATTTAAGAATAAAGATTAACGATTTATGATTTAAGAAGACCCTTCGACTACGCTCAGGGTGACAAAATCAATTACGAATTATGAAATACGAATTACGATTGAAAAAGAAATCCCCCTGAATCCCCCTTTTACAAAGGGGGAAAGATTCTTCAACAACGCTCAGGGTGACAATCATAATTCTTATCCAAACGAGGACTGGGAATAGTAGCCCTGCTTCATCCGGCGTTTGTTTCGGATTATTGAATAGATAATATATACGATTGCACCGACTATCAGAATAGTGAAAAAGAGTTTTCCCCAATCGAATGTCGGAGGATAGACTGATACGGTTCCATCGGGATTATCTGCATAATAGGGCTTAGTGTAATAGAATGCAGGATGGAAAGGCATGAGCCACATCCAGGAAGTATGTCCGAGCATGTAACCCATCATCAAGCCGTTGCCATAGCCGCCGTAATTATGAATGGCGTAGTTCTGAGGCAAGCCCTGTGCATTTGTTCTTGCAAAGGTTTGAGACCTCCGTGGAACTCCGTACTTTGCAGTATAGTCTCCCGAAGAATTGAGGCGTCTTCCGCCAAAACTGGTTGCTGCTCTTTGGGAAGGTGTATTTCTCACAGGTGAAGAAGTCATGCTTCTTTGCCTTCCGAATGATGAACGAGAGCGGCTTGGTGCAGAACGGCCGAAACTTCTTCTTCCGAAACTACGTCCAAAACCACGTCCGCCAAAGCTGCCCCTTGCTTCTGCAATATCAGGTGCTAATAACAAGATAGTAAAAGCAAACAATATAATTATTGCCCGTAAATGCAATATTCTTTTTGTCGTTTTCATTAAAATATCTCCTCCGTTTCTAATGTATCGTCTTCATTTCTGAATGTTATTTCCGCTTTAAATTCCATATGTGCAGGAATTTTATCTTTCGAGAAAAAAGCACTTATTCCGTTTTTATTCTCTGCCGATTTTATATGGACAAACATACTTACTATTCCGTCAAGCTCTTCATCATCAATCGAAACGATTGTATCTTCAATATCGCCATCGCTGTCAACAGTTAGCAAATGAAGCTCGGCGGCTTCTTCTTCGGTGAATGACGGCTCGACAATTTTCAGATTTTCAAGATACTCATCGAAAATTTGCTTTGTTTTTATTTGCTTATCCGTTCCTTCATATTGCAGAATCGCATCAAAGGTACCGTCTTCGTCAAGATTCAAGAATACTTCCTTAATTCCACCGAGTTGCTGGCCGTTGTAATATACAACAGTTTTCTCTAATCTACCGTTACTTTCGATTGCAAAAGTTGCCATAAACCAAATACGAAATAATTGCTAAAAAGTTATTGATTAATGTTACGAATAAATTATTGCTCTTAGTAATAACAATTTATAATTTTCAATTTTTCAATTTTCAATAAATTTAACAATTTTCAATGTTAAAAATAGATATAAACTTTACCATTTTTTTCCAATTTATCAAGATTAAGAAATAAATTTTTTGAATTATTTACATGTTTAAAAATTAATCTATTGAAAATTCATTGAAAATTGAAAATTTTAAATTGAAAATTTATTTTTATTAATACAAAATTTACTTTGTTTTGAAAGCATCAATCAGACGGTTACCGACACCATAATATGCCCTCGTTGATGAATCATAGATGTAAGGTCTAATTTTATCTATCATCAAAGTCCCGTCGGTATTTATCACATCCTCATCAACGAGAACATCCATTATTTCACCGATAAATTGAGTATGGACACCGATTTCGACAGTTTTCAAAAGATTGCAATGAAGTGAAACAGGAAATTCCTTCACATAAGGAGCTTTCACGATTTCGCTGTCAAGCGGCGTCAGTCCTGTTTTCTGAAATTTATTTATAAATTTCCCGGAATAAATCCCGATATAGTCAACCTGCTGAACATAGTCCTGGGTTGGTATGTTCACGGTGAAAGCCTTGTTATACATTATATTGTCATAAGTATATCTCGACTTTCGGAGAGATACGGCAATGCAAGGCGGTTCGCTGCAGCATATTCCCGACCATGAGGCTGTCATGATGTTCGGCAGTCCGTCAACATCATAAGAACCTATCACGAAAACCGGATGAGGATAGACGATAGTCTTCTTGCTGATTGATTGTTTCATTCAATTCTATATATTTTGTTTAACAGATTAATGTCCTTTCGGAAATTTTGTAAAATCTATTTCAGAGCCGAGAAGGCTGTGAGGAATAAAGAATACAATGAGCATTACAATAGATGCAACAATTCCCCATACCCATGCCTGCGGATTTTTCTTTATTCTCCATAGTGCTATTATCCATACGATTAGAGCTACTGCTGTTTTGTTGTCCGTCAGGTCCTGACCGAAGGGCCAGCCAGTCCACAAAGCACCAAAAGCATATTCCTGCATAATGGGACCAATTATTAATCCACCGATAAATAGAGTTATACTTGTCATCATAGCAAAAGAGAATAATCTTTCACCTTTGTAAATAGCTTCAAAACCTGCTCTGATAGATAATGTAATAGCACTGAAAAGGAAGAACAGATGCAATATTATTACTAATGCAGGAACATGCCCTTTGTAGCGAACAATGACAGGTTCTTTAGTTACGGGAGTTGATTTTGCATACTGAGAAATAAGATTAACATGATAAATCATTTTTCCGGCAGGTATCAGATGAGGAAGCTCATACTTCAGTGTATCACCTGCTCTCTTCATAGTATCGGTAGTCCATTCATCATAACTCTTAAAGCGGCGATATGTTATTTCCCCGGAAATATTCTTATCCCTGACCACTAACTGAATCAATGCACCACCTTTGCCGCCATGGCTCCGCGGAAATTCATATATATATGTATTTGAGTTAAACTCAACCTCACCGTTAACGGGATAAGTCGGCCCTGTTGTTCTCTGGAATATTACAATACCACCCATAAGAAGAATTGATATGCTCCACAGCCAAAATGATTTCCTAGCTTCTGGGGACAATCCCGGGTAAATAAAAATGAAAAATATTAATATTGATGGAATAATCCCATAAGCTACAAATTCAATTAATCCTAATGATTTTGATGCAAAGAGATATATTATTATTATAAGATTTACAGTTATTACTGGTAACCATATAATTAATGATTTCTGTTTCGACATAATTTATCCTTAATTTAATTTTTAGCATGATTAATTATCTTCAAAATTATTATTTGATATTACACATTATATTAGCATTTAAATAAATTTAGAATTTTCAATTTCAAATTTTCATTGAATTTTCAATAAACAAATTATTAATATATTCATTTTTTTTTATTGCCTCGTACCTCATCGTATTACAATTCATTCTGATATTTAAAATTAAAAATTGATTGAAAATTTGAAATTGAAAATTATTAATTTACTTCAGTTAATTTGGCTTTCCTTTTTGCAAGAAATTAACAATATCCTGTGCCAATGTTCCGCCGTTTTCCTGCAACTTTTTAATATAAATATCAGCAAGGTCGGGCCTGCCAACTCTCAGGTAATACCTGACAAGGTTCTGGCAAGCATCAAAACTTTTACCATCGAGTTCAATAGCTTTTTGCCAACTCGACACAGCTTCCTGTTCTTTTCCCAACTTAGCAAATGCCGCTCCCATATTAGAATAAGCAAGGGCAAAATTAGGTGCCATCTTTAATGCTTTTTGATAAGATTCGACAGCCTTTTCCAATAAACCATTATGATAGTAAGCAACACCTATATCGAGGAACCATTGCGGAAATCCCGGATTACGGACTATCGCTATTTCATAAGGTTTAAGTGAGGCTTCGTGTTTTCCCTGCATCTGGAGGGCTTTCCCGTAATTGTAATTAGCAAGTGCATCATCCGGGTCAATTTCAACGGCTTTACGTGCATAATCCTCGGCTTTTTGAAGCTGGTTCCATCTCAGGTAAATTACGGATACATCAATATAAAGATTTTTATTTCGCGGATTAAGTTCTATTCCTCTTAAATATTTTGATTCTGCCGTTTTCAAATCGTTTTCTGCAAAGTAAGCCTTGCCGAGGTCAAGATAGCCTCGGGGCTTCAAAGGATAAATGTCAGTCATGTGGCTCCAGAAAGCTTTCCTGTTCTCGAAATTCTGTGAATATACATACGACCGTACAGAAAGAACAATCAGTATGATAAAAGCGGGAACTAAGAACTTTGGCTTTTTAAAATCAACCTTTAGGTCTTTAAGAATTTCAATCAGAATAATAATTATACCCACCATTGGTAAAAATGCACGATGCTCGGCATAATCGAAAAAGTCCTCGACATAAATTATTCTTACCAAAAACGTAGGTAAAAGGAACATGGCAAACCAGAGAACACCAAATAATACTTTATTCTTTTCAAGCTTTTTTGATTTTATTAAATAAATTGCTATGGCAATCATTAAAATTATACCCGTAATAATAGAAAACATTTCGAAACTTGCCAGTGCAATCATTTTGACAGGCAGAAAAATTTTTCCAATCATTGCAGGAAGTGTTGGTAAGTTTGTAAGTATAGGACCCAAGCCTATTTCATCAGGATTCTTCATGTTTTCAATTGCTTTCAAACGCATGAAGAACCAAATGATTCCTACCACCATCCAGCCGGTTGCGGCAATTATATATTTTGTCCTGAACAGGTTTTTTTCTTTTCTGAAGAAATACACATAAGAAATGCAGACTAATGGAAATACAAATGCAATCTCTTTTGTAAAAATACTGCCCGCGAAGAACAGGAGATGTAGAGGGAGTATTATAAATTTCCATTGCAGGTTCGCTTCTAAATATAAAAGGAACATTATAAATGACAACGCAACAAATATTGTTATCATAGAATCATTCCTGCCTGAAATCCATGCCGCCGAAGGTGTAACAATCGGATGTATAAGAATAAATAAGCCAAAGAGAAATGAAGGTATCAATGGATACTTCAACTTTATTAACAAAAGAAAAACAAGTGCTGATGCCAAAAGATGAAGTATTAGATTTGTAGAGTGATAAACCGCCGGGTCTGTTCCTCCACGAACTGCATCAATAATAAATGATACATTCAACATGGGGCGGTAATAGGATGTCCCTACTGTTTTTTCAAAAGAGGTCTTAATATTATTTATATCGCTGTTGAACTTGTTGAAATTAAGTACAAAAATATTATCATCACAAAAAACCAGGTCATATTTTAGTACGCTGGAATACAAGGCATAACCTGCGATTATTATCAGTATCGTTGCGCCAATAACTGTAAAAACATTTTTCCAGTCGGTTTCTTTTTTAACTGCCTTTTGTTTCTTTAAATGTTTTGATGTTCCAACAGAAAATTTTTTTCTGCCGTCATTCTTAGCAGAGTCAATAGTCTGCTTAAAATCCGACTTCTGATTGCTTTTCTTTTTATTACCCATATTAATTGAGATGATAATCTAATAAATCAAGCAAAATTAAATATTATTTTCCAAATAGTGTTAATGAAATTAGAAATGAGATTTAGAAGCATTAAAATTTGTGCTGATAATAATTTTGATTAATTTTGCCGATTGTTATTTTAGATTAGAATGAGTAACTAAATTGAATCTGACATTTATTTTCTTTGTAATACTTGGAATTTTAGCAATAGCAAGCGCTGTCGTTACAATCAGCAGCAGGCATCCCGTTACTTCTGCCATTTCACTCGTATTTCATTTTTTCATGCTTGCAGGTTTGTACCTCGTACTTCAGGCACAATTAATAGCTGTAATACAAGTGCTTGTGTATGCAGGTGCTATTATGGTTCTTGTTGTGTTTGTAATCATGCTCCTCAATCTCGGAGATGAGGAGAAATTGAAGGAAAAATTTAATGTGCGAAAGGGAGCGGGATTTTTACTCGGTTCGGTTTTGCTGATGCTGATTATTATAGTTTTTATGGCTCAGAGGTTTGGTGTGAAAAAAGCTCCGGGAACTGTTAACCAGGGGACAATTGAATTCATAGGCAGGGAACTATTCAGCAATTATTTATTTCCTTTCGAGGCAATATCATTATTACTGCTTGCAGCAATAATCGGAGCAGTTATTTTAGCAAAAAGAAAAATTGATTAACGGTGAAACGATGGAAACAATACCTTTGGAATATTTTCTCGGACTGTCGGCAATACTTTTCATAATCGGTACAATCGGCGTACTTACACGCAGGAATGCAATAATAATATTTATGTCAATCGAGTTGATGCTTAATGCAGTGAATGTAACACTCGTTGCATTTTCAAGATATATGAATGACCCTGCAGGACAAATCTTTGTATTCTTCGTGATGACAGTTGCGGCGGCAGAAGCGGCTGTAGGACTTGCTATCGTCCTCTCGCTATTCAGGAACAAACAGACAGTTTATGTTGATGAAGTCAACATAATGAAATGGTAAACTCTGAGTTTTGAGTGTTGAGTTTTGAGTGTTGAATTATTGATTTATCTTATATTATTTAAAGTATTTTCGCTTCCCACTGTAACATTTTCCTATTTTTTTTGTTATTACAGTAAATAATAGTTAAATTTTCTGAGACTTTTTTGGGTTTCATGTGTCATTGTATATATAATTGATGCAAATTTGATTTTTGTTAGTAAGGTTGGCAATTCGGTATTGGTTATTTGTAGGGGCAATTCACGAATTGCCCTATTTGAAGGTAATCGCATCAAAGAACAAAGCAAAGAACATATTTAAAAATAGATAAATATTTTAAATAAAATATCAAGGTGAGTCAATGAAAAAGATTGTTTTGTTATTCTTTGTTTATGCTTTTCTGACAAGTATTTCTTATTCACAGGAAAAAAATGTTACCGTATCAGGTTCGGTTGTTTTAAGCAATGTATCTGATTATTCAGGTGTTACTGTTACATTTAACCGTACTGCTCCTTCTAATCTACAGTACAATCTTGAAACAGAAAGTTCAGGAGAATTTCAACTTGAAATCAAGGAAGGTATGTATAATATCATTTTTAATAAAGAATATTACAAGGATACTGTACTTTATGATGTGAATTTGTTCGATAATAAAGACCTTGGTACAATTCCCATAACTTATCTGGGAATATTTCTGAAAGGTGAATTATCAGGTGTTCTTAAATCAGGAGTATATGAAGTCAGAGACACAATTTTTGTTCCCAAATCTAAGAGTCTGACAATTGAAAAAGGAACAACTTTAAAATTTCACAAAGATGCTTATTTTCTTGTTGAGGGAGATTTTACTGCAGAAGGAACAGAAAATGAAAGAATTTTATTTACAAGTTTTAAAACTGATGAATATTGGCGAGGAATAAAGTTTATTAAATACAATGAAAAAGATAATACCTTTGCTTCAATCAAATATTTAACCTTTGAAAATGCAGGAGGAGGAAAAGAAATATGTGCTTTGGATTTACAGCTTATTGATTTTAATATTGATAATTTCATTTATCAAAATAATAAGTCAAATATTATACTATTCGGCACACCTAAATGGTCATATATTAGAAATTCCTCAATTGTAAATAATACTGACACAATTGATGCTGCTATCGTAATTGGTTCAGAAATAATAATGGAAAATTGTCTAATTGCAAATAATATTGTAAATAAAATTGTTGACAATCCATATTTATATAATTCTGATTCTGAAGCAGGAGGTATAAGAGTAATTACTATAAATACATTTTATCCTATAATTAAAAATACAATAATTATTAATAATAAAAGCAACTTTAATGGCGGAATATTAACAGGATTAGGAACAAAGATAATTAATTGTGTTATATTAAATAATAAAGCCAAATGGAATGGTTCTGCAATTGGATATTCGTCTTGTGATTCAAATGCAGAAGTAATAAATACAATAATTGCAAACAATCAATGTGAAAATTTTGATGATGCAAAAAAATACGGCTATCAGATATCAGGAGGAGGAAGTCGTAAATTATCTATTAAAAATAATTTAATTTATTCGCCGGGTGAGAGAAATTGGTCCTCACCGCCAACATATTTCGGAAAATATGTCAGAACAAACTTCAATGGCGATTCAACTGATGCTTATGGTAATATATTCAGGATACCTAATTTCGATGATGAAGCTAATGGTAATTTTAGGCTAATGCCTGGAAGTCCTGCTATTGATGCAGGATTTAATTCTGATAGTTTACCTGAAAAGGATTTTGATGGCAATGTAAGGTTGTGGGATGGTAATAATGACAACTTTGCAATTGTAGATATTGGTGCTTTTGAATATGATGCCCCTGAATTTTTCATGATTAAATCTATTCTTTCAAATGACTATGAATCCGGTAGTGACGATTTCACAAGTCCCGATGAAAATACTTACAAAAAAACAAACGAAGATGCTCATTCAGGTACTTATTCACTTATGCTTGACAATAGTAACGGGGGGAATGGCAATAGTTGGTTATTATCGAAGAAATTCAAAACCTTATCAAAAAAGAAATATTATTTAAGTCTTTGGCTGAAATTGTCAGGTGCTGAATTTGGTAATGAAGATAAAATGCAGCTCCATTTCTGTAGTGATAATGGAGATATTTCTAATGGAAATTATAAAATTAAAGAAATTCAAAATTTTGAAAAACTTTGGCAAAAAATTATGATTGAAGTTGAGGGTGATGGTTCAGAATATGCTCAATTTGCTGTATCAACAACTATAAATAGTAACCTTAAACTCTATGTTGATGATATTAAGGTCGAGTCTGACCAACCGACTTCAGTAGATGAACCAATAAAGCCGGGTGATATTATTCAGGTTTATCCGAATCCCTCAAATGGAGTAATTACTATCGCAGTAATAAAAGAATTAATCCATTCCCCATTTAATTTTGAAATATTTAATGTTGATGGAAGGATGATTCAAAATACTGTTTCTAGAGATATTGTAACAAGAATTGAAGGATTTAATTCAGGAACATATTATTTGAGATTTAATAATAAAGATTATACAATAATAAAAAAGTTTGTCGTTGTGAAATAAAGTGTTAATAAGGTTGTGCAACCTTGTTAAGTTTTTTTACTAAGGTTCATAGTATATAATAATGTTTTTTATTTACTAAAAATTTATTTCTTTATGAAGAAGTGAAGCAGATTACATCATCATAACTTCATTATAGATTTCGCTGACGATATCTTCTTCTTTGATTTTTTTGTAGGTTTCCCCTTTTTTATAGAGCATAGCAACGCCTTTTCCTGCGGCTATACCAATATCGGCTTCCCTTGCTTCGCCGGGACCATTTACGACACATCCGAGAAGTGCAATTTTGACATTCTTTTTAATGCCTTTCAATGCTTCGTCGAGTTCTCTTGAAATTTTGAACAGGTCAACATCTAATCTGCCGCAAGTAGGACATGAAATAATTTCGATACCACTCTGAGTCAAACCAAGTGAACGGAGTATTGCTTTCCCAACTTCGACTTCATCTTCGGGTTGTGCTGTGAGCGACACCCTGATTGTATCGCCAATGCCTTCAGCAAGCAAAGTACCAATGCCTACTGCCGATTTGATTGTACCGACTTTAATTGCTCCTGCTTCAGTTACACCAAGATGTAATGGAAAATCAGTTCTTTGCGAAAGCATTCTGTATGCCGCAATCATCAAAGGAACGCTGGTGGATTTTACTGAAATGATAATATTGTCAAAACCGAAATCAGCCGCTATCTCCACGTGTCTCATGGCACTTTCAAATAATGCTTCAGCTGTCGGGAATCTGTGCTTTTCGAGTAAATCTTTTTCAAGCGAGCCTGAATTTACTCCAATACGAATCGGAATACCTCTTTCTTTTGCGGCAGTCAAAACCTGTTTGATTCTGTCTTTTGAACCAATATTACCGGGATTAATTCTCACTTTTGCAACACCTGCTTCGATGGCTTTCAGGGCAAAAACGTGGTTGAAATGAATATCGGAGACAATAGGAATATCCACGCTTTTGACTATTTCACCGATTGCATCTGCGGCTTCCTGTTCATTCACAGTTACACGAATGATGTCAGCACCTAATTCCTGGCATCTTTTAATTTGTTCAACTGTGCCTTTTACATCCGCAGTTTTGGTTTTGGTCATGGTTTGAACGGCAATCGGGGAATCGCCTCCTACAGGTATATTACCAACCATCACCTTGCGAGTTTTTCTGCGTTCTATATTTATAATTGAACTTGAATTATCCATAATTCAAAATTAAATGTTATTAACAAATACAATTATTTAATCTTTTGGCTCAATTCAAAAAGAATATGTTTTTCTCTGTCTGTAAGGTTCTGGTATCCGTTTGCTGAGATTTTATCGAGAATCTCATCTATTTTAGCTTGTGTGATTTCTTCACCGCTTATAATAATTTTCGACTGTGGTTCGGTTTTGACCACAGGCTCTTTTTTAAACCAATTTGATTTATAAACTTTTGGCTCTTCAGGAGAATAATTACCATACACATCCTGCCTTGGCTTTTTAGCAAACATTTTTTCCGACAATTTGAATATACCTGCAGCATCACCGAACTTAATGAGTAAGAAACCTGTAGCCGCACCGCCGAGATGTGCAAAATGGGCAACACTATCCCCGCTGGATGAGAATCCCATCAGCAAAGCTATTCCGGCATAAAGCAGAACAAAATACTTTGCCGGTATCGGTATAAAAAACGGGAACATAAAAATAGGCCTGTTTGGAAAAGTTAATCCGAATGCCAGCAGAATTCCATAAATCGCACCTGAAGCACCAATCGTAGGTGCAGCCGAGGCAAATATGGGGCTGATAAATAATTGAACAAGCCCGGCACCGACTCCGCAGAGCAGATAGAACATAAGGAATTTCCTGGCACCCCACATCTGTTCAAGCTCTATACCGAACATCCATAATGCAAGAAGATTAAAGAATATGTGCCACAAATTGCCATGCATGAACTGATAAGTTATTAACTGCCATAAGTAAAAATTAGTATGTTCCCCAATCGGAAATAATGCAAAATAGTAGAAAAACATATCACCAAGAGAGTATTCGCCAATCTTGAACATGCTGAAAAAGAATGTTTGAAGAAGGAAAACAATAACATTTATTATTATCAGGGCTTTTATTACGGGAGTCAATGCTGTTCCACCAAAACCTCTAAATTGATAGTTACCTGCCATTTTTTAATATAATTTTTGAATTTAAATGTTCTTATAAAAACTACAACTGTATTTGACGTTACTAAATTATAAGAATTGCTTTTTATCAGGATATTCAGTAAGGATTTTTATAAAAAGAAATAATTTCGGATTTTCATAATCGTAATAAATAAAATAATAAGAATTGACCTGTTTAAATATAGACATAGAGAATAAACAGACTAATATAAATAATTTTGCTATTGTAAGAAATTAAATAATAATTTAATTTGTTTTTTTCTCATTTAACATAAATTATAAAAGCATAATTTTGTAATGATAACTGACAAGAATAATTTTAAAGAAGATTTTACTACGATAAGCGCCCTCGATAGTGCCGTTACAGAGACTTCCGAGAAATTATCAAAAAGCTTGAAATCACATTATGAAGATGCTTTAGCTTATATTAAGAGAGAAAAATTTTCTGAAGCTATTAAATTACTCGAATCTGTTATTTCATCTTTGCCGGATTTTGATAATGCTTATTTTTATCTCGGTTTATCAAAATTTAAGACAGGTAAATATACTGAAGGACTTGAAACCTGCAAAAAATTACTCAACCGTGGTTTCAGAAATTATAACATATACAGCCTCGTTGGTTCTATTTACGAGGCAATGAGGGATTACAACAAAGCAATTGATGCTTTTAAACAGTCAATATCATATAATCCCGATTCATTTGATTCCCATTTTAATCTCGGTGTGATTTATTCATATAAGCAAATCTATACGAGTTCCATTAATTCATTAATAGAATGTATAAGATTAAAACCAAAACATGCACTTTCATATTTTAACCTTGGATGTAGTTATTTGCATCTGGAGGACTATACCAAATCAATTGAAGCATTCAATAAAACAATCCAGCTTCAATCCGATATGTATGATGCTTATCACAATTTAGGAATTATTTATTATAATCAGGAAAATTTTGAAAAATCTGCAGAGAACTTCAGAACCTTATATACTCTATCTCCCAATTATGAAAATGTAGTCGTTCATTTAGGTGCCGCTTTGTTTAAGGCAAAGAGATTCAGAGAAGCTATAGATATTCTGGAAAACGAGATTAAAAGAAATCCCGACGATAAAACTCTATTCCTGATTTTGGGGAAATGTTACTATAAAGATAAGCAATATGAAAAAGGAATCGAAACAATCAGTAATTTCCTTGATGCGAATCCAAATTCGGGGGAAGGTTATCTTGAAATAGGTATATGTTATTGGTATTCCGGTATGCACGACAAAGCTATTGATGCTTTCACTCATGCAGTCAGGCTTCAATATGAACCATATGTGTCATATATCTGGCTTGGATTAGTTAATTCAAGCCTTAAAAAAATAAAGGAAGCTTATGAGGCATTCAATCTTGCTAAATATTTAAATGACAAACTGCCTGACAGTTTTATTGGTTTGGGTATGCTGGAAATGATGAATGAGAATTATATTGATGCTATACAGTCATTTCAACATGCCGCAGCACTTAAACCCAATATGCCTCTTGCATATTTTGGTATCGGGGAATGTCAAATCAGGATGTCTGATGTTACTAATTCAAAATTTCATCTTTCTTCAGCTATTCTTGCTTTCGAAGAAGTATTGAGGATTGAGCCGCTAAATGAGCGTGCATATATTAAACTTGGTGTGGTCTATGACAGGATGGAAAATTATAAAAAATCAATCGAGTGTTATGCAAAGGCAAAAAGTTTAAACAAACAATCAGCCGAAGCCGACCTTTATCTTGGCCTGACACTCGTCCATAGCGCCCGTTATCAGGATGCTTTGAAAGCACTGCGTTCGTCAGTCGAAATTCAGCCAAACCTTGCTCCTGCAAGATTTCACTTAGGATTGCTTTATGCTTTTCTCGACAGGCACAAAAATGCTATACAGGAGTTTGAAAAAACAATCGAATTGCTCCCCAATTTTGCAGAAGGCTACAAAAATCTCGGTTTGATGTACCATTCAAACGAGGATTATGAGCAGGCAATAACTTCACTTGAAAAAGCACTCGAACTCGAGCCTTACTTAGCCGATGCACAGCTCAACCTCGGTATAGCCTATGTCGAATCGGGCAATCTTGATGGTGCCGACAAATTATACAAAGAACTTAAAAAGCTTGACGAATCTAAAGCGGATTCACTTTTGTTCAGGATAAATAAGATAAAAGTGAAGAAGTAATATAAGTTCCAAGTTGAAAGTTCATAAAGTTATAATGTCTTGTCCTGAAATACGTTGACCATTATTTAATTGAATAAAGGTTGTTGAACATAATATTTATTAGGTTCTGAATAAAGCATCATAACATTTCT
>Ga0156686_1064_pt1 | contig 99920 bp, 64 predicted proteins | sample RifOxyC2_FD_112016 | JGI IMG/M metagenome (GOLD analysis project Ga0156686, IMG submission 112016) | Ignavibacteria bacterium RIFOXYC2_FULL_35_21
TCTAAACCTTCCCAATAGATTTATATTAAAAATGATGCTCAAGAACAAGGAAAAAATATTGAATAAAGAAAATTATATCTGTGCATGCGGGGATTTTTCGGAATTACACAAAATCAGGAATTTCGTTTACTCTAAAGCACAGGTATTTGGATTTGATGACAACGATGCGAGTAAAATAGCATTAGCCGTGGATGAGGCATGTACGAATTTAATCAAACACTCATTTAATTTGGATAAAACGAAAGAGTTTTGTGTTTCGGTCGAACCATCGAGTTTTAATTTTACAGTTAAAATACATGACAAAGGCCAGCCATTTAATCCTATGGAGGTGGATAAATTGGATATGAATGAATACTTTAAGAATTACAAAAAGGGAGGGCTTGGAATACAGATTATACGTGCCGTGATGGATGAGATTAGGTATGTACCATCCGGAGAAGAAGGTTGGGAGAATGAACTAATCCTGACGAAAATACGTAATTAAAATATCATCTGTATTACTATATGTAGAGGGAGATTCTAAATCTTTCTAATTACACAAAGTTAAATAATTCAGACAAAATTATCCTCAATAATTTAAACCTATATCCGTATATTTGTTTTTTTATTTTTAGATAAATTAACAAATTGTAAGGGTAGATTTAATATCTTCCCTATATTTATATAACACGGACATAAATGAAAGCAATAATTATAATAGTTGGATTAGGATTAGGTTTATTTATCGGTATATACCCCGGGTTGACTAAACCCAAACCAAAGTTTATAAAGTTCTTTGCTTTATTAATACCCGTCTTTACAATTTTTCTTACCCTATTACCACCAATTGCAGGAACTTTTGAGGATGCACGGATAGTTGGACAAAGAAGTCCGGGTAAAATGGTGAATGTTAAACTGACACCTATTCCAGGCACAGTAAGGCATGTAACGACAATAAAATCATTGTCCGATGACCCTGAAGATTACATTATAACAGGTGGGTATGAGCAGTTTATAGCTTTTGACAGTCAATCAGGTAAAAATAAGGTTTATAAATTAGTTATTAATAACAAGATAATACCAAAGGAATTAAAAGAGGGGAAACCATTAGTTTCTTTGATAAATTATAATGCCGAAAAAGATAAATACTATTTTAATTCGATAGTGAGTGTGGATCCAATTTTGACATTACCATACGTTGCCAGCCTCGGTGAATTGGTAAGGATTTTGAATTATCACGTTCCTTCAGCGTGGATTGCTGTGCTGGCGTTTTTAATTTCAATGATTTTTTCGGTTCAGTATTTGAGAAAAAGGGATATAAAATACGATGTAATTTCTTCATCAGCCGCTGAAGTTGGAACAGTTTACACAATATTCGCTACGGTAACGGGAATGTTTTGGGCGAAATTTAACTGGGGTTCTTATTGGAACTGGGACCCGCGAGAAACCTCGATATTTGTACTATTGTTAATTTATGGGGCCTATTTCGCATTGCGGTCTGCAATTGAAAAGGAAGACGTGAAGGCGAGATTAAGTGCGGTTTATTCGATACTTGCCTTCATAACAGTCCCATTTTTTGTTTTTGTATTGCCGAGAATAACACAAAGCTTGCATCCGGGTAGTGCAAGTGAGAGTAATATTGGCCCTGTGCTAAGCTCGCAATCGGACATGCTGAATACAACAAAGCAATATATATTTAGTTTGTCAATGATGTCTTTTACTATAATATTTTTATGGATTTTGAATTTAAGAATCAGGGTTGGAAATTTAAAATTGAAAATTAATAATTAAATATAATGAGATAAAGTATGATAGAATTTCTAATTAAGCACTCGATATACATTGTCCTTATTATTGTGTTAATAATATGGGCAGGAATATCATTTTATTTGTATAGTTTGGATAAGAAAATAAGTAAACTTGAAAAAAATATTCCTGATATTGTGGAAGGTTCTAAACCTTCCTAAAAATAATTATTTTTTTATGGGAGAGAAAAATGAAAAAGAAATACATAATTGGAGCTGTAATAGCTGTAACATTTGCTGTGGTGGCTATACTTTCATTCGACAGCAGTAAAATAGAATATACAAATTTTGCAAAAGCAAAAGCTACGGAAAAGACTTACCAAATAATAGGAAGCTGGTTAAAAGACAAACCGAGCAATTATAATAACAAGGATAACACATTTACATTCTATATGTGCGATGATAAAAAAGACACAGCTTGCGTGATTTTCCACGGTGCTAAGCCAAACAACTTTGACATGGCTACACAAGTTGTCGTTAAAGGCAGTTACACACAAAACAATTTCCATGCATCTGAGATTTTGACTAAATGCCCATCGAAATATGAAGCAGAAATGAAGAAAGCAGGAAGCTAAACAATTACGAATTACGAATTATGAATTACGAATTTTTCTAATTTGTAATAAACGGATTCTTGTTTTAAAATTTAATTAAGTAATCAGGCAGGTTTTTTATGGTTGGGAAATTAATAATTATATTGTCGTTTGTATTGGCTCTGGCTACTACAGTGGCATATTTTATATCGAAGGAAAAGGAAGACAAGGCTAATAAGCTTGGAAGGTATTTATATTTATCTTTATTCTTTTCAATTGTGCTCGCTTCGGGAATTTTACTTTCAAATATATTGTCATTTAATTATCAATATACATATATCTGGAGTTACAGTTCAAAGCTTCTGCCTTTGAACTTGCTAATATCATCATTTTATGCCGGACAGGAAGGTTCATTTCTTTTATGGACGTTTCTGATAAGCTTAGCCGGAGTTTTTTTATTATACTATACAAAAAAATATGACTATGAACCAAGAACGATGGCTTTTTATACATTAATACTTGTTTTCCTGACACTACTTTTAATTATTAAGAGCCCGTTTAATTTTATATGGGAATCCTTTCCCGATGTTGACCCTAACATAGTGCCACCAAATGGGCGCGGATTAAATCCGATACTGGAAAGTTATTGGATAAGCATCCATCCTCCAATATTATTTACAGGATATGCGTTATTATCTGTCCCGTTCGCTCTTGCTATAGCAGGCATGTTCAAAAAGGATTACACGAATTGGGCAAATCTTGCAACTCCATGGGTATTGACAGCATCAGCTATATTGGGATTTGGCATCATTCTCGGAGGATTCTGGGCTTATGAAACATTGGGCTGGGGAGGATTCTGGGGTTGGGACCCTGTTGAAAATTCATCTCTATTACCTTGGCTATTGTCAATAACACTTGTTCATACCTTGCTAATTCAAAAGAGAACGGGTGGGTTAGTAAAAACAAATTTTTTACTTGCAATTTTTGCATTCATATTTGTATTATATGCTACATTCCTTACTCGTAGTGGTGTTCTCGGAGATACATCGGTGCACTCATTCGTTGACCCGGGACAATTAGTGTATCTTCTGCTATTAATATTCCTTGTCTCATTTGCATTGATAGGATTAGTTTTCTTTGCTATCCGATTTAAAAATATGTCGAAGGTGAAAATTGACCTGAAATACGACAGCCGTGAATTTTTTATTACACTTGGTTCGGTATTAATTGTTGCAGTTACATTGATTGTGTTTTTCGGAACGAGTTTACCAATATTTCAGGAAATCATGGGTAAACCTAAGTCGGCGGTTGAAATATCATATTATAATAACTGGAATCTTCCTTTAGCAATACTTATGTTTCTGACTAATGCTTTTTCTCTTTACTTAAACTGGAAAAGTACAACAAGCATTGGTATAGCCCTGAAAAATTCATTGCTCTCGGCTGGATTATCCATACTTTTAACAATATTGGTATTAATAGCCGGAGTAAAAAGAATTGACCATGTTTTATTATTCTTCAGTTCATTCTTCTCAATAACAATTAATATAGTTTTTATATTCAGAACAGGAAGAAGGAAAATCAGGTTGGTTGGCAGTTATATATCACACTTAGGACTTGCACTACTTCTGCTTGGAGCCTTGACATCATCGGTCTTTGTTACTGAAAAGCATATTAATCTGAAAAATGCAGGAACCGATGAAGCATTAGGTTATAAATTCACGCTTGTTGGCAGAGACCAAATTGAAAAGAATATGACAGACAGAGAGAAATATAAATATCATTTAAAAATACAGGGAAATGGTGTTAATTCAATTGTAAGCCCTGTGATTTATTGGAGTGATTTTAATGAACGTTCTTCACCATTCTTCGAACCGGGAATAAAAAGATATATAACAAAAGATTTATACATTTCACCGAATAGTATTACACTCGAGTACCCTTATCCAAGTATGGATTTAGGCAAGGGTGAAACATTTGCAGTTCCTTTCGACAGTTCATTTAAAGTTAGTTTTATAAAATTTGAAATGACTGCTATGATGGATGGTGGAGGACATGCTAATAGTACTGTTATGCCTATGGGTGCTATTGTTGAATTGATTGACAAGGGAAAGTCTGTTATTGATACTTTGTTTGCCGAAGTAAATATGGAAACCGGTGATTTTAAACCTATCATCAAAAATGTGCCTGACAAAAATTTTAAATTAGGTTTTACAAGATTTATTAGTAATTCAGAGAATATTGCACTGTCAAGAGTCGAAATTTCAATTTTACCTGAAAACCAGGAAATTACCCATCCTGAAGAAGTCATAAGCTTTCAGGTTTCGACAAAACCATTCATCAATTTAGTTTGGTTAGGAGTTATATTCGTTGTTACAGGACTTTTTCTGACAATTAAAAAACCATTTTTATACAAAGAAAATAATATAAATGATTAGCTATATAATTTATAAGGAATTATATGTAATTTAATAATAATTAAATATCTTACTTAGAAATTGAAAAATAATAATATTAAAAAATCAACGTCATTCAGAAAAAATTTTAAAATAATAATAATTGGAGAAATAATGTATAGATTTAAAACTTTTGCAATTTTTGGATTAATCTCTTTTGTTCTTGTTACCAATACTGCTTGTACACAAGAGAAAACAAATGAACAACAGGATGTAAAAATTGCTTTGAATACAGGTAATAACCCTCATGAAATGCTTGCATCAAATGCTTCAGGAGTTGAGAATACAGCAATCGGAAAGGTTATACAAATTGAAACTGTAGCTAAACAAAAGCAAGGATTCGCAGTAGATTTCACCTGGAAGGAAAATGGTAATTCAACGAAATTTTCTGATTTCACTAAAGGAAAAGTTGTATTGTTGAACTTCTGGGGAACATGGTGTCCGCCTTGTAGAAGAGAGATACCCGACCTCGTTGAAGTAAGTAAAGAATTAGCAAACAAAGATTTTGTTTTAATAGGAATTGCACTTGAAAGAGGTGCCGATGTAACATCAAATATTACTAAGGTATCGGACTTTATGAAAAGTAATGGTATCCCTTATAATAATTTTATCGGTGTTGAGGCAATAACCAATGCATATGGCGGTATAGCTGCTGTTCCTACAACTTACATAATTGACAAAAATGGAAAAATCTCAGAGACGATAGTTGGTATGAGGGGAAAATCCGATTTTATGGAATCAATAAAAAGAGTGCTAAAGTAATTTTACGAATTATGAATTACGACCCTTCGACTTCGCTGTTAATGACACATTACCAGAAATCTTGATATATTATGAATAGCCACGACTTTTAAGTCGTGGGATGGTTACTCACCACAATTCGGGATTTATCCCCTTAATATTAGTGACTAAAGTCAGAATCGGGTGGAAATAAACCTCCACGAACTGAAGATAGTGGCTATTCAAATAAAGAACGATTTTAATTTGTCATATTTTTGTTTTACCATCGCATCGGCGGTGGTCATTGACTCAGGGTGACAAGATTACGAATGAAAATTTTGTTAATTCAATATTAAAAATTTAAAAACCCTGATAGTTTCTTATCAGGGTTTTCTTTATGTACGCCAGACAGGACTCGAACCTGTGACCCTCAGCTTAGAAGGCTGATGCTCTATCCACCTGAGCTACTGGCGCAAAATCAATTACGAATTACGAATTAAGTAATACTTCTAAGTTAGATTGCAAAATTAAGATTTTTTTATGTTTAATCAAAAATAAAAGCTTTTAAAATTTGTAATTACAGGCATTTATACCTAATTTTGTAGTTGGACCAAGTCCCGTGCGGCTAAGAAGAGCCCAATCCCGCCAGGTCCGGAAGGAAGCAACGGTAAGTTCATGCTTAGGGCGCCACGGCAAACTTGGTCTTTTTTTAATTACGAATTACGATTAACGAATTAAGATTTACTCCATAATTAAAGATTTTTTAGTTTCAAACGTCAACTTAATGTTATAATATTTATACAAATTAAAACCTTTACAGGTTTATATATCAAATGGTAAAAGAAATATTAATAAATTCTACTCTTAACGAAGAAAGAATCGCAATCACCGAAGACGGCAGGCTCGCCGAGCTATTCATTGAATTACCCGATAAAGAACGTTCTATTGGAAATATTTTTCTTGGTAAAGTTACTAAAATAGTTGAAGGAATTAATGCAGCATTTGTGAATATTGGACAAGGACAGGATGCTTTCCTTCACTTTTCCGACATTGACGATAAACTTGAAAATATAATTACCGACGACGAAGATGAAGAGCTTTATGAAAAAGCAAAACAAAGAAAAGCCGCAAGATTAGCCTCTAACGGGAAAAGGGAAACTGCGGTTACAACAAAAAAATTTAAGCAAACAAAAACAAAAGATAACAAACAGAAACCTAAATCAGGCAGACGCGGAAACTTTAAATTAAATATCGAACAGGGGCAGAATATAATTGTACAGATTGTAAGGGAAGCATACAGTTCCAAAGGTGTAAAAGTAACAACAAGAATTGGAATACCAGGCAGGTATGTAGTGCTAATGCCCTTCGACGATGTGATTGGTATTTCAAAAAAGATTTCATCGCTTAGAGAGAGACGCAGACTCAGACAACTTGCAAGAAACTCACTGCCCACCGGCCTGGGGTGTATCATCAGAACAGCCGCACAGAAAATAAATGAACATGAACTCCTGAAGGATTGGGACAGCCTTGTAAAAATTTGGAATGAAATCGAGGAAAAAGTTAAAAAAGCAAAAGAACCAATGCTTCTCTATCAAGACCTACCTATTGCAACAAGTGTAGTCAGAGACCTGATGACAAAAGATGTGTCAAAGGTGACTATTGATTCAAAGAAGTTATACAAGGAAATTTCTAATTATTTGAAATGGGCATCACCTGCACTTGTTGATAAAATTTCACTTTATAGTGATTCAAAACCGATTTTCGAGCATTTCGGAATCGAAAAACAACTCGAACAAACCTATAAAAGAAAAGTAAGGCTTCCGAATGGTGGAACAATAGTTATTGACCAGACTGAAGCAATGATGGTTGTAGATGTCAATTCAGGTAAAGCCATATCTGAAAGGGAACAGGAAAAAAATGCTCTTCAGACAAACCTGGAAGCCGTCAGGGAGATTGCCCGACAGGTAAGGCTCAGAGACATAGGCGGTATTATACTCGTTGATTTCATAGATATGAGGAAACTTCCTTTCAGGAAGAAAGTCTATGCTTTAATGAGGAACGAATTAGATAGAGATCGTTCAAAGACAATTGCCTATCCACTGACTCAGTTAAATTTGATGCAGATTACCAGGCAGAGAGTCAATCAAAATATAACAGAAAAAATCAGCGAAAGCTGTCCAATGTGTCAGGGTACAGGTAAGGTTATATCAAAGGGTGTTCTCTCGACTGCAATAGAAAGATGGCTAAAGAATTTCAGGTCAAATTCAAGAGAATTCCGATTGACTTTAATGGTTCATCCAAATCTTGCTGAATTTTTGTCGGATGGAACAATATCAAAGCTTGCACGCATGATGATAAAATACTTTGTGAAGATAAAATTGCAGCAAAGCAACCACTTAAGAATTGATGAATTCAAATTCATTTCTGCACGCCAGGAAAAAGACATAACACAGGAGTTTCTGTAATCAGCAATGGATAAGCAAAGCAGAACACTTACAATACTTGGTTCAACCGGCTCAATCGGGATACAAACACTACAGGTGCTGGAATCTTCTTCTGAAAAATTCTGCCTTGGATTCATAACCGCAAACTCGAAAATAGATATACTCGAGGAACAAGCTAATAAATTCAACCCGGTTGGTGTAGCAATCAGCGATGAAAAATTCTATCATGAGTTCAGGAAAAAAACGAGTTATAAAGGTAAGATTTTATGCGGCAAAGAAGGTGTTCTTGAAGCGGCTTCATATTATAAGAATGACATGGTATTAAGTGCACTCGTTGGCTTCAGCGGTGTTCAGCCGACACTTGCGGCAATTAATTCATCGAAAACCGTTGCGCTCGCTAATAAGGAAACTCTTGTTAGTGCAGGTTCGATTATAACCACTTCAGCAAAAGAAAAAAATGTTCCGATTATTGCCGTTGACAGCGAACATAGTGCTATTCTTCAATGCTTAGTTGGTGAATCAATTGATACTGTTGAGAAAATAATTCTGACGGCATCAGGAGGCCCATTCTGGACAACACCTGGTGAAGAATTTGAATCTCTGACAGTCGAACAAGCCCTCGAGCATCCCAACTGGTCGATGGGAAATAAAATCACGATAGATTCGGCAACGATGATTAATAAAGGATTTGAGGTAATCGAAGCTCACTGGATATTTGGCTTGCCTATTAATAAAATTGAAGTATTGATACACCCTCAAAGCATAGTTCATTCAATGGTTCAGTTTATTGATGGCTCTGTGAAAGCACAGCTTGGAATACCTGATATGAGAATTCCAATATCTTATGCTTTAAATTATCCCAAAAGATTGAATTACGATTTTCCAAGATTAGAACTAACAGAAATAGGTATTCTTACTTTTGAAATGCCTGATTATTTCAGATTTCCCTGCTTAAAGTTGGCGTATGAAGCAATTGAAAAAGGGGGTTCAGCCACAGCAGTACTAAATGCGGCTAATGAAATAGCAGTCTATGCTTTTCTTGAAAATAAAATTTCATTACCTGAAATTGCGAGTTTAATTGAAAAAGCATTAAATAAAATAAAGATTATTGCTCGACCGACAATAGACGAAATTATAGATACAGACAAAGAAACAAGATTATTAGTTGAAAGTATAATTAACGAAAATATCAAATAATATAAAGAAAGACTATGGGATTTTTAAATGATGTATTTTATTTACTGCTGGTAATTAGCATACTGGTTGTAATACACGAATTCGGACATTTTATAGCTGCAAGACTGACAGGAATGAGAGCTGAAGTATTTTCAGTAGGCATGGGTCCAAGGATTCTCGGATGGAATAAAATTACCGGCTTCAATTTCGGAAAACTTGCAAAAGACTGGGATGGACAGGGACATACTGATTATAGAATAGCATTACTTCCGATTGGTGGTTACGTAAAAATTTCCGGAATGATTGATGAAAGCATGGACACTGAGTTTATAAAGAAGGAGCCACAGGCATGGGAATTTCGCTCAAAATCAACATTGCAAAAGACATTTGTAATTAGTGCCGGTGTAATAATGAATACATTGCTGGCAATTCTATTTTTTTCGGCTATTGCATTTTTCAGCGGAAAATCACTTTACCAGACTACAACCATTAGATATGTTGAAAGCAAATCAATAGCAGAAACTATTGGTTTTAAGGCTGGTGACAAGATTCTTTCGGTTAATGGAAAAGCAATTGTAGATTGGGAACAATTCTTTCAACTTTTGGCTGAAAAAGATTTCGGTAATAATAAGTATATAAAAGTTCAACGGGAGGGTAACCAGGTTACATTGAAAGCCGAAGGAACTAAAATACTTAAAACAATTTCCAATCAGGAGCACTTTGGTATTTATCCTAAGGGTACAAAAGTATTAATTATGGCTATCGAAACACTTAAGCCTGCAGGTAAAGCAGGAATGCAGCCTGGGGATACTGTTAAAAGTATAAATGGAGAGCAAATTTGTTCCATAACTCAGTTTATCGGAATCGTAAAAAGCCATAAAAACAGTTCACTGTTTATTGAGTGGGAAAGAAAAGGTAAGATTCTAAGCGACTCAATTAAGCCTACTGAGAAAGGGATTATTGGCGTTCAAATTGACCAGGATTATTTCGGGCCTGTTAAACATGTTGACTATGGTTTATTAGAATCAATAAATATCGGAGCAGATGAAACATACCGCACTGTAGTTTTGTTTGTCGGTTCGGTAGTTCAAATTATAAAAGGTAATGTCTCGGTAAAACAATCCATCGGCGGGCCTATAATGATAGCTAAAAGTGCCTCTCAATCTGCGGAAAGAGGCTTATCATATTTTATAAGATTCATGGCTGTTCTATCCATAACCCTTGCAGTTTTAAACATACTCCCCTTCCCTGCACTCGATGGAGGACATCTTGTATTTATTATAATCGAAGGAATAATCAGGAGAGAAGTTCCGCCAAAGGTGAAAATTGTGTTTCAGCAAATCGGCTTTGCAGTTTTGATGCTCTTTATGCTTTATGTGATTTATAATGATTTCACGAGACTTTAAAATTAATTGACAATTAATAATTGACAATTGTTAATTTGAGAAAAATCAGATGAATAACCACTATTTTAAATAGTGGAAATCTTTACTAAAAATAACATACTGGCGATAGCCACTTAAAATATTTTGATATTGAATTTGATGAAATCGTATTAGATGAAATGAAAAAGACAAAAGAAATCAGGATTCTTGTTACAAATGACGATGGTATTGACTCACCGGGAATTTTTGCTCTGGTTCATTCAATGAAACGGCTTGGAAAGGTTGTTGTCGTAGCACCGGACAGACAGCAAAGTGCCGTGGGACATGCTTTGACAGTCTCTGACCCATTGAGGGTTGTTCCATTCCACAGAAACGGAGAAATGTTCGGATACGCAATTAACGGAACTCCCAGCGATTGTGTTAAACTTGCAATGTCGTCCCTGCTGGATGAAAAGCCTGACCTTGTGGTTTCAGGAATTAATCATGGGCAAAACACTTCGATTAATATTCTTTATTCAGGAACTGTATCAGCGGCTACTGAGGGAATGTTAATAGGAATACCATCTATTGCCGTATCACTTGCATCTTACAGCCATAAAGCTGATTGTGCAGTAGCCGCAGATTATTCGTTTGATATTGCAAAAAAAGTATTAAAAACCGGTTTACCTGAAGGCACTCTTTTAAATGTTAACATACCGGCAGTACCTAAAGAGAAAATAAAAGGTATAAAGATTACCAGGCAAAGCGATTCTCAATGGAATGACCATTATGAGAAAAGGATTGACCCATTTGGCAGAGATTATTACTGGTTTTCCGGTGAATATAAAGTTATTGATAAAGATTTGGAAACCGATGATGCCGCCTTGCTCGCAGGATATGTTTCGGTAACTCCGATTCAATTTAAATTTACTAATTATGATGCTATTAGTAAGCTTAAAGTATTGGAAAAAAAGAGTAAATAAATTGATAAATAATTAAAATGAATATTCTATTCATCGCTCCGTTGAAATCTACGTTTGTCAAAAATGACATTGCAATTCTATCAGAACGACATAAACTCCTGCTCGAAAATTCTGAAATTGGAAAAGGATTCATCGGATTAAATAATTTATTGAAAATTATATTCAGGTCGTTTTTTAGAATATTCAAGGCTGATGCTGTTTTCTGTTGGTTCGGTGATTATGCATCATTATTCCCTACCCTATTTGGAAGACTATTCAGAAAGCCTGTGTATGTCATTGCAGGTGGATTTGATGTGAGCTACATACCTGAACTTAATTACGGAGCAAGAGCCAGAGCCTTACGTTGGTTCTGTGCAAAGCATTCCTTCCGTTTTGCTACAACGGTTTTACCTGTCTCGAAATTTGCAGAAAAATGCCTGAATGATAGATTGAATGGCAAATTTAAAAAATCAATTGTCGTATATAATTGCATTGATGTGGAAAAATTAACTGTATATAAAAAAGATGTTGAAAGAAATATCGTTCTCACTGTATCGAGAGCAGATGATAGCATTGAATATATTTTAAAAGGTACAGACAGGTTTATTAACATAGCACGTAAAATGCCACACAGACAATTCGTCATAGCAGGATTGCAGGCACAGGCACTGGAACTTGCCCAAAAAAAAGGAAGCGACATATACAACTTGAAAATTATTCCCGGCTTTTTATCTTTATATGATGAAATTATACCATTATATAATCAGGCATCGGCTTATATTCAGCTTTCATTGGAAGAATCATTCGGAATATCAGTTGCAGAGGCAATGGTTTTCGGCTGTGTCCCGATAATAACAAATAAAGGCGGATTGCCTGAAGTCGCAGGTGATAAGGGATTAATCATTGAAACTGATGATGATGTAATAAATTCAATTGAACATTCATTTCAATATTCAGAACCACAAAGACAAGCACTAATTGAACAAGCAAAGAAATATGATATAGGTAAAAGAAGAAATGAATTATTTGGAATTATTTAATTTTACTTTTTACCCTTCAAATAATAATAGCTATCCCCTACTGCTCTGAATATCTGGATGAATTTGAAATTGTAATTCCTGTTGACATATATAAAACATAAAATGCCGAGTGATAGTAGATAAACAATAACACCAAGTGGAATCAGGTATTGATTGCCGCTCAATCCGACAAAATAATATGTTACAAATGATAGAATGACTGAAATGACAACATAGAGAAATACTGTGTATGGTTTTTGAGCGGCATTGATTATCGTTGACAAAATAACAAATGGTAAGCCTAAAGCAGCAAACATTAATACATTGAAATGAGCAACTGCAAGATGGTATTTAACAGGCAGGAACCATTCAATAAGCAATCTGCTCAAGCCAAGTTCCAGAGGAATGATTATTATTAAAAAACTAATAAAAATGAATGATGTCGCTTTTGTCATCAGGTCGTTCAATCCTTTAAAATTCTTGCTTTCTAATGCACGAACTGCCGCAGGATATACAAGAGAAATAGCCGCATTTGCAGTTTCCTCGAAGAAACGGAAAAGTGTTTTTGCCGAATAATAAATTCCAACAACCTGTGTTGAAAAGAAAAACTGTACAATATATATATCCAATTGCTTAGGTAAGGCATTAAAAGCACTCGTCAACATCAATGGAAAACCAAAGGAAAGCAATCGCTTTAGTCCTATACCTCCTTTAAAACCAAACTCAAGCTTATTGAAAGTGATGATTATTGAAAGAAAAGTACTGATGATTGAACCTGCAAAGTAAATCACAAGCATGAGATTGAAATTTAGTTGGTGGAATGAAAATATATAATATACAGTCATAATTGCCATCGAACCGAAAAAGGAAAAGTCAACCCAGAATAACTTTTGCATTTCATGGTCACGTAAAAGCAATTTTATACAAAATGTCCGTGGAATAAACACAAGGCAAAGCAAAGGAAGATAGTTTGCAATTTCTTTTATCCTTGGTTCATTAAAAACACCGGACAGGGGATTTTGAATGGTGAAAAAAATCAGAGAAGCTCCGAAAGCAATTACAACATGAACAACAACTGAATAAGTATTGACAAGCCTTACATTGTCTTTATTCATCCCGAATTGTATAAGGTTTGTCAGGTAAGCATCGGCCACAATAAAAATCCAGGTATGAAGATTGATTAAAAGAGCATATAAACCAAGGTCATTCGGGTCGAGGTATTTCATTTGGAAAATCAGGACAAGCCCATATAATATATACAGGAATTTGTCAGCTACTGACCATGAAATTTTACCAAGATGCTCTTGTACTTTCATAAATTGTCTTTATTAGGATTTGTTGGATTTAATGATTATAGGATTAATAAACAATGACCTACAAAATATATTTTATAATTTATATTAGCAAATGCTATTAATCAATTTATTTATCAGTGTGTTATACAAATTTTAAATATCTGCGAAATCCTTTAATCTGTTCAATCTGTGGTCAGATTTTTTGTGGGATTTCATTACCTACTTCTTTAATTCCTTCTTTGATTTTCAATACCAAAAGCATTACAAATCCGACAATAAAAAATAATGCCAAGGATAGAATCGCCCACCTGTATGAGCCGCTGAATTGTAATGCAAGTCCGAATGCAAGTGGTCCAATCCAGCTTGTTCCTTTGTCGCTGATTTCATATAAACTGAAATATTCAGCTTCTTTATTTTTCGGTATCAAGTGTGAGAACATAGAACGGCTCAACGATTGTGTTGCACCCAAGACTATTGCTATCACTCCACCAAGTATATAAAATCCTGTTTCTGAGCTTAAATACTGGAATGAATAAAAAACACAACCAGTCCAAATTACGAGGCTGATTAATAATGCTCTTTTCGTTCCGATTGAATTTGCTATGTAATTAAATAGCAAAGCACCAAAGAATGCCATGAACTGAACCATGAGAATCACAGTCGTCAGAGTGGACATTGACAAACCCAACTCTTCCTGTCCGAATACTGCCGATATGGCAATCACAGATTGCACACCGTCATTATATAGGAGATATGCAATAAGAAATATTAATGTCTTAGGATAATTGAAAGAGCCTTTGATTGTAGCAAATAGCTCTTTGAAACCTATTGAAATAAGCCTCTCCCCTGTTTGTTTTTGCTTCGCTGATTGCCGGATTTTCAATGTGAGCATAGGAATAATTGTGAATAAAGCCCACCAAATACCGGCGGAAACAAGATTCAGCCTTATTGCCATTTCGGAAGTCAATCCCAACTTTGAAGCATTGAGGTATAAAGCAAGATTCAGAGCTAATAAAACACCACCTCCGAGATAGCCGAAAGCCCAGCCGATTGAAGAAACTGCATCCCTCCTGTCAGTTTCAGCTATATCATTCAGGTAAGCATTGTACATTACAGCAGAAGCACCAAAGCTTATATTCGCTATAATGAAGAATAATGCACCAAGCAGGTAGTTAGTTCCATGCAGGAAAAACAAGCCCATTGTTGAAATTGAGCCGATATAGGCAAACAATCCAAGCATAAACTTTTTCTTATGTGTATAATCTGCTATTGCACCAAGCAGAGGCAAAACAAGAACCTGCAAAAGAACCGAAGCAGAAACTACATAAGGAAAGAAAGAGCCTGAATGAACCGGTACACCAAGTATATGAACAAAACCGTGGGCATCTGCTCCTGCCTTGGTTATCGAGGTCAGGTAGGGACCAAGAAAAACTGTAATTACAGTCGTATAAAAAACCGAATTTGCCCAGTCGTAAAAGTACCAGCCAATCCGTTCTTTTCTTGTGCTTAATTGAGAATCTGACATTAAAAAATAAAATGTTAAAAATAATTGTTACAAATATCAGGAGAAATGGGAAATTATTTTGTATAATTAATCATCTAATATTTATTATCAGTAACTTTTATATTTGCCATTCTGAACTCGGTTCAGAATCCATAGCCACAACCCACATCAACAGCCCCCTTTTTCAAAGGGGGTTCGGGGGGATTTCTTTCTCCCCTCTCCCATTGGAGAGGGATTGGGGGTGAGGTTTAGAAATCAATCACATTTTTTCTTATATTTGCTTACGAGTAATTTTATTAATTCATTTCCCTTATTGTTATGGCTGATAATATTGCGGACAAACTCTCAAATCTTGTAACTGATTTCCGCCTTGCGAACTTCAGGGGATTGAACGAATGGCAAACCCGCCAAACATATATTGAACCTTTCTGGGAAATTCTTGGCTGGAATGTTCGGAAGCAATCAGAAGTACAAGGTGAAAAAACTGAATCATCAAAAAGACCGGATTATAGATTTCGCAAAGACAACAAAACTCTTTTCTTTGTCGAAGCAAAGAAACCAAATGAAAATCTGAAAGAAAATCAAAATCATATTTACCAGGCAAAAATTTATTGCTGGAACGGTAAAGTACCTCTTGCTGTGCTGACCGACTTCGAGGAGTTCCGCCCATTCCGTGCCTACGGACTGCCAAAGAAAGATGACCGCGAAAAAGGAATTATCAAGCAGTTCGATATGAAGTGCGAAGAGTACCCGGACAGAGCATACGATTTGCTGAATACTTTCGGTAAAGAAGCAGTCTATGGCGGCTCGCTGAATGAAATAATACAAAAACCGACTCAGGTGGAACTTCGCGATACAGTTGACAAGCATTTCCTGATTACGCTTACAAAGTGGCGTACCGACTTAGCCGCACAGATTGCAAAAATAAATAAATTTGCTAATGAATTTGACCTTGCCGAAGCTGTGCAGAGGATTCTCGACCGCCTTGTGTTCCTGCGGGTTCTGCAGGACAGGGACATAGAGACTGAAGATTTCATGTGCGGAATTTCAAAAAGCAAAACCGATGAACCTTATTCTGCTTTCCTTAAAATATGCAAAGCGATGGCTCCCAAGTACAACGGCTTAATTTTCAATCCTCATCCTCTGTCTGAGAACCTGAAAATCGAAGGACGACTGTTCAAAAAAATTGTTCAGGAACTGGATTTCGAGGAATCGCCATACCGCTTCGATGAAATCCCTGTGGAAATGCTCGGCACAATTTACGAACGATTCCTCGGTGATGAAATTAGTTTCAGCCCAAGGGGAAAACTCGTTATTGACAAGAAACCCGAAGTACGAAAAGCAGGAGGAGTATATTATACACCTCAGTATATAGTAGAATATATTGTGCAGAACACTGTCGGAAAATTGTTGGAAATCTGCAAAACTCCCGAAGATGTTGCAAAGCTGAAAATACTCGACCCGGCTTGCGGCTCAGGCTCTTTCCTGCTGGGTGCTTTCAACTTATTAATCAAATGGCACGAGGATTATTTTTCTGCAAATCCTACAAAGATTATTGAGAAAACGGGAAAACAATACTTCAATCTGGCATACCTTGACGATAACAACATAACAAAGCTTACGGCAAAGATGAAAGGGAGAATACTTCAAAACAATCTTTATGGAGTTGACCTGGACAAGCAGGCAACGGAAGTAGCCCAGATGTCGCTTTACATCAGGGTACTCGAAGGACTGACTGGCGAAAGCATAATGCAGTTGGGTTTCCACGAAGCACTGCTTCCCCGTTTAGACGGTAACATTAAATGCGGAAACTCCCTAATCGGACCCGATTTCATTAATGAAGGCTTTTTTAAATTACCAGAACGAGAAAAGCACAAAATAAATCCATTCGATTGGGAAGAACAATTCCCATTCATAAAAGAAAAGGGTGGATTTGATGCTGTGATTGGAAATCCACCCTATTTGAGAGTTCAAGGATTACAAGAATATCATTCAAATATTATTCAATATCTGAAGAATTATTACAAATCAGCATCAACGGGTAATTTTGATATTTATGTTATTTTTATTGAAAAAGGATTTTCTTTATTAAATGATAGGGGTTATTTTGGTTTCATTGTACCTCATAAATTTTTCCCTTCACAATTTGGAGAAAATATTAGAGAATTAATAACTTCAAAAAATGCACTTGAAGAAATTGTTCATTTTGGTTCAAATAAAGTTTTTGAACAGGCAGATACCTACACTTGCTTATTATTTTTATCAAAAAAGAAAAATAAGGAATTTAAAATTATTGAATTTGGTAGTGGTGCTGATTTAGAATCCGAATTAAATCTTATCGCAAAAAGCAAAAATAAAGAAAGTAATAAATTTAAAATTGGATTTATTAATCATCCTGAAAAAAGTAAAGATAAATGGAGCTTTAAATCTGGTGAGACTGGTGGTTTAATTGATAAATTATTGAATTCAAATTTTCCTAAATTAAATGAAATTACAGAAAAAATATTCGTGGGTCTTCAAACAAGTGCTGATGATATTTATGTTCTTAAGGTTAAGGATAATAAATACTTAAATTATAAAAATTTGAAATCGTTTAAGTTATTTTCAAAATCGTTAAATGAAGAAGTTGAAATCGAAAAAGGTTTGATTAAACCATTCCTTATGGGACGTGATGTTTACAGATATGATGATCCAATTTTCCGTAATTACGTTATTTTCCCTTATACAATAATTAATAATAGTGCTGTTATAATGGCTAAAGAAAATATAAAAGAAAAGTTTCCCAATGGGTGGCATTATTTATTAGAAAATAGAAAAGTATTAGAAGGTAGGGAAAATGGTAAAATGAATCATGATAAATTTTATGCTTATATATATCCTAAAAATTTAGCTTATTTTGAACAAGAAAAAATATTAATTAGAGAATTGGGTGATAAACCAAATATGTTTTTCGATAATGAAAATTTTTATCATACTGCAAAAATTTACTCTTTATTGCTTAAAGATAAAAGCAATTTAAATTATCTTTATATGCTAGGTATTTTAAATTCAAAAATTCTAAACTTCTTTATTAAAAATACGAGTGAAATTTGGGGTACCTCTCACAAATTCAAAACTCAATTTTTAAATCCTTTTCCAATACCTAATCTTACAGATAGAAAAGTAAAAATAGATATGGTTTCTCTCGTTGACCGCATGTTGAAACTTCACAAAGACAAACAAACCGCCTCGGACTTCGACCGCAAGCAAATAGACCAATACATAGCCAAGACAGACAAAGAAATAGACAAACTTGTCTATGAACTCTACACCCTAACCGAAGAAGAAATCAAGGTTGTGGAGGGTATATAGAGATGGAAAATAATAAAATAAGTATTAAATCAAGTTTGAATGATATTAATGAGCATTCAGGAATTATTATTTTAATGGATGCAGCTGGTACAAAGAGTAAAGATATTAAACAATGTATAATATTTTTAGACAAATTTAAAAAGAATATAGATTTAGCAAAAAAAATTGCTGAAAGTAATTCAGATAATGAAAACTATTTAAAAATTAGAGACTTCTCTTATATTTTTTTTCAGGATACGATTATTTTTAGTTTTGTTTTTAATAGTCCTGAAGACATTTTATCTTCATTATATGAAATTCATGGAATTATTTCATCTTTCTTTGTTTTTAATTTAATTGATAATATTCCATTACGTGGTGTAATGAGTATCGGTAATTTTATACAATTAAATAATTATTCAATTTTAGGTGAAGCAATTAATGAAGCTATGGAATATCATGAAAAATTTGATATGTATGGGATAATATTACATGAAAATTGTAATTTTTTATTAGATCCTTTAAATAATCCTGATATCTCTTTTGAACGAGTTATTTATCCACACAGCGATGTGATTTTTAAAGATTTGTTTTTGAAATATAAAATTCCCTTGAAAGATAGTTGCGGTACAGAGAAAAAGAAGATAGATTTTTTGTATACACTGAATTGGATTTTTGGATTATTAATTGCACTTCCTAGTGACGAACGTAATTATAGTAAAATAGTTGGTAATTATGGATATGAATTAATCGAAAGATTAGATAAAAATAATAATACATTAAATAAAATAAATAATACAATAGCATACTTGGATAAATATTTTACTAAATATCCTGAGATTAGAGATTTAATTCATCCAGATTTATAATCATCATAATCACAATAATCACACAAATCACAGTTCAGACAATTTGCGTCTCCGCGGCTCTGCGTGCAACCCTTTCCCCTTCATCCTTCAATCTTCCTTCTTCTGGCTTCCGGCTCCCGACTACCTGCTTCCGTCTATATTTTTAAAACCATTTTAAAATCCTTTTAAAACCGTTTTCTTGACATATCACTCCCACAACCTTATCTTTGCACCGCATGTTCTTTGTTAATCTATGTCGGGCTGAATTCAGTCAATGCCGGTTGTAGTGAAACGGAAATCCCGATCCATCGGGAGGATGAATAGCCACTATCTTTTGTTCGTGGTAGATAATATCAAATCATACATTGACTTAAGTCACAAATTTGAGCATCATTAATAAAAATGATTAATAAAAATATGCTGGATGTGCACATTGAATTCTTTTATTCTTAAGAATTTACCTTATGTTTTTTAGCAAAAGAAAAATCATGTCAAATCTGCTTAAAATGCCCAAATCTGCCCAATTTTGGCTCCTTATCACCACAATTCAACACTCAAAATTAAAAATTCAAAATTTCTAATTACCTGCTCCCGATGCACAAAATGCACGTTTTGGCTCATTGTGACCAAATTTCAAATCGGTGTAATTTAATTAATCTGCTAAATCACAGTTCAGACATTTTGTAATCTCAATTTTCAATTCTATTCATACCTAAGTGCATCAATCGGGTCGAGCTTTGCGGCTTTCCATGCGGGGTAAGCACCGAAGATTATACCGAGAAGTGTGCAGATTATTATGCTGAAAATTACCCATGAATAAGGAAGGACAAGCTTTATACTCATCAGGGAACCAAAGAAGGCACTTGCGACAATTCCCATAATTATTCCTATTAAGCCTCCGATCTGGCAGAGTGTGATTGCTTCGATGATAAATTGGGTGAGTATCCACCTCCGCTTAGCTCCAACTGCTTTCCTGATGCCTATTTCACGTGTTCTTTCTTTGACAGACACAAGCATTATATTCATAATACCGACACCTGCGGCAATGAGAGCTATGATGCCTGAAAATGCTCCGAAGTATGAGAGAAAGTCTGTGAAGCTTGCAAACTGTTCGGTTAGCGATTCGTTTGTTTCTACTTCAAAATCGTTTTCCTGCCAGGGTTTCAGGTTGCGGACTGAACGCATTATACCGATTGATTCATCAATTGCATCATTCAAAGATTCATAGTCTTGGGACTTGATTGTAATAAACAAATCATATTCCCACAACGAAGCATAGTATTTAAGAAATTCAGTCAAAGGAATAATTACCCTGTTATCCTGGCTTTCACCCAGGACAGCACCTTTCGATTCAAGTACACCAATAACCGTATAGGAGTGATTTTTAATTTTAATCTTCTTAGCGATTGGGTCAATATTCGGAAATAATTTGACAACAATATCATTTCCGATTACAGCAAAACTCCTGTTGTAATCAATATCTTCCTGGGTAAATGGCCTGCCTTTATTGATAGAAACATTCTGTGCTGTGAAAAAATTCTCGTCGGCACCAATTAAACCCACGTCAGGGTCAGTCTCATTTTCTCCATATTCAATTGTGGTGCCAAATGAATAACCCTGTGCAGTAACAAATTCTGCAAGTGTCATATTTTTTTTGAGTTCTTTCAACACAGAATAAGTTATAGGTTTTCTCTTACGGTATTTTCTCCAGTTATGCCCCATATTTAGTGCCGGAACCCGATAAATGAAGAATGAATTTCTTCCGAGAGCCTCCATCTCACTGAATACAGAGCCATTGATTGAATCAACCAGAGAACCGGCACCTATAATTGCAAACACACCGATAGATATGCTAAGCAACGTCAGAAAAGTCCGTAGTTTGTTTGTACGAACAGAATCAAATGCCTGAAATATACTCTCGCCTATATTCATACTTTAATTTTCAATTTCCAATTTTCAATTTTCAATAAATTTTCAAACAATTAACAATTCACAATTAATAATTAACAATTAATTTTCAATTTCTAATAAATTTTCAAACAATTAACAATTAACAATTAATAATTAACAATTAATTTTCAATTTCCAATTTTCAAATCAGGTTTTATACAATGGATTCTGAACCAAGTTCAGAATGACATCCAATTTTATCCTAATTGTTAATTGTGAATTTTAATTGTTAATTCTCCCTTCTGAGTGCTTCCACCGGGTCAAGGTTTGCTGCCCTTACCGCAGGAATCACTCCCGCAAGCATACCGACAAAGATTGAAACAAAGGATGCTATTAGCAACAATTCATAAGGCAGAACGGGTGATAGAAAAGCAGTTGCAGGGACAATTTTCGGTAGAAAGGTCGCCGTCAAATAAACGAGTGCCGAGCATCCGACAAAAGCTATGATAGCACCAAAAAAACTTAATATTGCCGACTCGACAATAAACTGAATCCAGATTGTCCTTTTCTTTGCTCCTACCGCTTTTCTTATTCCTATTTCCTTTGTCCTCTCCGTAACAGACACAAACATAATATTCATAATACCTATCATGCCAACCATAAAGGATAGGACTGTCATTCCGATACCAACACCCCACACAGACAGCCTGAGAACTTCAATCGTGCTTTCAAATGCCTTTGTTTCATTTATTGAAAAATCATTTTCCTCGCCGGGCTTGATATTTCTTATTTGCCTCATCAATCCTTCGGATTCAGCCCTAATCTCATCGAGGTATTCAATACTGCCGGCTTTAATAGCAATTGATACAGACCTGCCCGACCTGCCAAATACCGACTGGAAGGCTTTAATCGGCATGAAGCATTGATTATCAACAAAATCAAAAAGCATAGTACCTTGCTTTTTTATAACACCAATAACAAGAAATTTCCTTCCTTCAATTTTAACATACTGCCCAACCGGGTCTCCGTCATTCAGCAATGCCTGATGTACCTTATAACCCAGTACAATCACATTAGAACCAATATCATCTTCAAATTGTGTGAAATGCCTGCCAATCAATGTAGCACCTGCAGGAGTCATCGAATGTTCCCATTTAGTACCGATAAAACTCATCCCCTGATATTCTTCATTCTTATATTTTATTTTATATCCAAACTCCCTTGCATTAGGAATTGCCAGTTCGGCAGATTTGATTTTTTCACAAAATTCGGTTGCCTGGTCGTAAGTGATGTTTTTTCTTTGCCTCATTTTCTTCCAGTTCCTGCCGCCTGCCCATTCCCATTTGTCAATGTAAAGCATGTCTGTGCCGATAATATTGAAGGTATCTTCGAGAGCCTGGTCAAGTCCCGATAAAACCCAACCCATAAGAATAACAAAGGAAATACCGATAACGACACCCAAAGAAGCAAGGAGAGACCTAAGTTTATTGACCCTCATTGCCTCGAAGGCAATTTTGATATTTTCTGTTATTTCATTTATTTTCATATCAGGGCTGCGCTTCTTCTGTTAAAGCTCTTTGGTGATGATTGACCGAATCATGTTCTATTAAACCATCCCTCAGTTTAATTATTCTTTTAGCAAAACGGGCAACTTCTTCTTCATGAGTTACAACGATAATTGTATTTCCGGCTTTCCACAATTCATTGAATAGATTCATAATTTCAAGGCCGGTTTTTGAATCGAGGTTGCCTGTAGGTTCGTCAGCTAATATAATTGAAGGTTCGGTAACTAATGCACGAGCAACTGCCACTCTCTGCCTCTGGCCTCCGGACAGTTCATTTGGCTTATGATTGACCCGGTCTCCTAAGCCGACGTTTTCCATTGCCTTCATAGCTTTTTCATGCCTCGCAGAGGCACCGAATCCTCCGTAAATCAAGGGTAGTTCAACGTTTTTAAGTGATGTCGAGCGGGACAATAAATTGAAGGTCTGAAATACGAAACCTATTTCTTTATTCCTGATAGAGGCAAGGTCATTATCGGTCATCTCGCTAACGTCCATTTCCTTGAACAGATATTTTCCTTTTGTGGGAGTATCGAGACATCCGATAATATTCATCAGTGTAGATTTACCCGAACCCGATGGACCCATAATAGCAAGGTAATCATTCTTATTTATCTGCAATGTTATATCTCTCAGGGCATGAACATATTCAGTACCCATCCGGTAAATCTTGGCAATATGCTCGATTTCAATTAATGTCGTTCCGTTTCTATTTTCTTCTTTTAATTCCATCTTAATTATTTAATTATTTTAGAATAATTAGGTTTTTATCAATGGATTCTGAACCAAGTTCAGAATGACATTATTTGTAACTTCTAATTATCAATTGTCAATTTTCAATTATCAATTCTTCTTCAAGTCTTTTTTCTTTTTCCTCATAGTGTCCACACTAATCTTAGTTCCATCCGAAAGCAGTTTGCTCACTGCAAGGAAATTACCACTAATTATTTCCTGTTTTTCTTTTAAGCCGTCTGTTATTTCTATATAACCGTCATCGCTGATTCCGGTTTTAACAGGAACCATTTTACAGGCATCTCCTTTACGGACAAATACAACTGTCTGAGGTTTCTTCTTTTTTTCTTTGCTTTCCTTTTCCTCTTCCTTATTGACTTTCATATCATCCTGTTTTTCTTCCATAGCCCTCATTCCGAAAACTGTATCCCGAACCGTAACAGCCTGTAATGGTACTGCAAGCACACCCAGCCTGGTTTCGGTTTCAATTTCAACATTACAGCTCATTCCGGGACGAAGCTTTGGCTCTTTATCCACAACCCTGATTTTCACTTTGAAATTTGTAACCTGGTCTTGTGTTCCAAGTTGATTAAGCAAGGCAGAGTGTCCGATTTCGACAACAACACCTTTATATATCATATCGGGCAAAGCGTCAATCTCAACTCTTGTTGTATCGCCTATATGAATCATGATGATATCGTTTTCGTCAACTTCCACTTCGGCATTCATTAAATTCAGGTCGGAAACAGTCATAAGCTCAGTACCAGTCATCTGGGCAACACCCACAACCTTCTCACCTTTTTCAACAGAAAGCTTTGTAACAATACCATTAATCGGTGAGTATATGATAGTTCTTTCGACACTGCTTTTAACCTGCCTGTAACTAGCAAGAGCCTGGTCGTAACGTGATAAAGAAGCTTTATACCCTGCTTCTGCCTGATTATAAGCCGCAACTGTTCTGTCGTATTCTTCCTGTGAAGCAAATTTTTTCTGATAGAGTTCATTCATTCTCTGCATTTCTGCTTTTGTGCGTGCAAGCTCGGACTTTCGGGCGTCAATATCCTGTTTGGTTGCTTCTGCGGCGGCAAGGACCTGCTGTAACTGGCTTTCGATTATATCGGGTTTTATTCTGATTAACATTTGTCCTGCCAATACAGTGTCACCTTCCTTGACAGAAAGGAAAACAATTTCACCGCTTGTCTCCGAAGATATTTTCACTTCCGTCTCAGGCCGGATTTTACCAATCGCCGATACAGTTTGTGTGATTGTTCTTTTCTCAACTTTTGATATCTGCACAGCAATTGCCTTTGACCCTTGTGAAGAGAAAAAAGCAAATATTACTATGATACAAACTAAAATTATTCCGAGAACTATAAATAATTTCTTTTTAGATTTTTTCTTACCCATTATCTATCCTATTTAATTAAATTTTTAATTTTCAATTTACAATTTTTAATAAATATTAAATGATTAATTTTTAATATCGGCAATTAGTCTGGTAGGCTTTTAGACTGTTAAGTTCTAAACCTAAACAGCTACAGACTAAACACCTAAAACCCTTAATTCTACATTCAACATTCTAATTATTAATTATACATTGTTAAGTGTATTGATATTATTCCTCTCGAGAACCTCTATTTTCCTGAACACCGCTGTCTTGGCAAGCATATCATGGAAACCCTGCCTCTTGGATGCCAGAACGAAAAAGCAGCCAACAACAAATGCTAATCCAAAAATTGAACCAACAAAATCAAAAGCCTTTACAGCAGCAACAAAGGCTAAAAGACTTAATATGGAATTTGAATGTTTTAATAAAAATCTCATAAAGAGAGTAAGCATTGAAGCGTTTGTCCTGTCCTGATTTGCTATTTGAATCCCAAGTATTATTTTCCCGGGAGTTGCCGCCAATACGACTTCAAGTGAATAATACATAAAAGTTAAAATGAAGGTGATTGGAAGAATAGAGTTAGTAAATTCCAGCATCTTGTCCTGATCTTGGAAAAATGCCATCAAATCACTCATATCATAAAAATAACCCTTGAATTCATCATATAATCCTGTTGCAAAGAAAGCGATTACAAACAGTAGATTGACAAAAGCCCAGTCAATCAGATAGGCTGCAAGCCTTCTTCCAAATCCGATTCGATAAGCATATTGGTCAATGGGATAATTGGCATAAGCCTGACTGATTAATTGCTGTTTTTCTTCTTCAGATAGCTTATTAAAGCAATCATTGCACACTGTTGGAGTAGCGAAATAGGATTGAGATAAATACTCATTTCCGCATTTTTCACATTTCATAAAGTCCCCGCTGTTTTAATGAATAGTGAATAATTTATTTTCTTATATTTCATTCTTATTCTAGATTCTAGATTATACATTCTAATTTTCAATTTCTAATTTTCAATTTTCAATCAATTTTCAATTCACAATTTAAAATTCTATTTATCATTTTACATTTTGCATTTTACATTCTACATTTTACATTATCAATTTCCTAGCTTCCCTACTGCAAAAAGCACTTCCTTTTGAGCCTGAAGGTAATTATATATGGAATTAATCCTGTTAATCTGTGCTGTTATTAACTGATTGTTAGCAGTCAGATAATCAGTGATATTAGATGAACCAACCCTGAATCTTTCCTTAAAACTCTCAAAATTCTGCTCGGCAGAACGTAAAGCACGTTTTGTAATATCCAGTTGTTTTTCTGCCGCATCAAGATTCATATAGCATGTCTGAACTGCTGTCCTTATTGATTGTTCTAATTGGTATTTTTCAATCTCTTTTTGTTTTAACTGCATATATGATGTTTCAATTCGGTAACTTGTATTAAAATTATCAAAGATTGGAATAGATAGATTCAACCCGACATAAGACCTTCCAAGTTCACGAAATTGATCTAATGCAGTATTTGCCCAGGACCAACCACCTGACGCTGCAAGTGTCGGATAATATCCGCCTTTCGATATTGTTAAATTCGATTCGGAGGCTGATATTTCCGATTTAATTGAAACATAGTCCTGTCTTGATTGAAAAGCCTGGCTTATAGATGAATTAACACTTCCAATTTCAGCCCTAAAGTTTTTCACATCCTCATCCGAAAGCTCTGTTTTTATGCTTGACTCAAGGAACTCTGCATTATAATCTGTATTCAAACCAATTGTATTTAAAAGTTTCACTTTGGATACATTCAAATCATTTTCGGAAATAGTCAATTCATATTCTTTATTTCCAAGTTCAGCTTCCTGTGCATAAACCATAGCTATAGGTATAACCCCTGCATCATATTGAGCTTGTATTCTTTCTAATTCTTTTTTACCAAGAGCAATATTCTCTTGTCGTGTTTTTAAAATTTGGGACTTTTTAACTACATCAATAAACTGCCTGTTAACATCAAGTTTGACTTTTTGGGTTGTATAAATGGAATTTGCATAACTTGCATTGTAAGTTTCTTGAGCTCTGCTATAATTGGCACTTCTGGAAAAACCGTTAAAGAGTAAATAGCTTGCATAGGCACCCATATTGTATGAATTTGGATTTTGAGCAGCTATGGGTATAATCTGTCCTCCCACCTGAACATTATTAGCTCCTTTTGCATTTAATTGGCGGGTATAACCGGCATTAAAATCTATAGAAGGAAGAAATTTTCCGAAGGCATTAGTTATATCTGCATTGGTAGCCACTACCTGGGAATTTGCAATTTGTATTTCATAATTATTTTTTATTGCTATTTCAATACACTGGCCGAGTGTGAAAACTTTTTGGTCGGATTTGACCTGTGAAAATGAATAACTTGTCAATAAGACTAAGGATAATATTGAAATCGGAATTAACTTAATAATCTCTATTTTGAATATTAAAAAAAAACTAAGGCAATTAATCCTTAAATCATTAAATCCTAATAATCCTATTCCATTTTGCATTTTTTTCATTAAAGTCCTCAATGGATTCACAGAAATTTCTTTTTTAATACGTTCATTTCGTTCATTTGTTACATTGAGCAATTACAAACTAAGATTCCCTTCCCTAAGGAAGTGTTCGGAAAGTTGAATTAAAAATTCAAATTCATAATTCTACATTTTAAATTTTACATTTATTCTTCATAGTTTCTAACTGCAGATTTCTTCCCCCGCGAATCAACAGCATATACCTTGAAAGAAAATGGCTGATTTTGATATCTTGGGGTACACCTGAAAATCTGTACAAAAGTGATATTATCAGGTGATTCGGGAATTGTTCCTCTCAGTTCACGCACTATTGCGTTGCCTTCAACTTCAAGAACGGAAATATTTTCTTTCCGATTATAAAAGCCAAAAGATAGTGTTTTAATATTCACTTCACCGTTTCTTATATATTGAATATCCTTGATTACAGGTACCGGGTAGTTCAGAATTTTTATTTGATATTTTTGACCATAAAGATTACCATCAATGTAGCTTTCAAGTGTAAGTATTTTTCCCGTATCACTGATATCAGGTGTAAATTGGAATTTATTACCCTGTTCACTTTGTACCCTGATTGAATTTCCCTCCCTAATCATTGCTTTTATTTCCTGTCCAAGTAGTAATGGAATCTGAGGGTCAATCGTGTAGGTTTTATCAGGATACATTGCCCTGTCAAATATCGGTTCTTTCATTTTTATTGGAACAACCGAGAAATCAACACTGTACTCTTTTTTATTATATTTTGAAATAGCTGTGAAAATTACTTTTAATCTCCCATAAGCAGGTGTTAAACCTCCTATTACTATTCTGTTATTTTCAACATTGACAACAGATGCAGTCCCACCATTATCACCTTTGTCATTAAATGCTTGTACATAATATTTAATAATGTCCTTAGAAAAAGTTCCCCCGTAAATATTAATAATGTTTTTCCATTTGTGGTATGCAACTGAATTTATAAATCCCATTTCAGGTCTAATCTCAATTTCGCCCGAAGGCTGGAAACCCGGAAAAACCGGTATTTGTCCGTTTATACTATTAATTGTACCATTAGGATTAATTTGAATTGTAGGATTATTCATAGCCAAATCTGCATTAATATAAATCATATTCAGGCTGAATTTTGTTTGTGCTTTTATTATGCGATTTGATAATTCACCATCATTAACAGCATGTTTACCATCGTCTTTTAACCTTGCATAAGCGGTAACTATTACGTTATAAGTTTTGTTTGCCCTTTCAAAAATCGGAGGACTCCAAAAGAAAAGTGCAGATTGTGATTCAATATTATCAATAAACCTGAAATATGGATTAGTTGTGTCTCTTTCATCCTTTAATAAAAGTTTTTGCCTTAGCATAGGGTCTTCAATTGTAAATTCAAAATCTACATTTTCTACATCCCCAAAGTATATCACAGTATTAACGGAATCCATAGACAAAATTTTAACACCGGTTGAATCAAGAAGCAGGCGACAGTTCAGAGTAGTTTTTTCCGGTTGAATAGTAAAAGGTATTTGAAATATTTTTGAGCTTTTATCTTCAGGCTTTTTATTGTCCTCCTCCGGCGAAGGCAATAAAAATATTAATGCCGCCAGGTATAATACAAAATATATTTCAATAGATTTTCTATATCTTAATTTCATCTTTTCAATTTATTTGGAATTTTTAACGGGACAGAAAATTTTCTGTCCCTACATATTTTTAATTATCAATAGAAACTTCTGAAAAATTGGAATATTATGCTAGATTGTCATTCCTGCGAAAGCAGGAATCCAGTTCTGGAGCAACATTATGGATACCCGCTTTCGCGGTATATCTTAATTTCATCTTTTCAATTTATTTGGAATTTTTAACGGGACAGAAAATTTTCTGTCCCTACATATTTTTAATTATCAATTATCAATTTTCAATTAATTTCATTGTGTCAATTTATTAACCAGAACCCGCTCGACTTCTTTCCGGACAGCTATCTCAATTTCTTCTCTTTTCAGCAATTCGGCGGCATAATTCAGGTTATTGACAGTATTTTTAAATTCATTCAGAGCATGATTTGTTTCTTTCATTATTTCGAGCATCTGAGGATTAGGTGCCGAGGCATTGGAATAACTTTCAGAAAGTTTTCCAATTAAAATAGTAAGATTGCTTTGCTGTTTTAAAACTTCCTGAAATGAATCCGAAATCTTTTCAAGCTGAACCACAGACGCCGCAAAGTCTCTGCTTATTTCCCCTACCTCGACAACAAGGTCTTCAATTGTATTTTGGTTATCACCTGTCTTAGCTTTTAAGGTTTCAAGTTCTTCACTAGGAGTAAATAACATGACAATAAACATGAAAATAAGCATCAATGCCTCAAAAGCGATTCCAGCAAGTACAATATCAGGATTCACATAATCAGTGAATCTTCTTAAACCAATAAGTACGAGAAGAATGGCGGCACCAAAATAAACGAATGAATTTATTGTAGTGAAATAATACCTGTTTAAAATCTCTTCCATCCATAATCCTGTGCCTGAAAACAAGCCGAGAGGATGAAGCACGGTTACATCTTTTTTGACATATCTGAATAATTCCCTTTCTCTTACACAAATTCTCCAGCTAAGAATTAGAGTTGACAAATTTGAAAGCTGCTTCTCAAACCTAAGCTCATTATAAACATCGGCAAGTGTCGCCCTGCCTTCGAGAGATGAAAGAGTGTCAATATTTTTCATACCTTTAATTCAATATTAATAATTAAATATTACTCTTTTGCAGGGACAGAATATTGTTCAGCCCCAGCAATTCAAAAATATCATAAATCTTATATAAATAAAAACATTTTCGTTTGGATAGAACAATGTTCTGTTTCTACAAATTTTCAATTCTTTAGGTTCTGGTTCGGACAAGATTAATTAAAGCAAACACAAAGAAAATTATGTTCGCCATCCATCCTGCAAGAATCGGATTAATATCCGAAGAATAACCGATAGTTTGTCCCACTTTAGTAAATACAAGATATAAGAAGGAAATCACCATTGCGGCTCCCATCTGAATTGCCAGCCCGCCTTTCTTTCTTATAGAAGCAAAAGGGACTCCGAATAAAATAACAATCAGGTTGGCAAAAGGAAAAGCATAATTTCCATAGTATTCTATAACCTGTTTACGAACATCCTTACCGCCCCGTTTAAGAATTGTGATATAATTCCACAACTCGTCGAAATTCATTTCATCAGTGGAGCGTTTGAGTTCGATTATCTGCCCATGTGTGAGATTCAAAGAATAATTCATAGTATCAAATCTCCGGGTGTCAACTGCTCCATCGGGGTATAACCTCTCAATTCCATTAACGAGCTTCCAGACCGAGGCTGAAGAATCCCATCTTATTTTGTCTGCTTCTATCCGCCTCGTCAGCCGTGGTTCAGCCTGGCTTGTGTACTCTTCGACCGCGACTTTATTTCCTGTTTTTTGTTGTGAATCATAATACTGCATTACAACATTCCTGGTAGGGTTATCTCTGAAATACAAGTTAAAAATCTGTCCGCCGCCGCTCGCTTTGTTAAGATATTTTTGCTCAATTTCAATTTTTCTCTCATTTGCAGCAGGAACAATCCATCCGTTAAAATATAATTGTGCAAAACTCAGGATGACACTAAAAAAAGCAACGGGCAACATAATCCTGTAAAGGCTTATGCCACCTGATTTCATCGCAGTAATTTCATTATTAGTCGAAAGCCTCCCGACCGAAAATAAAGTTGAAATTAACATAGCGACAGGTGTAAGAAGTTTCAGAATTTCAGGAAGGAAATAAATATAGTATTTAATGATAGTCATAAAAGTAGCATTCTGGTCGAGAAACTCATCGAGGCTTTCAAGCAGGTTGACAATAACAAAAATAATACACAATGCAATAAGAGAAAAGAGCAGTGTAATTGCAATTTGCTTTAATATGTATTTATCAAGTAATGTCATCTTCCCATGATGCCGGTGTATTATTTGTTTCCACAGTTGTATCTTGAGTAATCGTGGAATCTATTTCTCCTTCTTCAGTAGTTCTTATTGTAGTCGAAGAATCCCCTTCCTCATTTACAATCGGAACATTTGGAGCAAGTTCATTGGTAATCATGTTACCCTGAGCTTTATCGTCGGGCCGTAATTCGTAATCCGTAATTGATTTTTTCGGCTTATATATTAAATAAAGCATGAGAAAAACAAGTTCGAAAGCGATTAATACAAAAGACAAATTCCATAATAAAATCTGCCATGGAACATTCATATACCACAGCAATTCTGCTTTTATTAAATACAATAATAAATATAGAAGACCCGAAGCTATAATTATACTTCCCAAAACAACAATAGTTAACAAATAGAATATTTCTTTTGCAGTCTGTGAGTAATCTTTTATGCCCGCTGAAAAAATCACAGTTGCCTTCGATTTAACAAATTCGGGGATGAGAGAAAGAAATATGATTAATAAAACAATAAGTCCTAATAAAATTCCGATAATAATTGCCAGTACATTAAACTGGTTTTTTATCGAAAATACAGTTTCAGCATAGTCTTTTCTTAGCAGAGTGTTCTCTACTCCATCAATTCTTTTTATTAAAAGATTATATTTAGCGAGATTGAAACTGTTTAGATATTCGGCTTTTATAGTTACATTAATCAAGGTTGGCAATGGATTATCAGGCAATAAATCCTCGGATATGCCTCCAATATTTCTATCAATTTTTGTTAAACCGCTGTCAGGTTTAATCAACCTTGCTTCCTTGACCCAATATAAAGATTTGATATTTTTTAATGCCGGTTTTAGAGAATCCTCAGGGACATCCTCATTCATTACTGCTGTGATTGTTATATTCTGTTCAATACGATGAATATACCTGTCAACTATTATATAAGATGAATAATAAAAACTTACGATGAAACTAACAGCAAGTGTGCTTAAAATTATTCTTATAATTGATTTTTTGTAACTCTTAACGATACAACCCATAATGTCGAAAAATTTGTGATAAAATTAATTGTATAAGCGGAATTATTCCGATTTTATTTCAATTTGCCATTCTACCTTATTTTCCCGGCTTTCAATCACGAGCATTTCTGCCTCTATTCTTACCCCGTAACCCGGTGAATAAAAATATCTTTCTGATTTAATTTGACAGAACATTGTTCTGTCTCTACACGATAATTCAATAATTTTTCCCTCAAAGTTAATTATCACTTTATCCTTTTCTAGTTTTTTTATAACTACATTAGGTGCAAAATGAAATGATATGAACTTTGTTTTATTCAAATTACATACATCAATACCCCTAACATTAATATTAACAGATTCCTTCTTTCCAATTTTGACTTCCGGGCTATTAATTGTGAATTGTGAATTGTGAATTGTGAATTCCTCCTTCTGACTTCCAACTTCCGACCCTCGACTTCCGACTGTTGACTTTTGACTTTCGACTATTGACTTTTGACTTCCGACTATTGACTTTTGACTTTCGACTATTGACTTTTGACTTCCGACTATTGACTTTTGACTTCCGACTGTTGACTGTTGACTTTCGACTCTTATCTCTCTTTTATGTGGTTTGGGATAACCATAATGTTCACCAATAAAATGTTCATCAGAAAATTCAATTAGTCTAGCTTTTGCTTTGTCATTTTTTATCCAAAACAAGTCCTCCGGATTATCATTATCCCAATCATTTTGCTCATATCCTTCAATCCAAAGTGTATTGTGCATTCTTGTTGCTCTGTATTCATTTCTCATTTCAGGATAAGGTGTATAAACATAAGTACCCGGGTCAACAATAACCGGTTTATTATCAATGAATAACTCATAAGATAACTGGTCATTATGGCAGTGTCCGCCTTTACCTTTTTGTCCAACACTACCACATCTGATAAACATCCTTATTCCTTTGTTTTCTAATATATATAAACCAAAATCCTTAAATTCTTTTATTAAATTACCTGGTGTAAGTGATTTATCTATCTGATATTTATTAATTAAGTTCAATACATTTTTCATCATTGAAAGTTGGTTTAAATTATCCCTGATTAGTAATTCGTAATTAGTAATTAAAAATTGTCCACTGTCATTATCACCAATTTGAGGTATAAATCCGGTTTCAGATATAATTGCAGAAGAAAATTCATAAATTTTATTCAGTCTATCCCTCAGTATATCGTTCAGAATGAAATTGTTTTCATCATCATTTGACCATAAACCCGTCTGTATGCTGTAATTCTTCGTAACAAAATTATAATAAGAGTTGGCTTGATTTTTAAGAACTGATAGTTTTTCTTTTGGTAATGTAAGAATTAAAGAAATAGTATTAAATACAATCACAGCCGAAAAATAATGATAATTAGTCGAAGCTTCAAAGTTGCTTCCATCCTCATTGAATTGTTCAAGAATCTCATTGCATAACTCGTTAATTGCAAAAATAAGCCATGAATTGGTTTCATCAGTTTCAGGAAGATATGATGCAATAAAAATAATGCCTGCAATATTCGCTAAATAATGGTTTCCTCTCATCCCTGAGGACCATTCAAGATTTTCTATTATATGCTTACCATGTTCATATATGCTTTTTATAAAATAATATTCAAATTCCTGAACAAAATCTGCATTTGCTTCTTTAAAAAGTGAAAAACTTACCAACCAATTAACTGCCCTGATTGCAACATCCATTGAAGATGACCATTGAACGCCAAATCCAGGTGGATTTGAAGCAATAAAATCAAGAATCTGATTTTGAAATTCCTTTAGGAGAACATTGGATTCATTTACTTTTTCATTCGTAATCATGTCACCCTGAGCGTAGTCGAAGGGTCGTAATTCGTAATTCGTAATTATTTTGGCTATAGCCAAAACACTTAGGTGCTGCATCCTGCCGAGTTCCCATGGCACTTTTATATCTGCTCCGGGAACATATCCGAATTTTATATCTTTGTACCATGTATTTTCATCCCATCTGAAGCCGGATTTGAAGTCAATTTGCCAGTCAATTAGATGATAACTATTATCAATTAATCCTTTTATTTTTTCCTGTTCTGAACTATTTGGTTGGTTTGAATTAATAGTGCTTTCATCCTTTAATTTAATATTCTTCCAACCGGAACCAAGTAAGTTGAAATTATGATTGATATAGTTCTCAGCTAACTTTTCAATTATATCCTTTTTCTTCTTTAGCTCTGTCAGCCTGAGCCTAATCGAAGGGTCAGGAAATTGATAAAAGCTGTATAATTTCTGTTCAGGCTTAAAAGGATATTGTGAATAGGTGTTTTTGGTCAAATATTTTTCTTTTAACTTTTTATATTTGAGTTTCTTTGAATAATTATCGAATACCTTGGAAAATGCTATCCCCGGAGATATAGAAAATAATCTTAATAATTTTCTGAACTGACTCAATACTTTTTTTAATTTTATAATAAATAATCAAGCAAATTTATTGTTTTAATTCATTATATTCAAAAAGGTAAGGAAAGTATATATGTCATCCTAAATAAAGAATAAGTCTATTTATAATAAAATTAATTTTTTTCAGTCATAATCTAATTAAAATTGATATTTAAGAATAATTATAAAAAAAAAGATGCTGAACATATCAAAGAGTACAAATCCTGACGATTATGAAATATTAATCCGCAAAAGAGGTGACAATGTCTATGCTTCATATTGCCCCCAGTTGAATTATATGATTAAAGGTGAGGAACACGAACAAGTAAGAATCCTGATGAAAGAATATATTGAAAATCATATTAATGAGCTTTCAAAACAGATTCAATCTAATTAATTGTATTATACATGTTGTGACAAATTAAATTGATTGTGAATCTTTATTTATGAATTGTTAATCGTTAATTGTTAATGGAAATGATACATAGACTTACAGCCCGCTGGTGGTTTAGAGTTATAGCTTTTGCAGGCTTATCGAATGCTTTAATAATTCCTTTATTACTTTATACATCTCACCTTAAAAATGACATAGGATACCACTATATATACTCACTAATAACCGAAACATTCGTATTAATTATTTTAATTGGCTTATCAATTTTAATAGAAACTCTGCGAGGAAAAGGGAAATGGTTTACATTCGGAATTCTTCTCGATAAATGGGCTATCAAAGATATTGGTATGGGAGCGGTTTTAAACCTGTTTTTTGCATTCGCAATTTTCATATTTGCAACAGTCTTTTCAGCATATTCTGATGTAAGCATTCTTCCAAAAACCGATATTTTCGTTTATTTATCTTTAATCATATTAATTGAAGCAATAATAGAAGAATTAATTTTCAGAGGTGTCATTTTTCAGGCTGTTCTCGACAGATACGGTATTACAATAGCAATTCTTCTAAATAGCATTCTATTTGGCATGGGACATCTTGCAAATCCCAGCATCAATTTTTATGCAATTATTAATATAATACTTGCAGGAGTTCTTTTCTCAGGCATGTATATAAGAACAAAATCATTGTGGCTTCCGATTTCATTCCACTTTTTCTGGAATTGGTTTTCAGCCCTAATCGGTTCACCTGTCAGCGGAATTGATTTTCAAATCAGTCTGACAAACATTGCCTGGCTTGAACTTCCGGCATGGCTTTTCGGCGGTAGTTTCGGCTTGGAAGGGGGCTTTTTTGCTACTATTCTTATTATAATATCAGGTTTCATTACATTAAAATATTCAAATTCATCGCCATTTTTAACGTCAATACTTTTTAAAAGAAGTTACTATGAATCACAATTACTTTTTAAATTGAAAATTGATAATGGATAATTAGAAAAAATGTAGAATGAAAAATGAAAAATTCTGAACGGGAGATATGAAGTAAAATAAAAATGATTTATCACGTAGTGATTATATATTAGTGGAAGACATATAACCGCTGCCACCCTTATCCCGTAGGGATTATATAAAAAATACGGAATTCTGAATTGAAAAATTGAAAATGATTATTTATAGAATTTATTCAAAATAACTTAGTTGACAATGAAAATCTTAAATAAAATTAAACTATCGGCTTTAGTATTTACACTGCTTTTTTTAAGTCTCGAAGCAAAAGCCCAATGGTCAATAATGAATGCAGATGCCGACAGCCTCGTTAGGTTAGGTACAAACTATATATACAATATTCAGTTTGATAAAGCATCAGAGGCATTTCAGGAAGTCATCCGATTATATCCGGAAAATCCTGCCGGCTATTTTTTAGACGCTATGGTCGAATGGTGGCAAATAGTTCTATACAGAGAAACAGAATCAATTGACAGAACTTTCCTCAGAAAGATTGATAAAGTAATTAAAGTATGCGATAAAAAACTTGAAGTAAATGAATTTGATATATCTGCACTATTCTTCAAAGGCGGTGCTGTCGGATACAGGGGACGGTTTTATGCAATAAGGGAGAAATGGCTGAATGCAGTAAAAGACGGTAAAGATGGATTTGATATTCTTGTGAAATGCTGGCAGTTAGCTCCCGGAAATCATGACATCATGCTTGGTACCGGCATTTACAATTATTTTGCAGAAGTTCTTCCGGAAAAATACGCAGGTTTGAAAGCTATATCTGTATTCTTGCCCGATGGAGATAAGCAAATAGGAATTTTACAGTTGGAAGCCGCAGGTAAATATGCACGATATTCTAATATCGAGGCAAAAGTAATTTTATTACAGATTTATTACCAATGGGAAGAAGACTATACAAAAGCACTTGCTCTTGCTCAGGATTTATTTACACAATATCCCAACAATCCCTACTTTCACAGGTATCTCGGCAGAAGCTATGTCGCTCTTGGAATGAGACAGCTTTGGGAAGACACATGGAGGGAAGTTGTAAACAGGTGTATAAAAAAACAACTCGGATATGACCGTGTTACTGCAAGAGAAGCCCTGTATTATGTCGGTACAGGTTTGATGTACAAGGGTGATTTCGAAAATGCCCTTAAATATTTTTACAAATGTGATGAAGCCAGCCGTTATCTCGACAAGAAAGAGCCATCCGGTTTTATGGTTAGAACCAATCTATATATTGGCCAGATTTTTGACAAACAGGGTAAACGCGAATACGCAATTAAACAATATGAAAAAATAATTGACTGGAAAGATTACAAAGGCTCTGTCGAGGAAGCGGAGAGATACATTAAAAGGCCTTATGGACAGTAATAAATTAATAATGCAAAATGTAGAATGTAAAATGCAAAATGTAAAATGCAAAATGTAGAATACTGAATGGGAGAATTGTTGAAAATAAATATCCCGTAGGGATTAAATATCAGTAACATAGGAATTGCCACTCCCACTCTTATCCCGTAGGGATTATATATAAGTGATGAACTTAGAATGCTGAATTAAAAATTGATAATTGATAATGAAAAAAATATTAATCCTGTTTCTACCTTTCGTATTTGTGATTTGGACAGAACAGTGTTCTGTCCCTACATATTCTCAATTAACAAATAATAATTATGTTAAAACAGGATTAGATGTTCTAATCGAGAAAAACTTTGAGCCTTTAAAAGGAAAAAAAATTGCATTTCTTACGAACTTTGCAGGTAGAACAAGAGATGGTAAATCATCTGTCGAAGTTTTCCAAAACACAAATGTATGTCAACTTATAAAAATATTCACTCCCGAACACGGTTTCTATACGACCGTACCGGCTGGCGAACATGTCTCTGATGACAAAATTGGAAATACTTCTGTTGTCTCTCTTTATGGTTCAAAACGTAAACCTTCGGTAAGCGACTTGTCTGATTGCGATGCTGTTGTAATTGATATTCAGGATATAGGTATAAGGTCTTATACGTACATTAGCTCAGTTTATAAAATGCTCGAAGCCTGTGCAGAAAACAACAAGCAGGTATTCATTCTAGACCGTCCGAATCCACTCGGTGGATTGATTGTTGATGGAAATGTACTTGAAAAAGGTAAAGAATCATTTATTGGAATTATACCCGTTACATATATACATGGCTGTACAATCGGCGAACTGACCAATATGCTCAATGAAGAAGGCTGGCTCTCACAGGATTCAACCGTACAACCTAAAAAATGTAATCTGACAATAATAAAAACGGAAAACTGGAAAAGATGGATGCAATGGGAGGACACCGGACTTCGATGGTTTCCTACTTCTCCCCACATTCAATCACCCGATGCTGTTCGTGGTGCTGCCGTGCTTGGTATCTGGGGTGAACTCTCATTATTTAGTATCGGCATAGGAACTACTCTACCCTTCCAATATTGCGGAGCCCCGGATTTCAAATCATTGGAAATTGCTAATGAAATTAACAGTCAAAATCTTTATGGAGTAAATCTTTATCCAACAAAATACCGCCCATTTTATGGAATGTATAATGGTAAAGATTGCGAAGGCCTTTTACTGAAATTTACACCAAATAATCTTTTCATGCCTTACAGATTCGGTATAAAATTAGCTTTAGCAATTCGCAAATATCATCCGAATATTTTTAAGAAGAGCTTTTCAAGTCAGGCACAGTCTATGTTCATTAAAGCAACAGGAACCGATGAATTATTAAGAGCATTTATGGAAAATAAAAGTGATGATGAAATAATTTCTATTTCACAGAATGGATTGGATAATTTTATCTCTCTAAGGAAAAAATATTTGTTGTATGAATAGCTTCCCTGCTTTTTCTATTATGATTTTTTTTGCATCTGAAAAAGTTACATTCGATAGTCTTGCGCCTGCGGCGTGGAAATGCCCTCCGCCACCCAGCTCTACAGCAAGCTCACGAACATTGATATCCCCCTTGGACCTGAAAGAAATTCTTACTTCCGGGTCATTCGGACGTTCCGTGATTAGTACACCTGCCTGTACTCCTTTTATGGTAACAGTATGTTCGACAATACCTTCAATATCAGAATCCAAGCCTCCGGTTTTTTTAAAAATTTCTTTTGTGAGAGTCATAACAACAAGTTTCCCATCATAAAATAGTTCCGAGCTTGCAAATGCTTCTCCCTGCAAAAGTGCTGCCCGGTATGGAATTATATTATATACTTCCTCATAAATTTTAACAGGGTCTGCACCATATTTAATAAGTTCTGCAATAATCAGGTGTGTTTCTCTTGTTGTTTGAGGAAACCTGAAACTGCCTGTGTCAGTCATAATAGCGGTATATAGTGCAGAGGCTATTTCCTCAGTGATTTTCAATTGCTCATCGCATTTCAGGATTTTCCAAATTAACTCTCCTGTTGATGCAGAAGCAGAATCAATATGATAAAAATCCGCATCAAAACTTGGTTCTATGTGATGGTCAATTACAATTTTCAATGCATTAGATTGCAAAACAACATTCTCCATTGCCTTAATTCTTGGGCTGTTATTAAGGTCAAGAACAAAGACTGCATCTGATTTCATTATATATTCATTGTCATTGTCAGTGTAAACATTGACATTCTCAATACCAGCCAAAAACATAAGATTATAAGGTGTTTCACTGCAGTTTATGATTCTCGTCTCGATGCCTTTTTGTTGACAATAAAAGAAGAAAGCGAGTTCTGAACCGATAGCATCCCCATCAGGGTTGACATGTGTTGTTATTGTTATTTTTTTTGTATTAATAAGAATTTTGTGTATTTCATCTACTGTCGAATTCTTTATTTTTTCATTTATCATATTATTCATTTTCAATTAATACTTGATTTTACTCATAAATATTTATTTCTTAGAGGAACAATTTATAATGTTCAATTTTGCAATTTCCAAAAAGCCAAAAAGTAATTTAATTAATTGAATATTTGTTCATTAAAAATTCAATGAAAATTGCAAATTGTAAATTGTAAATTCTTTTCCAATAAAAATACAACTTTGATATATAACTGAATTAATATCAATGCTCCAAAATTAACATTTTATTTGTAAATTACAGGTTGTATATATGATTAATGTTTAAGAAATCTCAATATTATTTTTGAAAAAGTATCTTCCATATATTTACATTTTCCTTGCATTTACAGCAGGATTATTTATAATTTTCTGGCTTGTGGACTCCGTACTGATGCCGCTTCTCGTTCATAACACAGAAACTGTTCAGGTGCCAAACGTAATCGGGAAATCTTATGATGATGCCCAGACTTTATTATCGGGAAAAAATTTAAAATTCATTAAGTCAGGTGAACAATACAGCGACAATGTAATCCCCAATACAGTTATTAATCAAATACCAAAGTCAGGCACTGAAGTCAAAGTCGGAAGAAGTATTTACCTCATTATCAGCAAAGGAAGAGAGACTATTGAAGTACCGTACCTTATCGGAAAATCTCTTCGCGAAGCAAGAGTAACACTTATTCAAAATGGCTTGGCACTTGGTAACGTTGTTTACGTTGCTTCGGATTCTATCGGATTCGATACTGTGATATCACAGAGCATAGGCAATGACAGGAAAATTCCTGCGGGTAGTCCTATTAATATTATAGTCAGTAAGGGTTCTGAAAATTTCGTAAAAGTTCCTAACCTTGTAGGCTTGTCCGTAAGCGAAGCCCAATCATTGCTCACTGAATCAGGTTTGGCAATTGGTAATATTTTCCTTGGAAAAAGCGAGACATATATGGCAGGCACTGTGATTGACCATTCACCTGCCGCAGGAGAACTTGTTAAACAAAATTCCCCGATAAATTTGACAATCGCAAAATAATTCAGAATTTATAGAGGTTATTTATGAAATATTTAAAATCAATTATTATCGTTTTCATTTTTCTTTTTTCTGCAACAATTCTATGCTTTGCACAGGACAGTAAAATGATGGCCAGTGCCTATGTCAGCTATAATATGCCAATGGGCACTACTGCTGATAATTACAAAAGCAGTGTGGGATTCCAGGCACAATTTGAATATTTATTAACTGAAGACATTGGTTTAGATATAACTGCAGGATATATACCGTGGAATTTTGAAAATGAGGTTCCTGACCAAACTTTCACTATTATTCCAACTCTTATTGGTGGAAGATACTATTTCATGGCAAGAGGGATGTCGTCCTATGTAGGTGTTGATTTGGGCTTGTATCATACTACTTTCAAAACAGTTTCTGAAAAAAGACCCGAATCCAAATTTGGTTATTCAATTCTCGGAGGAGTCTTGTTTCCAATGAGCGATAATTTGTATGTAAATAGTAATATAAGTTATACAAGTATCAGTACAGCAGGATTTACATTCACATATATTGCTCTTCATGCTGGTCTATCGTTTACATTTTACTAATGATATGTGATTAAATAATAAAATTAAACCAAAATTGATATAATTATATCAAATAGAAAAAATACGAGGTTAATATGTTCAGAATTTTTACTGTTGTGTTTTTAATTATTTGTTATTACTTTTCAATTGCAGAATACAGGGAAGTTCAAATTCCTACACGTGTCTCTGATACTGAAAAAAAATCCCTCGCTGCAGATATATATGTAATTGATTCAACAGTTCCAAAACCAACTATATTAATTCAAACTCCCTATAATAAAAATGCATATAGGACACTGCAATCACTACCTCAGGAAGGAGGCACACAACTGCCATTCGATACAATTAACTATAATTATGTCGTTCTTGACTGGCGTGGATTCTGGGCTAACAATGACAAAGACATTACGGGTAAGGACAGAGGTGAAGACGGTTATGATGTAGTTGAATGGATTGCCCAACAACCCTGGTCAGATGAAAAAATTGGCACATGGGGAGGCTCTGCACTTGGTTACATACAATTTCTTACAGCAAGGCTTCATCCGCCTCATCTTGTTTGTGCTGTTCCGCTGATAAAAGATTTTCTAATGAAATATGAGGATTATTATTATGGAGGTGTATATAGAAAAGAGCACTGCGAACAATTGCAAAGGCTCGGTTTCCTGCCAACATCTCTAATACTATCACATTACAAAGAAGATTTTTATTGGAGCTATATAGAGCAGAGTTCCGATTGTTCATCTGAAATTGAAATTCCAATGCTTCTGATTAGCGGATGGTTCGACCACTACCCTGCTTTTTGCATTCGCGCATTTCATAATTTAAAGGATTCGAGTAATCCGAATGTAAAAGACAGGCATAAATTAATAATGGGCCCCTGGCTCCATTCAAGCATTGGACAACCAGAACAGGGAGATTTGATTTTTCTTGAGGCAAAGAACATACCTAACCAGGCATCTGTTAAATTTTTCGATTATTATCTAAGAAATATAAATAACGGCTGGGAAAACGAACCTGTAATCAAATATTTCGAAATGGGTTCCAATCAATGGAAAACAGCAGATAATTGGTATAATGTTGCCGATGCTTACGACACATTGTATTTCAACGATAATCATTTATTGTCCGAAATACCTTCAATGCTTGACATCGTTTCGGTTGATTCAGTAGAGTACAATCCCAAAGACCCTTCACCAACCTACGGTGGTTCCAGATTCAATCCTTTTGACCCGAAAACTCCAATGGGTCCCCTTGACCAGAGAGATAAGGTTGAGAGTAAGCCAGATGCCCTGGTTTATACTACTGAACCATTGAATCAAAATGTAATTCTTAACGGAAGTGTTGTTGCTGAACTTCTCGTTTCAACAGACAAAGAAGATACTGACTTTGGAATTAGGTTATGTGATGTTTATCCTGATGGCAGGTCAATGATTTTAACGCAAGGTATCAGAAGAATGAGATTCAGAAATTCTTATTCTAATGAAGAATTAATGACTCCTGGAGAAATATATCCCGTTAAAATTGAGTTACATGATTTATCAATTAATTTTCTTGCAGGCCATTCAATAAGAGTAATCGTCACAAATTCGAATTACCCAATGTTTGATATTAATTTGAATAATGGTGATTCTCTATATGTACCCGGCGATACTCTGATTGCGAAAACCTATCTTCATCATTGGGGAAATTATAAATCAAAAGTGATTTTACCCGTAACAAAAGCAACAGGCGTAGAGGATGATTTAAATGATGAAATTTCATTAAAGATTTTTCCTAATCCTACTTCTGGTAAAATTGAAATAAGTTATTCGATTGATAAGCCCGGAACAATTAGTATGGAATTATTTAATTTAATTGGAGAAAAAATTTCATCCAGCAACAAACAAGTATCAGAAGCCGGTAATTATTCTGAAAACTTATCTCTTGAAGGATTTCCTGCAGGTATCTATTTACTTAAAGTAGGTATAAAACAATCATCAATATTAAAGAAAATAATATTAACCCATTAAAAACAGATTTTACATTCCATATGGTATTGCTAAAATATATACATTTTCTAATCACTCTTCGATAAACCCAGAGTGACAACACTGATTGTCATACTGAGCCTGTCGAAGAATGACTTTAATATGATTAAACTTCATTTTGATTGGTCTGTATACCAAATTAGCAATATCTTCCTTATAACATTATTTTCTCTCCCTCGTTTTTCTTAATTTTAAAATTCGTTTTTTGTCAAATGATGTAAATCTTGAGGAATATCTTATGAAGAAAATAATCATAATAATCTTTGCCGCATTTATTTTATCAATACAATTAAATGCACAAGATAATGTTGTCAATCCCCAAATGCAGGATTTGGAACCACCTATAGAATTTTATACACCTTATCTCAGGCAACTACCCGAGTCGTTGGTAAAATCACTGACTGATACAACTTCACAAGGAATAATGGATTTTTTAATGAGAAATCTGCCTGATGCCGATAAAAGAGAACTCAAATCAAAAATGAATGAATATAGAATGTCAAGAATACCTCCTGCTAAAAAACTTCCAATAACTCCTGAAATTCTCTTATCACTTGAAAGAATAAGCGACCCGCAAATTTCACCCGATGGTAAATGGGTATTATATAGTAAATCGGTTCCTAAATATAGAGAAAACAAATCATACAAAGACTTATTTGTTGTGTCAATGGATGGAAAATGGCATATACAAATAACTACAGACGCTGCCGCCGATTACAATGGCAGGTGGTCACCTAATGGGAAAAAAATATATTATATTTCAAGAAGTACGGGAAAACCTCAGATAAATATAATTGATGTTCCCGACACCAACAGGCTTCTCGGAACAAATACCAGAGGTTTATGGAAAATGCTTCCAAATGTAACCCCATCGTTTCCTTTCATAGTTGAAAATGGTGTTGATAATTTATCATGGTCGCCGGATGGAAAATATTTTGCTTTCACTTCTGATGTAAAACTTGATTCAACGGTGAAAGAAAAATATCCTGAACAGCCTGAAGCAAACGTTCGGGAATATAATAAACTGCCAATCAGGCATTGGGACGAATGGGAAGATGAAAATTACAGCCATCTTTTTGTGAGAGAATTTCATCAGGATGGGATTACTGATTTTAAACAACCTGTGGATTTAATGCCTGGGGAAAAATTCGAGACACCTATTAAACCCTTTGGCGGCATCGAGCAAATTGCATGGTCACCCGATGGTAAAGAATTAGCTTACACTTCTAAGAAAGTTAGTAATTATGTTCAAACAACTAATTCTGATATTTTCATTGTTCCCGTTAATGGGGGAGAAACAAAAAATATAACAAAGGATTTAAAAGGTTCAGATTCTGACCCGCTTTATTCACCTGACGGAAAATGGATTGCCTTTCACAGCCAGGAACGGGAAGGGTTTGAGTCTGACAGAATCAGACTGTTGCTTTATGATAGAGAAAATGGCGATATAAAGGAATTATCCAAAAAACTTGACCAATGGATTGGAAATATGGTATGGGCTCCGGACAGCAAATCAATTTATTTCACAGCAGAAGACAAAGCTACTGTTCAAATTTATAAAATTCAGATTGAGGATGGCTCATGGAAAATAATAACATCTGGCAGATTTAATTTTGATGTTGGTTTGGATATTTCAAAAGACGGAAGAACACTTGTTTGCGGCAGAAGGGACATGACAAGAGCAACAGAATTATATTCAATTGAATTAATAGGCGAAACACCACTTTACTTCCAACTAACTGATATAAATAGCTTCTATTATTCAAACCTGGCAAAAATAAATATCGAAGAAAAGTTATTCCAAAGTTCAGATGGCAAAAAAATTCATTCATGGGTATTATATCCTCCTTATTTTGATTCTACAAAGAAATACCCTATGATTACTTATTGCCAGGGAGGCCCACAGTCAACAATAAGCCAGTATTTCAGCTACAGATGGAATTTATTTTTGATGGCTTCCCATGGATATATTGTCGTTGCTCCTAATCGCAGAGGTGTTCCTGGATTCGGACAGGAATGGAATGATGCCATCAGCAAGGACTGGAGCGGTAAACCAATAGATGATATTCTTGCCGCAACAGACGAAATGCTCAAAGAACCTTATGTTGACAAAAAAGGTGTTGCCGCTGTGGGTGCAAGTGCAGGTGGATATGCTGTGTTCTGGCTTGAAGGTAATCACAAGAAAAGATTCAGTGCATTTGTTTCAACAAGTGGTGTATTCAATTTAGAAAGCATGTATGGTTCTACCGAAGAATTGTGGTTCCCTGATTGGGAGTACGGTGGTCCTTATTGGGATAAGAATAACAGGGAATTTTATGAAAAAAATTCACCGCATAAGTTTGCACAAAACTGGGATACGCCAATATTAATCACTGCCGGTGAAAAAGATTTCAGAGTGCCTTATACCCAGAGCCTCGAAGCATTCACTGTTGCACAAGTAAAAGGTATTCCTTCAAAATTATTAATATTCCCAGATGAAAATCATTGGGTTGAATCATTGCAGGATGCAATTCTCTGGCAAAAGGTATTTTTCAGTTTCCTCGATACATATTGTAAACATAAAGATAATGAAAATAAATAGTACAAGTAAAAGCCCCCTTTTTCAAAGGGGGATTCAGGGGGTTTTTTTTTTGATACATCCTTCGACATGATGTTTATGACAAACTCATTTTATGTTAGATGAATAGCCACTATTTTTAAATAGTGGGAATAAGTAAACAGCACTTTCGCCTGGATTTATCCCCTAATAAAAATAATTGACTAAAGTCGTAATTATGTGATAAACCTCCACTATCTGAAGATAGTGGCTATTCAAATAAAATTTAAAAAATATTAAAACAAAAGGAGGTGATTTTTGAAAGAGAATGAAAATGTAATTCAAAAAAGTTCATGGCGATTTCCCCCAACATTCTGGACAGCAAACTATGTTGAATTGCTCGAAAGAGCCGCATTTTACTGCATGTTTATTGCAATCTCACTTTACCTGACTGACGTTGTCGGCTTCGATGACAAATGGGCTGGAATAATCGGAGCATTTTTTAGTGCAGGCGTATATTTCCTGCCACCATTTACAGGCGCTTTTTCCGATAAAATTGGTTTCAGAGCTGCATTACTTATTGCATTTACTCTTTTGACAATCGGTTATTTCACTATGAGTTTTTTACCTTACAAAGCAACTGTTGTTCCTGCATTTGTTCTGCTTATGTTTGGCGGCTCATTTATTAAATCTATAATAACAGGCACAGTTGCTAAAAATTCATCTGAAACGAACAGAGCGAGAGCATATTCAATCTTTTACTTTGTTGTCAATATCGGAGCATTTACAGGCAAAATGTTTGCAAAGCCAATCAGAATTGATATTGGTTTGGAAGCCATAGGATATTTTTCTGCAATTATGACTTTTATCGCAATAATTGTTGTTTTCTTCTTCTTCAAAAACATTGATTCCACAGGACAAGGCAAATCTGCAAAAGAAATTTGGACTGGATTTGTCAAAGTTGTTACAAATGCAAGATTGATTACACTGATTTTAATTCTTGCCGGTTTCTGGATCATTCAGCACCAAATGTATGCTTCTATGCCTAAATACATTATCAGACTCGTCGGTAAAGATGCTTCACCAGAGTGGTATTCCAATGTTAATTCTGCCACTGTAATTATTTTTGTCATGCTTATTACTCATTGGATGAAAAAATTCAAGGCTATCACTTCAATGAATATAGGAATGATACTCATGCCGATGTCTGCCGTACTAATGGCAATGAGTCCTCTCCTGACACAATGGACCGGAACATCAATTTCCATGTTCGGATTATTCACACTCCATCCGATCGCACTTACAATGATAATAGGTATTGGTATTCAGGGACTTGCCGAATGTTTCATCTCACCCCGCTTTCTTGAATATTTTTCGCTTCAGGCACCAAAGGGTGAGGAAGGAATGTATCTCGGATTTTCGCATCTACATTCATTCTTTGCGAATTTCATAGGATTTTTCATCTCCGGATTTTTACTCGATGCCTACTGCCCCGACCCGAATAAAGAAGGATTGAGAGGATTGACTGCAAGCCAGCTTGCACCATATTACGAGCATGCTCATTATATTTGGTATTATTTTGCAGGAATCGGAATTTTAGCTGCTATAGCATTGTATATATACTCAAAAGTGGTTAAAAGGTTAGATGGAAGAAAAATAAGTGTCTGAAGTAGGATTTTTAGGATTTGAAGATTATAGGATTCTGTAATTGATATTCTAATAGAAAAAATAATTATACATTGAATTAATAAAATTGCTATTTTTCTATTTACTCTGAAACACTTTTAGAGTAATAATTGACAATATGTATAATGAGCTTTGAGGTTCAAAATGAAAAAGGCAATTTATTTACTTGTTTCTATTATTATTTTATTTTCCTCTTTACACTCTGCACCTGTTATTTTCAAATATGATAACGGAATACCCGCCGGAATGTACTCGAATGCTAATACGTTGGGCTGGGATGAAACTGTAATGCTGAAACCTCCGGGGCCATGTAAAATAAATAAAGTTCAATTATACCTTAGCGGTACTGTTGCGGCTCCCGACACAATCTGGGTTGTAGGCGACCCTGCCGAAGGAGCATATCCACCTTCATCTTATTGCTGGTATATAAACAAACTTGCCGACGGTAAGATAATAAATTATACCGGAACACCCGGCTGGTATGAAATTGATATATCGGCAGACAATATCAGAGCAGATGGAATTTGCAGTGTCGTAATCCAGCACAGAAATAAACAAAACGGGCCTTATTTCACCTTTGATAATCAATCTCAGACACAGGAAATACATTCACTGCTGGTTGATCTACGGCCTAACCCGGATTTCTTAGGAATCAGAGGTACAATCTTTGCCCGGTCTCAGGGTAATTTCATGGTACGATTCGAAATCGAATACGATTTTCCTGACGGAGAAACCACTGCACAAGCTCCCCCGCCAACATTAGTTGATGTAACAAAAGAAGCGGGATTAGTTGATGGAAATGGCAGTCCAATCAAGAGTGCAATGGTGAGCGTTGTAGGATTTAATAATAATGAATTTGAAGATTTAGCTGTCGGCTCATATTATTTTTCAAATAATGGTGATGCAACTTTTGAAAATAAATCATCCCAGGCAAATCTTCAAGCTGGACAAACAAGCTGGGCTGATATTGATAATGATGGAAACATTGATTATTTCGCATTAAACGGTGGCTTGAACGATAAAATTTTATTTGGAAATGGTAATTTATCTTTTGTAGATGAAACCGACTCAATTATAAAACTAAATCAGCCGACTGTTACGCCAATGTTCTTCGACTACAATCATGATGGTTTACTTGACCTATACATTGCTTATGGAAGAGCAGGCGACCCTGAAGTATATTACCCCGACCAACTATTCAAAAACATTGGAAACAAGAAATTTGAAAACGTTACGAATACGGCAGGAATCTCTGCAGGCGAGCCGGCGCCATACTATGACTGCTGGGGAGCAAGCATCTGCGATTATAACAATGACAATTGGCCCGATGCTTTTGTAGCAACTTACCGCCTCGCTCCTGATATGTTATTCAGAAATGCAAAGAACGGAATGTTTGATGAAGTTGGGGGCGCAACAGGTGCAAGAGGAATACCCACATATTATACAAATGCATTTGGACATGGCATGGGCTCTGACTGGGGAGACTTTAACAACGACGGCTATGATGACTTATGTGTCGGCAATCTTGGTCATCCGGATGAAAGAGCATTAAACTCAAATCCTTCGCTATTATTTAAAAATGATGGCCCGCCTAACTGGACTTTCACGGATATGCACTCCGAAATGGGCTTGAAATTCTTCGAAATGAATGCAGGAACTGTTTGGGCTGACCTTAATCTCGACGGCTATCTCGACCTTGTTCATGCTCAATACTCTTATGACGCTAAAGGAGCCAGAAACGATAGGTTCACAAGGTTTTATCTGAATCAGGGACCTTCAAAAAATTTCAAATTGAAAGATGTAACATGGGAAACCGGTGCATACAATCATGGTGCATGGGCACCTGTCAGATTAGACTTTGATAATGATGGTGATATGGATATTATTGTTGCCAGTGGTCATGAAAACCTTAAATTATTCAGAAATGATTTGCCTAACAAAGGTTACTGGATTGCATTCAGATTAAGTGGGAGTCCGGCAAACAATGTTCCTAATGAGGGATTCGGGAGTAATGTTACGGTTTATTCAGGAGGACAAAAATTTTACCGAAGCCTCCCTGGTACGGTTATGAATGGAAGATGTTCTCAAAGTTCTAATGAATTGAATTTTGGAATAGGAAGTGTGAGTACGATTGACAGCGTTGTTATAAAATTTCCAAATGGACAAACAAATAAATTCACCGGACTTGCAATTAATACAAAATATAAAATTCCATATATGCAATCTCCGGTGAGAATGAAACTGACAGCACCAATGCTATTATCTCCTTTAAACTTTACAACTAAGATGGTGCCTGATGTAGCTTTTGATTGGTCTCAAGTCAGCGAAGGTACAAAATATGAGATACTCATTTCAAATAAAAAAGATTTTTCTGATACTGTATTGCATCAGAATGAATTAACCCAAACATCTTCAAATAGTAGCACTTTCGAAATAAATAAAACTTACTTTTGGAAAACCAGAGCATTTTCAGATACGGATACCAGTAACTGGTCAAGTATATGGGAATTCACTGTCGGCACTCCAACACCATTAGCACCAAAATTGAAAAATCCACCTAACGATTCATTGAATATAAGTGCTAAACCGAAGTTTATTTGGAACACATCCGAATACTATGCTAAATACCCAGGTATTACAATTTATGATTTGCAATATTCTACTGACCCAACCTGTTCAACTGATGTACAAAGTTTTTACGGACTGCTTGATACAACGTTTCTTGTTACCGAACATCTAATTCCCGATACAAAATACTATTGGCGAACACGTGGTATAAACGAAGGACAGCCAAGTCAATGGTCAGAAATTTGGAACTTCACGGTTATGGCTTTACCTTCCAAACCGTTTTTAACATCACCTGCAAACGGAGACACTGCTGTAAGTAAAAGACCATCTCTATCGTGGGAAGAAAGCACAAATGCAGACTACTATACACTCGAATTATCAAAATCGGAAGTCTTTAATCCCGATTCGATAAATTATCAAGCAACAGATATAACATCTACATCAAGAAAATTATTTAAATCCCTCGATGAAGGAACTATTTATTACTGGCACGTCAGAGCAGGAAATGACGGTGGCGAAAGCGAATGGTCTCAAACATATAATTTCAAAACAGAAGGCATACTTGGAATTGAGGAAGTGGATAATTCAGGTTTATTTGTAAAAACCTCTCCAAATCCATTTGACAAAGTAACAAATATAGAATTTTATTTGCCAGAACCAGGATTCACAACTTTGAATATTTTCAATATTGAAGGAATAGAATTAGAAACAATATTATCCGAAAAATTAGATGCAGGAAATCATTTAGTAAAGTGGGATGCAAAGCGACATCCAACCGGAATTTATTATTTTCAACTAATAATTGGAAATAAATCATACACCGGAAAATTGATTGTAATAAAATAAATTATGTAGGGACAGAACATTGTTCTGTTCCTATTATTGACAAATATTCGAAAAAAATAAAGCAAAAATTATTTTTCACACATAAAAGGTGAAAAAATGAGAAAAGTAATTGTATTGATTGTAACTTTCATCTTGATAGCTTTTCAATCTCTCCAAGCTCAATGGGAGCAGGTCAATGGTCCTTATGGACAAGAAGTTACTTGTTTATTGATAAGCGACAGCATTGTCTTTGCCGGTACTAATGGAGATGGTATTTATTTATCAACTGATTATGGCATAAGTTGGACACAAAAAGGTCTATTGAATACTAATTTTTATTGTCTTACTGTCATTGAAACAAATTTATTTGCAGGGGCATGGGGAAAGGTTTTTATCTCATCGAATAAGGGACAGGAATGGGAACAACTTATAATACAGAATTTGGATTCACCTGTCTTGTGTATAACTTTTCTGGATAACTATATCTTTGCCGGGACATCTGGAGAGGGAGTTTATTTATCAACTGATAATGGTATAAGCTGGACAAAGTCAAATTCAGGAATTACAAATGATTTCGTTCGTAATTTTGCCATTATTGGTGATACAATTTTTGCAGGGACTGATATCGGTTTATTTAAATCCACTGACTATGGAGTGCAATGGACACAATATAATTCTGAACTAAATTATATTAACGTACCTTGTATGGCTGTTTGTGAAGGTAATATTTATGCTGCAACTAATCAAAAAGGAGTTATTCTATCCACTGATAATGGCAATAACTGGAATCAAGTAAACATAGGTTTAAATAATTCTCATGTATATTGTCTGGCTGTAAGCAGTAACAATATTTATGCTGGGACTTCCGAAGGAGAAGTATATCAATTAACAAATAACAGCTCGAGCTGGACGCAAATCAATTCTGAAATTGTAAACACCAGTGTTCGCTGTCTGGCTGTTAATGAAAGTAATATCTTTGCAGGTACTTCTGGAGGCTTATTTCAAACAACCGATAACGGTTCCAAATGGTCACCAACTTTATTAGAGAAAACTCATATCAATTGTGTAACATTTGATTCAAGCAATATCTTTGTTGGAAATAACTTAGGTGTTTTTCTTACAACAAATGATGGCAATGACTGGTCGCAATTAAATTCAGGATTAATTAATTCTCAGGTAGGTAATATAGCCCTGTGCGGTAATGATTTATTTGCCAGTATTTTTATTGGTGGAATGTATAAATCAATAAATTATGGTAAAAGTTGGGTACAAATCAATTCCGGATTAAATCAATACCCAACTATTAGATGTCTTGTTGTAATTGATAATAATATATATATTGGAACAAATGCAGATGGTGTTTATAGAACTACTGATAATGGAACAAGCTGGACACAACTGAATAACGGGCTTACAAACAAATGGGTAGTAAGTCTTTCTTTAAGTGGAAATAATTTATTTGCCGGTACATATGATGGGATTTACATTTCTTCAGATTATGGTAATAACTGGGTAAAAACATCCTTTACAAATACCTGTGTATATAGTATGATTGTTCAGGACAGTAATATCTATGCAGGTACTTATGGCAGAGTTTACTTATCAACTAATAATGGGCAAAACTGGCAACAATTGGATACTTTATCAACAAGAAAAAATATTAATTGTTTAAAAATAATCGGGAGTATTATCCTTGCAGGAACTTCAGGAGATGGAATTTTCCTATCAACAAATTCAGGACAAAACTGGAAACAATTCAATTCAGGTCTTATAAATTTAGATATTCGTTGTCTTTCTGTCAAAGATGAAAATATTTATACCGGAACCAATGGTGGTGGATTGTTTAAAGCAAAAATAATTGACCTTATAACTTCCGTTGAAGAAAAAGGTAATAATATTAATGATGCCATTAGTATAAATCCAAATCCTGCACATGATAACATTTCAATAAATATTAATTCAAAAGATTTTTCAAATAGTACGAAATTATATATTACAGATTTATCAGGACGAGAAGTATTAACTATTTTTGAAGGTATAATTGAATCAGGTAATAAAAAACTTAATGCAAACATTGAGAAATTAGTGGGTGGAATTTATTATCTTGTTATGCAATCCCCTACTGCAAGAACAACAAAGATGTTTGTTGTGAATAGGTAAGGTCATATGGTTTCAATTCAGAATTCATAATTCTTTTTGAAAGTTTGAGACCTTTTTGCTTTTGATGTGTCTTTACATTATATTAATGACAAAAAAATATGAATAATCATAATAAAATAAAATGTTTTAGACAGAACACTGTTGGATATACAATTTTCAATTATAAATTTTCAATTTTCAATTTTCTGACCCTTCGTGATTTATTGGGCAGAAAATTTTCTGCCCCTACAATTTTAATATTTCTTTTCTTAACTACTTTCATACTACATTCACAAGAAAAACCTTATTGGAAAAAAACAGAAGGTATTTATGGTGGTATTATTACTTGCATGACGGGAAATGATAATCAAATATTCATAGGAACATTGGGTTCCGGTGTTTACACATCAACAAATCCTGGTGAAAAATGGGAAGCGATTAATAATGGAATATCCAACCTCGATATAAGAGCAATCATTCTTACAAAAAGCAATACTTTACTTGCAGGAACTTATGGCGGAGGTATTTTCAGGTCAACAGATTATGGTATTACATGGAATAAAGCTAATGTTGATTTAAAAAGCATGGACTTCAGAACATTTGCTCTTGATTCGGATGGCACAATTTGGGCTGGGTCATGTACTGCCGGAATATTTCTTTCGACTAATGATGGCATTTTCTGGGAATATGGGGGTGTGAATGATTATGATGTTTGGGCAATTGCAGTAACTAAAACAGGTAATATCTTCGCAGGCTCCTCCAAAAATGGAATTTTTTATACAAATGATAAAGGATATAACTGGAAAAATTCTTACGCAGGTTTAACGACCGATGATGTTAGAACTATGGCTATTGTATCGGACTCACTACTTTTTGCAGGGACTAATAAGGGTGTTTTTCTTTCCACTAATGAGGGCGGCTCATGGGAAGAATTTAATTATGGTTTAACAAATTTAGATGTTTGGTCTTTGTTACCGATGAATGACGGACAACTAATTGCAGGTACAAAAGGTGACGGTACATTTTTTATAAAACCATTGCCAGAGAATACCTGGCAGCAAAAAATTGAAAATCTGGAAGAATTATGGATTCGATGTTTGATGCTTTCGGAAGATAATATCCTGTTTACCGGGACAGATGGTGGAGCCGGATTATTTAAAACAAATACTTCTTCAATCTTATGGGAAAAAGCAAACACCGGAATAAATAATCTGGATGTTACTTCATTTGAAATTGATAAAAATGGGAAATTAATGTCCGGTACATATTCGGATGGCATTTATATTTTTGATGAAGATTCTAACACATGGACTCGTTCTGGGGAAGGTATAACAAATAAGTATATTTTATCACTTGCTATTGACTCTTCTAATAATTATTATGTCGGTACTTATAGTAGTGGTGTATTTTACTCGACTGATAATGGTGCTACTTTTACTCAAATTAATGAAGGGTTAGTGGATAAGCAAATCTTCTCAATGACAATAAATGCAAAGAATAAAGTAATTGCAGGAACAGGTGGAAGTGGTATTTTCAGGTATGAACCTGACTCATCAAAATGGATAAAAATTAATAAGGGCTTGAAATCTTATGTTATTTATTCATTAGTTAAGGCTCCTAATGGATTTTTATTTGCAGGTACACCAGGTGCTGGAATATTCAAATCTGAGGATGACGGTGATAATTGGATTCAAGTTAATGAAGGATTGGATGCTCCATTTATAAATGTTTTATGTGTAACAAAAAACGGAGATATTATTACAGGAACCCAGGATAAAGGTGTTTTTTTATCAAAAGATAATGGTGCAAATTGGTCAAATATCGGATTAGAAGGTACTGTATTATTATCCATTATATATTCACAGGATGAATTTGTTTATGTTGCAACTTCAGATAGTGGGATATATCGCACCAAATTAGAGACAATTAGATGGGAACTAGTAAATGATGGTTTAATTATTAATTCTGTCCAGGCAATAATAAGTGATAAAATAGGTAGACTTTATGCAGCAGTTCACAAAAATGGCGTATATATGTACGACCCTGCAACAGGAGTTGAAGAGTATTCTAAAGTAATGGAAAATGAAATTAATATTTCACCTAACCCTGCAAATGATATTATAAAAATAAGAATAGATATTCCATCAGGAATTGGAGAATCGTTTTCAATTTATAACTCAATCGGACACCTTTTAAATAAAATTGATATTAATAACACATCAGAATATTATGAATTGCAAGTCAACGATTTAACATCCGGGATTTACTTCATAAAATATAATTGTAAAAATTATCCTTTTATCATATTCAGATAAATTAATTATAAAATAAGATTGAACTTATCCGTTATTACGAAAATTATTTTGAAATTTTACAAATATTATTGGTTAATATGAGAAAATATATTTTAGTTTACCTTATTTTTATTTCAATATTAAATACTACATATTCACAGGAAAAAACATCAGATAAATTAACAGGCATTATCTCAGGAGAAGTGATTTCAGCTATAACAAAGAATCCAATAAGAAGTGTAACGGTAAAGATTGAAAACATAAAACTCGGAGCTATAACTAATGCAGAAGGAAAATATATTATAAGAAACATACCTGCGGGAGTTTATACTGTCAGATTTTCAATTCTGGGTTATGAAGTTTATAATCAATCAAATGTCATTGTATCAACTGCAATGCCGGTACAACTTGAAATTCAACTTGTTGAGAAAGTGATTGAGCTGGAAGGCACCGAAGTTCGTTCATCTTACTTTATTAAATTATCAGAAGCTGTTACAAGTACACAAACATTCAGCGGTGAAGAGATAAAAAGAACACCGGGAGTAAGTGAGGACGTTATCCGTGCAATATCACTTTTACCGGGTGTAGGAGTTACCCAGCCCGGTAGAAATGACCTTGTTGTTCGTGGTGGAGCACCTTTTGAAAATTTATTCATTGTTGATAATATTGAGATCCCAAATATCAATCATTTCGGAACTCAAGGCACAAGCGGTGGTCCCTTATCACTGATTAATATTGATTTTGTTAAAAATGTAACATTTTCAGCCGGTGGTTTTGGAGCAAAATATGGTGATAAAACTTCATCTTTGACAAATATTATATTAAGAAACGGAAATGAAGAAAGTTTTGGTGCTAAGGCTGTGCTATCAGCTACAGGATTCGGGCTTAATTTCGAAGGTCCAATTTCTGATAAAGGTTCATTTATTTTTGGGGCAAGAAGAAGTTATCTTGATTTCATTTTTAAAGCCGCAGGTTTTGGATTTATACCTGAATATTGGGATTTTATTGGAAAAGCAAAATATAAATTAGACAAATCCAATTCTATATCTTTTATTGCAATTGGAGCATTGGATGATGTAAGTCTTAATAATGACAGCCTTGATAATCGCTTCAAGAACAGTACTGTAGCTGTTCCAAATCAGAAGCAATACTTTTCAGGATTAACATGGCAGCATTTACTTGGCAATGGTTTTATCAACGTTACACTTGGTGAGACATATACAAATTATACCACTTTCCAGAATGATTCTTTGTTAAACACAGTATTTAAAAATAATTCTAAAGAAAGTGAAACCTCACTTAAAACTGAATTAGATTATATGATTTCACCGAAGATAGAATTTTTGATTGGGAATCAGGTGAAATGGGCTACTAATCTTGCTTATGAAATTCTTATTCCGGGATTTATGAGAACCGACTCAATAGGAATTCCAAGAGAATTATATATTGATACTAACTTTACAGATTATAAAAATGCAACCTATGCAAGCATGACTGCCGGATTTGGGAACTTCAAGCTAACTATTGGAGGACGACTTGAATATAATAACTTACTCGAAACTCAATGGTATTTGTCACCGAGAGGTTCTGTTTTGTATCAACTAAATGAGGTAACAGCTTTCACAATGAGCCTTGGCAGATATTATCAATCCCCATCTTATATTTGGTTTCTTGGTGGTTCACCCGAAAAACTAAATGCAATTCGTTCTGACCAGATTGTATTAGGATTTGACCATACTTTACTTGAAGATGTAAAAGTACAGGTTGAGTTATTCTATAAATATTACGACAACTACCCTGCCCGATTATACAGACCAACTGCAGTTCTTGCTCCTTCGGGATTTGATGATATAACATATGATATACCCTTCGGACTTGAGCCATTAGTAAGTAAGGGAGTGGGGTTAGCAAGAGGATTTGAAATTTTTATTCAGAAAAAGCTTAGTGAAATACCATTATCAGGATTGTTTAGTTTAACCATTGGAGAGTCAAAATTTAAATCATTAGTTGGTGATTTTAGACCGGGTTCCTATGATGCACTTGCAATAATCAATTTGGCTGCAGCATGGAGGATTAACAATGAATGGGAAATTTCTGCAAAATTTCGTTATTCAACCGGTTTGCCGACAACACCTTTTTATAACCAAGGAACTAATATTGGAAAACTTGATTTCAGCAGATTTAATGAAGGTGAACGTTTACCTGCATCGCACAGCATGGATTTCAGGATTGATAAAATCTGGAACTTTTCAGGTTTTATGTTGATAACTTATATAGATATTCAAAATCTTTACGGGAAGAAAAATGTTTCTGCTGTTAGATGGGATTATAGAAATAAAGAACCAAAATACCAAACCTCTTTTGGTATTCTTCCGAGTATCGGAATAGTTGCTGAAATTTGATATTTTAAAATTAATCATGAACTAATAACTATCAATAATAGAATAAAGAATTCGTCCAATTCATACGAATTTGTAAAATTCTAAACAATTTCAAGGAATAATAATGCTTGATAATGAAACATTAGACATTACATCCGATGAAGTAAAAGCAAAAAATGAATTCGAATACAAAGCAGAGATGAAGCAATTGCTTCATTTAATAGTTCATTCACTTTACACGCATCCTGAGGTTTTTCTTAGAGAACTTATATCAAATTCATCTGATGCACTGAACAAAATACGATTCAGGCGATTGACAGATAGTAACATACTCGACCCTGATTCTGAACTTAAAATCAATATAGATATTGATGAAAAAGAAAATACTTTCTCTATTACCGATACCGGTATAGGTATGACTAAGGAAGACCTTATCGGCAGAATCGGAACAATAGCAAGTTCGGGAACTCTCGAGTTTTTTAAGAAAATGGAGGAAGAAAATAAGAGTCTCGATGCAAATCTTATAGGGCAATTCGGAGTCGGCTTCTACTCAGTTTTTATGGTTACCGATGAGATTAATATCGAAACTACTTATGCAGTTCCAAATTCCAAAACCTATCTTTGGAAATCTTTTGGAGAAGATAAATTTACTGTAGAAGAAATTGAAAATAAACCGAGAGGAACAAAAATATCTTTTAAATTAAAAGATGAATATAAAGAATTTGCTCAACCCTGGAAAGTAAAAAGTATATTAAAGAAATATTCTAACTTCGTTGATTTCCCTGTTTATGTTAATGCTGAAAAAGTTAATATTGTTTCTGCACTTTGGCACAGGAAAAAAGAAGATATAAAAGATGAAGAACTAAATGATTTTTATACTTTTATATCGAATGATTCTACCCCGCCAATGGCTCATCTTCTGTTAAATATCGAAGGCATTCTAAATTTTAGGGCTTTGATTTTTATTCCAGAAACTGCCCCACCATCTCTTTTTCAGGATGCTCTTGAAAAGTCGCTTCAACTCTATTCAAACAGGATATTCATTCAGGATAATTGCAAAGAATTAATTCCCGATTACCTGAAATTCGTTAAAGGTGTCGTTGATACCGAAGAATTACCCCTTAATGTTTCCAGGGAGGTTACACAGTCAAGCCCGGTTATCACAAAGATAAAAAATGTGTTGGTATCAAAAATACTTGCACAACTTGAAGACTGGGCTGAAAACGCTCAAGCAAAATATGAAAAATTCTATAACAATTTCGGTTCTCTTTTAAAAACAGGCATCAATGCTGATTTTACTCATAAAGTTCAATTAATCGAACTGCTAAGATATGAAACTTCATTGAGGCCAAAAGGTGAAAAGGTATCACTTAAAGAATATGTTCAAAGAATGGCTGAAGGACAGAAAGAAATATATTACATAATGGGTGACCATAGAGATTTGATAGAGATGAATCCAAATCTTGAGTATTTCAGAAAAAATGAGCTGGAGGTCTTGTATCTTACAGACCCCGTTGATGTTTTCACTATCCCTTATATATTTGAATATGACAAAAAGCAACTTAAATCCATTGAGAAAGCCGATATTGATATTAAAAAAGTAAATAAAGAAGAAAAATCCAGTGATACAAGTAATAAAGGCTTGCTCGATTATTTTAAAGAAGTTCTCGGAGATAAAGTGGAGGATGTCATAGAATCAAACAGGCTGGTTGACTCTGCCGTTACCTTAGTTGTTGGTAAGCAGGGTTTTGACCCGCAGGTCGAAAAAATGATGCAATACATAGATAAAAACTTCACTCATTCTAAAAGAATCCTGGAGGTTAATACTTCACATAATATTATTAGAAATATCAATTCTTTATTTATTGCAAACTCAAATCCTGAACTTGTTAATAATGCTATATTGCAGCTTTACGAAGGTGCCTTGCTTTTAGAAGGGAAATTGCCTTCGCCAAACGAGTTTTTAAAGAGAATGAATGAATTTATCGAATTATCAACAAAATCAAAAAATGTAGGGGAAGTTTCATAACCTTCCTAATGCTTATGAAAACGTAGGTACAGAACATCATTCTGTCCTTTATTGAATTTATATAACAAAATTTTGTCTCTAATTAGCAATAAATTAGTCATTGTTCTGTCCCTAAGTCGAAATTAATAAAAAAAGTTCTTGATGTAAGCTATTGAATTGTTGTATTTTTGTATAGTGTATAATTAACAATTTGAAAATAATAAGATTTATTTTTCTGAATTTCTTACAAACACCAAATTAAGGGCAGAAAATATTCTACCTGTACATGAGCAATAATTGTAAACGCATCTTCATAAATTTTAGTAGGATAGATTAAATATGAAATTATCAGAATTCAAGTACAATTTTCCCAAGAACCTAATAGCAAAATTCCCTGCCGAGCCGAGAGACTCAGCAAAATTGATGGTGCTCAACAGAAGTAACGGGAAAATTGAAGAAAGAGTATTCGAAGACATTATAGATTATCTTAATAAGGGCGACTGTCTTGTTGTGAATGATACAAAGGTCTTCCCTGCCCGTTTGTTTGGTAAAAAAGAAAAGACAAATGCGAAAATAGAAGTAATGTTATTGAGAGAACTGAAATCAGAGGAACGAATTTGGGACGTACTTGTCGAGCCTGCAAGAAAAGTCAGAATCGGTAATAAAATTTATTTCGACAATAATAAATTCAACTGCGAAGTCATAGATAACACAACATCACGAGGCAGAACCGTCAGGTTCAGCTTTGATGGCAACCTGTTTAAAATAATTGAAAAAATAGGAGAAATGCCGCTTCCCGAATATATAAAGCGAGAGCCGACAGAACATGACAAAAAAACTTATCAGTGCGTTTTTGCTAATAAAAATCACCTTGCATCAATTCAACCACCAACAGCGGGATTGCATTTTACCGAAGAACTCCTGAAAGAAATAGAAGCTAAAGGTATTAGAATAGCCAAAGTATTACTAAACATTGGACAAGGTTCATTCGAAAGGATTGAAGTCGAAGACCTGACTAAACATAGAATGTATTCGGAATTCTTTACGATTTCGAGGGAATCGGCAGAAATTATCAATAAATCGTTGAAAGCGAAAAAGCAAGTAATGGCAGTTGGTTCGAGCGTTGTAAGGGCTCTTGAATCGTCAGTGCTGACATCAGGCCAGGTAAAGCCGAATAAAGGCTGGACGGATAAATTTATTTATCCGCCATTCGATTTTAAAATCGTTGGTAAATTCCTTACCAATTTCCAGCCGCCTGCATCACCGTCTTTACTTATGACTGCGACTTTTGCAGGCAAAGAAGAAATGTATAAAGCATATAAAAAGGCAATGAAAAGCAACTTCCGCTTTTTTGCTTATGGAGACGCATTTTTAATGATTTAAAAATAGTGTGCAATTTATTAATTTTGTAAGTAGGGACACAAGATTTTGTGTCCCTACTTTTCATTTTTGCCTTTTTTGTTAATAATGTTGTCTGAACTGTGATTTGTATGATTTTGATAATTTAAATTATTTGTTAAATGAATTAAAAAGATGAAAGACAAATTAAAAAATGTAGGAATACAAAATGAAAGTATGGATACAAAATCTTGTGTCCCTACATTTCAGGTGCACCTACTTAAGGATTTTCAAAGAACCAATTATGGAGAGTGGGAGAAATTATCTAATTCGATATTAAATAATAAATTAGATGATTATGTTAATAAATTATATAAAAATATTATAACTAAACCCATTTATTTTAAAGATGATATTAGTGATTTACATATTCAAATTAATTCTCTTCCAGGATTATATCATAATTTAAAAAGAAATAAATTAATTCATTCAAATCAATGGGAAATAGCTCAAGAAATTCCTTTACCATTACCTGAAGAATTTAATAAATCATTATCAGAAAATCTTATAAATGGTCAAAATGCTATTAGTATAGCACTTGATGATGCTTCGGCTTTCGGATTTAATCCCGAAGATTCAATCAAAGTGAAGGTTGGTCGAAATGGTATTTCAATATTTTTCTCGGATGATTTTGAAAAGACATTGAAAAATATTGACGCTGAACAGTATCCGATTTATATCAAGACATCAACAAACCTTACTTCCATAGCATCTGTTTTCTTATCATATCTTTTAAATAATAAAATAAATATAAAAAAATTATCCGGTGGATTCCATTATGACCCATTGTCCGTACTAGCACAAAAACATGAATTTCCATACGATTATGAATTGCTCTTTGATGAAATTGTTTCTTTGATTACTTGGCTTCATTCAAAAAAATGTCCATTTTCAGTAATAACAATTAATGGAAATTTATTCAACGAATCTGGTGGAAATGCAGTTCAGGAAATTGCCTTCTCAATGAGCGAAACTGTCTTATATTTAAAAGAGTTAATAAGTAGAGGGATTGAAATTAATGAAGCGGCAAAAAGAATTAGACTTTCTTATTCAATTGGACCTAACTTTTTCGTTGAAATATCAAAACTTAGGGCAGCGAGGTTGCTTTGGTCAAAAATAATTAAACATTTTGGGGGAAATGAAGATTCACAAAAAGTATTTATTCATGCTGAAACCTGCAAATGGAACAAAACAAAACATGACCCTTATGTTAATATCCTCAGAAATACAGGTGAAGCACTTTCTGCTATACTTGGTGGATGCGATAGCCTCAATCTACAATACTTTGATAATGCCTTTGGTATTCCTAATGAGTTTTCAAGAAGAATAACACGCAACACTCAGCTTGTATTGATGGAAGAATGTGATTTGACAGGAATTACAGACATTCCGGGCGGTTCCTGGTATATTGAGAATCTGACCAACGAACTTGCTAAAAAGGCTTGGGAATTGTTCCAGGAAGTTGAAAAAAAGGGTGGATTTTATAAAGCTCTCGATAATGGTTTCATAAAAGAAGAAATAGAAAAAGTCAAGTATGAAAGGTTATTTAATTTCAATAAGAAGAAAGATGTTTTAATCGGTACAAATATATATCCAAACCCAAATGAAAAGCCTATAGAAGCAACAGAAATAGACTACAACGCAATTTTTAAGCAAATACATTCAACACTTAGGGTGCATATTGAAAAACGAGACAACATGAAGGTGTCTAAATTGTTGGATGTGCTAAATGATACCGTCAATGATAATCCAATCAATTCCTTCGAATCGGCATTAAATGCCGTAAAAGCAGGAGCCACACTCGGTGAAATCAGTAAACCGTTTAATATTAAATTTAATGCAACGATTAAAAATCCAATAGAGAAGATGAAATTGTCTGAACTTTGATTAAGCAGATTAAACAGATTTCACAGAGTCAAATTTTGGTTATTTTGAGCCAAAACGTGCATTTCGTGCATCCGGAGCAGGTATTTCACTATTTTGTTTTTTCAATTTACAATTTCTAATTTTCAATTTTCAATAAATTTTCAATTCTAAATTTAAAATTAAATCCACTATAAATTCATTGAATAGTGGTTATGGAAAGACAAAATCATACGTTTTTGTACAAATCATACGTTTTTGACGGGGTTTTTAAGTGTCCGATTTGTCTCATTTTGTCCTATTGGGTGTGACAGAAAAGGACAAGATTAAGAATTAAGAATAACGATTAACGAATTTCGATTTACGAATGATGGATATATTAAGATTGAATAAAACCCCCTTAATCCCCCTTTGAAAAAAGGGGGCAATCATAATTAATAAGTGGCAGAGCATCTTGGTAACGGCTGATACAGCCCGACATTGTTTAGCAAAGAACAAGCGGTGCAAAGATAAGGATGTGGGGATGATATGTCAAGAAAACGGTTTTAAAAGGATTTTAAAAATATAGACTGTTAGACTGTAGGTGTTTAGACTGTAGGTTGATGGGGGAAGAGGCAAATTTTAACATAGAGGGCACGAAGAGAAGGCACTAAGGACACGAAGGACGCGGAGGACGCAAATTGTCGGAACTGTGATTTGTGTGATTATGATGATTTTCCCTCTCAGCCTGAGACCTTCGGTAAGCTCATGACAGAGTAATATTAATATACTTCATCAAAACTAAATTTGTATTCAAATAAATGAGTAAAGTTAATTACATCAATTTCACTTTTTAACAGGATTTGATAAAGAGGAATATCATCGGTTAAAACAAGATAAGATTTAGTTTTTGATAAATTTACTATTGCAGCATCAGTAAGTCCAAATTTTCTATACCTATCGTCAGCAAAGTTATCTTTAGCAGGTAAAAATAACTCATCAATAGTTTCAAGTTTTTGAAAAAACAAATTAAAATATTCTACTTTGTAAATACCTTCAAGTTTATTAGAAAGGTTGCTGATTTCAGTTAATATGTGCGGTGTTGTAATTATTTTATCAAAATGATCAATTAAGTTCCAAAGAATTTCAAAACCTGCTATTCCGAATTTTTTTGTTACTTTGAAACGATTGACCAAGTTATTATCATAGCTTCCAATAAAAAAATAAAGAACCAGATTACTGTCAATTATTACTCCCTTGCTTTTGTATTTTTTAAACAGATCTTCATAAATATGCCAGAGTGTTTCAGGCATATTCCACTCCTCTAATCTTCATTGCAATGAAGTCACCGTCTGGAGAAAGAATAATTGTTTTAAACTTCCTATCCTTTAATTGCTGGTTATAGAGGCCTAATACATCAGATAAATAACTATCTTCTTCTTTAAGTTTTTTCTTTAAAATATTAAAACCAAGTGTAATTACCCAACAATCAGGTATGCCGCTAATTGTTTCCTGAGTTACTTCTTCAATTAAGACATTATAAACAGTAACTTCTTCATTTGAATCGTAAAGATTTGTAAAATACTCTTTTGCTTTTTTAAATGCTGTTTGAACATCAATCATTGTAAACTCCTATTATATTTTTTAAATTAGACGAAAACAGATATATTTTTATTTGCATCTCATTCAATCATAATTCACAACAGATATATAATCCCTACGGGATAAGTGTGGTGGCGTGGATTTATTTTCTACTACTAATATTTAATCGCTATGCGATAACAATGGTTATATTGATTTTTACACCTACCCAAACCCTTCCTCAAGGAAGGGAAATTCATCTATTGTGGGTGAGGCTGTGGATTCCGTATCAAGTACGGAATGACAGGGGAAACGGGATAAGGGTGGAGGCGGGGATTTATTTTCTACTACTAATATTTAATCGCTATGCGATAACAATGGTTATGTTTTATTAATTCAACCTAACAGTCTAACAGTCTAAACACCTACTGCCTAATTTTTTATTCTCCCAATTAGAACTGGTTTTTCTTTTTCACATAAGGATAATATTTGAGCAACATTTGATTTGTCAACAACGAGGAGCATTCCTATTCCGAGGTTGAATGTGAGTCGCATTTCTTCGTCAGATATGTTTCCTTCTTTTTGGATGAGTTTGAAAATCGGCAGTGTTTCCCATGAGTTCCAGTCTATATTGAGTGATGTTCCTTCGGGAAGTATGCGTTTTGTATTACCGATAATTCCGCCGCCTGTGATATGCGAAATTCCTTTTATGAAACCTGTTTCAAGCAACGGCGTTACGACATGCAGATAGGAATGGTGTACTTTGAGTAATGCTTCGCCAAGTGTACAGCCGAGTTCATCGAAGTATTGAGTAACAGGATATTTTTCGAGTAAGACAGCTCTTGCGAGTGAATAGCCGTTTGTGTGCAAACCTGTGGAAGGAAGTCCAATTAACACATCTCCAGGTATAATATTTTTCCCGTTAACGATTTTACTTTTCTCGACAACTCCAATGATTGTTCCTGAAACATCATACTCCCCTTCCTGATACATCGAGGGCATCTCGGCAGTTTCGCCACCGATTAATGCACAGCCATTTTCGCGACAGGCTTTGACAAAACCTGAAATGACTTGTTCGGCAACTGTAGGTTCAAGCTTTCCTGTTGCAAAATAATCGAGGAAGAATAAAGGCTTTGCTCCACAACTGAGAATGTCATTGACACCATGGTTCACGAGGCACTGCCCCACTGTGTCGTGTACTCCGGTCATAAATGCAATTTTCAGCTTTGTGCCGACACCGTCAGTGCTGGCTACGAGAACAGGATGCTCGTATTCGGGAAAATTCGCCTCATAGAAGCCGCCGAATAAACCAATATCAGCAAGAACATTTTTATTGAAAGTGGATTTCACAAGAGGTTTAATTCTTCTTATTGTCTCATCCCCTGCTTCGATGTCAACACCGGAATCTTTGTATGTTTTCATAAATTAAATTTATTATTTTTTTTAAACACCTCATCCCGAATATGTCATTCCCTCGAAAGAGGGAATCCATAGAGTTTGAGGCTAAGTGGATTCCTGCTTTCGCAGGAATGACAGTATTGAGAAATTATTTATCAAAAATTGAAATTCAAATTAATTCAATTTAAAATTACAAATTAATTACCATTTTTCATTTTTTTCATAAGCTGAGCCATACGTTCAGCCTGTAAAGTAAAGGTTTCAAGCCTTGCCTCAATGATTTGAGGATAGACGTTCCCATCGGTTTCGATTGTTAGAAAGGGTATATTCATTTTACCGTTAAATATATTTTCGGGTAAATTGTAATCAGGGTCATTCAGTCTTTTTGCATGGATTTTATTTTCGATTTTCATTTCGGGAATAGAGACCGATTCGGAAAATCTCGTAGGCATACAGCCGAATGGACCAAGATTAATCACTCCGCAATACTTCTCGATAGTTTCATGCAAGGCAATGCCGAGAGTCAGTCCAGGTTCACCTTTAAATTCAAGAGGTATGATATGTTTGCTGTGAGCAAGTAGAGGAGCTATCTTAGTCCGAGAGAATTTATAATAACCGCTCTTAGCTAAAATTTTCTTAATTCGCCACTCAGCATATCTCATATATGAAGTACGAATCAATCTCTCCTTTTTCTTTTTGAAGGATGCCTCCGGTTCAAGGAGTTGTCTGCTGATAAGGTAATCAACATAAAAAATCCATTCGCTGATATATGCATCTTTGACAATGAATCCCTGCCGGGCAAAGCGTTTGTTCAGCCATTTATGTGAGAAATGGTCACGCCTGACATAAATTTCACCGAGCAAAGCGATATACTTCGAATCCTCGATATGAGTTTTCCATGGAATTTTTTTTCTGATAGCTTTTGAAAATTCTTTCAGTGCTTTATAAATACCATCGGGAACTGATTCGATAATTTTTGCAACTTTGTCAAATTCTTCATAAAAGATTTCAAGCCCTTGTTCAGGAATCACAGCATTAGCCATTATACCGGAACGGATGTCATCCATAACATCACTTGTTATGATTGTCTGAATACCTCTGAGAGAAAACTTAGGTCCCAAGCCGGCAAAACCGTCTTCATTCATCAAGGCAAGAGTTGTGACATCTTTTATTTTTTTTCTTTTAATAAGTTCTCTTAGAAAAACAGGATATTGTCCCAGACGGCAGTTACCTGCACCCTGAATGATGAAGAATGCAACATACTGTATGCCATCCCATTTATTTTCAAGATAGTGCATTAATGAGCCTGCACAAAGAAGTAATGGCAGACATTCCTTCCCTGAAGACACAGCCCTGCCGTATTTCAGAATCTCAGAACTTCCTTCAGGCATAGGAATAGCATTGAAACCCTGGCTTCTTAATCCTGCTGCAAATAGTGATGCAGCAAGGTCACCCATTGATGGAATTAGAATATCAACTCTTGGGTCAGAAAGCGGAACCTTATTTCCGTCTGAAGCAACAAAATAACCCTGTACAGAATCAAATTCAATAAAAGCCTGAGTATAATCGCTATAATCAGGGTCTGATACCGTAGAGGATATTTTTCGATAATTTTTTATAATGTCAAGTGCGGCATCAATGCGTGTGTTAATGCCGGCATCCGCCGTATGCCCGTCTAATTCAAGTGTGAGTGAGGGTTTAGTTCCCATGATTGAACGGAATGTCGTGAGTAGCATTGAATCGGGCCCGCAGGAATAATTTGAAATAAATGTTGCAAAAAGCTGGGGGTGATTTTTGATTAGTTTTGCAACCTTCAACACCTTCTTTCCACCTTCCCAATACTGGTTATCATCAATTTGTTCAGGGCGGTAATCGAACATATCAAAAGGAACAACATAAACTCCGCGTGATGCATACTTCTGAGGAATGCCCTTATTAGCAGTTTCTGTAAATGAATTATAAGGCCTGCCGACAAGAACCACAGCCATCTCATCAGGATTAGCTTTTAAAAATTCAAGAAATTCCTCTCCCATTTTGAAAAGTTCATTAAAAAAATTATCCTGCATTTTTAGTGCATAAACGTAGGCTTCTTGAGCTTGTTTTTCATCTTCAATTCCAATTTGCTTTGCTGCTTTTACAAAAGATTCGATTTCTTGAGCAAAGCCATTAGCAAAGTTCAGGAAGGGCGTAATTAATTTCTCTTCTATATGGCAGTCTTTGAATGCTTGTTTAATGTAAAATGGTTCGCCGCTTACAAAAACGCAAGTGCAGTTGAAATCGAGCCTGTGATAATCTGCATCTTCCACATACATTTCAAATATTTCAGGAACAAAGAAATAGTCAGGTTTTTTATTAATTAAATCCTGAAACAGACCGAGTGATAACTGAGCAGGATAGCAGAAGGAACTCAGTTCCCGCTCTAATCCTTCGTCTTCAACTTTGTCGGGTAGAATAACTTTAAAGCCAAGCTTTGTGAAAAAATTATAAAACAGAGGGAAAATAGTGTGAGTATGAAATGATAAATTTATTCCGACTGTTTTTGCATTTTCTGATAATTCGGAAGGTGGAGCATATTTATTGAAAAGAAGCTCCTCACGTTTCTTAACAAAATCGAATTTATTAGCATCAACATTTTGTTTATGCAGTACATTGTAATATTTATTGCAGGCACCACCGAAGGGATAATTTCTACTTTCAATTTCAATAATATTTACAGAGCATTTTAAATCGCATTTTTCTCTTCCGCCGGGACAAATGAAAGGCTTTTTATATTTGACTTCGCGTTCAGCAAGTTCCTTTAATGAAAATTCTTTTTCTTTAATAAATCCAAGTTTGATTTTTTCTTTGGCTTCAAGAGCAACACCGAATGCACCCATCAGACCCGGGTCGGGAGGTACAATTATTTCCTTATCCGAAAGTGCAGCCATCGCGATTGGAATAGCTTTGTTATAGCAGACACCACCCTGCATAAAAACTTTTTTTCCGACAGGACGGTTACCTTTAACACGGTTGACATAGTTCAGGCATATAGAATAAACAAGTCCGGCGACAATATCCTCTTTACTTATATTTTCCTGTAATGCGGTTTTAATATCAGAACTGATAAAAGCAGAACATTGGTCACTGAAATTCGGAGGCATTGTGGCTTTCATAGCTATTGGCTCTATATCTGTAACTTTAACAGCAAGCGATTCCCATGCGGACTCTTCGAGAAAAGAACCTGTACCTGCCGAGCAGGCTTCATTCATTGCATAATCTGCTGGAACTTTGTTAACAATGAAAGTATATTTAGCATCCTGACCACCGATTTCGAATATGGTATCAACTTCGCTGTCATAATAAACTGCGGCGGCGGCATGAGCTACAATTTCATTGATTACACTTTCAGTCAATGCATGTAAACCAGCAATGTGCCTGCCTGAGCCTGTTGTACCGAGACCTATTATTTTAATATTTACATTTATTTGTTTTAGAAGTTCCTCATAACATTTACGAGAAGCACGAACCGGGTCGCCGTGTGTGTAAAGATAGATTGAAGCGAGAATTTTATCATCACTTTCTCTTATAAGTACAGCTTTTGTGGTTGTCGAACCAACGTCAAGCCCAAGAATACAGATATCGCCTTCTTTCGCAGTATCTCTTTCAGAATCTTTAAATGTTACTTTGTCAATGAAATTTGAAAGAGGCATATGGAAAACAAATGATGATTTATTTGTCGAAAAAATATTATCAAAAGATTCCAATGGCTTAGTACCATTTTTTAACCCATATATAGCAGCCCCCAGAGCCTCAAAGTAAGGAGCTTCCTTTGGTATATGAACATCACCGGCTTTGCCGTTAAGAAAATTCATTACAATTGAATTTTGGGTTACTCCTCCAACAGCAAGAACTTTTCCGCCACGAGTCTTTTTCAATAACTCTTCAACTTTTTCAGCCATCATCAAAGATAATCCGGCAGTTACTTCACCCTTTGGAGTACCCTTATTCAAAGCGTGTGTGCAATCTGATTTACAGAACACCGAACACCTGCCCGAGACCTTGTGCGGGTCCGAATCTTTTGCCAGTTCATAAACATCATTCAGAGCAAGGTTCATACGGCTTATTTGCTGAAGAAAAAATTCACCTGTCCCCGAAGCACATTGATTTTTTGTTACTAATGACGCAATCTTACCGGTTTCATCGAGATTATAAACCATGAAGGTTTCACCGCCAAGGCTGGCAATTGCAGTGTATTCTTCTTTTGTCCTGTTTATATATTCAAGGGCATATTCTGTTGCTTCCGGTTCAGATATCGAATCCAGGTTTAACATAAATCTTAATTTCCTGCCCGTAACAACAACAGGGAGTTTATTTTGATTGAAGGTGGTTAGATTATCAAGAAATATTTTTTTCGGATTGCCATTGTGTGCAATTGAAAGAACATCTTTTATATGTATAATATCTTCGGCGTTCTTCATTGCTTTCACAAATGAAACTGTAGAAGACCCGAGACACACACCGATGACTTCTCTCATTTAGACAACCTGCATGTTAACAAAAAACTCAATAAATTTCTAGATTAATGCTCAACGGATTGTGTATATTATTCAGAAAAAATTCTAAATTATCTCACAGCTTCCCATTCTTTGGAAACAGATTTTCCTCTAAAAATGACTGATAAAGAATTAACTGTCCATGACAATAAGATTCTCAAATATCCATACTTCCTAAATCTCCTCGGTGATTCGTAAACAAGAATTTCTTTGGCAAAGCCGAGTTTCCCGATTTTACTTATTCTTCTGAATAAATCGAAATCTTCACCGGCGGCAATGGTAGGATTATACCCACCAACACTGAAAAATTCTTCTCTTTTAATTATCTGACATTCTCCTCTTCCCATTCCCATTCCAACTGAAATTAAAAGCCAGATATAGAAATTATGAAGCTTATAAAAGATTTTGTCTTTGAAAAGTATCTCGCCGGGAGCTACATATACAGGACATGCAAGAGCAGATGCTTTTCCATATAGTGTATTTTCATTACACCATTTATGGATAAATTGAAAGAAATGTTCAGGATTTTGTGGAAATGTATCACCATTAATAAAAACGAGAACATCACCTTTTGAGGCTTCGGCACCCTTGTTTCTGCCTTCGGCAATAGTCTGCCTATGATTTCCATTATGCTTAATAATTATATCAGCGTATTTTTCGGCAATGCCGAGTGTTCTATCACTACTGCCGCCATCACTAACAATAACTTCAATATTATATTTATTTCTTAATTCGACAGAATATAATTTTAAAGTAGATTCTATTAGTTTTTCTTCCTGTAATACAGGAATAATTACACTGATAAGTGGAGTTTTTCTCTTGAAAGAAAATATTTTTTCTATAATGATTGAAGTTGAGGCTTTACCATTACTGCCATTTTTATTTTTTAATTGAGCAAGTGATTTATTTACTTGTTGAACATTAACCAAACCAACACCAAATAATATATTTATAAAATGCTAAATTAAGAAAAATATTTGAAATTTATCCGTTACATCGCTGAACAACCATGAATTATTTGTAAAATTCATATTGGAATAATTGAATAAATTCCTAATTTATAAAAGTGTGATATTTGTATATAGAAAGATATTTATTTGAAAAATATCTGGAATTTAAATAACATTATAGCATTATTATTGTTAATAAACGGTATGGTAAATACCACAAGTAAATATTTATCAAGAAATTTGCCAAAGCTGAAAGTAAATAAGTTAATTTCAATACTATGCTTAGTTTTCATTATTGCAGCCTGTTCAACCGATGAATTCGACTTATATCCGAATAAGGCTAAAATAAAATTGAAAGGATTTTCCTATACTTCTTTTACTAATGATGGATATATTAAGGGTAATCAAATCAATGCAATTGAAGATTTAATTAACCAGACAAATTCAGAATGGCTCTCATTATGCTTCTTTGAATACCAAAGCAATCCTAATAGTTCGGACATCGCACCAAATACAACAGGTATTAATCCAGTTACAGGTAAAATTTGGCCTCTCACTTCAACTTTGGAAGATATTAAATCTGCTATTTCGAGAGCCAAACAAAACAATATGAAAGTAATGTTAAAACCTCATATAGATTTATATTCGGGAGAATGGCGTGCAGCAATTAGTCCTGATGACGAAGGCAAATGGTTCAGTTCATACACTGAGATGATGACGAAATATGCAAAAATTGCCGAAGAAGAAAAAGTTGAAATGTTATGTATTGGCGTTGAGTATATTGTAGCTACACAAAAAAAATATACGGATGAATGGAGAAAATTGATTGAGAAAATACGAAATGTTTACAGCGGAAATTTAGTATATGCATCATCTTTTGGCTCTGCGCCTATGTTTGGAATTATAAGCAATGAATTTGAACAAATTGATTTTTGGAGTGAATTAGATTATATCGGAATTGATTTTTACACATCAATAATCGATGATATTTACAATCCAATGGCGTATGGTAAGGCGATGCTTACGATGAAACAAATAATTAATCCTATTGAAAACATATCAAAAAGGTATTCAAAGAATGTAATACTAACTGAAATAGGAATTCAATCGGTAAGGGGAGCATTACAAAAGCCCTGGGACTATCAAATTGGCAGGCAGACTGATGCTATAATTGATAATGAAGGACAAAAGTTTTATTACAATATTATGCTAAATTCTTTTACTCCAAAGATATGGTTCGAAGGTTTTTTCTGGTGGGAATGGGAAAGTGTAATTTCAGATTATGAAAAAACTAATTTCACTCCAAGAAATAAACCGGCGGCTGAATTACTGAAATGGTGGTACACCGATTAACTTTTAATTGATGATGTGTAAGCTTATACATTTTCTAAAAATTTTCAATTTCCAATTTAAAATTTTCAATGAATTTTAAATATTTCAATTATTAAAACGATTAATATTATTTATTCATTTAATATTAAGAAATTACTGAACAAATTATTTTTTAAAGAATCAAAATCTAACATTTCCTATTTTTATCGGAAAAGGATACATCAAATAAAATTTTGTAACCTCTCCAAATTCAATAGCAGGTGAAGGGAGCTTAAAAAAGTTCAATGTTTGCCTAAGCCAATTCCAGACAGGCCCGTCATCAGGTAATAATTTGACAAGGTTGTAATCGAGTGAAATAATAAATCGAGGACTGCCATAAATATAACTCCCTCTGTAAGGGATTTTGGGTGAATGAATTGAATCCCCCAGATTACGTGCAGCATAACCGAGACTAAGTTCAATCCATGATGGCCAGTAATCTTTTATTGATTGAGGCAGCAAATTATGAACATTTATTGAGAGCCACATAGTATGGGAACTGTAATCGTCAATAAACATTTTTGATTCTACCCTTTTATGTTCACCATGCCAGTTTGCTGGGATATATATGAATTTTGGTGTGAAATTTTGTAAAAAAGGGACATAATGCTGTGCCAGAAAAAATCCTGCACCAAAAAAATTAAAAAGTTCATCAGTCGGACTAAATCCCCACTCTTTAGCAAAACCATCTAGGATTTCAACATAAGATGAATAAGCAAAACCCAAGGCACTACCGATTATGGTGGCTGACTCCCAGCTAAAACCTGCGAGCATTAAAGTCTCACTCCAAAGGTAAGAAGTAAAATAACAGCCGAAAAAATGACCGGGTTTATCTGCATAAAGTGCATATTCTCCGTCTTCGATGAATCTGAATGTTGTATCATTACCCCAGATTGTATTCATCTGTCCAACATGCTGTGCATATAAAACACCCAAATATACACCACCGATAATAAGAGAAGGTATCGGTTTAATATGCGTAGATTCATAAGGGAGAGAGCCGTCAATCAAATATCTTGGTTTATCGGAGTATTTAAATTTTTCTTTACCGACGAATAAATTATTAACTGAAGATATTTCCGGAACTGTGTCTTTAATTTTATTGACATCATCTATTTTATTTTGAACTATGAAATCGGATGCATATTTATAAAAACTCTGTTCTTCTGATTCACAGCCATTAATTTGAGAAAACGCATTTCCTGAAAGAGCAAATAATAAAATAAAAATGTATATTTGAACTGTTTTTAATAATTTTAAAGTCATTAAATTTATTTTTTAATAGAAAAAATTTCACAAAAATACATTAATTTGAGTAAACTTCTAATTAAATTGGTTGTTCACAAAGGTTACAAATTAATTTGATATAAGTATTTCTTTGATTAAATTTAAATAGTCTTAATTATTATATTGTAAAAAATGGAGACCTTAGGTTCACTGCTTAAAACAGCAAGGGAAAATCAAAATCTGAAACTTGAAGAAATAAGCCAGAAACTTAAAATCAGGCATCAGGTTTTAGAGGCATTCGAGGAAGATGATTTTTCTATCCTCCCTTCGGTCTATGCAATGCCTTCAGTTAAGTCTTACGGAACATATCTTAAAATTCAACCTTCAATTTTAAATTCCAAGCTCGATGAATTATTTGTAAAAGAAAAACCTGTTTATACATCACAGGGAGCTAATGAATTAGACTCAATCAAAATCGAGTTACAAGAGTCCTTTAAAAAATCAATTTATAAGTTAAATCTAAGTAATGACAATAAAGGAAAAATTGTAAATTACCTTATTTATGCAGGTATTGTACTGTCACTTGTAGTCCTCATATATTTTTCGATTTTCAGTGATTCAAACAAGACTGGTATTTCATACATAAGTGATAAAGAAACAACAAAAGAAGATACAAGTTCAAATGAAAATCAGGGTAAGGGTTTATTATCCTTCTTTGAGAAACCGGATAGTATTTATCTTGAAGCAAGAGCCATAGACACTTCCTGGCTGAGGATTGACATTGACGGCAAGAAACCTGAAATCATACATATGGCACCAAACGTAACAAAGCGCTGGGCGGCTGAAAAATTCTTCCTGTTGACTGTCGGTAATGTCGGTTCGATTGAATTCAGGCGTGATGGTAATGTAATGAAACCATTCGGGACAAAAGGGAGTGTAGTCAGAAATGTTAAAATAACTAAAACCGAAGTAATTAGTTCTTCTCTTCCATGGTCAGAAGCAGACACGTCGAGATTCAGAAAAAAACCTATGAAAAAAGAGCAACCCGAACCGCAGATTAAAATGTTAGAGCCATCCACCCTGGAACCCTACAAACCCTTTGAAAATAAAAAAAAGGAACCAAAATAATCATATCCCACTTCTAATAATATCATGTACTCTAATCACACCTACACATTTCCTGTTTTCATCAACAACCGGTAAAACGTTAATCTGGCTATCCCTCTGCTCCATTATTGATAAAGCTTCATTGAGAAAAACATCAGTACCTATCGTTATGGGTTCTTTTGTCATTATGTCTTCAACTTTCAGGTTTCGAATCTCATCATATTTCTGAAGCATTCTGCGTACGTCTCCATCTGTGATAATACCAATTAACTTGAGATTACTATCAATAACGCAAACACATCCTAACTTTTTATCGGATATCTCGATTATTGCATCTTTGAAAGAGGAATTTGATTTAATAATGGGAAGTGCTGAATCCTTATGCATTAAATCTTTTACTTTAAGTGTTAGGTTTTTTCCTATCTGTCCTAAGGGATGATTTTTAGCAAAATCGGTTATTGTAATATTATTATTAACCATCAAGCTAATAGCTAAGGCATCACCGATAGCAAGAGCTGTGAGTGTGCTTGTTGTTGGAGTTATATTGTATGGACAAGCCTCCTTCTCGACTGTTCCGTTGAGTATAACATCAGAATTATATGCTAAAAAGGAATTGTGATTCCCAACAATTGCTATAAGTTTCACATTACGGCTTTTTAAATAAGGTACTAACCTTACAATATCTTCCGAGGTTCCACTTTTTGATAACAAAATACAGGAGTCTCCATTCTCAACCAAGCCAATGTCGCCATGCAATGCTTCGACGGGATGAAGAAAGAAGGATTTAAAACCTATGCTGGACAAAGTAGCGGCAATTTTTTTGGCAACTAATCCTGATTTACCGACACCCGTAACAATAATTTTTCTGGATACAGATAATATTTCAACAGCTTTTGCATACTCAGCCGTAATATTGGACTTAGCAAAATTTAATGCACTTATATTCAAATCGAATATTCGTGATACTTCAGATAATAATTCTTTTTCCGAAAGTGGCATTTTGGTACAAATATTAATAAAAAAATCAGCCCGGAGGCCAGTTAAAAATTCTACCGCCAAGTAAATGGCAATGGATATGAAAGACGGTTTGGCCTGCACCTTTGTTGCAATTAATTACAAGCCTGTATCCATCCTCAGATACTCCTTTTTGCTTGGCTAATTTTCCTGCTGTCAGCAAAATTTTACCGAGAAGAATAGTATCTTCTTCATTTGCATCATTCATTGTGGGTATTTGTTTTTTAGGCACAACGAGGATATGTATCGGGGCAACAGGATTCACATCCTCAAAAGCAACAACATACTCATCCTCATAGATAATATTTGCCGGTATTTCTCTTTTGATAATTTTAGTAAAAATTGAATCAGTCATAGCCTTATTTGTATTCAATAATGTAATATTTACTCATGTTACGCAACATGATATTATTTTCAAAGGAATAGAATTTGAAATTTTTAATTTTCATTTAATTTTTAATGTACAAATTTTAAAAATATTCGATTAATTAAATAATTTTATGACTTCAAAGTTATAAATAGACTAAACGTCGTAAAGCCTATTTCTTTTTTAACATTGAAAATCGCAACATTGCTTGAAAATAGTAAAATTGAAAATAAAAAATTATTACTTATAGAAATAATAATATAGTCGTAACATCAATTATTTAATTAAAATAGCCCTCTGCCGTTAAAGCAGAGGGCTATAATTATTTACAGAAAGTTGATACGGTTAACGAACAACTGTCATCTTACCTGTTCTAATCTCATCACCGGCTGCTAATCTGTAGATGTAGGTACCGGATGATACTTTATTACCATCGTTATCAAGGCCATTCCACTCGATTTCGTTTCTGCCTTCAAATTGCCTGTTAGCTAATGTCTTAACAACGTTGCCGTAAATGTCAAGAACTTCCAAAGTAACATTTGTCTTGTTAGGCAGATAGAAAGCAATCTTTGTGGAATTGCTGAACGGGTTCGGAGCATTTGGTTCAAGTACAAGCTCACCATCCCTATCAACCGTTAAAGTAACAATGTATGAATAGCTTTCGCAGGATTGAGTACCATCGAGGTCAACCTGACGCAGACGATAATGATAGGTCTTTCCATATTCAACATTGTTATCGGTATAATCATAGTGAGAAACTGCATTTGTTGTACCTGCACCCTTTATAAATCCAATAGTGTTCCACTTATAATTGTCACTTTCTATATCTACTGCTTTTTCGACATGGAAACCATAGTTGTTCAGTTCGGAAGCTGTTTCCCAGAATAAATCAACACTCGAACCGCGCACTTGTCCGTTGAATGATGTCAATTCAACAGGAACAAAGTCGGGACATGGTTCATATTCAAGAACAGTACCATAAGTTCTCGTACCGAAGTAAGGAGCTATCATTGGAACCCATGTACCACGTGTATATGTAGGTGTAGTAGTTGCATCGGGAACTCTACCTCTATACTCAAGGTGTCCGTATGCCGGGTTACCCGTTGTATTCATAAATGGTTGCCATGAATTGCTTCCTTTAGTGTTTTCATAAGCAAATACATTCAGGTTCAATAACTGGCCGGTTCTTGTAGCAGTTCTAAGATTCTTATCGAGTATGAGGAATTTAGAGCCGCTTCCATTTTGGAATTGTCCCTCACCGGGAGGATTTGAAGTATAAGTGTCTGTTGTTCTCATACCAACCCTCGATTTAGAAGCACCCAGCTCAAGTCCTGTTTCACCTTGCTGTGAAATTGTCATCCAGTAACTGCCGGCTTCAAGATATTTGGGTTCTGGTAACAAATATGTTACATATTCATCCCAGAATGGTTTTTGCCTAATATCATCTAAGCCTCTGTTTTTGGCAACTTCAGTGCCTTCAACCATTGTCGAAGGTAGAGTTACACCATCAAAAAGAGAAAGCTGAACAATTTCACTCCACTGCTGATTCAATGGGCCAAAGAATGCTTTGTATCCTAAAATAGTATCGGCTTGGAATAATTCAAACTTCATAGCTATTTGGCCTGAACCGCTTCCGGTTTCCCTACCGGCTTCCCATTCTCTCTTATAGGCTGGATTGCCGTCAGGATAATTTGCAACACCACCACCCATCGAGAATCCGTACATATTTAATCCTCTTCCGTTGATTGCTCCAAAGTAAGGTTCGGGAACATCATTAACACGATTGTTAGCAGGGTCATACTGATAACAATCACCGTATTCAACCCTGAAATCATAATATGTTGTATCGTTTAATGGCTCGAGGTCGCCGCCGTCGTAAGGAATAAACACATTGGCATATAACCTATAATCACCGGGAGGCGATTTCCTTGCGTTCCAATCCGGGAATTTAATTTCGGTTTGTTCTCCGGCATGCAATTTTGACTGGCTTATCGAACGGCAGTAAACTGCGCTATCATCGAGCTGAGATTCGCTTATTTTTCTGATTATTCTTACTTTGACCCAGTATGAAGGTGCACTTGTACCTGTATTGTTACTGACTTTTACCCTGATAGGCAAAGCAATAGCTTGAGAAGCAGGTGTTACAGAGTAAGGCCAAATAACCCTGACTGAATTACATTCAAGGTCAACTTCTTCTTCGCCTGCAACAAGAATTCTTATATTGTCCACATAGAAGGGATCCTTGTCGTCTTCAATACCGGGTATAATACCAGGTATCTGATTATCGTCTGCCCATTCTTTAACTCTGAATCTGAAATTATAAGCACCATCTTCGGGAGCATCAATAAATCTATCAGGAATAGTCATAATGAATTTCTGATATTCAAAGTCTATACCATCATCATAAACATTATCTCTTAAACCAAACTTTTCTCTTGTAGTTGCATTGTATGCCATTGGATAAGCCTGGTTATAATAATTTATATTGTCATTGTAACCTATGACATAACCACCGCCACCATAAAGCCTAAGAGCGCCGGCATGAGCGTCAGGCCATGTAACAACACCTGAACCTTCCTGGGGAAGTTCATTCCAGGTTAAGTCACCGCCATGAAGCCAGCAAATACCTTTAACTCTATCGGGGCTTGATTTTGCATATTGTACCAAAATTTCATCTGCGGTTGCAGAACCAATTCCGACAACTGCCGCCCAGTTACCGCCAACAATAACTCTTTGCTCACATCCGACTAATGTTTGGTCACAGAAGCCTCTTTCCCAATCGTCACTTTTCAAGGACCTTTGAATTGATATCGATAATACTGCACCATACTTGCCGGTCATATCTATCGGGTATGAACGAATTTGGTCACCATCATCTCTGACCTGTTGTGGAGCCGGATCTCTATTCATAAGAATAGTAGGTGATGAAATATAATAATTAGCAAAGAATGTAGAATCATCCGCCATTCTGCCATTATCCGCTTTGAATGAACCTCTTGGCGGAAGCGGGTGATGAGATACTTCATCTCCGGGAACTACATCAGCATTAAATGTTACCCATTTCAATACAGAAGGTATCGGGGCTGAAGCACCATTAATATCCTGTACCACATGGTATTCGGTAACGTCATCTTTGAAAGTTACATCATTGGGAATTCTTCTCATAACAAAGAAACGTGTACTTGTAGTATCATCGAATGGCCATTCATCTCCAAGAGGAATGAATCTGTGCAAAATCTCGTCATAGTATTGTGGCTCTGCTATGATTCTGGCATGCATACGGCCAATATGATTTTCAAATAACGGATTCGGTATAAACGGCGGGAAGAACACTGCCACGTATCCATAAGGCGGAATACCATTTAAACCGGATGGGCCAGGGTACGGGTTTAGTGTTGTTGCTAAAGTAGTGAAATTCGTTACATGAACATATCTAACTTTAACATTCGGAACACCCATACAAAGATTATCGGGATCGGGGTCAGGAAGTGACAAGCAATTATTATTAATCGGAACCGAACGGTTGTAAATTGTCCTTAATGTTGCCTGATTATTAATCATGAATCTTGCTCTGAATTGAACATCCTGTTCCTGGTAGTTTATACCATTAGGGCCCATAATATCATTTGTTAAATTTTGGAGCAAAGCAACAGGCTGTAAAGCACCAAGTTGTCTGTGTCCGGCGAGTAATTCTTTATCAAGAATTTGATCAGCCGCTTTTTCGACCTGGAACAAATCTGTATATGAAGGATCTGTTTCAGGTAGTTCTTGCCTCAGCATATATTTTATCCCAATAACCCTCATTACGTTTTTCCATGACTTAAACTTCACAGCAACGGATGCTTCGGGATAACCTAATTGTTCATCATTAATTTGGTATCTATGGAAGTAGTAAGTTGTCTGCTCATATTCATTTGTCCAGGGGTAATATGGATTACCTGTGCATAGAGCAGGAACAGGTGCCGTTGGGTCCTTAGAATTGAAGTTCGAATGTCTTGCAAAACCACGAACACCGCAAGTGGTATTCCACCTGAATAAGAAGTCGGGACGAAATGAGTAGTACCAGCCCGAGCTAAGCAATCCTTCGAATTTTTCATACGTAATAGTAATCGAACTATCTTTGCGGGACAAACAAATTTGTGCATTTGACCCAATATATTGGTCTGCTCCATCGAGAGGCCTGTGGTCCATTGCAACAATAAAATTACCTATGGGTGTAGCTATAGTACCTTTGAGGACTATGTTTACAAAATAAACAATCAAGCTATCGCCTGATATGGTTTTTTTATAATAAACTTTTCCCCAATCCTCAGCCTTCATTGAGCCTGGATTATATTGTGATAAATGTAAATCACCAAAGAAAGGTGCGATAACCGGTAATTTAGTATTTAATTGATGCAAAGTGCCGCCTGCCTGTAGAATTGTACCGGCAGTGGAGCCTGTTTGCGAAGCGCCCCACTTGTAAACGGCAAGATTAAAGCCAAAGTCATCTTCATTGGGATCGGCTGTGCCGTCTTCACCATCACAAATTGTAAGGCTTCTTGATGTTACTCTGTCAGGGTAACCTGGAGGAGTTGAACCACCAGGCCCAACAAACCAATCCATACTCTGATTGTCATAGCAATGCTGAGCACCTTGCGGAGGTGTTCTGGCACCAAGTGTATTATAGTAATACCTTCTATTTGCAAGTGCTATAGCGCCATTAGACGAGACATAAAAGCTGTCATAACGTACACCGTTAAAATAGAAATCAAAACCGATAGGCATTGGCCCTGCATATGCATTATCAGTTGAATCGCACTCATTTGGAAGGCCGTCAATATAATCGAACCAACTTCCTGTTATGGGAGCTCCACTATAGGTTTTCCAGCTTCTGAAAAAGGCATAACCGTTTTCATGGGGCCAGTAACCCGGAGGTTGCTGATGCGGCCCGGATAGGACACGCCTCCATAAATTAGGTTCGAAATTAGTATCAATTATATTCGAAACAGGCCGCCATAAGCGGTAATCGTTAACAACTATGTCACGATTATCCACGAAATAATAGCCTGTCGACACGGCAGGATTGGTCTTAGGATACGGGTCGGTTGTCGGCCCAAAAGGGTAGGGATAACTCGTAGCCCACGGCCCAAAGTTTGGTGGTTCAAACAACATACTCTTCTTAAGAATTTCATCCCCTCCTGCCTGCTTGTCATCGCCTGCAGCAGCAGTATGTGTTAGAAGTGCGCTGCCCACGAAAACAAAAATTAGCAGTATCAAGAATTTCTTCATAAGTTCACCTCACAGAATTAATAATACAAAAACAATTTATTAAGTTTTTTATACTTTTTTTAGTTTTCACTTTCATCATTTTATTAATATACGTGTTTTTTTTAAAGTTATAAAATAATTTTCTTCAAAATTTCATTTTCAAATTTATCTCTTAAATCTCCATCCATGGTCTTCGTTTTCAAAAATCCATCCTACAAGCTTTCCTTCATCAATAATTTCGTAATTATTCCAGTAATCTTTTGTAAACGAAAACCTTGAGCTTGTATCGTTAGCAGATATTTTATCTGCTTGAATAATAATGTTTTTAAAAATTTTTTGCCAATTTCTGAAATTATCATGCCTAAGGTCAATCCAAGCCTCATTACACCATTTATTAACAAGTTCGTTTGTCATTGGAATTTCCGTCTTATCAAATTTTGCTGGAATTTTAATATCCTTGCCTCTTAAATATTTTTTACCGTCGGGCATTAAAATAACCAATCCAATTGATAACATTTCAGAACGAAGCTTTTTATCATTTTGTAATAATTCAACAGCTTTTGTTGATAGATCTTCAGGCTTGTAATTCAGAATACCGGTCATGGTTATGGCAATTCTTTTCATTATATGGGCTTCATAAAGCAACTTGGAAAGTCTTGGGGGTCCTAACATTTCGAATGCGATACTGTCAACACCGTTTAGCTTCTCAAGTTCCCGAAGTTTATCAACTGCCCTGCTATATAACATACCACCTCTGTAGGTAGGACCCATTGTGAAACTATCCAAACCCTGAATAATTTCTTTTCCGGTATTACCGCCGATAGCTTCGTAAACTACATAATCGGCAATTTCTTCGGGTGTTATAATTTCCATTTGTCCTAATGAACCGATTGCTTGAAATTCACATTTTGAAAATATACCGTTTTCACCTGTATCAATGTAAACGGATTCATAGTCTTTTCCTGTATTAACAACGCCTTTCAAATATTCAAAGTTTAATGAAGAAGATATTTCATGGGCATTCTCAGGCATCATGTCGACAAGAGGTATAGTATTACCTTTTCTGATTACCTTGCCATAAGCTATCTTTTTCCATGCAATTGCCGCAGTAGGTTTGATTTCTTTAACTATAGGCCCATTCGGTGTGCGTGCTTGTAAAAATAGAAGTAAAGATTGCGCCCCGGCAACAGCGGACTTGGCAAGGAGCACTCTCGAAGGCCTCTCTTCACTATGTGTGTATGGTATGTTCAATCCCATCCCGCCTGTACCGCTTGTTCCTACTTTGATGTAAAGTTTAGTTTTTGTGTCGAGCAAGGCTCTGTAAAGGATTTGTATATGCCTTATAAGCTGAGGTATATACATGCTCGCCATCATACGTTCTACGGATTCAACATCAAGTTCGTCATTTTCAATTTTTTTCACAACAGCTTTAGTTGTGTTGTAAACATCCTGATAGGCAATGGCAGTCGCTGTGTTTATACAATCAATTACTATGTCGGGTTTAGTGTCTGCAATAAGTGTGTAAAGTTCGGATAAATTCAGTATATTAGCATTTAACTCGTCAAATACATCGCTTACTACCTTTTTCCTTTTTCCGGAATCAGAAAGAACCGTATTCCAATTAGTAGATTTAAATTCGGTTCTTGTAAACACATTACCCCATCTTGGTTCGAACATGTCGGGATTTTGTTCTTTAAATTCTTCTCTTAAATTTTTAACTGCGTCTTCGGCTTCGTTGCGGTTAAGCGAGGAAACAAAAAGCTTTGAAGGTGAGTATTCCATCAATTTTCTGCATATTGCCGAACCGACTAAACCCCATCCGCCTAATACTAAAATTCTTGAATTTTTGACCATTACAATCTCTGCTTTGAATCTTCCTATAAATTCATTATTTCATCATCAATACAATCTTCTAAAATAAGAAATATCACATATTTTCCCAACAAGTTCTGATATTTTAGGCCAAAAGACCGGCATTAAATGGCTCAATTTCGTTTTTTTCAAAACCAACCTTTGTTGTCAAAGAACATTCATTTTTTTTAAATTTTAACCAAACTTTTTTGGTTTTTGTTTTTCTCTCATTAACAAAGACACTTATAAAGCAAAAAGGTCTCAAAAAAAATGCGAAAAGTTTTTATTATGTGAACCCCAAATCGGATGCAAAACAAGTGTAAGCCATAATATTTACATAAACTTATGTGCCATTTATAAAATTTTTAAAAATTATTATTATTTTTCAGAGCAGTTCTTTATTAGTAATTTTGGAGTGTAATTTTTAAAAAAAAAATTTAAAAATGTTTCCTGAATTTTTATACATACAAGCAATAATCATTTTTTCAATTCGCTCGATAATATTTTTTATTGGCTTGATAATAGAACACAGAAAAAAAATCACTGATATTAGCAGTAATGAATTATTATCAGTTTCCATTGTAGTTCCGGCAAGGAACGAAGAAAGAAACATCCATGCTTGCATTGAATCAATAATGTCAAATAATTACCCAAAAGAGAAGTTTGAGGTTGTAGTTGTTAATGACAGGTCAACGGATAATACAGGAATAATTCTTGAATCTTTACAATCCCTTTATTCTAATTTATTAGTGCATACAATAACAGAAACAACAAAACATAGGAATTTAAAAGGGAAACCCGGTGCTTTGCAGACTGGTATAGAAGCGTCGAAAGGCGATATTGTCATGATGACCGATGCAGATTGTATTGTCAGTGAGAATTGGATAGAATCAATAACAAAATGTTTCTTTGATAAAAATGTGGGATTGACAGCCGCAGTTACAAACATTATTTCAAATAATATATTTGAGATAGCCCAGGAAGTCGAATGGGTTTATATGCACACTATGGCATGTGCAGGAATAGGATTAAATCAGCCTCTTGGGTGTTTTGGCAACAATCTGTCTGTCCGTAGAAGTGATTTTATGAATATCGGCGGTTTTGAAAATATAAAATTCTCTGTAACAGAAGACCTGGCTTTGCAACAGGCGATATTTAAAAATAAGAGAAAAGTCCGTTATCTTATATCGAACGAATCGAGCGTTGAAACTTTGCCATGCAGAACTTTTAATGAATACCTGAAACAGCACCACAGATGGGCCCTCGGAGGACTGGATTTAGGCTGGAGGGCTGCTATTTTTGTAATTAGCTCGATGGCTTTATGGATTGGTTTGATTACTTCAATAATTTTTTTGGATTATGATTGGTTTTTTGCTTTACTGTTCACAAGATTTATTCTTGATTTTATTATAATATTCTCATCACTCATCAGGTTAAAAAAAATAAAACTCTGGAAGTGGATTATACCATCGGCACTGTTTTTTATACTTATGGAACTAATTGCCCCAATCCTTATTTTTAGCAGAGAAACCGTATGGAAAGGCCAGGTATTTAAAAAAGAAAAATCCTGAACGGGATGTACTATAAGTATTTTTGAAATTTATTTCAAAATCAGACTTTCTATTGCCTTGTCAAATATATGTTGATAATATACGAAATCAGTAACCGGTGCCTGGAAATAAGCAAAAAACAATACATTATCCTTCGACAAAACATATTCATATAAGACCAATGGCACCGATTGCTCGGTTATTTGAATTTGAATATTTGTCATCAATCCCTGACAACCAAAACGGGTGAAATATTTTTCAGTATATTCTTTATAGGTATAATATTCCTTGATATTTGATGCAACACTGCCCTTCCAGAAATCCAATATTTCATCCGGGCTGCTTTTCCCCCAATGCTTATCCATATTCAGATTCAATGACAAATGCACACCGGTATAGTAAGGGTCTCTTATTTTTTTAATTGGTTCAGGCGATATATTAAGTTCAATTACATCTGATGAATCAGATAATGCAGAATTCCATCCATCAGGCAAGGAAATTGAATAATTGTTACCGGGCGTTGAAAATGTTTTGAACTTTAAACTTTCAACAGGGGGAAGGTTACTCACCACTCCCCGCATTTTTTGCAATTTCTTTCTGTCATTTTCGGCTTTTTCTTTTTGTCCGAGTTTATCATATGTTATAGCGCGGTTATTTAAAGCATCAAAATCATTTGAATCGAGTTTTAATACTTCATTGTAATTTTTAACAGCCTTATCAAATTGATTTAGCCTGAAATATGTGTTACCGAGATTGTAAAATATTTTTGGAGTTTTGAATCCCATTTTTATTGCTTTCGTGAAATCGTATAATGCATTTTTAAAATTTTCCTGGCTATAATGAATTGTACCACGCTGAAAAAAAACAGCCGGATTGGATGAATCAATATCAATTGATTTATTAAAATCTTTCAAAGCATCATTGTCCCGGTTCATACTCATAAAAGCATTTCCCCGGTTAAAATAGGCCATGCTGAATCCACTGTCCAATTCTATTGCTTTATTGAAATCATTCATTGATTCGGCAATTTTATCAAGATAACCATGAGCCAATCCTCTGTTATTGAAAGCATCGGCATTAAGGGAATCTTTTGATATTACTTTGTTGAAGTCATTTAAAGCCCCGATGAAATTATCCATATACAGATAAGCTAATCCGCGGTTATAATAAGCATCGGTTAATGTTGAGTCAATTTGAAGAGCTTTGCTGTAATGCTTGACAGCATCCTTGAATTTTTTTTGGAATAAAGCAGTTTGTCCCTTTTGAAGCCAAGTATCTACTTGTGCATTAAGCAATAAAAATGAACCTAATGTTATAGTTAACGATAAAATAATTTTACTAAATTTCATAATATTCCTGAATTATTATTTTGAATAACAAATTATTTCATTTGACGTGATGTTGAAAGTTATATTTAGAAACTTCTGAAAAATTGGAATATTATGCTAGATTGTCATTCCTGCGAAAGCAGGAATCCAGTTCTGGAGCAACATTATGGATACCCGCTTTCGCGGGTATGACATATTGAGAATATTTTTCAGATGTTTTATTTATTTAAAAACAGCAATTCATTGTTTCCAAATAATTACTTTCCCAAATTTTTTTACTTCTTCAAATAGATTTTCAGAGGTGATAATCCATCCCGGTGAAATGTCAAAACCAGCCGCTGCAAAGCCTTTTGCAACCCATTTATTGCAGGTTTCGAATATGTGATAAGAGTATTTTGATTTGAAAAAGAATATTCTTCCACGGGCTTTTTTCAAGGTAACCACTAATTTATTTTGATTATTTCTTGAAAATGAGGAATCAATAAATTTTAAAAGATTTGTCAGATTGTTTTCGTTGAGTGCGAATCTAATACAAAAATCAGAGTAAGAGATAATATCTTCAATTTCATAATTATATCCTTCTATTCTTACGACACTTTCGGATGGAATGAATAATGCTTTAAAAGCAAGATACAAGTCAAAATCCTTTGGCGATTGGTAAAAATCCCTATCCCCCCATCCGATGTCAACATATTTCATTTCCCTGAACAGCCTGATTGCCTCAATGTTTTTCAATGATAACTCATCAACTCTAAAAATCAGTCCTGTATGCCAGCGGCTTTTAATAAGATAAACATTATTTAATTTTTGAGAAGAGTCAGTTATTGAATAGAGCGACGAATAAAGTGCCGGTAAAAGCCAGAGAATACAAATTACAATTAGAAATTTATTGGGGGTTTTCATTGCTTTTTATTAATCGGATGATAACATTTTCCACATAGTGTTTTTTAATTCGGGAATTGATTCACCCGAAACGGATGATATGAGCATTACAAATATATGTTTTTCTTTAAAATCGAGTTTCTTTAATTCTTTTCTTTGGGTTTCGGAAATTGCATCAATTTTACTAATGCAAATTATTTTCTTTTTCCTAGTCAATGAAAGGTTATACTTTTTTAGTTCTTTCAAAAGTACTTTGTAATCCTTCATAGGTGATTCGCTCATCGAATCAAGCATAAATAATAAACACCTTGTTCTTTCGATATGCCTCAGAAACTGAATACCCAAGCCTTTTCCTTCGGATGCTCCTTCGATTAAACCCGGTATATCTGCTACTGTAAAACTTTTTCCTTCTGCTATTTTTACAATTCCAAGATTAGGCACTAATGTTGTGAAAGGATAATCGGCAATTTTAGGCTTAGCAGATGAAATAACAGATATCAAGGTTGATTTACCGACATTCGGAAATCCAACAATACCAATATCAGCAATTAATTTTAACTCCAAAATAACTTCTAACTCGATACCTAGTCCACCATTTTCGGCATATCTTGGAGCCTGGTTGGTTGGAGTTGCAAATTCAGAATTGCCTCTGCCACCTTTTCCACCTTTAGCTAAAACATATTCAACAGCAGTATCAATAATGTCAACTAGAATTTCTTCTGTTCTTGCATCTTTTATTAAAGTTCCTTTAGGAACCCTGACATATATATCCTCGCCATCGGCACCTGTACATCGGCTTTTACTGCCGTTATTGCCATTTTCAGCTTTGTAACTGTGTTTATATTTAAAATCAAGAAGTGTGTTCAGATGTGCATCGGCAAGAAAAATCACGTCGCCGCCTTTACCACCGTTACCCCCATCAGGGCCACCCTTAGGCACATACTTTTCTCTTCGGAAGCTGATGTGCCCGTTACCTCCATCACCTGATTTAATTAATATTTTCGCGTAGTCTATGAATTTCATATTTTAATAACATAATTATACAATCAAATTTGTCATAAGGACAGAACAATGTTTTGTCCCTACATTTTTTCCTCAATAAATTCATTTATTGCCAATGACAATCTTTCAACTTGTACCATATTAATATCTTTTAAATTGAGATTTTTCTTGGAACCTATATTAGGTAAAATTATTTTATTGAATCCAAGCTTTTGTGCCTCGTTGATTCTTTGTTCTAATGCCGGCACCGAACGAACTTCCCCCGTTAAACCAATCTCTCCTATGAAAACTGTTTTTGTATCAATAGGTTTATCACGGAGGGAGCTAACCAATGCAGCGGAAATTCCCAAATCTGCCGATGTATCTTCAAGATACAATCCACCGGCAACATTCACAAAAACATCATGCTGGCTGAATCTTAGGCCAAGCCTTTTCTCAAGTACTGCGAGCAGCATCTGAATACGCCTTAAATCATATCCGTTCACAGTTCTTTGTGGCATTCCGTAATATGAGGGTGTGACCAATGCCTGTACTTCGAGAAGTAGTGGGCGTGTCCCTTCGAGAGCCGCTACGATAGCAATTCCGGAAGCTTCATTATTCCTGTGAGCAAGAAATATTTCAGAAGGATTCTTGACTTCTTTCAAACCTGAGTTATCCATCTCGAAAATTCCGATTTCATTTGTGGAGCCAAACCTGTTTTTAGCCGCTCTCAAAATCCTGTATGTATAATTCTTTTCACCCTCAAATTGAAGAACAGTATCAACCATGTGTTCAAGCAGTTTAGGGCCTGCAATAATACCCTCTTTTGTAACGTGTCCGATAATGAAGATTGATTTGCCTGTTTGCTTTGCTGTCTGCATCAGAAGTGATGCACATTCCCTGACCTGAACAACAGAACCCGGAGCAGAATCAATCCTGTCGGAATAAACAGCCTGGATTGAATCAACGACAGCCACATTACAATTTTCTGACTTAATAACATAATTTATCTGTTCAATGTTGGTTTCGGCAAGAAGTAATAAGTCATCGGACATATTATCTAAACGCTGTGACCTGTACCTGATTTGCTCGAGGGATTCCTCACCTGTAACATACAAGGGATTGTAACTTTTCAATCCTCCGCACATTTGGAGCATGAGTGTAGATTTGCCTATTCCAGGGTCGCCTCCTACGAGCACCAAAGAACCGGGTATAATCCCTCCACCAAGAACCCTGTCTAATTCAGGTATGCCTGATTTGAGCCTGTATTCCTTCTCGGAGTTTATTGAGCCAAGTTTAACAGTATCTGCTTTTTTTATGGTTGTTCCCTTAATCTTTGATGAGGGTGATTTTATTACTTCCTCGACGAAAGAGCCCCAGGTTCCGCACTCATTACAGCGTCCAAGCCACTTTGTGCTTTGATTGCCGCAGGATTGGCAGATATATACTATTTTATCTTTCATAACAAGCTGAAATACTTTAATTACTAATTACAAATTACTAATTACTAATGAAAATTATAAATTATAATTGCTGTAATTATTCAAATCTATTATTTGGAAAAAAGGGGAATAAATATTAATGAAAAATGAAATTTTTCACCCATAATTTTTCATTATTCATTATTCATTATTGAAAAGTGCTTCGATGAATGCCGTTGGGTCGAATACCTGCAGGCCGTCAATTTTCTCCCCGACACCAATGTATCGGACAGGCAGTTTTAATTCATTTGCAATTGGGAGAATGACACCACCTTTGGCTGTGCCGTCGAGTTTGGTCAAAATAATTCCGGTGAGATTAGCAACTTTCATAAATTCTTTTGCCTGTTGAATTGCATTTTGACCTGTAGTTGCATCCAGGATGAGAAAAACTTCATTAGGAGCATAATCTTTTAGCTTTTTCATTACGCGGTTAATTTTTTCAAGTTCCGCCATCAGATAGCCTTTGTTGTGAAGTCTTCCAGCAGTGTCAATAATCACTACATCAATATTTTTTGAAATTGCAGAATTTAATGTGTCGAATGCAACTGCGGCAGGGTCGGCACCGGGTTTCTGCTGGATAATCGAAACTCCTGCACGTTCAGCCCAGATTTCAAGCTGTTCGTTTGCGGCGGCTCGAAATGTATCGGCGGCACCGATAAGAACAGATTTTCCGGCATTCCGGTAATTATATGCAAGCTTGCCTATTGTGGTTGTTTTGCCAACGCCGTTAACTCCCACGATAAGAATACAATGAGGCTTACGGGTTTCATCTATTGAATATGTTGAATCATTATTTGCGGATGATGATTCAAGTAAAATTTTGTGAAGTTCTTCCTTCAATATCGAATATACATCAGATGCATTTTCATGTCCTTCTTTTTTAACCCGTAATTTTATAGAAGATATAATCTGGTCGGTAGTAGAAACACCTATATCAGATGAAATTAAAATATCCTCTATGTCATTTAAAAGAGAATCGTCAATTTTTCTGCCGATGCCGAGTACACCCTGAATACGGTCAACAAATGAAGTCCTGGTTTTTGACAAACCATCTTTTAGTTTATCGAATCCAAGTGCCGAAGTTACTTTATCTTTGAATTTATCGAAAAAACCCATACTAAATTAATTACGAATTATGAATTACGGCCCTTCGACTAAGCTCAGGGTGACAATGTTAGTATTTTTAATTCTGAATTATGAATGCTGAATTAAATGAACTACTATACATTACAAAAATACTTAAAATATTATTATAGGAAGGAAATGAGTTGAGATTAAGAAATTTGAAATTACTATATTTGACTTTCAATTTTTATTAAACAAATGAAAAAAGAGTTAACACCGGAACAACAGGAAGCATTGAGGTTTGACAGGCATATTGCATTAACAGCAAATGCAGGCTCAGGTAAGACGAGTGTTTTACAGCAAAGGTATGTAAATATTCTGATGGACGATGAAAATGCTCCCGAACCGAGAAATGTTGTCGCCATAACATTTACGAGAGAAGCCGCGGCTGAAATATTAGCAAAGGTTTCAAAAAACGTTGAAGAAAGAATCGAAAAAGAACCACATCTTAAACAAAAAATGAAACTTGCCGGGATAAGAGACAAACTGAACAATGCTCCAATATCAACTATACATTCTTTTTGCTCTTTACTACTGAGGAAGTTTCCAATCGAGACGAATTTACCTCCGAATTTTGGTGAGCTGACTAATATTGAAAAAAAGGAGATTTATTCTAATTCAATCGTTCAGGCAATGGAGGAATGGCTTGAAGAAGGTAATATGGAGAAGAGAGACTCTATCAGAAAATTAATCTTTACACTCGGAAGAAAAAATGTTGAAGAAGGAATTAAATATTTACTTGACAAAAGAGAAAGATTTGATTGGCTGAAAAGATTTTATGAGCAAAATAATGATGTTGATTTTATTCAGGCCAGGGATAATATAATTATAAAAATATTAGCCGAAAATTGTATCATTATATTTGAAAAGATTGTAGAATTATTTGATATACTTTATCGCAAAGAATCAAATAAATTTATTAATCTGTTACAAATCAGAAATGAATTAAAGGATATTATATTAAATCTTAGAAAAGTACAAACAATTCACGAATCTTCGCCGGAGCGGGATAATACTGAAAAAATAATCAACAAAATAAATAATGCGATTGATTCCATTCGTACTGAGAAAATAATTACCAAAGAGTTTAACTTAGATAAAAATACGACAAAAAAATTTGTAGAGAATGATGAAATGCTCTATTTCAATACATTCACAAATGAACTTCATGATATTGTTAACATCTGCGATTCATATAATTACAGCGAGTCGGACAAAGAACTTTTCAATTTTGCAAGACTGTTTGTGGCAATTACTTCCGATGTTATCGAAATAATAAATGATGAAAAAGAAGTTTTATCAGGTATTGACTTCGATGACCAGTTAATCAAGACTTCCGAACTATTAAATAACGAAGAAGTTGTCAGAAAAATCAGAAGAAAAATTAAATATTTAATGATTGACGAGTTTCAGGATACTAATGAACTTCAATATGACATCGTTAAAAAACTGATACCGGAACTCACAGGAAAGAAAGCAAACGGAAAACTAAATTTCTATGTAGTCGGAGATGAAAAGCAGAGTATATATGGTTTCAGAAATGCGGACGTAAGAGTATTTGAAAAAGCAAAAAAAGATATTGCTGAAACGAATAGAAGAGAACATGAAGATTTAGTAATCCCCCTTAATCCCCCTTTAGTAAAGGGGGAAAAAAATAATTATGGTAATCTGAATCTTACAGTTACATTCAGGCTGGCACCTGTACCTGCAGCATTTGTTAATAAGGTGTGTGGCAAATTATTTGAAAAAGTTGAATCGGAATATGATGTCATCTATTCTCCACTTGTTTCCTGGAAAGAGATATCAGATATTATCGAAAAAGAAAATATTAATGATGAAATTGAATTGACAGATAAAAATTTTGGTAATCTTACTTTTTTAATCACTGATTATAAGAATGCCGATAAAGAGAATGAAGTTATAAGTGAAGCTAAAAGCTTAGCATTATATATAAAGAATCTTGTGAATGAACGAGGAAAGGAATGGAGTGATTTTGGAATTCTCGGAAGGTCGAGAAAAGGATTTGACGAATTAATTACAGCTTTGCAGGAACAAAACATACCCTATATTTTACACTCGGGAAAAGGATTCTATAAATCACAGGAGGTCGTTGATATATGTTCTGTACTAAGCTTTTTGCACAATCATAATGACAACAAAGCATTGGCAGCTTCATTGAGGTCGCCTTATTTCAAAATATCAGATGCAATACTGTTCATGGTGAGTGAATTAAAAAACGGAAATTCACTATGGAGTAAATTCAAAAGGTATTGTTTGTTAACAGAGGAGAAATCTCAAAACAACGAAAGCATCAGTAAGGATGAACAAAATTGTCTGAGAGCATTGAAAATTCTATCTGAGCTTACCTATCGCGCGGTAAGAATTTCCATACCTCAGTTAATACATAAAATAATTGATTTATGCAGTTGGAATTCAGCCATATCAGGCTTGCCTGCAGAAAACCAGATGAGGGCAAATATTAATAAATTGATACAGATCGCCAGGGATTTCGAAAAAAGAGGTTTTAAAAATTTATTCGATTTTGTCGAACAAGTCAAAGGAACAATTTCAGCAGATTTAACCGAAAGCGAAGCTGTGTTTTTGTCTGATGAAAATGCTGTGAATATAATGACAATTCACGCATCAAAAGGTTTGGAGTTCGATACGGTTTGTTTGTATGGTTCCCATGTATCAAACTCAACGACAAATCAATTTCAAATTTCCGATGATTTAGGTTTAACATTCAAAATGAAGGCTAAGGATGAGACTTCGGACATTAATAAGGATATAATTACGCCTGCTTATTTATTAGCAATTTATAATCAAAATAATGCTGAATGGGCAGAATCTAAAAGGCTTTTATATGTTGCAATGACAAGGGGTGAAACTAATATTATCATAAGCGGCTCGATAAACAAAAAAGGGCAAAAGGGATTTAATAAAAGCTTTCTCAATATGATTTTAAACACAATTGATGAAGGTTTTACTTTAAGCAGGGATTTACAGGAAATGAGCATTAATGATACGTTGAAATGTTATCATAACAATCAATTTTATAATCTCAAAATTAAATACACTGTAAAATTCTTATTTAATTACTCAGAAATAACTGACATTGAAATAAAAGATAAAATAAATCAAAAGCCTGAACCGAGGATACTTCTCGAAGAAGTAAAATCAAATGTTGATAATGAAGTTTTCTCGGCTACAAAGCTGATGACATATCAAAATAATTCCGAAGAATATGCAAGAAGATATTTGTTTGGTTTACCTTCTGACGATGATATAAATTTAGAATCAGTAAAATTGATTGATAATGCCCAAGAAGATGATATAGTAGGAAGTCTTGCCGGAACACTAATTCATTCAGTACTCGAAAGAATCAAGGATTGGTTGAAAAGCGATGCTGATGTTGACGAGAATTTATTAAAAGACATAATTGATAATGTTATCGGAAATTCAAATAAGAAAATCACAAATAAATTAAGAGAAAGAATTTTCAATGAATGTAGATGTGTAGCGAATACATCGCTAATAAAATTTTATGCAACGTACATTAAGGAATCAATTCCTGAGCAGACTCTGCAAATGGTTTACAAAAACGATATGCTTCTTATTAAAACTGATTTGTTAATTAAAAATGCGGGCGGTGAATGGGAAGTTTGGGACTGGAAAACAAATAGAGCGGGTACCAAAGAAACAAAGGACGCTTTAATAAAAAACTATGAATTGCAGATGAAAATCTATATTTACTTCCTTATGAAATTGTATCCTGAGCAAAAGAATTTCAAAGCGAGATTGTTGTTTACAAGATTAGCAACGGATTCAAAAATCCCCCTTAATCCCCCTTTGAAAAAGGGGGAAAATATTAAACTGTCATCTTCTGAAAAGGGGGAAACAAATGAAAATTGGTTTTATACCTACAATTGGACAATTTATGATTTAGATAAAATTGAAAGTGAAATAAATAAAATTGTCGATGAAATAAGAGTTGAACAAATTTAATTTTTTGAGTTGTTATTGCCATTGCTTTCAACAGATTTAATTTCTATATTTTTAATTAAATCTCTCATTTTTGCATACCTGTATGTACCAAGTAGCATTGTAACAAATGCTGCCGGTAAAAAGAACCAGCCGATGATTTCGATCCATAAAACATCAAAAAACCTGATAAAAGTCAAGCCTGCTATCAATATGGTAATAGCTGTTCTCTGATATGAAAGATATGTTCTTTCATTTGCAAGAATAGAACGTGCAGCAGCAAGCTGGTCACCTAAAGACAAATCTTTTTCAATGAATTTACGATATAAATTCTTAGTTAACATAAATAATTAATCGAAACATTTATTAAAAAATTAGATATTGAGAAACTTGTTCATGTAATATTTTAATTACTTTTATATATTTAAGATATGTCCATTATCACTTAGCCATTTTCTTGCAATCAGGAAGTCAGGATAAATGGATTTAACAATACTCCAGAAACGAGGAGAATGATTGAGTTCTTTCAAGTGTGCTAATTCGTGAACGACAACATAATCAACAACATAAGGCGGAGCAAGAATAAGCCGCCATGTAAAATTGATAGTGCCTTTCAAACCGCAAGAGCCCCAGCGGCTTTGTGCATTATTGATTCTGATATTTCTATAACGAATACTCATTAGGTTCGAATAATAATCAATTCTTTGAGTTATATATTTCAAAGCAATTCTTTTGTACCATTTGATAAAAATATTTTTGGCTCCAAGCTGGCATTTTGAATGAAGTATGAAATTCCCTTTGCTAAATCGTAAGGCATACGAAGTTTCATCGGTGATTACCAAAGGATAAAGTTTTCCTAAATATAAAAACATCTCACCTTCGACAAAACGCTTAGCCCTGGCTTGTCGTGCTTTCAGAGAGGCTTCTCTCTGCTTCTCGTCAATCCAGTCTCTTTTACTTTTTACGAAATCAAATATTTCCCTTTTTGAAACTCTTTTGGGGACCCTAACGGTAACCGATGCATCATTCTCGATGACTATAACCATCGTCTTGCGATTAGTTCTAATCAACCTTGTGATACTTTTTTCTACCTGTCTGTAGTCGGCTTGTTTCATATTTTTTTAAACAAAGAAAATATTGTCTAAATACATAATAAAGATTTACGTCATCATTAAATTAAATTATTCATTAAAATAAAACATATTGTAATAATGATAAACACTATATTAACAAAATTATTTGGTTCAAAGAGCGAAAAAGATTTAAAAAAGATTGTACCCATTGTTGAACAAATCAATGAAATTTATGATGGATTAAGTGGCCTAAGCGATGAGGAGTTAAAAGCTAAAACCATTGAATTTAAAGAAATTATAAAAGAAAATACCAAAGAACTGGAAGATGAAAAAGAGGCTCTACATGAAAAATTAAGAAATGAGGCTCTGATTGGAGACGAAATCCAGGACATAAACGACCGTGTTAAACAACTTGATAAAGAACTATTCAGTACAATCAATTCCGTTCTGGATGAAATACTGCCTGAAGCATTTGCAGTAGTCAGAGAAACCTGCCGAAGATTAAAAGAAAGAATGCACAGATATGAATATGCAGGCCAGTCTGTTGTCTGGGACATGGTTCCTTATGACGTTCAGTTAATAGGCGGTGTGGTTTTACATAAAGGCTTTATTTCTGAGATGGCTACAGGCGAAGGAAAAACATTGGTTGCTGTTCTGCCAATGTACCTTAATGCTCTTGCCGGAAAAGGAGTTCACCTTGTTACGGTGAATGATTACCTTGCAAAGCGAGACTCGGAATGGATGAAGCCTATCTTTGAATTTCTGGGACTTTCGGTTGGTGCAATTCAGTCTAATATGGACAGTGATGAGAGAAAAAAGATTTACAATTTGGACATAACTTATGGCACCAACAACGAGTTCGGTTTCGATTACCTGAGAGATAATATGGTTGTCGAGGCTGAACAGATGGTACAGCGGGAGCATTGGTATGCAATTGTTGACGAGGTGGACTCAGTTCTGATTGATGAAGCAAGAACACCCTTGATAATTTCAGGGCCTGTCGGACAGTCAGACCAAAAATTTGATGAGATGAATCCGAGAGTAAAAAGGTTGGTTGATGCCCAAACAAAACTTATAAACAGAATAGCTCAGGAAGCTGAAGAATTGTTAAAAAGTGAGAAAAAAGAAGACATTGACCAAGCCGGTGTTAACTTATTACGCTCATTCAGGGGTTTGCCAAAACACAAAAAGTTAATGAAACTTCTCCAGGAACCTGAGAATTTGAAGCTGATGAGAAGCACTGAACTTCTTTTCCTTAGAGACCAGGGACAAAGAATGCATGAGATAGACGAGGAACTTTTTTATACAATTGATGAAAAAAACCACAACATAGACATTCATGACAAAGGCAGGCAACTTATGTGTTCAGCACAGGAAGAACCGGATATGTTTATCATACCCGATATTGCTTCCCAATTGAGTATGCTTGAAAATGAAACCGAATTAACACCCGATAAAAAGCAGAAAAAGATTGATGAAATAAATGTATTGTATGCCGAAAGAAGCGACAGGATTCACACGATTTCGCAATTGTTGAGGGCATATTCACTCTACGAAAAGGATGTCGAGTATGTTATTCAGGAAGATAAAATCATGATTGTGGATGAGCATACAGGCAGGATATTAGAAGGAAGAAGGTATTCCGAAGGACTTCACCAGGCAATCGAAGCAAAAGAAAATGTAAAAGTCGAAAGGGATACACAGACACTTGCAACAATTACATTGCAAAATTATTTCAGACTTTACAAAAAACTTGCTGGTATGACAGGTACAGCAGAAACCGAAGCCTCGGAATTTATAAAAATATACAACCTCGATGTAATTGTCATACCGACAAACAAGCCAATTATCAGAACAGATAACGATGATTATATATATAAAACCAAAAGAGAAAAATATAATTCAATCATAGATGAAATCGAGAAAATACTTAAGGATGGCAGGGCAATTCTTGTTGGTACCGCTTCAGTTGAAGTTTCTGAATTGCTCAGCAAGATGTTAAAGAGAAAAGGTATCCATCATAATGTTTTGAATGCAAAACAGCACCAAAGAGAAGCCGAAATAATAGCCCATGCAGGTAATAAGGGTTCAGTTACAATTGCAACGAATATGGCAGGCAGAGGAACAGATATAAAACTTGACCATGATGTAAGGAAAAACGGAGGGCTTGCCATTGTTGGCACAGAAAGGCATGATGCAAGAAGAATTGACCGGCAATTGATGGGAAGGTCAGGAAGGCAGGGAGACCCTGGCTCGTCTCAATTTTTTATCTCTCTTGAAGACAATTTAATGAGATTATTTGGCGGCGACAAGGTTGCAGGGATTATGCAAAGGATGAAAATACCCGAAGGTGAACCGATTCAACATTCAATGATGTCAAAGTCAGTCGAGCGGGCTCAGAGAAAAGTCGAAGAAAATAATTTCGGTATCAGGAAAAGGCTTCTTGAATATGACAATGTGATGAACCAGCAGAGGGAAGTTATTTATAACAGAAGGCGTGCCGCTCTCAGAGGTGAAAGATTGAAAGGTGAGCTATTCAGTTATATCGAAGAATTGGCTGAGCTTTGGTTTGAAGAATTTCACCCCGAGAATGATATTGATGGGTTGAAAAGGACAGTCAGGACAACCCTGCTTTGTGATTTAAATATTTCAGCCGATGATTTCGAAAGCATGAAAGCCGATGATTGTGTTGATAAAATTCTTGAATCTGCTGATAAATTTTATAAGAGAAAAGAAGAAACACTCGGCTCGGAATTTATGAGCCATCTTGAACGGGTTGCAGTTCTTCAGACAATCGACGATAAATGGCGCGAGCATTTGAGGGTGATGGATGAACTTAAAGAAGGTATCCACCTACGTGCTTACGGACAGAAAGACCCGTTGCTGGAATACAAAGGAGAAGCATTTTCACAATTTATGGAATTAATTAAAGATATTAATTCTTCTTCAGTAAATTTTGCATTCAAATACTTCCCTCAAGTCGTCGAAAGACAAGTCAGAGTAAGAGGAGCTGCACCAAGAGAAGCCGAAGTCGGAGCAGATGGCATCCCAAGATTAAGAAGGTCAAGTTTGGTAAATACTTCTGCAATGCAATTCTCTCATCCAACAGAAACACCTGCATTTTTACAGCAGGGAGGCGGAAGAGAAGCTGCTGCACAGGGTGTTGACACTCAGCAAAAAGTCAGAACTTACAAAAAGACCGAAAAGGAAGTTGGCAGAAATGAGCCTTGCCCCTGCGGAAGCGGGAAAAAGTATAAGCATTGTCATGGAAGAAACCAGTAAATCAATTACGAATTATGAATTACGAATTACGAATTGAGGTTTTATATTTGTGCTGTCCTAAATAGCGTTGACTTTTGAATCAACAAAAAGGAGGAAAAACTATGGACAGCAGTAAGAAAAAGAGTAAACACCTATATTA